>FWWL01002651.1_pt1 | contig 35731 bp, 25 predicted proteins | sample 2228331 | NCBI WGS metagenome assembly FWWL01 (sample SAMEA103939775, study PRJEB20133) | metagenome
ACCGTTTTCTTCGTCTCCACCCATCAGCACCCGTTCTATCCCTTCACCGGCCGGCTGGAGGAGCGGGGGCGGGGGCCGGGGCTGGGGCTGGAGCAGCGGGGGCACTGGGCGCAGGTGGTTTGGCTGGGGGCGCGGTGGGAGGAGGGCCAGCAGTGGGAGGAGAGGGAGGCCGACCGGGAGGCGGCGGCGGTACGGGGGGGCGTCCGGCGGGAGGAGGTGGCGGTGCTGGGCGCTTTGATGTCATAACAGGCTCCTTAGTTGACGATACAGACAACAGACATCGGATGGCAATATTTTCATCGATCTGTTTCCAGATGGATGAATTAATTAAAAAACTTAGCGTGGTAGTCAAACGGTCAAGCCGTTGACTGTTTGCACTAAATTTAATTGGGCTTTTTTGCGACGTTTCTCAGAATTTTAAACGATCTGTCAGAATTTTAACGGCTTCAATATCTATTGGTGAGTTTATTAATATGTCAAAATCCCCGATTAAGATTTGTATTACCCTGGGAACTCGTCCGGAAGCGATTAAGCTGGCTCCGGTGATTAGTTTGTTTCGGCGATCGCCTTTATTCCTGACTCAGGTGGTTTTGACCGGGCAGCATCGGGAAATGGTAGATCAGGTGATGCAGCTATTTAATTTAGCCGCTGACTCGGATCTGAAAATTATGCAGCCCAAGCAAACCCTGACAGATATTACTTGTCGGAGTTTAAAGGGGCTAGAAGAGTTGTTTACCACGGAAAAACCCCAACTGGTTCTGGTGCAAGGGGATACAACCACTGCGTTTGCGGCGGCTTTGGCGGCATTTTATCAACAAATTCCCGTGGGTCATGTGGAAGCCGGGTTAAGAACGGATCATTTATTTAATCCTTATCCCGAAGAAGCCAACCGACGTTTAATTTCCCAGATCGCCCAGCTTAATTTTGCTCCCACCGCCCAGTCGGTGGCAAATCTCCAACGTTCTGGCATTGCCGGAGCAATTCACCAAACCGGCAATACGGTGATTGATGCGTTGCTGACCGTAGCCCAGGGACAACCGGAATGCCCTGTTGAGGGCTTGGACTGGGATAAATACCGGGTATTGTTAGCTACGGTTCACCGTCGGGAAAATTGGGGCGAACCCCTGCAAGGAATTGCCCGAGGATTTTGCCAAATTTTAGATAAATTCCCGGATACTGCGTTGTTGTTGCCATTACATCGCAATCCCACGGTACGGGAACCGTTGCAAGAGATATTAGGAAATCATCCTAGGGCGTTTTTGACGGAACCCCTAGATTATGGTCAGTTAGTTGGGGCGATGCAGCGCTGTTATTTCTTACTGAGTGATTCCGGTGGATTGCAAGAAGAAGCCCCCGCTTTGGGTAAGCCGGTGTTGGTGTTGCGAGAAACTACGGAACGGCCAGAAGCGGTTGAGGCGGGCACTTCCAAGCTGGTGGGGACTGAACCTGCCAGCATTTTCGGGGCCGCCAGTGAATTATTGAGTGACCCTGCGGCTTATGAGAAAATGGCCAAGGCGGTAAATCCGTTTGGGGATGGTCATGCCAGCGAGCGGATTTTGCAAATTGTCAGCGATTATTTCGGTGTGGCATAAAATAAAAGCCTGTGGTCTCACGTTTTTCCTGGTGTCTGAGCCAAGAAGGCGTCCAGGGGTGAGTTCAACAGGCTTCAGGTGATGAAACAAACAAGACTTAATCTAAATAGCCCATGAGGGCTTCATAGTCATCAATAATATTTGATGCGATCGGGCGATTAGCGGTCAGCATCCCAGTAATTTGCAAGGTGCTTGAGGTAATCGGTCGAGTCCCAGAAGCGAAGATCGTATCTCGAACTTTGAGAGTTCCGGCGACAATTGGGCGAATCCCCGCTTGGTTGATGGTATCCACCACTACCAAGCTACTTGGGGTGACTGGACGGTTGGCAAACACCATTTTCGGTATGGCTACCTGAATGGCGGCGGATGTTTTGGCTTCTGTTGGATTCTCGTTAATGGTTTTTTCCTCGGTTTTCTTCACAGTCTTTTTTTCTTCAGGGCTGCTGGTTTTGCTTGTCCCTTTAGCTTCCTCAGTGCTGGTGGTCACGGTCTATTCCTCTCGATTCGATTTGTGACGCCGTTAGCAATCAAGGAGAACCCTAAAATAACAACAGGATTCAGCTTGTGATAACACGCTTACATTATTAAGATAATCTAAACACCACGATCTTAACAAGTAACGACAATCTGCGAAAATTTTTCCGGCATTGTCAGCGCTTGCCCCAAAGGGGAATGCCTGGAAATCAGATAGCTGTTATGTTTGCAGGCAAGCGCTGTTTCGTCGGTCTGTTATACATAGAGAATCTAGATGATGGGAATAAAAATATGCGCTGGCTCTCTTAAGAAAAGTTAATCTAATCCTAATCAAAGAAACCGGGTTTTTGCGGGCTGAATTTGCCCCAAAATTGCCAACAAAAAGCCGCCAAGTTTTTTTGCCTTGGCTAATATATCCCTGAAGTTAATACATACATTAGGCAATTTGTCAATAGTTCTGAGAAACAATGAAAAACTTTTGTCTCGAAGCCCCATTTCAACCGACCGGCGACCAACCAAAGGCGATCGCGCAACTGATTGCCAATTTGCAAGAGGGAAAACGCTGCCAAACGCTCCTGGGCGCCACGGGCACCGGCAAAACTTACACCATTGCCAAAACCATTGAAAAAATTGGCAAACCCACCTTAGTCCTAGCCCATAATAAAACCTTAGCCGCCCAACTTTGCAACGAATTTAGAAACTTTTTTCCCCACAATGCAGTTGAATACTTTATTTCTTACTACGACTATTATCAACCAGAAGCCTATATTCCCGTCAGCGACACTTATATTGAAAAAAGTGCTTCCATCAATGATGAAATTGATATGTTGCGCCATTCAGCCACCCGGTCATTATTTGAACGCCGGGATGTAATTGTCGTCGCTTCAATTAGCTGTATTTATGGCTTAGGAATTCCCGCCGAATATCTCAAAGCGGCGATACCTTTATCTGTAGGGGAAGAACTAGATCAACGGCAATTGCTGCGGAAATTAGCCACCCTACAATATACCAGAAATGACCTGGATTTAGGGCGGGGAAGTTTCCGGGTCAGAGGAGATGTTTTAGAAATTGGCCCGGCTTACGAAGACCGCATTATTCGCGTCGAATTTTTTGGCGATGAAATTGATGCTATTCGTTATATCGACCCGGGCACCGGGGAAATTATTGAAAGTTTAGACCGTTTAAATATCTATCCAGCCCGTCACTTTGTCACCTCTCAAGCGCAACTAAAAGCCGCTTGTCAAAATATTAAAACTGAATTAGAAAATCGATTGGCTGAATTAGAAAAAGCGGGCAAACTTGTAGAAGCGCAACGCTTAGAACAGCGCACTCGCTATGATTTAGAAATGCTGTCGGAAGTGGGATATTGTAATGGGGTAGAAAACTATTCTCGGCATTTAGCCGGTAGAAACCCAGGGGAACCCCCAGAATGTTTAATTGATTACTTTCCCTCCGACTGGTTATTAGTGGTGGATGAATCTCATGTGACGGTGCCGCAAATTCGGGGGATGTATCATGGAGATCGTTCCCGCAAACAAGTGTTAATTGAGCATGGGTTTCGCTTACCCAGTGCGGCGGATAATCGTCCTTTAAAAGCAGAGGAGTTTTGGCAAAAAGTAAATCAATGCATTTTTGTTTCAGCTACTCCAGGAGATTGGGAAATAAAAGAATCTCAAGGGGAAATTGTCGAGCAAATTATTCGTCCCACTGGGATAGTAGACCCAGAAATATTTGTCAGACCGACTCAGGGACAAGTGGATGATTTATTAGGAGAAATTAACCGGCGAATTGACCGCCAAGAACGGGTAATGGTGACAACTTTAACTAAACGGATGGCGGAAGATTTGACGGAATATTTCCAAGACCAAGGGGTGCGAGTGCGTTATCTGCATTCAGAGGTGAAATCTATTGAACGGATTGAAATTATCCAAGCATTGCGTCAGGGGGAATTTGATGTTTTAATTGGGGTGAATTTATTACGAGAAGGTTTGGATTTACCGGAAGTTTCTTTGGTGGCTATTTTAGATGCAGATAAAGAGGGATTTTTACGGTCAGAAAGTGCTTTGATTCAAACGATTGGTCGGGCAGCCCGTCATGTGCAAGGACAAGCGATTTTATATGCGGATAATCTGACCGAAAGTATGGCTAAAGCCATTAATGAAACGAAACGGCGGCGCCAAATTCAATTAGAGTATAATCAAAAACACTGCATTACGCCCCGGTCGATTGTGAAAACTTCGAGTAATGCAATTTTATCGTTTTTGGAAATTTCTCGGCGGTTGCATACGGATGGGAAAAACCGCGAGGATTTACCGTTAATTGAACAGTTGCCTTTAGAGGAAATTCCCCAGTTAATTACTCAGTTAGAAAGTGAGATGAAACAAGCGGCTAAGGCTTTGGAATTTGAGCAAGCGGCTCAGTTGCGCGATCGCATTAAGTTACTGAGAGAAAGACTGGTGGGGCATAAAATTTAGCTGAATACCCACAGAGTGACAGAGGAAACAGAGAGGAATTGCTCATCATGCCTTAAATTGATCATTATAAGTTGTACAGTCTAATCGTCATATTATGAGCAACCAGCCTGCACCTGAGTCCCATCCTACTAACGCATCTCATCCCGCACCCCCTGACCCCACATCCAAACGCAGCGCCAAAACGCGGCAAATGTTAGGGATGAAAGGCGCTGATGTTAAAGAAACATCGATTTGGAAAATTCGGCTGCAACTGATGAAACCAATCACCTGGATCCCGCTAATTTGGGGGGTGGTTTGCGGGGCTGCCGCTTCCGGCAACTATGAATGGAAATTAGAACATATATTAATTGCCGCCGCTTGTATGTTGATGTCTGGCCCTCTGTTGGCTGGCTATACTCAGACCATTAATGATTTTTACGATCGCGACTTGGATGCGATTAACGAACCCTATCGTCCCATTCCTTCTGGGGCGATCTCTATTCCCCAGGTTGTCACCCAAATTTTAGTGTTGCTAATTGCGGGTATTGGGGTGGCTTATGGCTTGGATGTTTGGGCAAACCATGAGTTTCCCACCATTACGGTTTTAGCTTTGGGCGGTTCTTTCTTGTCCTATATTTACTCAGCCCCACCGTTGAAATTAAAGAAAAATGGCTGGTTGGGTAACTATGCTTTGGGTGCGAGTTATATTGCTTTACCTTGGTGGGCAGGCCAAGCCCTGTTTGGCACAATTGATGCCAAGATTATGATTATCACTTTAATCTATAGTCTGGCGGGATTAGGTATTGCGATCGTCAATGATTTTAAAAGCGTGGAAGGCGATCGCCAACTGGGCTTAAAATCTTTGCCCGTGATGTTTGGGGTGGGAACTGCCGCCTGGATTTGTGTACTAATGATTGATGTATTCCAGCTTGGGATTGCCGGATACTTACTCAGTATTCACCAAAACCTCTATGCGGTTATATTGATCCTATTAGTGATCCCGCAAATTACTTTCCAGGATATGTACTTCTTACGCAACCCCCTGGAAAATGACGTGAAATATCAAGCTAGTGCCCAACCTTTTTTGGTTTTGGGGATGTTGGTGACGGCATTGGCGATCGGTAATACTGCGATCTAAATTGATTTCCTGAAATTTTCTCGCAATTCTCTAACGGGAGCATCTCAGTTTTGAAGCGGGCGGCGTTGCATCACCGGATATAGGTTATTAGTTGTAATTTGATATTTACTGCGGTCAAGCTCACGCCCCTACGGACATATTGGCAAAAATGAGATGCACCCTCTCTAACCGCTCGGCTACATGAAAAAATCTGTGATTCCCGCCCTGAGGGTAATTCAGAAAAGTCTGATCCGGATGAGAAAGGCAATATTCTTACGGTTAGATTTTCGCTCGTTTATACTTCAATTTAGCCGAAACATCACTGTTTCGGCTAAAACATTATGAAATCTAGCGAAGATGATTCTTCTGTTTGCCAGCAAGCGATCCCGTCTAGCGGGATCTTAGTCTTTCTTAGTCGTGATGGTGTTTGAGGAGTTGACGTGGCCAATTTTTTTGCTAAATTTACTAAAATCTCTCATAAAGTTAGGATGTCTGAATCTAAGGATGATACCTTGAGTTCCCAATTACCGTCGAGCGACAATCTCCCAGAGGAAGTCCATGATGCGATTCGCGTTCAGGCTCCGCTTGGCGGCATTGCACCTCCGACTCGGGCAGAAGGCGATCGCCCCCCTGATATTGCGGTTGATGTTACGGTTGATGCTGCGGTGGGTACCCAAAGGGAATTATCCCCAGCAACATCGACCCTACAAGCAGTTCGCCTGGCGGAAAATGTCGATTTAACCACTTGGGATCATCAAGCAGATCCAGCAGCTCCAGCAGATCCAGCAGATCAACAGCCCGACCAGAAGCCCAACAATGACGTTGCGGCAACAATGCTGAGTTCAGAAAGTGAAAATCCTGAAAATAACCAGTCGCAAACCGAGGCACAGACCACTCCTGCGGCAGAAAAGTCAAGGGCGAATCAAATACGCAAATTGGCTGTGGTCTTGAAACCATTGTTAACCACTAAAGATGGCAAACCCCGGTATCGCACTGTGTCATTTTGGGTCTATACCATGAGTGCGATCGCCGTGACAGGGAGTGTGGGCAGCGCAGGGGTTGGCTTATGGTACTTAAACAGCACATTGCCCGACGTGAGTGAAGTTTTCAGCTTTGTCCGGGATGGCACCATCACCATCAAAGCCGCCGATGGCACAATTCTGCAACAGTTAGGCCCGGCCACGCGGGAAAAATTGGACATGTCCAAGATTCCTCAACTCCAGATTGATGCCTTTATCGCTGCTGAAGATCGCCGCTTTTACCAGCACAATGGCATCGATTATCAAGGGATTTTCCGAGCCATGTTTTCCAACTTGAAAGCCGGAGATGTTGTCCAAGGGGGTAGTACCATCACCCAACAGTTAGCTAGAGTGGTCTTTCTGACTCAAGAACAGACTGTATGGCGGAAACTGCGGGAAGCGCTGCTGTCTTGGAAAATCGAAAGACATATTAGCAAACAAGATATCCTGGAAAGCTACCTCAATAATGTCTATTTAGGTTCAGGGGCCTATGGGGTAGCGGATGCCGCTTGGGTTTATTTCAGTAAGTCCGTAGATCAGTTGACCTTACCAGAAATGGCCATGATTGCCGGTTTACCTCCAGCCCCCAGTGTGTATTCTCCCCTGGTGAATCCAGACCTGAGCCAACAGCGGCGGAATGTAGTCCTGGATACAATGGCTCAGTTGGGATTTATTACTCCTGAAGAGGCATCTCAGGCAAAAGCACAACCCTTGGGGATTAAAGCCAGTTCTCCAAAACGGCTTTATGTGGAGGCGCCCTATTTTACCTCTTATATACAAAAAGAATTACCCAAGTATATCTCATCAGAGGTTTTGGAACTGGGGGGGCTGACGGTGGAAACCACCGTTAACCCGAAATGGCAAAAAATTGCTGAAGAAATCGTCCGCGAAGTGGTAGACATCGATGGCTATGCCCAAGGATTTGAGCAAGCGGCATTTGTGGCGATCGAGCCTGTCACTGGAGAAATTAAGGCAATGGTGGGAGGACGCAGTTTTAAAGAAAGCGAGTTTAATCGCGTTACTCAAGCCCAACGTCAACCCGGTTCGACTTTTAAAGGGTTGGTTTATACTGCGGCGATCGCGGCTGGGTTTTATCCCACTGATGCTTATGAGGACGCCAACTTTACTGTTGATGGCTACAAACCCAAAAACTATGACGGCAAATATCGCGGTTGGATCTCCATGATGGATGCCCTGACTGCCTCTATCAATGTGGTCGCGGTGAAAGTTTTAATGCAAGTGGGCTTTGAACCCACGATTGAGTTGGCTCATGCCATGGGAATTAAATCAAAACTTGAACCCATCTATTCTTTAGCTTTGGGCGGTTCCGAAGTCAACCTGTTGGAGTTAACCAGTGCTTACGGCACTTTAGCGGCTGAAGGGAAATATATCCCACCCCACGGAATTGTCCGGGTGCGCGATCGCCGAGGGGAGGTAATTTATGAGCCTAAGTTCACTGCCAAACAAGCGGTTGATCGGGATACCGCTGCCATTGTCACTTGGATGTTGGAATCAGTGGTTAACGCGGGTACTGGCAGCCCTGCCCAGCTTCGCGATCGCCCCGTTGCCGGAAAAACTGGCACCTCTGATGAAGCCCGTGACCTCTGGTTTATTGGCTATATTCCTCAACTTGTGGCTGGGGTTTGGTTGGGCAACGATGACAACTATCCCACTTGGGGCAGTAGCGGCACCGCGGCATTCACTTGGGGGGAATTTATGGAAAGAGTCACTCAAGACATTCCTGTGGCAAAATTTCCCGAAGTGCCAAGCTGGGAAGGACGAGAACCCACCATCAAAGCCCAACCCGTACAGCCTAATTCTGTGATTTACGGCGATACCACCCCGGATAATGCCCAAAAAGCTGAGAATGTCTCGGTGACGAATGAGTTTGAATACCAACATGGCTATGAGTAATTAAATAATTAAAGTTGATCGCGATCGGTTAATATTTCTTTAAGATGGGAAATTGTTGATTCTTAAGTTAGGAGGTACGGCCAGCGCCGTGCATTAATTGCATGAATATACTGAGCGAAGTTGGGGCTAATCCAGCGACAAATTTTCCCGTAGAATTTGTCGCTGTTTATCTAGTGGGATTTATTGCCGCTGTTACTATTGGTTCGATCGCCTGGTATAACTCCAAGCGTCCTCCCGGCTGGGAAAATGCGGAACGTCCTAATATTATCCCTGACTTAAACACTGAGAAAAGCGATCAAAAAGATCAAAAAGATAGTTAAACATATCTGAATTGAGATTGTCTTGACGGTTTGTAGGGGCTTTCTGGCCAGAAAGCCCCTACTGTCAATTTTACTTGGGTTTGTTTTGGCAGTCTATTGGGCAGTTTTTCTTAATCTCACCATAAAAAAACCATCCATTTGATGACGATGAGGCCAAACTTTTATCCACCCTTCAGGAGTGATAAATTCTGCGGCAGGATTGCCCGCTTTTGGTAGTTCAATTTGCCAGTCTTGGTGTTGAGATAAGAAATCCGCGATCGCCTCTTCATTTTCAGGAGAATAAAGAGTACAAGTGGAATAAACTAAAATGCCCCCTGGTTTGACCCATTGGCAAACTTGCCCTAAAAGTTCCCTTTGTAACTGACAAATTTCTTGAATATTTTTTGGGGTTTGTCGCCACCGAAGATCCGCACGACGATGCAGGGTGCCTAATCCCGAACAAGGGGCATCTAAAAGTACAAAATCAGCGGTTTCTCTAAATTGAGATAACTTGCGACTATCTCCAGTAATAATTTGAATCGATTTGAGTTGTAATCTCTCAGCATTTTCTTTGACTTTTTTCAGTCGAGAAGGGGCGCGATCGCACGCCCAAATTGTGCCTGCATCTCCCATTACCTCGGCAATATGAGTGGTTTTGCCTCCAGGGGCAGCACAAGCATCAATTACTACGCTATCTGGTTGGGGATCTAATAAATAAGTGACTAATTGAGCGCTACTATCTTGGATAGTCCACCAGCCTTGTTCATATCCGGGGAGAGCAGCGATAGCGCCAACTTTTCCAGTTAATCTCAACCCTTGTGGACTGCGAGAACGACTAACCTTAACTCCGCCATCTTGTAATGCTTTTTCTACTTGAGCCACGGAACTTCGCAAGGGATTAACCCGCAAATCAATGGTGGGTGATTGATTAAACCATGCACAAAGTTGCTCAGTTTCTTCTAATCCTAATTGTTCTAACCAATTATTCACAATCCAGTCAGGATAACTATGGATAATTCCCAAATGTTTTCCTGGAATAGAATTAACACCACTGGCTTCCCTCAGTCGAGCGTCAATTGTACCAGCTTCGGCCTGCCGAAGATACTGCCGAAGTAAACCATTAACTACCCCGATTAATCCTGACATTCCATTTGCTTTTGCCAATTCCACCGTAGTATCTACTGCTGTTGCTGCGGGAATCTGATTTAAATATCGCAGTTGATAGAATCCCAAATGTAGAATAATCCGCAAATCCGGAGGTTGTTTGTCCGCTGGCTTTTTCGCTAACAAATCAATCAAGGCATCCAGCGATCGCATCCGTCTGACACAACCATAAACCAGTTCTGTCACCAAAGCGCGATTCTCGTTCCGAGACGCTGCGCGAACGGGCTTCACTCCTTCAGCCTTGGCTTCACGCTTCATCTGACGCAGCCACTGATCCAAAGCCACATCCGCAAAAACACCCCGACGGTGGATATCTCTAAGTATTAGAAAAGCTATTTGACGAGAATTTGGCATTTTTCATCTCATTATTAAAAATTACCGCGTTTTTCCCAGTTTTTCCCAGTTTTTCCCTGTAGGGGCGTGATCATTCCGGCATTCGAGGGTTAAAAACATAAATTTCATCCCGGAATGCTTCGCCCTCCAGGATAGCTTCGCTTCACGAACTTTACTCATAAAATTAAAAAAACCGCGCCAGTAACCCCAGTTCTTGTCCCGGTTTATTGCCCCGCTTTCTGGAAAAGCCGAAGTCAAATCTAACCTAACGCATGACTCGAATTGCTGCCCCATCAGAGAGTCGTTGTAAACCAGAGGTAATAATTTGATCGCCTGGTTCTAAGCCTTCAATAATTTCCAGGCGATCGCCTTCGACAAATCCCAATTTCACCGGCAATCTTTTTGCCTTCATTTGTGGTTCTTCCCCTTCAGCAGTGGGCGGTGACTGTTCCACCACATAGACAAATCGTTCATCTCCTTGGAAAACCACTGCGGTAGCTGGGACAATGATCGCCCCAGGACGACGACTCCAAATAATTTTAGCCCGGACAAATTGGCCATCAAGTAACTCACCTTGAGAGTTATCAAAAGTAGCTTTAGCTAAAACAGTTTGCGACTCAGTATTCACTTGAGGAGAAATAAAACTGATCCGACCTTCGGCCAAAGGTTCATTGTTACTATTGATAATCTCTACGGGCAATCCCAAACGCAATTCAGGCAGCCGCTCCGCCGAAATCAATATCCGCAAATCTAACGCACTATTTTGGGTTAAAGTCGTAATCACACTGCCTCGGCTTAAATAGTCGCCAATTTTCACCGGCACATCACCAATCACCCCAGAAAAAGGAGCAATAACTCGCGTATCCTGGATCGCCAGTTCTAATGCCCGAATTTGGGCTTGCACTTGGGCAACCTCAGCTTCTGCCGCCGCAATTTCTTCCGGACGAGCCCCATTTTCTAATCTTCTGAGTTCTTGGAATCTTTCTTCCACTTCCGCTTCTGCTGCGGCAATAGTTTCAACCCGCGGACCTCTTTCTTGGAGTGCCAAAGCTTCCTGGGCCTCCTTGACTTGGGCTTCCGCTTGGAAGCGGTCTTCTCGTTGACTTTGTTTCAGTTCTTCTAAGCGTTGTTTGGCTGCTTGTAAACTGGCTTTTGCTTGGCGGTTTTCGGCCACCACCTCATCAAAGCGATCGCGGGAAATCGCCCCTTCATTGAGTAACTCCTCATTGCGTCTGACCCTTTCTGCACTCAAATCCAGCCTCGCTTCCGCATCGGCAACTTGGGCTTCTGCTTGGGCAATTCCTTGATTGCGACTGCCTCCACTCAGGGCTTGGAGTCTGGCTTCAGCTTGCCTTAAGCGAGCTCTGGCTTGAGCAATTTCTTCGGAACGGCTGCCCGCTCGCAACTCCGCCAAACGCGCCTGAGACTGATTTAATCTTGCCCTAGCTTGGGCAATCTCTTCTAAACGCGGGCCCGCTTGTAATTCGGCTAACCGGGCTTTAGCTCTAACTAAATTGGCTTGCCCTTGTTGAAGTTGAATTTCTGCTTCCCTACTGTCCAAACGGGCGATCATCATCCCTTGAGAAATGCGATCGCCTGGTCTGACATAGATATCGATCACCCGACCATCCACCTCAGACTGGATACTCACAGACTCTTCTGCCGCCAAAGTCCCCACAACCTCACTGCTTTCTTCCAGCGTAGTCAGTTCTACAGGGGCAATTCTCACGGAAACCGACCTTGTACCAGCCCTTTGACCTTGAGTGGGTTGGAAGGCGCCATTCTGTGACTGCGACCACCAATACCATCCACCACCAGCAGCAGTCAACAGTACGATCCATAAAAAAATTCTCCCCAAAGGCGACTTAGGGAATTTTTTGCGTGAAGGTCTGCGTTTTGCACTGGGTGTAGAGGGTGGCGAATTATCTGGCAAATTATCTTCAGATGGGGAAATTTCCGGCTGTTCCGAGTTTTCGGCGATTTCCGAAGGCATAATACTGACTGCGGGTGTGTAATCGACAGAATGACGAGTATCCATGAAATTCAACTGGCATTACAATTTATTCAAATTTAACATTTTTAACATTTTTAACATTTTTAACATTTTTAACATTTTTAAACCGGAATTAGGCAATATTGGCGATCGCCTACGGCAACCTATGCCATCAAAAGCCATCAAATCCATCATTTAGATACTGATGTATTGTATCAGCCTAATAATTTAATCTAATATTTAATCTAATGTTTAATCTAATGTTTAATCTAAATTTTTCCCTCACTTCCCCGCTTTGCCCAGGACTCTTGATTTAGTCAGCTTATATTAAAAATATGTTAAAAATATGAGCCAAAAATCTGAGAGATTTAACCGGAACCGGCAAACCCGCCAATTTTTCTCTGGGGATTTCCTGGGTCAGTCTAGCTGAAACGGCTCTCAGACGTAGGCCAAAATTTTAGATTTTTTTTAGATTTTCTTTAATTTTATGAAAATTTTAGCGCGATGCTGGCCAATTTTTCTCATAAACCTGCGGAGAAAATGTTAATTTTTGTAAATTAATAAAAAATTATATTAAGCGAGCAGGTTAAATAAATTAATTATAATAGAATACTAAATTTCCCATAACCGCAGCAGGGAAGGCAAAAAAACCAGAGAAGTGGAGGAGAGAAAATAAGTGGTTTCTCAAAAGTTCTTCATAGATGAAGCAGCCGCCAAGTAAGAGCCAAGTAAGAAAATTGCCATCAGAATCTCTACCAAAGATTTTGAGCGATGAACTGAGTAATCTGTTAAGTTTTTAAACGTTAGTTAAATAAAGAAAAATGACCGAAACAGCGATTGAATCTACTCTGCACGAAGAGCGTTTATTTCAGCCCCCGGCTGAACTGGCAAAAAACGCTCATATTAAAAGCCTGGAAGACTATCGCCGGATCTATGCCGCAGCCAAAGCTGACCCAGAAAAGTTTTGGGCTGATTTAGCGGAAAAAGAGTTGCACTGGTTTGAAAAGTGGGACAAGGTGTTAGACTGGCAGCCGCCCTTTGCCAAATGGTTTGTGGGTGGCAAGCTGAATATTTCCTACAATTGTCTCGATCGCCATTTGACCAACGGACGGGCTGATCAACTGGCATTGATTTGGGAAGGAGAACCGGGAGATTCTCGCGCCTTTACTTATCGCGAATTGCATCGCGAAGTTTGCCTGATGGCTAATGCCCTGAAATATTTGGGGGTGGGCAAAGGTGATCGTGTGGGCATTTATATGCCGATGATTCCCGAAGCGGCGATCGCCATGTTAGCTTGTGCCCGCATCGGGGCGCCGCATACGGTGGTGTTTGGCGGGTTTAGCGCCGAAGCTTTGCACAGTCGTCTGGAAGATGCCCAAGCAAAATTGGTGATTACGGCGGATGGGGGTTGGCGCAAAGATGCGATCGTGCCGTTGAAAGAACAAGTGGATAAGGCGATCGCTAATAACGCCGTCCCCACCCTGAAGCACGTCCTAGTGGTCAAGCGCACCGGGCAAGATATCCACATGGAAAGCGATCGCGACCATTGGTGGCATGAATTGAAAGCCCAAGTCAGCGATGATTGTCCGGCAGAACCAATGGACAGTGAGGATATGCTGTTCATCCTCTACACCTCCGGGACGACGGGCAAACCCAAAGGCGTGGTTCACACCACTGGGGGTTATAACCTCTATACCCACATCACTGCCAAATGGGTTTTTGACCTGCAAGAAAACGACGTTTACTGGTGCACTGCCGATGTCGGCTGGATCACCGGACATAGCTACATCGTCTATGGACCACTGTCCAACGGCGCCACGACCCTGATGTATGAAGGCGCCCCCCGTCCTTCTAACCCCGGTTGTTTGTGGGATGTGATCCAAAAATACCGCGTCACCATCTTCTACACTGCCCCCACCGCCATTCGCTTATTTATGAAAATGGGCGCACACCTGCCCAAAGCCCGAGACCTATCCTCTCTGCGACTACTCGGAACCGTCGGCGAACCGATTAACCCAGCGGCGTGGATGTGGTATTACGAGGTGATTGGCGGCGAAAAATGTGCGATCGTGGATACCTGGTGGCAAACCGAAACTGGCGGCATTATGATTACCCCCTTACCCGGCGCCACTCCCACCAAACCCGGTTCAGCCACACTTCCTTTCCCTGGCATTATCGCCGACGTAGTTGACTTAGACGGCCATCCCGTTGGGGCAAACCAGGGGGGCTATTTAGTCATCAAGCATCCTTGGCCTAGCATGATCCGTAACGTTTATGGCAACCCCGATCGCTTCCGTAGCACCTACTGGGATCCAATCGCCCCCATTGATGGCAAACCGGTTTACTTTGCCGGAGACGGTGCTCGCCAAGACCCCGATGGTTACTTCTGGATCATGGGTCGCGTAGACGATGTAATTAGTGTTGCCGGACACCGTTTGGGGACAATGGAAATTGAATCGGCCTTAGTCTCTCACGAATCCGTTGCCGAAGCCGCAGTGGTGGGCAAACCCAGTGAGATCAAAGGAGAAGAAATTGTCGCCTTTGTCACCCTCGAAAACGGCTACGACCCTAGCGACGAGTTAGAAAAAGAACTCAAAGACCATGTGGTGAATGAAATCGGCGCCCTAGCCCGTCCGGCGGAGATTAAATTCTGTGACGCCTTGCCTAAAACCCGTTCTGGGAAAATTATGCGGCGTCTGTTGCGGAATTTGGCTGCCGGTCAAGAAGTCGCTGGGGATACTTCGACCCTGGAAGACCGTAACGTTCTAGATAAATTACGGGGTGAAGCATAACCAAGCTTAAGGCTTAAATCATCCAGATGATTAACCAGATGATTAAACAGATATCAGACATCTGGAAAAAAAACCCGGTTAGTTAACTAACCGGGTTTGTTATTTGTTATTTGTTATTGGTTTTGGGCTGATTAAATTAAACCTGGAATTATTCCAGACTCTTTTACCATTATAACCTCATTTTTAAATTCTGTCAACCATGCCCAATTAATTTGAGCAACCCCTGGCGTCAGCCAGCAGGCTGCTACCCCACGTGTTATCCCCAATTCGCTTCTCCAGAACCGCGCTTTGATGAATCGCGATCCCCAGGAAAAGAAACCGGAACCCGCTGTTGTGCCAATTAAATTTAACTGTGGTTAACTGTGAAATGCGTTCAAAGAAATGCGTTCAACAAAACCCGGTTTGCTAACCAGCGCGATCGCTATTTTATCCGAAATCAAAGAAACCGGGTTGCTGGGGTGTAGATGAATGTTAAATTTTTTATGGGAAAAAGAAACCCTGTTTCTGAGGTTTTAACTACCACCAACGCACTTGAAACATTCCTTTTTTTGCTTGACTCAGTTCTTTTTCTGTCAACCATTCCACTTCTTTATAAGTACCAAACAATATATCCCACCAATCAACCCCTAAACCAAAGTTGTATTTCCATTGATTATACTTGTGATGGACATAGTGGACGGGCATTTTCATCCAAAAACATTTGGTGGGATTTTCATGTTGCAATTGATGAGCATAAGCCGCAAAAATTCCATAGGTGAGACCGCCCAAAAACCAACTCATTCCCACTGACCAAGAATATAAGAATAGGGGTAATAAAAGAATAAATCCCCCTTGGAAATAATCGCGAAACTCACCCAGCACTCCTTGAGCTTCATTGTTTTTATGATGGTTAGTATGAAAGGCAAAAATTTTGGGGTATTTATGCATTAATCGATGCGCCCAATATTCCACAAAGCTACCAAAAATAAAACAAGTGACAAAAATTGCCACATCAATTGCTAAATCAATTGCTAAATCAATTGCTAAATCAATTGTGAGAGAATTTACCGACATATTCACTCCTCTAGGACTCTATTCTCTAAGAAAGACTTAGAGATTTTCCCTGATTATAGCAAAGCAATCCTTCGATTTCTCTGTGCGCTTACTTTGGGCGCTTACTTTGGGCGCTTACTTTGGGCGCTTACTTTGGGCGCTTACTTTGGGCGTTTCTGTGCGCTTGCTTCGGGCGTTGTGGAGAAATTTCGCTTCGGTTCACCCCTGAATATTGACCGGGACTTATTCACCTTAATTTTCAGTTATTGGTCAGTTATTGGTCAGTTATTGGTCAGTTATTGGTCAGTTATTGATGAATCGACAGATAGAGTTGCTTTGTTTTTACTCAGTCACAACAATTTAGCATTGCATCAGATACAATAACTCAGAAAATAACTCAGAAAATGAACCATCCACTATCACCGGCGGCAATTTAATCATGTTAGAGACCAGTTCAGAATTTGCCCAATTTGCCAATCAATCTGCCACGTTAATAGACCTGGTACAAGAAAGGGCTTTAAATCAATCCGATGAAGTCGTCTATCGATTTTTAGGCGACGGCGAAAAGGAATCCGGCAGTCTGACTTATCAGCAGTTGGATGCTACAGCCCGGGCGATCGCGGCTGAACTTCAGAGGTTGGGTGCCACGGGTGAGCGAGCGTTACTGATTTACTCTTTCTCAGATACTTTGGAATTTATCGTCGCTTTTTTTGGTTGTGTCTATGCGGGGACGATCGCCGTCACCACCTATCCCCCCAGACCCAACCAGTCTTTAGCGGGTTTTCAGTCGCGGATATCGTCTTCTGAAGCGCGTTTTATCCTCACCACCACCGCCCTATTCAACCTAGCCAAAAAACAACTAGGAGAATATCCCGAATTAGCCAATTGCACCAAGGTACTGACCGATCAAATTACCAGCGAACGGGCTTCTTTATGGGTCAAACCGGATATCACCCCAGAGTCTTTAGTCTTTCTCCAGTACACTTCCGGTTCCACCGGCAACCCCAAAGGGGTGATGGTGACGCACAAAAATATGCTCTACAACTCAGAGATGATTTATCGCGGATTTGGCCATAGTCGCCGCAGTGCGGGAGTGATTTGGCTGCCCCTTTACCATGACATGGGACTTATTGGCGGCGTAATCCAGCCCCTTTACGGGGGTTTTCCCGTCACCCTCATGTCCCCCATGACCTTTTTACAAAAACCTTTTTTATGGTTACAAGCGGTTTCTCGCTATCAAGCCACCACCAGTGGCGGCCCGAATTTTGCTTATGACCTTTGTTGGCGGCGTATTACAGATAAAGAACTCGCAACCATTGACCTGAGTCATTGGGAAGTGGCTTTTTCTGGGGCTGAACCCGTCCGGGCAGAAACTTTAGAAAAATTTGCCCAAAAGTTTGCGCCTTGCGGTTTTCGTCCAGAGGCTTTTTATCCTTGTTATGGCATGGCAGAAGCCACTTTATTAGTTTCCGGGGGTGAGAAAAATGCCCCGCCGACCATTCGCTATTTAGACGGCGCCGGGTTGGAAGAAAATCGGATTGTCCCAGTGGCGAAAGATGCTCCAGGGTCAAGGGCGATCGTCAGTTGCGGTCATGGTTGGTTAGATCAGAAAATTTTGATTGTTGACACGGAAACTTTAACCGCATGTCCCCCTGACCAAGTGGGAGAAATTTGGGTGTCTGGGTCTGGGGTAGGTAAAGGCTATTGGAACCAACCGGAAGAAACGGAAAAAACTTTTAATGCTTATTTGGCAGATACCGGAGAAGGGCCATTTTTACGGACTGGAGATTTAGGACATCTTCATAATGGGGAACTTTTTGTCGCCGGTCGCTTGAAGGAAATGATGATTATTTGGGGTCGGAACCAATATCCCCAAAATATTGAGGCGACGGTCGAGGCAAGTCATCCTTCTTTGCGTCCCGGTTGTGGGGCAGCGTTTTCCGTGGAAGTGGACGGAGAGGAAAGGTTGGTCATTGCTTATGAGGTGGAACGGACTTTTCTGCGTCAGTTGCCAGTCGAGGAAATTGTTACGGCGATCCGACAGGCGATCGCGGCTGAATATGTGGCCGAAGTATATGCGATCGCGCTGTTAAAAACTGCCAGCCTGCCCAAAACTTCCAGTGGCAAAATTCAGCGCTATTTGACCAAGCAACAGTTTCTCGAAGGCACCCTGAATGTGGTTGCCCAGTGGCAACTGCCCAAAGATGAGCAAGGGGATATCCTTGACGTTCTCTCCAGTACGGGAGGTTAACCGGAGTTGGGGCAGGCGACAGATCCGGACGGCGATCGCACAGATATAGCACGTGCGGGATTACTATATCTGTGCCGTTATTACCCCAGAAAGATAACATACCTCAACCCGAAAGAGAATTAATTGTTAATATCGCTCAAAATTGGCAAGATGCTTTGCTAAATAATGCCGGTTAATTGAGACAATTTACTATCCCTGAAACCGTGAACATTCCCTATGTAATTGGCAACCCGGTGGAGGGCAGTTTATTTGTGGGTCGAGAAGATATCCTCAAACAGCTAGAAGAATTATGGATAGAAGCAAATCGGCTTCAGTCAGTGATATTGTTTGGCCATCGTCCCATGGGAAAACTTCCATTCTGAGAAATATTAATGCTTGCCTAGGGAATGGAGTAAAACTAGCTTATAAAACTAGCTTATGTGAATATGTTCAACGTGGGCAATGCCCCGCAAAGAGTGGGGGAAGTATTGATGGCAATTTGTGATGAAATTGCTGAGATTATGAATATTTCTCCTCCAAAAGTCAGGATTTATTAAAGTTACCTGATCCGAATTTTAGAAAATTTCGGCAACAGGTTGATAAAGTGTTGGTAGAATCCCCCCAAACACCCCTTCAAAAAGAAGGCTTAAGCAAGGGCAAGGGATTAATTATTGCTTTAGATGAGTTTGAGAAAATCGAAGACCTGATTAATGCGGGAAAAAATAGAACCAGGGTTTATGGGAATGCTGCGGACACAGGTGCAAGCGAGTCCTAGAATTGCTTTTGCCTTTGCCGGGTTGCATACTTTGGAGGAAATGACCGAGGATTATTTTCAACCCTTTTTTGCCAGTATTATTCCCCTCCCCGTGAGTTTTTTATCCCGTGGTTCAACGGCGCAATTGTTGGCTAATCCCGATGTGAAACTTGATGAGGAGGTGTTATTAGAAGCAATTAAGGGGTTAAAGCGGCATGATGTGGTTGAGGAAAAAGCGGGTAATTTGCGAATTCTGGTGGAGTTGTTTCGCCTTTGGCTGGAGAAAAAACCGGATTTCTCTGGTGGTTCCTCAAAATAACTGTGGTCAGGGAAAAAGAAACCCGGTTTCTGGGTTTGGTCGCTGGGGGCTTTTCAGACGATCGCGATCGCACTATATTATGGTTATGGATTCAGGGAAACTAAAGTGCTTGCAAGAGTTTGGAGTGCAGCGATCGTTGGTATAGACGCCGTAAAAGTAGGGGCAGAAGTCGATGTTTCCGGTGGTTTACCGGCAATGGTGGTCGTCGGTTTGCCCGATACCGCCGTCCAAGAGTCCAAAGAACGGGTCAAAGCGGCTTTGAAAAATGCCGGTTATGTCTTCCCCATGCGGCGGATCGTGATTAACCTGACCCCCGCAGACCTCCGCAAAGAAGGCCCCAGCTTTGACTTACCCATTGCCGTGGGGATTTTAGCCGCATCAGAACAAGTCAATCCAGAACTATTGGGAGATTATCTATTTTTAGGCGAAGTTTCTCTGGATGGGAGTTTGCGCCCGGTTGCCGGGGTACTGCCGATCGCTGCTACCGCCCAACAACAAGGAATTAGCGCCCTGGTGGTTCCAGAGAAAAATGCCAGAGAAGCTGCCTTGGTCAAAGGTCTGGACGTTTACGGTTGTCGCCACATTGCCGAAGTCGCCGACTTACTCAACAATAGTAAAAAGTTTTCCCCGGTCAAAGTTGATGGAGAAAGTGAGTTAGCCAATAACCGTTTTAACGGTTTGGATTTAAAAGATGTCAAAGGGCAAACTCACGCCCGACGCGCCTTAGAAATTGCGGCTGCCGGAGGACATAACTTAATCTTTGTCGGGCCGCCGGGAAGTGGCAAAACCATGTTAGCCCGACGCTTGCCGGGAATTTTGCCCCCGTTAAGCTTTGAAGAAGCCTTAGAAGTTACCCAAATTTATTCCGTAGCCGGGTTACTCAAAGATTATGGGACTTTGGTCAGCGATCGCCCCTTTCGCAGTCCCCACCACTCTGCCTCTGGCCCTTCCCTCGTCGGTGGTGGCACCTATCCCCGTCCCGGAGAAATTTCCCTAGCCCACCGAGGTGTCCTTTTCGCCGACGAACTCACGGAGTTTAAGCGGGATGTCCTGGAATTTCTCCGCCAACCCCTCGAAGATGGCCATGTCACCATATCCCGAACCAAGCAAACCGTCCGGTTTCCCGCCCAGTTTACCCTAGTCGCCAGTACCAACCCTTGTCCCTGCGGCTATTACGGCGATCCGATTCAAGCTTGTACCTGTACCCCGCGCCAAAGGGAGCAATATTGGGCCAAACTCTCCGGCCCTTTAATGGATCGCATCGACTTACAAGTAATGGTGAATCGCCTCAAACCCGAAGAAATCACCCGCCAAACTACCGGGGAACCCTCTGCCTCAGTGCGAGAACGAGTCAAAGCAGCCCGCGATCGCGCCCATCACCGTTTCAAACAAGACCCTGCCCTGCAATGCAATGCCAATATGCAAGCTAGTCATATCCGCCAATGGTGTCCCATCGATGAACCGATCCGCAACTTATTAGAAGGAGCCATTCGCAAACTCGGACTTTCTGCCAGAGCGACCGATCGCATCCTCAAAGTTTCCCGCACCATTGCCGACTTAGCTGGAGATGAACAGTTAAAAATTCACCATGTAGCCGAAGCGATTCAATATCGCACCATCGCTCGCATACAATAATTATATCATTAAATTATATAAGTAGGAGGTTCAATGCTTTATTTTACCATATATTTATGATAAATTCAACTAAATTTATGCAGATTCAGCCAGTCAAAAATCATCGTATTATATTCTCTAGCTGACGTTTAAATTGTGTTCCAAATAACCAATATCTGAGCGTCTAATGCTATTATAATTTAACGAACCTTAACAATTAGCACATTAATGAGGCCAGAAACCATTAGAGCAATAATTCAACAAGCCGCTCAGGCATGCATGACTAAAAACGCCCAGGCATTTGCTGCCCTATTTGCGGTCAATAGCGAGATTATCTTGCCCGATCATCACCTCATCGGCAAAGCGGCAATTCAAAAAATCACCGCAGATTATCTCCGCACTTTAGTCGATATCAAAATTAACATTAATCGGATTCTGGTAGAAGGAGATCAAGCCCTGGTAGAGTGGTGTTGGGAAGACCGGAATCAGATTACCGGCGAAACCAAATGTCGGAATAATGCGATCGTGCTTGACTTTAAATCCGGTTTAATTTATCGTTGGCGAGAGTATCGTTGCTAATTCATCTTAAAAAAGTTACGCCGAAAAAACTAAATTAACCTCGAGGCTCGCTAGTAATCTGAATTATTAAATCTAACAAATTGGCATTAGCTAATATTATTGGTCACTAATTATAGATTGACCTAAAAATATACCCCATAAAAACATGAACTTTTTAGATAAATTAAATGCCGCTATTGAGCAAAATCAAAGTGTTCTATATCTCGGACTAGATCCCAACCCAGAATTGTTGCCAGCGCATTACGGCACCCCGGAAAACTCCTCTGAATTGATGCATTGCTTGCAAGACTGGTTAAACTCCCTAATTAAGCAAAGTGCGGATTTAGTTTGTGCTTACAAACCCACTCTGGGATTTTATACCGCATTGGGGGCGCCAGGACTAGAACTATTGCAAACAACTTTAGCGGCAATTCCCGCCCATATTCCTATCATTCTTGATGCCACTCACGGGGATCTTAATAGTAGTAGTATCTTCGCGGAAACTATTTTTGAACATTGGCAAGTAGATGCCGTCACCATTAGTCCTTATCCCGGACAAGACTTAGCGGCACCTTTTTTAATTTATACAGATAAAGCGATCGTAGTTCTCTGCCATACATCTAATCCCGCAGCTATTCCCATCCAAAAATATCCCACAGAAAAATCACCCCTTTACTTACAGGTGGTCAAAGAGGCACAAACCTGGGGCACCCCAGAACAAGTAGCTTTAGAAGTGGGTGTGGCAGGGGCAGATGTTCTGGCAAGAATTCGCGCGATCGCCCCCGAAAGATTAATCCTTGCTCGCAGTATTTGGGCTGAAGGAAACGATCTGGAGCAAACCTTGAATGCGGGGTTAAATCCTAGTGGCAGCGGCTTAATTATTCCCATTCCTCAAGACATTTTAAGCCGACCAGAACCCAAAATAGAAATATTGGATCTTTGTGAAGTAATCAATCAAGCCCGAATTAGAATTACCCATGAAAATCAGGCTTGTTCCGTGTGGTTTCCCGATTTTAATTTACCGAAACCAAACCCCAACAAGGAATTAATTTTACAACTACACGACTTAGGCTGCATTATGTTTGGTCAATATGTGCAAGCCTCTGGCGCTACATTTCCTTATTATATTGACCTGCGAAAAATTATCTCTAACCCCCAAATATTCGACCGAATTATCACCGCCTACGCGGAAATTTTACAACAGCTTAAATTTGATCGCATTGCCGGAATTCCCTACGGTGCTTTACCCACCGCCACGGGATTAGCATTACGGATGAACTATCCCATGATTTTTCCCCGCAAAGAAGTCAAAGCTCATGGCACTCGACGACTGGTAGAAGGGCATTTTCATCCTGGGGAAACCGTAGTAGTCATTGATGACATTTTGATTAGCGGCAAAAGTGTCATGTCAGGGGCGGAAAAACTGAAATCAACGGGACTAAACGTTGAGGATATTGTCGTATTAATCGATCACGAAAAAGGGGTCAAAGACCGACTGCAACAAAATGGCTATCGGGGACATTCTGTTCTGAGCATATCAGAAATTGCCAAAACATTGTATGAAACTAAACGCATTGATAGCCAGCAATATGAATTTTTCCAAGAAAGTCAATAAATCCGAAATAATCACTCAGATTCAAGCAGAAAAATCTTAAAAATCGCTCGCCAAATTATGACCAAACTATGACCAAATTATGACCAATTCCAGTCCTAATCCCACTCCTAAGAAAACCGTGAATTACTCCCGTAATCCGCAAAACTTAAGCAGAGAAAAATATGCTCGGTTAAAAGCGGAGGCGATCGCTCCTTATCGGGGACTAAGAAAATTCGTGTATATCTCTTTTGGCGCCTCTGGTGCCATTGGTGCCTTGATCTTCTGCTTACAACTACTGGCCGGTCGCCAAGACACTTCCACCTTACCCAACCTCGCCCTGCAAATCGGCGTCATCGCCCTGATGGTTTGGCTATTCCGCTGGGAAAACCGCAAAAAATAAACCAAACCTGATCATCAAATCCAGCTTTTCGCCATGCCACGGTGCGGCAGGTGCCAAAATTGGCTCTGAGCCGAATTTTGGCCACAAAAACTCAGACCCCAATTATGAAATGGCGCTCAAGAATCTAAAGAAATTATTACGAAAGTCAGGGATTGCCCATATATGTGTCAATATATAAGTGTTGCAGTTGAAATGGGGTCAGCCGAAATAAAGACCCTAAAAATAAATACGAGTCATAAAATGCGAAGCACTGGTCTCCACCCATAGGAACACCAGTGCTTCGCCATTATTACCCCCACACCGATAGCCGCCCCACACCGACGAAAAAAAGGAAAAAAAGATCGAGTCTATTTTGGCACTCGATCCTTGTTGCTTTGACTCTTTTTCAGGACTGACAGCGATCGCTATCGGCAAGTGGAACTACTCAGAAGCTACTTAGAAGCCAGAGTCCGACGTTTAGTCACCATCCGGTAAGCTTCAATCATATCCCCTTCATTCCAATCACTGAAATTATCAATGCCGATACCGCACTCATAACCAGTGTTAACTTCGCGGACATCTTCCTTCATCCGTTTCAGAGAATCAAGCATTCCTTCATAGATCACTTGATCCCGACGCCGGACTCGCACCTTACAGTTGCGAATCACCTTGCCATTTTGAACGTAGCAACCAGCCACCGCGCCCTTGCCAATGGTAAACACCGCACGGACTTCCGCTTGTCCCAGTTGTTCTTCAACCAACTCTGGTTCTAACAGACCTTCCATCGCGGCGCGGATATCATCCAGGAGATTATAAATAATGTCGTAATCGCGAACATCAACGCCTGCTTGATCCGCTGCCTGGCGGGCACCAGGGGCAAAAGTGGTATTAAAGCCAATAATCACCGCATTACTGGCAGCGGCCAAATCCACATCAGTCTCGGTGATTTCACCGGGAGCACTTAACAGCACTCGCACCTGCACCTCATTTTGAGGTAACTGTTTCAGAGACTGCAAGATCGCCTCAACGGATCCTTGGACGTCTGCCTTCAGGATCAAATTCAGATCCTTCAGTTCACCTTCCTTGGCTTGCTCGGAAATAGTAGTCAGAGTCACCCGTCGGGATGCCATAGTTTGCTGTAAACGAGATGCCCGTTTTTCCTCTGCCCGCGCTTCGGCAACCGCACGACCATCTTTTTCATTCTCGAATACCTCGAAATCATCCCCGGCAGCGGGAACATCATTCAAGCCCAACACTTCCACCGCAAAAGATGGCCGAGCTTCTTCAACCCGCTGTCCTCGGTCATCAATCATGGCGCGGACCTTACCGATAGTGGAGCCAGCTACCAAAATGTCGCCCACACGGAGCGTACCATTTTGCACCAGCAAACTAGCCACGGGGCCTTTGGCTTTATCCAAATGGGCTTCAATCACCGTACCGACCGCTGGACGGTCTGGGTTAGCGGAGAGTTCTTGAATTTCCGCCTGCAAGAGGATCATCTCTAAAAGCTCATCCAGGTTTTCACCTTTTATGGCACTGATAGGCACCATAGTGGTATCACCGCCCCATTCTTCTGGCACTAGACCATATTCGGTCAACTGTTGCATCACCCGCTCAGGTTGGGCGCCTTCTTTATCGATTTTATTAATCGCTACGATGATTGGGACTTCCGCTGCTTTAGCGTGGCTGATCGCTTCGATGGTTTGCGGTTGCACCCCATCATCAGCGGCGACCACCAGAATGGCAATATCCGTGACCCGGGTGCCGCGAGCTCGCATAGCGGTGAAGGCTTCGTGACCAGGAGTATCCAGGAACACCACCTGCTGAAGCTTCCCATTATATTCCACATCCACATGGTAGGCACCAATATGCTGGGTAATGCCGCCCGCTTCCCCCTGAGCGACCTTGGTTTTGCGAATCGAGTCGAGTAGAGTGGTTTTCCCGTGGTCTACGTGACCCATAATCGTCACCACTGGGGGTCGCGACTGAAGATTATCTAAATCTTCTGCATTGAGGAATTCTCGGACTTTTTTGGCTTCTGATTTAGCCTCAGCCGCTTCTACTTGGATCCCAAACTCTTCTGCCACCATTTTGGCCGTTTCATAATCCAAGCTCTGAGTGATGTTAACGGCGATTCCCTTGAAGAATAAGGTTTTGACAATTTCTGTTTCTGGAACTGCCATCAATTCTGCGAGTTCGCGAATTGTCAACAGCCCAGTCATGGTAATTTTCTCCGGGCGTTGTTGTTTTCCAGAAGTTTCTTGGCGGCGAACTCGACGATTTGCTGCTGCGGAACCATCGCGCTCGGGCTTTTTGGCTTTGATTCCCGACCCACCTGTAGAAGGCCCTGGGGTTTTTGGTTGGGTGCTAGAGGATGATTTAACTTTAGGAGGACGGGCGATCGAAAGACTAACCTTAATAGTCGAATTACTCAAGTCTAATTCAGTGTCAAAATCATCATCATCGTCCTCAATTCTCAAAGGTTTGAGCCGACGTTTTCCCGCGACAGCCTTCTTGGCAGAACCATCAATCAATTCTTGATTGTCATCATCATCAAAATCCTTGCTATCTTTCTGCTTTTTAGATTTCTTAGCACTCTTAGGAGGCAAAGGTCGTTTGAGACGAGGTTTTTCTAGCTCCACGATTTCCTCGTCAAAATCTAATATCGCATCAGTTTCAACGGGTTGATCTTCATCTTCCAAGTTTATTTTGTCGAGCGTCGGGGCAGAGGCACGAGGACGCACCAGTTCTGGGACTGATTTAGCGGGAGCAGAAGCAGTCTTTTTCTGGCGACTGGGAGGTGTTTTGGCTGACTGAGAGGGTTTTTTAACTTCATTGCCACTGATTTCTGAAGGACTAGATTCAGAAACATGAGATTTGGCAGCAGCCGCTTTTTGCGGTTTATTTTTTTGTTGATTTTTGGGAATCGGACGATTTTTGCCACCTTCCCGGGATTTCTTTTGAGGAGGTTCTGGTCTCACGGGTGGCGCCATAAGATTGCCCGCCGTAGCTGCGTCAGAATCACTGGCGTTTCCGGTTGCCATCATGCTCGAAGCAGCATTTAATTCTGCGGAATATTGGGGAGGAGACGATGAATTTACCTGCACTGGCGATGCTTCCTTTTCTTTAACAGATGTAGCGACATCCGCTGCCTGATTTGTACTCGTCGGTTCCAAGATTTCTGATTGTTTTGATAAGGTAGATTGCTGCATAGACAAGTTCGACTGTTTTTTTACAGGGGGTGGTTGTAGTTGTTTGACTTGTGTTTGGTGTACTTGTGAACTCATATCGAACTGTTGTTCGTGCTCCTGTGATTTTTTGAATTGGCGAATTTCTAACTTTTTCTTGCCTCCAGATTCTAGCTCGTCTGGATTGAAAGATGCTTTACTTTTCATTAGACCTAATGAGCGAGCTTCAGGGTGCTTTTCTGAGTAAGCACGAATTCGAGCAGCATCATCCTCTGTGATTGTGCTGCTATGGCTTTTGACCGAAATATTTAGCTGTTCGCAAACTGCTAAAATGTCTCTATTATCCAAATTAAGTTCTTTTGAAAGTTCATAAATTCTGACTTTTTCACTCATAAAACCTCCTGCCGACGCTTCTTTTTGTTGCTCCGAGTTGCTTGACGAATCAGTGGGATTTAGGAGCCGCGCTGATTTGACTTATACAAGAAGCCCGATGTTAAAACCCAGATTTTTGGCAATAATTATGACCATTTTTCTCTCATGCTAGTTTCATGGGAGTGTGAGGTGTAAACTATATTTTTATCTGGTTAACATTGATGTAATTATTTCTAATGTTTTGCCAAAATATAGTTAGGAAGCATCTGGTGTATTCTCATAACCGGAAACCAAGAAACGCCACGAACCGTGACCGCATAATGGACTTCGTTATGAAATTTATTTTTGTTAACCGTTCGTTAACCCAGAGCTATTGAGATTAGAGCTTGGTTGACCACGAATCTTAATGTAGCTATTCCAGCAAGAAAATTTCATATATGTTGCTGTAGCCCATCCCCAGTCAAGTTGTAAAACAGTTTCTTTTATAGTCTGGCACGCATTTTTATACAATTGTAGATGACATTGATAACTATTTCGATTTTCAAATTTTAAGCGATGGAACTTTGTCATTTGTTATTGTTGCTGTGTTAGTGCTGCTAACTTCAGATTTTCGCGAGGGTTTTCATCAGGGTCTTGGGTTCGCTCGGTTGAAGACATCAGGAGGAGTTTTTCCCAGAGTGTTTGATAAAGTTCTGGAGGAACCCTGGCTCTGAGTGCTTTGCCCAGTCGATTTTTCTTTTGAGCCGCTTGTAGGCAAGTTGCTTGCGGACACAGATAAGCGGATCTACCCATCCCTTGACCTAATTGTACCTGATGAGATGGATAGACCCGCACCACACGCCAGAAATCTTGTTTGGGTGAAACTTTGCGGCAACTAACACAACGTCGGTAATTTGGTTTCATCTAAGAATGTACTGTGCTCACTCTACGAAAGGATCGGGTTATCGATCGCCTTTTAACCAGGATGAATTACAAAATTCTCGAAGCATCTTATTTATTTTAGGCGATCGCGGTTTTTCAGGATCTGTTTTTATGTGAGCAAATGCAGAAAATTCTTCAGCATCAGCACTAACACATTAGGGATCAAACCATAACGAAGATCGTGATTCCCCCATCGGCAATGAGCCACAACCCTCAAAAATCCTGGAGATGAATTCAGCTTGGCCTGGGAAAATTCTGGGGGCGGTGATTTTTGCCAATCATCCCCAAGTGGATGACTGGCGATCGCCTCCGCACGATCCGGTTGCCGCTCCTAACCTCTGACTAAGATTTTTCCGTTCTTACCTCTAATAATTCCTCCTCGATAAATTCTTCATCAAGCAGTTCTTCATCTTCATCATCTTCATCAGCTTCGGGATCGTCCGTGACCTCCTCATATTTAGCCGTATCTTTGATATCAATTTTCCAACCCGTCAATCGGGCAGCCAGCCGGACATTTTGTCCTTCTTTGCCAATTGCCAAGCTGAGTTGATCGTCGGCCACCAGCACATGAGCTTGTCTGGCATCAGGATCCACCAAAAGCACCTGATCGACTTTTGCCGGACTCAGAGCATTGGCAATATAAGTCGCCGGATCTGGCGACCAGCGGATCACATCAATTTTTTCTCCCCGCAATTCATTCACCACCACTTGAATCCGGGATCCCCTAGCGCCAATACAGGCTCCCACGGGATCAACGTCCCGCTCTAAAGTATCTACGGCAATTTTGGTACGCGGTCCAACATATCGGGAAGGGGGATTAGCTTCGCGGGCAACCGCCACAATGCGGACGATTTCATCCTCGATTTCGGGGACTTCGTTGGCAAACAGATAAACCACCAAACCGGCATCGGCACGAGAAACCAACAATTGTGGTCCACGATGCGGGCCTTCCCGGACTTTTTTCAAATAGACCTTAATCGTGGATCCTACTCGATAATTATCGTTCGGTAGCTGTTCTCGCTTAGGCAGTTCTGCTTCCACATCCGGTTTACCCAAGCCACTATTCACCGCCAAGATAGCGGATTGGCGTTCAAACCTAAGCACTTTGGCTTGCAACACCGTACCTTCGAGTTCTTGAAACTCTTCTTGGATCATTTGGCGTTGCTGATCCCGTAACTTTTGGGAGAGAACCTGTTTCGTCTGAATGGCAGCCATGCGACCAAACTCTCGCTGAGAGGGGGTCACATCCAAAACCACCGTATCTCCCATTTGAGCTTCCGGGGCGACTTCCTGTACTTCTTTTAGGGCAATTTGATGATCGCTACTTTCTACAGTTTCGACAATGGTCTTGGTGGCTAAAATCCGAAACCCTTCTTCTTCTGTATCGAGTTCGACCTCAAAATTATCAAAAAAGTCTTCACCAAAATTTTTACCCTCAATATTTTGAGTGCGCCTGTAGCGTTCGTATCCTTTAATCAGGGCTTCTCTTAAGGCAGCTTGTACAGAAGATTTGGGCAAATTTCGTTCTTGGCTAATTTTTTCGATCATATCCCGGAGTCCGGGTAAATTGATCATTGTCATAAGTTTTTCCTGCAATTTTTTAAGTGTTTCATGGAATAGAACCAATAGAACTCAGCATCACTCAAGCAAACCCCAAGTGTTTTCCCCTCAAGAAAAATATTTCGACTGCTCGGGGGTGATGAATCTACGGTTTTAGGTTCCTTATACGAGTTCTACTAAGGTGACAAGCGATCGCGGCAGGGAAATCACCCGACCTTTTTGATTTAAATAGACGTTAGTGTCATCTCGATTGACTAGGTTACCTTGCCATTCTTTCTGCCCTTTATAGGGTTCAGCGGTCTCAACGCGAACCGCAAAACCCTTGAAAGAGACAAAATCTCGGTCTGTAGTCAATTGACCGGAAAGACCGGGACTAGAGATTTCCAGGACATAAGCATCGGGGATCAGGTCGGTGGCATCTAGAGTCATTTCTAATGCTCGACTCATTTTTTCACAGTCTTCTAAACTGGTGTCATCATCAGGGTTACAGATGTCTACGCGGAGAACCGGGGGGCGATGATTCGTTTGAAATACCGCTCCAACAACCTGTAGTCCCAGGTTTTCTGCCACTGGTTTGGCTAAATCGATAATTTGTGGGATCAATGGATGAGTCATAATAAAAATCCAATAAAAAAAGCGGGTTGTCACCCACTTTCGGTGCAAGTATTCAGGTTTTCCCCTGCGGCTCTCTACAAGAGAAATGGAGCAGGTTCAAACCCTTGTCACCTCCGAGCGTTCTCCTTGACGACAAGGAAAACTTCTCAGATCACTGAACACGAATCAAGTGACGGCTTTAGAGTCGTCGATGACAAAAGCCGCTTTTTGTTTTCAGCCGTAATGCACCGATGCACTCACCAGATATGCCTCGAATTCAACAGGCCGGTTTTGGCTGATACTCAGCATCAGACTGACTTTGAGCGAGAAAAGTGACTGGAAGAAAAGATTTTCCTGTTGAGGATTGGTGTTTCAGCCAACTTTAGTTTAGCATTAAACATCGGTCGCTTTCATCAGTGCTTGATTTGAAGCATCGAAGCCATGTGCAAGGAGCGCTTTTGGGAGCGGAAAATATTTCTCCGAACGCTCTTCAGCAATCTAAGAACTTCCATTTGGTATTCTAGCATACTATAGACCGCTCCGATCAATTTTTTTGCTGGAACAGGCGATCGCGGAAGTCTGGTTGGGGGAAAAACTAACTCCCAGTTAGCTGCGGGGGCCGTTTGACGATGGGCAAAAGTTCTTGGATTTCCTCCTCAGTAAGGTTCTTGACGTAATTGAGTTTAACTTCCTCGAGGAAGTCACTCAGTAACGAAGAAATCTCGTCGAGGGTATTATCTCGCTGTAATTCCTTGCGGAGGGTGACGGTAAATTTTTTCACCAACCGTTCTGAGAGTTCGGTGGCGATCGGATCGGGAGTGCTGTTTTGACTAGAGATATAAGCTTCTTGAGGTTTTTCCGTCACCAGTTTCGTCACTTGCGCGATTACACCTTCCGCGATTTGATCTGGTAAGCGACCTAATCCGGGCACTCGATGAATTCGCTGGTACAAGGACGAATTTTTCATAGCTTTTTCAATTTGATAGCGAACCACTGCTTCCAGTTCTGGTTGAATAGTGGGGAGGACTTGACAAAGAGTCACTTGTAGCAAGCGGTTAATGATCGCCGGAATTTCATCGATATCATTAATATCGATATAAGTTTTTTGGGTTTTGCTTTTCGGTTCAAATAAGGCTCGGGTAAATTTACCATTTTCCACCGCTTCCTGCACCTGGTTAATCGCTCTAATCACCACCACCTGGGTTAGTTCTTCAGCAAAACTGGCGATAAAATTCATGCTCAGGCGATTTCTAATCGGTTCCAGATCCGGAAATTTAGTTTGATCTAGACGAATAATCACGGTAATCACTCGTAACCACCGAAAACCGGGTACAAATAATGACACGGGCAACCATAGAGTCAAATCGTACCAACGTTGAAATATAGCACTAACCCACGACATTTTTTTCTCATGATTTAATAGCCAAATTCGCCCGATAAATTCCCATAAAAATAGCGTCATCCAAGGCAGATCGAGCAGCCAGAACCTGTCTACCCAGTCACTATTTGCCCCCAAATGACGAAAGTAGTTGCTTTGCATCAAAAAACGAATTTCGCGCTCAAAAAAATCTAACTCTTTTCCCCATCCATGCGCCATCATATTTTCGGTTGACCAAAATTTTCTAAATGATTCCTTGGCCGAATAATTAGCCCATAAAACTTCGGGAGCCAACCAGTCTAAAACTCCAATTATGGCAGAATTCAACCATTTAATATTGACAAATCTAGGCAGATTATTAGGCTCTCTCGAATAAATATGCTCCCGCATTCTATATTTAATTTCTTCTAAATTACCACTTTGATTCACTCTGGCAAATGGATCGGTATCAATCATTTCCATACTAAGCCGCCGAATTTCTGCCAACAAAGCTTCAACTTCTGAGCCATTGATTCCCTCAATTTTCAGCAATGTATTCAGTTGATCAACTTTTTTCAAATAATTTTGGGTAGTGCGATTTGGCTCGATGCCTTTGATGAAATCGTAAAAAAGCTTTGGTTCATAAAAACCGATTAAATAACTCATTTTTCGGTCGAATACTGCTAACTCTTGCTGCCAACCTTTGGCGGCTAAATATTCTTCACTCCAAAAAGTTTCTATAGCCTGATTAATATTATCTTTTTCCACATGAGCCATGAGGATTTTTTTTACCTCTTTCCAAGACGCCTGGGTTGGCATAATCGGCAACGTACTTTCTTGAAATAATTCTTTATTTTGTTGGCGTATTTTATCAAGTAAATTTCTGGCCTTTTCAGAACTCAAACCATCTTCGGCTAATACAGTTTTTAATTCCTCCACTGTGTTGAGAAACTGTTCAGATTGTTTTGGGAGAAAATTGGCTTCCAGCCATAAATAGCTGCGCAGATAAAAGGGGCGCAGCTTCACATAGCTCCAATCAAATCCTACAAAAAGTAAATTGGCCAGAACTAATAGTCCCATCAATCGTTCAAACCAAAGAGTCCAGGCATTGACATAACCTGGTGTTTTTTTAAGTTCTGACATAACTCAACTTTTCAAATTATCAACGACAAAATTCAGAATTTATTACCTATTTATTTCCTGAATGCGTGGCAGGCAAAATCAGATATTTCCGCCAGAAACTGGGCTAAAAATCCTTTACCTTGTAAACTAACACAGTAGATGGCTAGATATCTGTTTGATTACTGGCGTTATTGATAGATCGACTATTTTTTTCTGCTGACGGATATGACTGGCTGGAGTCCTCAAATGAATCTACATAAGGATCCATTGCCCCTTGATTACTGCTAGAGTTGCTGGACTGATTGGATGTTTTTTTCCGTAAGTCCAAAGCTTTGCGTTTTGAAGGCGGTAGTCTTTCGAGACTACGAGATCCCCCGGATTGACTGCTTGGTAGGGAGCGAAAAGTTTTCCAAGCGGCTTTGACTCCAACGATCAGGCTTTGGGTGCTCACTTGTGCTCGTTTTGCTTGTTTCTTGGCACTGCTGATACTCTCATCTACTTGTTTGACAACTTTGCCAGCGCTTTGAACTCCACTCTGGACATCATCAGTGAGATCACTAATTTCCATGCCGGTGAGACGAATGGCTTGTAAGGTGGGGGGAAGTTCTCTGGCTAAGGTGTCCGCTAATTTTTCCACGCTGCGGGCAGCCCGCCCGACAGACTGCAAAGCGGGCAAGGCAGCCAGTAACAACAGAATGATACTGACACAAACCAGTAAAAATGATAGTCCAAGCCAAAAAAGAGGATCAGTCACAGCAGGTTTTTTTGCTTATTGCTTACTTAGAGGAGCGGAGCTAGTCATGGGACAAGTAACAAGACAAGGATAAATCAGCGATCGCTCCTTTGGGATTTAGGGATCTAGGGATCTAGGGATCTAGAGTAATGATTTGGGTTCAATCAGGGGATGAATTTTTGGCCGCTGATTTCGCCGCAAAGCCATTGTCCAATTGGTTGAGGATTTCCCGTTCTTGTTTGCTGGCTTCGATTCCAGCGGCGATCGCTTCTCGAAGTCTTTGCAAAGTTTCATCCCAATTACGCAGAGTTGATTCTGAAAGATGATCGGCTTGACTTTGGATAGTTTTGGCTAAGTCGTCTGCCAACTCTGGTAAAGCTTCAACAGATTTTTTCAGCCGTTGTCGGGTTTGACGACCACTGCGCGGTGCCACTAAGATCCCCGCGATCGCACCAATGGCACTTCCTACCAGCATACCCATAATAAAAGATCCAGAACGATTCTTAGACATTTTCTATAGCAATTAAATTTTTACTTATTTTAGGCGGATTTTGACCCAGGCTTAGTTTGAATTGCCCGGAAACCTAATTTTACCCGGCCGGATTTAAATTAATCATCGCCGATCTATGCCGATCTATTCTATTTTCTATTTTGCTGCCGCTGTCACTAAGGACGAGTTTTCCATCCCCGTCTCAGGGTAAACTTCCCCAGAAAATTGACCACTATGAGAAGTTGGCGCATGGTTTGGACTTGTTTTTGTAGCTTTTGGTATTTTTGCCGCAAATTTCTGGTGCCTGTTTCTCCTTTGGCGATCGCTCTTGGAGCCTTGTGCAGGACATTATAAGTACCGCGATCGGCTCTTAATATTGCATTAGCTGCTTTGTCAACTTTTTTGCCAATCTTCCATAATTTTGCCGCCAGATACAGGCAAATCATGGAAATCACAACATTAATGATAATCACTCCTACCACCATCAAATGCTCTCCTTCCTCTAACTTTTACCTAGCTAAATTATCCCTAATTTAGGGTCAAAAATATTATATTGTTATATTTTTTTATGTTTTAATCCCAAAAATTATTCCCAAATGCTCCCGAATCCGGGCAATACATTATCCTGAGATAAAATAGATATATCTCCCAGTAAATTTGCCGTGACTAGATTACCAACTCGCTGACTTTTCCAATAAATCGTATGATCGTCCACCAACCCCAACGCCATAGCCACATCCCCCAGACTTCTTTTAATCATGTCTCGATCTTCAAGATACCTATCCTGAAAAAATATATAACTCTCATGCAAATTTAGGCTGGATGCTAAAGGATAAGCAAAAATATCTCCAGCATTAATAATGTTAATCCATCTTAAAGGCTTTTTAACATATCGCTGGGCAAATATTTTCAGTTTCTCCGGGTTGATGCCCAACATTCGATTAAAAAATAGCAGTGGAGAACCCATTGTGGTGACAGTTCTCAGGTAAACCTTTCTGCCTTGCCGGTACCCACTTAATCCTTTAATAACATCTCGAATATAAAAAGCCGGGTCAGATGGGCTTAATTTATCAGAAAATAAAATATCCCATAAAATGACACTGCCCAGAGAATGCGCCACTAAATGCAAATCATCGTCTCCGGGATGTTCTTTAATAAATTGTAATAATTGAATGGCAATCGTTTTTCGAGCAGCCTGTCCATAATCAGGATTGAAATAAGTAAAAATATCCCCAAAAATTTTACTGATTAGCTGTTCTCTAAAATTTTGATAAGAGAAGATTGTCTCCAGATCCACTCCGGGATGATCCCATTTAAAATTTTCTAAATCTTGCAACACCCAATCCCATAGTTCATCGGCACCGAGAATATCTCCGAAAAAAGCCGCCCCAAATAAGGGGATTTCTATTTCTCCTCGTTGGCTGAATTCCTGGAGAATAAAATTTTGGGTGCGCTCGCTATAACCAGGGTTACGCACCGCCGTGCCGTGCAGAAAAAATACCAGCATTTTATTATTTATCCAATATAATCACTGATTTTTTAATTGTGCCTTTTGCCCAATATTTTCTCCCATTTTTAATGTGGCGATTGTGCCAATATTCACCGGATGATGGGCTCTCCGCAAATAAGTGAAAAAAAACCCCGCCCGGAGGCAGGGGATTTTTGTAATTACCTAACAAGTGAGCAAATTCATCAACCGAACTTGCCGGCGGTAGAAGCAATCAAGAAGGCGGCATAGGTGAGGACATAACCCACGGTGAAGTG
>FWWL01002652.1_pt1 | contig 35708 bp, 40 predicted proteins | sample 2228331 | NCBI WGS metagenome assembly FWWL01 (sample SAMEA103939775, study PRJEB20133) | metagenome
CCCTTGACTGCAATGTTATCTTCAGCAAACCGTTTGGCGCTTCAAGCCACCCCCTCTGTCATTTCGAGCGAAGCGAGAAATCCTGTAGTTTCCACTGTAGTTAGGATACTTGTGGTTAGCTTTAAACATTAAACTTTAAACTTGAGTTGAGACTTGCACCGCAATTAGATTTCTCCTCACTTCGTTCGTCGAAATGACAGCCTATCCTTGGTGCGCGTACCATTATTTTGGCTGTCGTTGCTTGCCATGCCTCTTACATTCAATACAATCGTCATGCCATTTCACGCAATACCCATGTCATTTCCAGCGCAGCGAGAAATCCGCCGTTTCCAGCGCAGGGAGAAATCTTCCCAATTCCAGATTTAGACCCTTCCATTGAGGATTCAGACTCTTACTAATCTGTTTTTCTCATTCCCCGGTTTACAAATTCCTATTGGAAATGGAGAACTGAAGGTGAAAAGCTTGATACCAGTTGGATAAGAAATAGAGTTTCAAATATCGTGATTGATGTTAGGCGGGGTAGAAATGGTCAATCTTGCACTAAAAAGCTATGACCCATCAAAGGCAATGGAAAAAAGCTCTTTTACATCTTTAATGGGATAAAATTTTACCAGGGAGAGTATGTTTTGAGGGATCTCTTCCAGGTCTTTTTGATTCTCAAGGGGTATTATTATTTCCTTGATGCCATTTCTCACAGCGGCAAGTACTTTTTCTTTGATACCTCCCACGGGCAGGACCACTCCCCTTAAGGTTATTTCCCCTGTCATTGCCACTTTTCGCTTAACAGGCACACCCTTAAACAGGCTGGCCAGGGCAGTGAGTAGTGTAACACCTGCTGAAGGGCCGTCCTTGGGTATTGCTCCTGATGGTACGTGGATATGTATGTCATAATCCCCAAAGATGTTCTCAGGCAATCCAAGTTCCTTGTAGTTGGACTTAAGATAGCTCAAGGCCGTTTGTGCAGATTCCTTCATCACATCCCCCAGCTGGCCTGTTAACACAAGGTTTTTCTTCCCAGGCATCATGGTGGCCTCTACAAATAGAACGTCCCCTCCAACGGGCGTCCAGGCGAGCCCCACTGCCACACCAGGAATTGTGGTACGGGTGAAGGGATCAAAGATGAACTTGGGCTTTTTCAGATATTTTTCCAGGTTCTGAGCGGTAATTACATGTCTCTCCAATTTTCCCTCTGCCACTTCCCTTGCCACAGCCCTCATGATGGCTGAGATCTCCCTCTCCAGGTTTCTAACCCCTGCCTCCCTTGTATAATGCCTTATGATTTTTACAATGGCCGACGGAGTTATCCTAATCTGGTCAGGCATAAGACCATGTTCTTTGATCTGCCTGGGGATGATAAATCTTTGGGCAATGTGCCTTTTTTCCTCCTCGGTATAACCACTCAGCTCCAATACCTCCATCCTATCTCTCAAAGCAGGGGGAATAGGGTCCAGGTGATTGGCAGTACCTATGAAAATCACCTTGGATAGGTCAAATTCTATCTCCAGATAGTGGTCGGAAAAGTTCACATTCTGTTCAGGGTCAAGTACCTCTAAAAGGGCTGAGGCAGGGTCTCCCCTGAAGTCAAGGCCTATTTTGTCCATCTCATCCAGCATAAAAACAGGGTTATTGGAACCAGCCTTCTTAATACCCTGGATGATCCTCCCGGGAAGGCTACCTATATAGGTCCTTCTGTGCCCTCTGATCTCTGCCTCGTCCCTGATACCACCTAAGCTTACTCTCACAAACCTCCTGCCCAGGGCAGTGGCAATGGATTTGCCCAAGCTTGTCTTTCCTGTGCCAGGAGGTCCTACCAGGCAGAGGATTGGACCTTTGTGTTCAGGGTTTAGCTTCCTCACTGCAAGATATTCAAGTATCCTGATCTTTACCTTTTCCAGGTTATAATGATGGCTGTTTAAGATCCTCTCTGCCCTTTTTAGATCCAGCCTATCCTTTGTGCCCTGATTCCAAGGCAGGTCCAATATCCATTGAATATAAGTTCTGGATACAACATATTCAGGGGAGGAAGGGGTCATCCTGGCAAGTTTACTTAGCTCTTCTTCTGCAGCCTTGAGGGCGTGGGGAGGAAGATTTTTTTTGTTTATCTTGGCCCTTAGCTCCTCTATCTCAGTGGCAACCTCTTTTTCAATCCCCAGTTCCTTTTGTATTACCTTTAGCTGTTCCCTTAGGTAGTATTCCTTTTGGCTCTTATCTATGCCTTTCCTTACTTGGTCCTGGATCTTTTTGCTAATCTTTAACAGTTCCAGCTCTTCGTTTAGGAAAAAGGTGGCCTTTTTAAGCCTCTTATTTATATCAAGGGCCTCCAGGATCTCTTGTTTCTTATGCCTTTCTAAATTGATGGTGGATACCACCATATCTGCCAGCACCCCTGGCTGCTCAATATTCCTGGAAACAGAGATAAGCTCCTGGGGGAGGTGGGAGGAGATGTTCACTATTTCCTCAAACAGGTTTCTCAAGGAAAGGACCATGGCCTCTATCCTCTTTCCCTTCCTCTCTATCTCCAAGGCCTCTTCCACCTTTACCTTTACATAGGGCTCTTCCTGGAGGATCTTCAATATCCTTACCCTCTTTATCCCCTGTACCACAACCACTGTGCCTTCTTCTGTCTTGTTCAGTCTTACCACAGTGCATGCAGTGCCTATGTGGCACAGCCCGTCAGGCCCCTGTTCTGAAGATCTTTGCCCATGCCTCTTTTCATTTATAAGGGTAACTGCAAGGAGCTTATTTCCCTTCAAGACATCGTCCATCAGGGCATTATGGGATGGCTCCTTGAGTACTAACGGGGCGATCATCTTTGGAAAGATCACCGAGTCATTTAAAGGAAGCAATGGCAATTCTTGAGGTATATTCTTGTCAGCCTGGTCCATCTCCAGTTCCAAATGCACTAAACTACCTTTACCCCCCTATAGACTCTCTTTCCTATTTTTACTGTGAGGATCCCATCTGCCAGAACTGCCTCAATATCTTCCAGGTCCGCATCCGCTGGAACTCTAAAACTCCTCTCAAACCTGCCCTGGCCCATCTCCAACCTATGAAAACATAGGGGCTCTTCCCTAAAGAGGTCCATCATTCTCACCCCACTCACCCTTAGGCAATCTTCATATAGTGTGAGGTCCAGGTTATCCCTGCTTACTCCTGCCACATTCACCTTTAAAATGTAATAGTGCTGGGTCTCATAAAGATCAGCCTCAGGGATCCAGGTGGTGTCCTCCAGTGGTACAAAGGGCGCTCTCAAAGAAAACATGCAGCCAATACCCTTAGTGCCCGATGGGCCTTTCAAACTCCCTTTTTCCAACCGTATCTTTAAAAACTGCATACCTCCCCCCTCCCTAAATACCCCTGTCTTTTATCAAGACATAAGGTCTTTTCTCCCTTCCCACATAGATCTGCCTTGGTCTATAGAGCCTTGTCTCTGGATCCTCGTTTCCTTCTTTCCACTGGCTGATCCAGCCTGGGAGCCTACCTATGGCAAACATCACAGTGAACATATTTAAAGGTATACCTATTGCCCTAAGGACAATGCCACTGTAGAAATCCACATTGGGATACAGGTTATGATCAATGAAATACTCATCGTTTAGGGCGATCTCTTCCAATCTCAAGGCTATATCCAATAGTGGGTCCCTCTTGGGGAGTTTCTTCATTACCTTATGGGCCATCTCCTTCATGATCTTTGCCCTGGGGTCATAGGTCTTATAAACCCTGTGACCGAATCCCATGAGCCTGTAGTTGCTATCCTTTTTCTTTGCCCTTTCCACAAAAGGCCTCGGGTCACCCCCTGCATTGTGTATCTCCATGAGCATTTCCACTACCTTTTGATTTGCACCACCGTGCAACGGGCCCCACAAGGCGCAAATACCAGCAGATATGGCAGCATAGAGGTTAACCTTGGCACTTCCCACCAGCCGCACTGCAGCTGTGGAACAATTCTGCTCGTGGTCCCCATGGAGTATCCAAAACACATTTAGCGCCCTTACAAAGTCCTCATCTATCACATATGGGGTCACTGGGGAGTCAAACATCATGTTTAAGAAGTTAGCGCAATAACTCAAGTCATGTCTGGGATAAACCACCTTGTGTCCCCTGGATATCTTATAGGACATTGCAGCCATGGTCCTCACCTTGGAGAGGATCCTGGCAAAGGTGATGTTGATCTCCTGTTCTTCGTCAGGTAGCTCAGGGTAAAAGAACCTCAGGGCATTTACCATTGATGAAAGGATCCCCATTGGGTGGGCCCTTCTTGGAAAGTTTTCAAAGAATGCCCTCATGTCCTCGTGAACCAGGCTGTGGTCATTCAAAAGCACGGAAAAGGCATTTAGTTGCTTTTGTGTGGGCAACTCACCATTGATTAAAAGATAGGCAGTCTCCACAAAGGTGCTGTGTTCTGCCAGTTCCTCTATGGGTATGCCCCGGTATCTCAGTATGCCCTTCTCACCATCCATAAAGGTTATGCTGCTCTTGCAAACGCCGGTGTTTGCCAATCCAGGATCATAGGTTATGTATCCTGTCTTCTGCCTAAGGGTCCTGATGTCAATGGCCTTCTCACCTTCGGAACCAACTATAACAGGGAATTGGTACTCCTTTCCTTCCAAAATGAGTTTGGCAATACCTTCCATAATGACTCTCCCCTATCCGATTCTAAGTACCCATGGGATAACTACCAAAAGATCTCCATCCACAACCTTTTATTTCACAAGGTAGTCCTTAACAGTCTCTCCTAAGGAGCCCAAGTCCTTTATCACCATTATTCCCGCCTGCTCCAATGCCCTTATCTTGTCTTCTGCCCTTCCCTTACCCCCAGATATAATGGCACCTGCGTGTCCCATTCTTCTATCAGGGGGTGCTGTGAGGCCAGCTATAAATGCAAATATAGGCTTAGGATAACCAGTTTCTGTGACATACTGGGCTGCATCCTCCTCTGCTGTGCCCCCTATCTCGCCTATTATCACAATGGCCTCTGTCTGTGGGTCATCCCTAAAGAGTCTTAGGTGATAGACAAAATCAGTGCCTATTATGGGGTCTCCACCAATACCAATACAGGTGGATTGGCCAAGCCCAACCCTTGTTAATTGATACACCACTTCATAGGTAAGGGTCCCGCTCCTGGAAATCACGCCCACACTACCTTCCCTGTGTATATGCCCGGGCATTATACCCACCTTTGTCTTACCAGGGGAGATGATGCCAGGACAATTTGGGCCAATGAGTACAGTTCCCTTCTGGGATATGTATCTCACCACCTTTGCCATGTCCAATACAGGAATCCCTTCAGTTATGCATACCACCACCTCTATGCCAGCTAAGGAGGCCTCTAATATGGCATCAGGGGCAAAGGCAGCGGGCACAAAGATACAAGACACATTGCACCCATGGTTTTTTACTGCCTCTTCAACGGTATCGTACACAGGTAGATTCAAGGCAGTTCCGCCTCCTTTGCCCGGCGTAACCCCGCAAAGGACCTTGGAGCCATATTTGAGCATTTGCTCACCATGGAACCCACCTTCCCTTCCAGTGATGCCCTGGATTAAGATCCTGCTGTTTTCGTCCACTAATATGCTCATCTTTAGACCCCTGTCCCCAGTTGTTCCTTTATTAGCCTAACAGTGTCCTTAATATCTTGTGCCACAAGGAAACTAAGGCCAGACCCTTTAAGTAGCTCCCTCCCCTCTTCCACATTGGTGCCCTCCAATCTGATGATTAAAGGCAGGTTCAGATCAATACCCTTGGCAGCCCCTATTATGCCCTTTGCTAACACATCGCACCTGAGTATCCCGCCAAAGATATTTATTAATATAAGCCTAACATTGGGGTCCTTTAAGATTATCTGAAAGCCCTTTTTTACCATCTCTTCGCTGGCCCCGCCACCAACATCCAGAAAATTGGCAGGGTTTGCACCAGCAAGCTTTATGATGTCCATGGTGGCCATGGCAAGGCCTGCACCGTTCACCATAACCCCTACCTGGCCATCCAACTTTATATAATTCAGCCTGAAATTTTCTGCCTCAAGTTCCAAGGCATCCTTTTCTGTCTTGTCCTCCATGGATGCCAGGTCCCTGTGCCTGAAAAGGGCATTATCATCCACGACCATCTTGGCATCCAGGGCAAGGAGCATATTGTCTTTGGTCACACCCAAGGGATTTATCTCCAACAAAGAGCAGTCCTGCCCCATGAACACCTCAAAGAGCTTTTCAAAGAGGGAAGTTAGGCTGGGGACTATGGCCTTTGGCGGTGCTGGGTCCACACTGTAGACGGCCTGCCGGCCATGAAGGGGCATAAAGCCAAGTAGGGGATCAATGGGCACCTTTGCCACAGCCCCGGGGTTGGTGGCTGCAACATCCTCTATATCCATGCCACCCATTGTACTAAAGATCAAGGTTGGGCTGGCTGTTTTTCTATCCAGGGTGATGCCCACATAATACTCTTTTTCTAACTCATGGAATTCCTCCACCAGGACCTTTCGCACCAGGGCACCCTTTTTCCCTGTCTGCTTGGTAACAAGCCTTGAACCAATGAGCTCTGAAGTGATCTGCCTGGCCTCTTTCAGTGCCTTGGCAACCTTTATACCCCCTGCCTGACCCCTACCCCCTGCATGGATCTGGGCCTTAATGACCCAAGGAGGCCCATTTAGTGAAAGAAGAGTCTTATCCAACTCCCCTAATTCATCCACTAGGTAGCCCTTGGGCACGGGGATGTTTAGCCTTTTTAGGATCTCCTTTGTCTGGTATTCGTGTAATTTCATCTGCACCTCCTCAATATCCCATTCCCTTGAGTGCTGATAACATGATGGCTGCTGCCATCACAGAGCCCAACTGACCCCCTGTGTTAGCTGCCATGGCATGCATCAAGAGATAATTTGTCTTCTTGTACTTCTGTCCCTGGATCTGCACTACCCTTGCTGCCATTGGAAAGGCCGATATTCCAGCTGCACCTATCAAGGGATTGATTTTTCCTTTGCTCAAAAGACACATGATCTTGCCAAATAGTAAACCTGTTACTGTATCCAACACAATGGCCAAAAATCCAAGGATGAATATAAAAATGGTCTGCACCTTCAAGAAACTATTACCTTCCATGGTGCTCCCAATGGCAAGCCCCAAGAACAGGGTGACCACATTTGCTATCTCATTCTCAGAGGCCTTGGTAAGCCTTTGCACCACCCCAGTCTCCCGCATAAAATTGCCAAGCATTATCATGCCCATAAGAGGAAGTCCTTTTGGCGCTACAAGGCCAGTTATCACCGTTACCACCACAGGGAATATTATCTTTACGCCTTTAGGTACTTCTCCTATCACAGGTGGCATCACAATTGTCTTCTCTTTTTTGGTGGTGAGGAGTTTCATTATGGGAGGTTGTATAATAGGCACCAGGGACATATATGAGTATGCTGCCACGCTTACAGGACCAAGGAGCTCTGGGGCATATTTACTGGTGACATAAATGGCAGTGGGCCCATCGCATGCCCCGATTATGCCGATACACACCGACTGAAGCTCTGAAAAACCCAGCGCAAGGGAGAAAATCAACACAAAAAATATACCAAACTGCCCTGCAGCACCCAACAAAAGTATCACAGGCCGCCTCAGTAGTGGGCCAAAGTCTGTCATTGCGCCTACCCCTACAAATATGAGTAGCGGGAACAGCTCATTGGAGATGCCCATATCATATAGGACCTTTAATACCCCGCCCTCCTGTGCAAGATCGCTCAATGGGAGATTCACCAGGAGGCATCCAAAACCAATGGGCAGGAGTAAAAGAGGTTCTATGCCCTTCTTTACTGCCAGGTAAAGCATAGTACCTCCCACCACCATCATAACCAGGTTAGGCCCTCCTTCTCTCAGCAGGTGACCTATGCCCGCAAACAGGCCTAAAAAGGCCTTAATAACCATTTCCTCCATCTCTATTGTGCCCCTTCCTTGTTTTTGTCTTTTCCAAAGGCATTTGCTATACGGGTAAGAACAAATACTGTGAGACTTACAAAGGCAAGGCTAAGAAGGGTACCTCCCATGCCAACCACTGCCATGCTGATCCCAAAGCCCCATTTATCCATCTTCTAACCCCTGAATACACATTTTCAAATTGGAGCTTTTTACATCAGAATGCCATTGGAATCAAACCCATTTGGGTATGCCCTGTATTTATGTTTCATAAAGTGCGAGCCTTTCCTTGACGAGTTTCCGGAACTGAATATTATCGTTAAAAACCACAGGGAGGTATAAGATGCCCATCTATGAGTTCTACTGCCCTGACTGCAATACTATCTTTAACTTTTTCTCAAGGAGGGTAAATACCCAAAAGATACCATCATGTCCCCAATGCAACAGGCCAGAGCTCATAAGGCAGATGTCCATTTTTGCCAGGGGTGGCAATCTAAAGGATACTGAAGGGAATCCATACCCTGACCTGGATGAGGCAAGGCTTACAAGGGCTATGGACATGCTGGCAAGGGAGGCCCAACACATTGACGAAAATGATCCGAGGCAGGCGGCCCTTCTGATGAGAAAGGTAAGTCAAGCTGCTGGCCTGGAGCTTGGGCCAAAGCTTGAAGAGGCCCTGAGGAAGCTGGAAAGGGGAGAAAGCACCGAAGAGGTGGAATCAGAGATGGAAGATATGATGGGTGAGGATGAGTTTTTTTTGCCCAAAGAAAAGACAAGCCTGGGAGGCAAACGGCCAAGGCCCAGTATTGATGAGACCCTCTATGAGCTCTGATCCAGGGCCACCAGTTTTACATCTCCCCAGATCCCTACCTTACCCTCCACCACCAATACAACACCCAGAATACCTGGCCTCCCTTTCAAAGCCCCTATGGACACCTCAATATCAGTACTTCTTTTTAAAAGATTCCCAGCTAAGGTGGCAGCAGCATCTGCCATGGCCCCTTCCTTTGCAATGACACAGGCGATATCACCTCTACCCAAGGACAAGGAGTGCCCTATCTTTGAAGATGAGGTGCAGATGGCCACAGGCATCCATTTCCTTTCAATGAGCAGGCAAAGGTTATTGTCCAACCGGGGATTAGCGCCATAAAGCCCTACAGTTATATCTCTTTTTAACACAGCATAGATGTCTCCGCCGTTTTCCACTATGACCTCATTGCTCCAAACCATGAGCCCTTCTGCCACATACTGGGCAATGGCGCCTGCCACTGCTGCCATGGGCCCAACCCCAAATCCTTGAGCAGCCAACAACATCCTCTGGACAATTGGGGGGGCAAGGGGGTCTGGATCAATGGGAACCAGTGAACTCAAAAATCCTGGTCTTTTGCTTATGTATTCTTCTATTGCATACCTGGCATTTAGCACAAGGCCAAGGGCCTCTTTACTCAAATCCCTCTCTGCCTGGATAAAGAGGTCTGTCTGCTCTACTTTGACATCAAATCCCACCAAGGAAGGTGTACGGATCCAGTTTCTATAAAACCTTTCCATGACTCAGTATACAGGATCTACATCTTTTTCAAAAACCCAGTATTGTCCTGTCCCTTTGATTACAAGGTACCACCTGCCACTGGGGTCATCTATTGCCCCTATCACTTGTAGTGTTGCGCCAGCCATCTCCCAGGTGCTTTCCTCCACACCAAGGGAAGGCTCAGGCCTAAGGGCCACATGATCCTTTTTCATACTGACAAACCTGGGCAATGTATCATTGGGATTGGCCATGACCATCTTGGCTGATCTCTCTATGGTGGCCTTATAGACCTGCTCACCTTTGGGAAGCCCAAAGATAAGGACAAAGGCAGCAATGAGTGGAAATAATAGAAAGGCAGGTATCCATTTATAATAAGATCTTTTGCCCTCATATCTCATGGAGAGCTCCTGGGCAGCCACATCCACATGCCTCTTGCCCACTGATTGGGCATTATCCAAGTAACCTGCCATAATTGCCCTGGAAGATATGGCGTTTATCATCCTTGGAATGCCCATGGAATAAGAGTAGATCCTCTTTTCTGCGGCCTTGGTAAACAATTTGGAAAATCTACCTGCCTTACCTAATCTCCATTGTACATAATTAAGGGTATCTTCAAGGTCAAAAGGTCTTAGATTTAACTTTATTGTAAGCCTCTGTAGAAGCTGATGAAACCTCCTTGAGTTAAGTCTTTCCAATAGTTCAGGTTGGCCTGCAATGATAATGTGGAGGAGTTTTTCTTTTTCTGTCTCCAGATTGGATAGTAGCCTAAGTTCTTCCAGGGTTGAGTCAGGTAACTCCTGGGCTTCATCCACGATTATAATCACCTTCTTGCCTCTGCTATTAGCCTCAATAAGATAATCCCTCAAGGTCTTAATGAGGTCATTCTTACTTGTACTATTTATGACGAGTCCAAGGTCTTCTATAACAGCCCTTAAAAAATCAGTGGGTTCGAGACGGGGAGTGAGTATAAGGGCAATCTCTGCCTTTTCTTCCCACTCCTTTATTAGCATCCTTAATAGCAATGTTTTGCCTGTTCCAGGGTTTCCAATTATTAAACAAAACCCCTCTGATGCCATAATGGAATAGTTCAGCGCCTGAATTGCCTCTTGATGTTGCCTGCTGGGATAAAAATAATAAGAGTCAGGAGTGAACCTAAAAGGATCATCATTCAGGCCAAAGTACTTGAGGTAATGTGTCATTTTACTTTATCTTGGTAATGAGGTCATACAAGGGCATCAATAGCCCAATAGCCACCAATGCAAACATACCGCCCACCAATGCAATGAGAATAGGCTCTATTACTTTCCCTAACTTCTCAGTAAATGCCTCTAATTTTTCATAATAGAAATCCGACAAGAACTTAAACTGCTCATCTAGGTTTCCGCTCCTCTCCCCCACCTCCACCATCCTGATTACCAGTAAGGGAAAGACCTTTTGTGCCTTGAGACTGTTGGCAATCCCCTCACCCTTGATCAGCCTCTGCCTTGCATCCTCAATGGCCCTCTTAAAGACATCAGAGTATATGGCCTTGGCAGTGGCCTCAAAACACCTATCTATGATAATCCCAGCTGAGACCAGGATCCGCATCTGTTCAGCAAATAGGGCAAGGAGTTTGGTATAAACTATCTCTTTTATTATGGGTGCCCTTATTTTTAAAAGGTCCACATAATACTTTGTCCTGGGATGCCTGCTTAAAATAGCATATGCAATTATCATAAAAACAATACCCAGCAGGATAGCATACCACCTTTGTGTCATCACATTGCTCAAAAGCATTAAGAGCTTTGTGATAGCGGGGATCTGTACCCCCATTTCTTTGATCACGGTGAGTATCTTGGGGAGTACATATATCAACCAGAATATTAATGCCCCACCAGTGGTCACCAGGGCAAACATGGGATACATCATGGCCCTCTTTATCATGGATGCTAGATCCTCAATCCTTTGGAGGTGATCTGCTGCCTCCTTTATGGAGACCTCCAATCTACCTGTGTTCTCGCCTATACTGGCAAGTCTTATAAGTATATCAGGAAACACATGCCTCTGTCTTTGAAGGGCCTCTGAAAGGGATGAGCCTGAAACCACATCATCCCTTGCCTTTTTGATGGCCATTTTGAGGTATTTGTTGGTGGTAGTCTCGGCCAAGTCATCAAGGGCTGTAATAAGGGGCAGGCCTGCCTTCAATATGGTGGCTAAATTGTTGGCAAATTCAATCAGTTCTACCCTTTTTACCTTGAATCCAGCTATGGCTGAGGTGATACGGCCGGCAATCCTGCTCAGCCCTTTTATTTCCATTATCACATAACCCTGGCCCTCCAGTTGCCTCCTGGCATCCCCTTCAGTATCGGCCTCCACCTGGCCTTTTACCACACTCCCTGCTGGATTGATGGCAAGATATGTGTATTCTGGCATCAGCCTAAAACCCTTTTCACTTCCTCAATGGTGGTTAGTAGTTGGCCTACCTTCCTTGCTCCATCTATGTCCAAGGGAACCATGCCATTTTTTAGGGCGGCATTTTTTATGGCAGCGATGGATGCCCCCTGATAAATGAGTTCCTCAATCTCCTCATTTATCACTATCACCTCTGAAATGGCTGTCCTCCCAAGGTAGCCCGTATTCCTGCACTTTGGGCATCCCTTGCCCCTCACCAGCCTTGTCACCCCCAGGGAATATTTTTTAATATAGTCAAGCTCGGACATGGAGGGCTCATAAGTCTCCTTACAATACATACATATTTTTCTTACCAGTCTCTGTGCCACCACGCCAATGAGGGAGGATGAAAGTAAGAACCTATCCACGCCCAAGTCCAATAGCCTGGGAATGGCTGTTACAGCGTCATTGGTATGGAGGGTACTTAGAACCAGGTGGCCTGTAATAGAGGCCCTTATGGCTATGCTAGCGGTCTCCATATCCCTTATCTCCCCAAGGAGCACCACGTCAGGGTCTTGCCTGAGGAAGGTCCTTGTGGCACTGGCAAAATCATATCCAACCCTCTCGTTCACCTGGCTCTGCCTGATAAAAGTCAGCTTATACTCAATGGGGTCCTCCACAGTAATGACATTTCTCTCCAGTACATCAATCTGTCGTAAGGCAGCATAGAGGGTTGTGGTCTTTCCAGAACCAGTTGGGCCTGTGATAAGCACGATCCCGTTGGGTTTTAAAAATAGTTCTTTTATAGTTTTCAGGTTGTTGGAATCAAAGCCCAGGGCCTCCATCCTAAGGAGATTGATGTCTCCAGCCAATATCCTTAACACTATATTTTGACCCCAAAGGGTGGGAACACAGGAGACACGTATGTCGTATTCCTTTGTCAGGAATTTGAAGGTAAGAGATCCATCCTGGGGGAGTCTTGTCTCTGCAATATCCAATTGAGACAGGATCTTTATCCTGGAGAGCAGCCCCGGGAATGCAGCCTTTGGCAGGCAATATGCATGTTGAAGTACGCCGTCTATTCTATAAAACACATTAACTGCATATTCGTGGGGAGTGATATGTATATCAGTGCCCCTGCTCCTGATGGCATCCAGGATGATCAGGTCCACAAGGGAGACAATATCTTCACCTGAAGGAGTTCCAGAGGTCTGTACATCCTTTACTATCTTGTCAATCTTGGAGGCAATGGGATTTTCCAAGAAGAAATAGGCCTTTTCCAGGGCATCATGAAATATGTCAGAGTCTATGAGAACGAGCTTGGGTGGCCTTTTAGTAAGCCTGGTGGCGATATCCACGGCATGAATATTCCCGGGATTTGTGACCCCTATTACAAGCCTTCCGTCTTCTGTCCCCAGGGGTATGAACTGCGCCTTTTCAGCAACATTTTTTGGCACCAGCTTCAATGCCTCCGCTGGGATCACATAGGCCTCCAAGTCCAGGAACTCTAAACCACTTTGCTCTGCAAGGATCATGGCCCTTTCCTTGCTGGATATGAACCCAAGGTCCACAAGGAGGTTACCAAACAGTCCACCTGTGATCTTCTGATGGGCAAAGGCTATGTCCAGTTGTTTGTCTGTGACTAAGCCTTTTTCCTTTAAGATATCTCCTATTCTCTTTGCCATCTGTCACCTTGTCACTATCCTTGGTTGTAATAATACCACCAGTTCTGTCTTCTTGCTTATCTTTTCCCTGCTCTTAAATAAAAGGCCCAAGATAGGGATCCTCCCTAAAACTGGCACTTGATCATCCCTCATCACCTCTTTTTGGGCAATGAGTCCGCCCAAGACAATGGTCTCCGAGTCCCTTGCCTTTACGGTGGTGCTCAATTCCCTCAATTCCACAGTGGGCAGACTGATCTCCAGTTGACCCCCCAGGTTTTTCTGATTGAGGGAAACCAGATCAGATATGATGGGGGTTATTGTGAGATAGATCTCTCCCTTTTCATTTATGAAAGGGATAAGGCCTATCATTATCCCTGAAAGGATACTGGATGTCTCCACTGTAAAGGTAGTAGTCCCCACTGTTCCTGTTGTGGTGGTAGTGGTCTCCACCCTGGACAAATAAGTCTGATTGGTACCTATGGAGAGCAGGGCAGTTTGACCATTCATGATATTTAGCCTAGGACTGGATAAGGTCCTTACATCTCCCTGCTGTTCTATTGCCCTTATAATTGCTTCCAGGCTTGTCCTGGCATTGATTATACGCATACCCTGGCCTGAAAAAGATCTACTGCCCGAAGGTACCACACCTGCAAAACCTTCTGTACTTAAATTTAGCCCACTTGCAATTAAGTTCCAGTTTATACCGTAGCTGAAATCCTCGTTGAGATTAACCTCAACCACCTTGGCCTCTATGATTACCTGCCTATTCATTACCTCTGTGAGGTGCTCAATATATCTTTGGGCATTCTCTAATTTTTTTCTGGTGGCAGTGATCTGTACCGTTCCTGCCACCCTGTTGATCACAAAGGAACTGGACCCACCAGGCCCTGTCCCCAGGATGGAGGAAAGGCCTTCCTCCAAGGATGACCAAAAACTCAACGCTGCCTCATCGGCCTTGATAGATTGGGAGATATTACCTTTAATGGTGCTGCCCCCTTGTGCTGCAGCACCCCCCAGCATGTCTCCACCCACACCCACATCATAGGTCTGGGTGAAAGAGGGGATAGATAGCTCAAAGATCCTGGTGTCTTCTGCCTTGATGACAAGCATCTGTCCCTTGACTTCCCAAAAATAGTCTGCTGAGGAAAGCACCTCATTTAATGCATATTCAGCAGTGACATTCTTTAGCTGAATGGTAATGGGCAGTTCAACATTCACCCCCTTTTCAAAGGAGAGGTTTAGACCGCACACCTGGGCAATGATGTAAATCACATCCCTAAGGGGGGTACTCCGTACAGAGATGTGAACAATCCTCTCCCTTAAAGGGGAAAGCTCTTCCTCTTGAGGTTTAAACCTGGGTTTGATAGGGGGCGAATATGGATGAGCTGGTTCTATGTCTTTAGGGATCTTTACTGTCTTGTCTGTCTCAAAATAGGCCTTTTTGTATTCCTTGGCAGTGCCCTCTATTGTCTTAGTACTACATGAACAAAGTATTAAACAAAGGGCTACACATGGGAACCACAATATTTTCATTATTTATACCCCTCCATTCTTCAATTTCAAACATTTCTCATGACCTTTAAACTCAAAACATATCTCATTAGAAGTTATCTTTTTTACTGTAAAGCCTTGAAATAAATCACCTTCCTTTACAAACTGATCGCCAATCAACGCAAGATTACCAAGATCAGAAAGCAAAATAATTCTGACATTCAAGGCTGGTAATGTAATATCAGTTACTTCCTTTTGTTCAACCAGATTTTGACTAGGAACAGGTTGTTCCCTTTGGGCTTGTTCAATGACAATAAGGCTTTTGTCAATGTCAATTTGCTTTCTTTTTAATATTACCAACTCCGTAGTTTTTATGTCCCTATATTTTGATATATTAAGAGGTGGGACATACTTCATTCTAATTTTCTCTTTAATTATATAACTTCCAGCAGTCACACAAATACCAACAATAATCAAAAGCAAAATAGCACTTTTATATAGTCTAAGTTGATCCATTCCTTAACCCATTTGTAATAAATCACTCCGCAAGTGCCATGTTTATGTCGTAGGTAACTATGCTTCCATTGAGTCCAAGATCAATTGCATTGTCCTTAAAGCGCAGCGAGACCTTGTCTATTCTTATAAATGGATAATAATAGCTATCCAAAAACTTCATAACATTATAAGCAAAATCAAGGTCATTTATAGTTCCTTTAATCACAATGGGTAGTTCTATTATATTAGCACTCTTTTTTGGAGGGCTAAAGTCAATAGTTAGTTTTTTAAGCTTGTTTTTTAGTTCATCGTAAACTGAAAGTATTGCAGCTTCTGGATTGTGTGGTAATTTATCTACTTCAATGCTCGTTTTAAAATTTGCTATAGTTTCTGCTATTTTATTGGACTCTATTCTGAGCCTCATAATGGTATTCAAGCTTTGCTCCAACTCCCTTTCAGCACTTTTAAAATAATCAACATATCTTGAGGATGCAGTACTACCTAATGAGAACAGGCCAAAAGCAGTAAGGAGAAACACCATACTTTTAAAGTAGCGTGTTACTTTCCTATGGTAAAGCTGTTTGTATTCACTCATTTTTTACCTTCAAATTGATTGAAAATGCCTTTGACTTAATATTTAAACTTTGTGTAGTCACTGTAACGGACTTGATTTTTTCTAAAGATTTTATAATGGAATTATATTCTTCAATTGCAGTGCCATATTCATCGCCAGTGAGCTGCCCTGAAATGGAAATTGCAAAGCCTTTCCCTTCCCTGGCAAGGTCAACACCGGAAATGTTTGCCCTTTTTGCAATGGGTAGGACTATCTCGGTTATTGGTAACTCAAAAGAAGGCATTGAAAGCATGTTGTTATTAAATTCAATGGCCGGGATCACTTTGTCCAACCTTGCTTTTGCCCTCTCATAAGATTCCAGCACTTCTTTCTGACTGACTAATAAGTTTTCAAAAATAATAACACTTTTTTTGGCCTCTAAGGCTTGAAAACCGTTTTGTAAGAACAGAGCCAATTGTAGTAAAAAAATGGCAACACATATAAGTCTTGCGATGCCATAAATTTGAGCCTTTTGTTTGAGGGCCTTATAAGTTGATGGCAAAAAGTTTACTGCCGTAAGCTCATTTACATAGATTATCGTAAATATAGCTGGCAAATCCACTATTAAATGATCATAGTTTATCCCTAAGTATGTGAAATCAAGTTTGGCAAACTTGATGCGAGATTCATTTAGCTCTTCTAAGGAAACGCTTTTGGGCCCAATGTAGTAACCTTTTTTAGGCGAAAGCCTTAATGTTTCCATTGTATAGGCAATAGTCTGGTTAACAACATCTGCCTCAATGCTGGAAATCCCATATTCGTAAGAGAAAACCCGTCTCGTAAATACATGTTGCTTATTATTGAGTACTAAAAACTGTTTATACTCACCGCCATCAAAGATTATAAAGCATGTCTCATCATCTACAATTTTCGAGAGGCCGTGGCCAAGGACAACTGACTCACACATGAACAAATGTAGCTCTTTACCTGATATTTCCGCAATGTCTATTATGGAATCCATATCTGCAGATGGCAGTGCATTCATGAAATACTGGCTATAAGTAATACCTTCCTTGGTAACCTCCCCCACCTTCTTGTAAACAAATGATGGCTCCAGTATGTCTGCGAATTGTTTTAACATTTCACTCTTTATTAGATTCGCCTCGTATTTTTTTGAGACCTTGGGTAGGGTGGCAAAATAGTTTTGACTGTTCATAAGGGAAGCCACGCAAATTAGTTTCTTATCTTTAAGCCCTTGCAAAAGATCAGTGAGCTGGGAGATATGACCTTCCCCCAGGAGGGTAAAGTGCTTGGCCCGGGAATCACTTTTGATTATTCTTACCTTTTCATTTCTTAGGTACAGGCATATCATCTTTACGTTTTCTAAGTAATACTAAAAGTTTTGTAAAGTCAAGAGATAAAGTTGAAGGCTTTTGTCCTTATTGATACTAGGCCATGAACATGGTTACATCACCTTTACCTATTCTCAGGATCTCAGGTTCGTCATTTATCAATGAGATAATCGTTGAAAACTCCACTGGTATTCTGCCAACATCCAGTACCAGATCTATATATGACCTATATTTTTCAACGATTTCTATCGGATCCTCCAGAGCTGCAGAAGTGTTTATTATAGGGTGCTGTAGCTCGCCAACCAGCTCCAGACAAACATTATTCCTGGGGACTCTTATCCCAACAGTCTTTCTTTTTGTTACGAGAATTTTGGGTACTAATTTAGTTGCGCTAAGTATAAATGTGTAAGGCCCTGGCAAAAGTCTATTTAGAACCCTATAAGCATAATTAGTTACTATACAATATTTGCTGATCTCACTTAGGCTATCGCACACAAAAGAAAAAGGTGAGGTGATGGGCCTTTGTTTCATCTTGTATATCTTTTCTATGCTTTCCTTTGAATAAAGGCTACAGCCTATCCCATAGGAGGTATCAGTGGGGTAGACAATGATACCACCATCTTTGAGGGCCTCCACGGCCCTCCTGATAAGCCTTCTCTGAGGATTGTATGGATTTATGGAAACTATCACAGGCTTTTTTTCCAATTCAGGCCATGCCCCTCCTCGCATTTTTGCTTTTTTTCTCAAATTGTTATAATCATATCAATGGAAAATTTCAAAGATAAGATGATCCTTCTGACCACAGGACGAAAAACTGCTGGACAAATTTACTTTCGCAATAATACAAATAGCTGCAAAACTCATTAAAATGGCCCAACAGAACCTAAGACTCGTGCCTGTAGTTATCCTCTTATGTCTTTCTCTGTTATGGGGTGCCAACATGGCCTTTGTCAAGATTGCCCAGGCCGAGATCAAACCCCTATTCATGTGTGCCATAAGATCAGGGGTGGCCTCATTATGTCTCCTGCTCTGGATAAGGGCCAAAAAGCAAAGGATATTCCCATCCTGGGCATTTGTATTCCATGGTGCTGCAGTGGGGCTGCTATTTGCTGGTGAATTTGCAGCCTTATATGTCTCGGTTAAACACACACCGGTCTCCAATGCCTATGTGTTATTATACACTGCCCCTTTTTTTGCTGCACTGGGGGCCCATTGGTTTTTAACAGATGATAGATTGACCCTAAATAAAATAGTAGCACTAATAACGGCATTCATTGGGGTCAACTTTTTGTTTTCTGCTCATCTGAGGGGAATTACCCGTAGCAGCCTTTGGGGTGACATACTTGCCTTAAGCGCTGGGGCAATGTGGGGTTTTACAAGTGTGTATGTAAAAAAATACCTTGTTGGAAAGGTCCCTGCCATATTGACCCTGTTTTACCAGCTAGCATTTTCAACCCTGTTTTTATTTATCTTTAGTTTTCTTTGGGAAAAGGATTTCGTGACAGGCCTTTCAGGAATCACATTATTTTCACTCTTTTATCAGACGATAATAATAGCATTTTTGAGTTACCTTGTATGGTTTGAAATGATAGATAGGTATCCAATAAGTATCCTTCACCTTTTTTCCTTCTTTACTCCTGTATTTGGAGTAATAATTAGTGGACTTTTTATACTAAAAGAAGTGATAAGATTCAATACTGTTTTTGCTTTGATCCTCGTCTCAATTGCTCTTATTATTGCCAATAGGCCAACAATCCATTGCTCAAGATGAGTGCCAAAAGACTATGCTAAGGGATCCTTATGGCTCACAACTACCTGGTTCAAAGCTACAAAATACCTTTTAATTTTAACAACTACATTCACTATGGCATGGCCTTGAGGGCCTTGGGGCAGGGTTTTATAGTAAAGATCTTTACCTCTGAATCTCCATCCCACCTGGAGATAGCAAAGGGTCTCAAGAGTTATTTTCAAAATAGGATATCCATTTTCCCCATATCCCCAGGTAGCTTCTCTAAGAAAACGCCTATGGCCTACGAGGCCTCCCAGCCATCCCTCCTGATCCTGGATAGGGTCTCATATGCCTTTGAAGACAGTTATGCCTTTGAGGAGATGCTTTTCACCCTTATAAATGAAAGAGACCCCTTTGCAGAGGTGGTAATATTCGACCACCAGATACCAGAATCAATATTAGGTATTTCCAGTCTTATCACCCAGGTGGATGTGCAGGGGATAAAGGCAGATATGAATAATCAAGTATATGCCGAGATAGTAACGGGAAATGGCAAGGGAAAGACCACATACGGCCTGGGAAAGGCCCTCTTTTATGCCCTCAGTGGTACACCCTCTTTGGTCATTCAGTTTATCAAATCTCCCAAGGAGTATGGTGAGATCAAGGCCTCGGCAAGGATCCCCATGCTTACTATAACAAGTATGGGCAAGGGGTTCCCTCAGGAATTGAGTATAGAGGGCAGAAATCCCCATCGGGAGGCTGCCAGAGAGGCATGGAGATTACTCATCAAGACCTTAAACAGACCCAGTTATGGCTTGTTGGTATTGGATGAGATCAATATTGCCTTAGACTATGGCTATATTGAGGTAAAGGAGGTGGAAAGGTTTTTGTTGTCCAGGCCTTTTGCCCACCATATAATCCTCACCGGGAGATATGCCAAGGAAGAGCTTTATGCCCATGTGGACCGTGTCCTGGACATGAAAGAGATAATGCACCCCTACAAGAAAGGGATAAAGGCCAGAAAGGGTATTGAATACTAATCCCTTATCTTTGCCCTCCTCATTTCATAGTAGGCATTCCTCACTGCAAGGTACGGATCAAAGGACTCCAGCTTCAGGTCTTCGTATTCCTGACCTTTGAGGCTTACCTCATTTAATACCTCAGTTCCCTTTAAAAGGAGATGATGGGTGGTCTCCAAATAGGATAAGGGATTTAAAAAGGAATCTCCTCCCTTCCCTATCAGGTCTCTCAGGGTGGATGGTCCCAGGACAGGGATTACCAGGTAAAAACCATCCCCAATGCCATACCATCCAAGGCTCTGGCCCAGGTCCTCGTCCTTTGCCTTTATTCCAAATAGGTCCTTTGAGGCATCGGCAAACCCCACTATACCAATGGTGCTGTTTACCACGAATCTAAATATCTCCTTAAAGAATTCCACGATCTTTAGCTGCAACAGACAATTGCCTGCCCTTATTGGTGTTTTTATATTCTCAAAAAATCTAAAGAAACAGACCCTCAGGGGTTCAGGGAATACGGAGCTATATCCTATGGAAACAGGTTTAAGAAACCAAAAATATAACTTATCATTGAATACGAAAAATATTCTGTTTATAGGCTCTAAAGGGTCGTATATTTTTGGATACTTATCTTGATCATATTGATCCTCAAGCTCTAAATCTGAAAAATTATCTTTATTAAGCTCACTTATTATTGGCTGGTTTTTGGTTGTTGCACATCCAAAGAAAGAAAATAGAGATAGAACTAGTGCCAAATAAAGAACATGGAACTTCATTTTGAGATCTCTTCCTTTTCCCTTATCTTCTTATTCATAGCTTCAATCAGACCTTTGTAGCCAGACTTTATCATAATATCATTAAACTGAGTTCTATAATTATTGACAAGGCTAACACCCTCTATTACTACGTCATAAACAAACCAATCGGCTCCTTTTTTTATCATCCGATACTGAAGTGGGACATCAGCGCCTTTATACCCTATCACAGTGGCCTTCACAACGGCCCTATCCCCTAAAACCTCTTCACCCTCATACACCAGCTTTTCACCAGAATAGCCTTCCAACCTATCTTCATAGACCTTTCTTAGCAAGGTCTTATAGAGCTCCATAAACTCTTTCTGTTGCTCTTTAGTGAGCCTAGACCAGTGTTGCGCCAGTGTCCTCCTTGAGAATTCCTCCCAATCAAATACCTTCATTACTTCCTTTTCAATTAACTCCTTTTTTACCTCTTCTTTCTCCTTGCTTTTATATTCCTCAGAGAGAAGTATCTTTATCACATTGTCAGTGACCTCCCTAACTCTTTCCAATGGTGCTCCGCCATATAGATTGTTTGTAAAAAAAATCAAAAGAATAAGAGAAATTACTGTAGTAGGTATTTTTTTCATACAAATCTCCTTACATTTTCCCAAATACATACTTTGATATTAGTTCCTCTATATCCACTGCTGGTTGAGTATCTACAATGCTGTCACCAGGTTTTAGATATACATCAGATCCACCTGGTGAAATCTCCACATATTTTTCACCAATAAGCCCTTTAGTCTTTATAGCTGCTATGGCATCCTGTGGGATTTTAACTCCTTCATTTATCTTAAAAGTTACTTTAGCATTGTAATTTTCAAGTGCGACTTTGGTAACTTTGCCAATTTTTATACCTGCTATGAGCACATCAGTACCAACAGCTAAACCTCCACTATTACTGAAAACAGCATGGATCTCATAGCCATTTCCCCCTGTTAACTCCATTTTTCCCAGTTTAATCGTAAGATAGCCCAGACATATAATACCCAGTAACACAAAGAAACCAACAGAAAGTTCAAGGTCAATACCTTTTTTCATCTTTTACTCCCTAAATGTGAGGGTCCTTTCCCAGGTACTCTTTAATTATCTCCAAGTCCGAATCCAGAAAATCCCTGGCATTTCCGTCAAAGCATATCCTGCCCTTGTGTATCATGGCCACCCTCTCCGTGGCTATAAAAACAGAGGGGATGGCATGTGTAACAATTACACCGGTGAAACCTAAGTTTTTGTGGACCCTTGATATGAGATTCAAGATGGAAATGCCCATGGCAGGGTCAAGACCTGTGGTGGGTTCATCAAAGAGCAATATCTCAGGGTCTGTGATCAGGGACCTTGCCAGGGCGGTTCTCTTTGCCATGCCGCCACTGATCTGGCTTGGATACTTGTGTTCAGATCCAGTGAGACCTACCAACTCCAGGTACTTGGTCACCTTTTTTTCAATCACTTCCTTTGGCAGCTTGGTCTTTTCCCGAAGGGGAAAGGCCACGTTCTCAAACACGGTAAGGGAATCAAAGAGGGCTCCACCCTGGAATACAAAACCAAATCTACCCCTTACTGCCTCCAATTCCCTCCCACTGAGGACCGTAATATCCCTCCCATTTATAAAGATACTTCCTGAATCAGGTCTCATGAGCCCGGCTATATGTTTTAACAATACACTTTTACCAGAACCACTGCCACCTACCAGGGCAAGCAACTCTCCTTTTTCCACATTGAGAGATATGCCGTCCAATACAACAGAATCTCCAAAGCTCTTTTTTACATCCAAAACCTGAATCATGGGCCTTCTTAGAACAGTATGGATGTCATCACGTAATCACCCACCAAAATCAACACCGATGACATGACCACTGCCTCTGTAGTTGCCTTGCTCACTCCTTCTGCCCCGGGTCCGGTAAATATGCCAGTATAAAACCCTTTGAAACAACACACCCATATAGTTATCACGGCAAAGGTAAGGGATTTGTATATTCCCTCCAATACATCCTTCATATCCACATAACTTGCCATTTCTCCAAAATAGACACCACTGCTTACACCTAACATCTGAACACCTATTAGATAGCCACCTATTATCCCCACCACATCAAAAATAGCAGTCAAGAGGGGGATGGAAAAGAGCCCTGCCAGTAGATTGGGGACCACAAGATATCTATAGGGATTCAGTCCCATCAACTCCAAGGCATCTATCTGCTCTGTGATTCTCATTATACCAATCTTTGCAGCAATGGCAGAGCCAGCCCTGCCAGTAATCATAAGGGCTGATATAACAGGCCCCAACTCCTTTATCAAGGCAAGACCCACAGCAGGCCCGAGAAAGGCCTCGGACCCAAACCTGCTTAGGGTATAATAGCCCTGGAAACCCAAGACCATCCCTGCAAAACCACCGGTAAGTAGTATGACCAGAAGGGATTGGGCTCCTATAAACCTTATTTGTGCAATGGTACTCTTGAATTTTATAGGGGGCAAGGCACAGTATATGAATGAGTTAATGAGGAATAAAAACATAATCCCCATTCTGCGGAGCACCAACAGAGAAAATGCACCAATACTACGTATCCATTCCATAGAAGGTTCCAATTACAAATAGATCAGAGTGGTGTCAATAAAAAAGGGGCCACACGGCCCCTTCCCCTAATTACCAAAAATGTTATTTAACCAGTAGTTACAGGTATTTTCTTGGGTTTTGATGCCTCTGCCTTTGGCAACACAATTTTGAGCACGCCATCATTTAAGGTGGCTGAGATCTTACTCTGGTCAATGATATTGGAAATAGTAAACCTCCTAAAATAGTCTCCCACCCTGAACTCAGTGGTTATTGCCTCTTCTGCCTCCACTGGCATAGTAACCTTCCCTGAGATACTGAGGGTATTATCCTCCAAATGGATATCCAGGTCAGCCTCCTTTACCCCAGGCACATCAGCAAGTAACACCAAAGAGTCATCCACCTCATAGATGTCCACTGGAGGCATAAAGACAGGCCTTGTACTTGTGGCCTCACCTTTTATAGGGACCTCTTTTTTCTCACTCACTGAAAGCCTCACATCTGCCATAATATCACCCCCCTCCTACCCAAGTTTTATCTCAATCTTCTTGGGTTTTACTTCATCAGCCTTTGGAAGTATGATTTTTAGAATACCATGGCTCAGTGTTGCCTTTGCCTTTTCAGGGCTAACCTTTGTTGGCAAAGTAATGGCCCTATTGAATGAACCTTGGGCCCTTTCTCTTCTGTGATAACTCACATCCTCAGGCGCATTTGTCTTTTTTACTCCTTTTATTGTAATTGAATCCTCTTCCAATGTTATATCAAGATCTTCATTTTTTACACCTGGTAATTCAGCTACCAAATATAAGTTATCATTGTCATGGTACATATTGACTGCTGGATACTCTATTGCCTTAATAAAAGGCAATGTCCTGCCAAAGAACTTCTCAAACAAAGTATTCATTTCATTTTGCAGCCTTGATAGTTCTTTTGATATTGTTGATTCAAACGGATCTCTCCACCCCAGGAAAACCATTCTTATCACCTCCTATTTAACTTTTTGCTATAAAGTTAATTTCCACACATCTGATGTCAAGGTCTGTGGGATTCAAATGTATTAGGCTTAAGGAAAATGAAAAATTACAAGGTAACAGATAATCCATCCATTGCAACGTATACCCTATAGTCTATGGCATAGTCTAAAAGTATTGTATCCACAGTCTCCTGCCATTCCCTCTGACACCTGGGAATAGGATAAGGGCTATTACCCCGTGGCGGTCTAAGGGGGTCCTTTGGTTCATATTTTTTAATAATATTATTGGCAGGGTCATTGGGGACTGCATCTCCATCCCCAATGTGGACCAGATATACTGCCTTTTGGGGATCAATGGCCTCTATATACTGGAGGGCCCTTTGAAAACTCATATGTTTGGGCCTGTTCTCCTTTGGCTCATTGAGCCAAAAACTCTGTAGGATAAGGTAATCAGGCCTTTTTATGCCTTGTGGCATATTGGGTATGTCCATGAAATCACTTGTATAGACCAGTGAACGCTCCAGACCATTTTTATCCACCCATCTTATGATCAAGCCCACAGATCCAGGTGCTGAATCCCCGTGATAGGTCTTAAAAGGGGTGATTGCGAATTCTTTTATCTGGAACTCTCTCAGCTCATGGATAACATGAGGTGAGAGCACCTTAAAACCATAGAGATAGTCAAAACAGCTGTTTATCTTGGAGAAGGTGGCCTGGGTAGCGTACAAGGGCATTGGATCAAAGGAATTCTTTGGCCTAACCCTTTTAAAGGGAAACAGGTCATCCAATCCCATATAATGGTCATTGTGCTCGTGGGTTATTATTATCCCGTCAAGATACTCTCCCAGGTGATTTCTCCGCAATTGCTCCTTTATATCAGGCCCGCAGTCAATGAGTAATGAGGTGGTCTTTCCCTTCAATGCCAGGGATGTCCTCATCCTCTCCTCACCGATCAATCTCATATACCTGCAAATGGAGCATGGGCAGAAAAGCTCTGGGATGCCCCATGCAGACCCAGTTCCCAGAAACCTTAACTCCATACTATATATCACCTCCCACATTTACGGTGAGATAAAGATCCCCCACCTTCCCGAAACCTTTTCTTCCCAAACCAGGAAGTCTCAGGACCATACCATGAGAGGTCCCTGGGGGTATGCTTATTAAAAAGCTCCTTTTTTTTGCCCCATCGGGTATACATACTAGTTTTTTGGCCCCAAAGATGGATTCCCTTGGTGTGATCTCTATGGTTCCCCTAAGGTCATAATCATTTTCAGTTCCAAAGGTATGTATGATCTGGAGCCTGGGAGTATGCCTTTTGTGAAGCCAACTATATGAATGGGCACCATCTTCACGGCTAAAAATCTTTAAAAATATGAGGCCTGCTATGAACCCTCCTATGTGGGCCCACCAGGCAATACCCCCAACGCCAGGGGGAGTAAACAGTACTCCAATGAACTGGCTCAACAGCCACAGGCCCAAAAAGATCACTGCAGGGAGCTCAACAAAATAGGGCAGAAAAAATATGGGAATAATGGTCAAGACCTTGGAGTGGGGGTATAAGATAAAGTATGCGCCCATTACCCCTGCTATGGCACCACTGGCCCCTACAGTGGGTATCCTGGAATCCAGATTGGTGAATAAGTGCATAAGGCCTGAGGCCAGGCCGCAGGCAAGGTAAAACAGGAGGTATCTCACAGGACCAAGCCTGTCCTCCACATTATCTCCAAAGATATACAGGCTCCACATGTTGCCTATGAGATGAAAGAGCCCACCATGGAGAAACATGAAGGATAAAAAGGAAAAGACCTGTTCAAATATGGAGAAGTATTCTGCCACATAAGGGTCTGTGTAACGCACAGGCACAAGCCCATACAAAAGAAAATACTCCTCCAGGGATTCATAATTTAAAAGGTTTACAAAAACATATACCAACACATTTAAGGCTATAATCCCATTGTTTACAATGGGATATCTCTTACTGGGTATGGTATCCCTAATGGGAAACACGAAACCTTCCTCACTGGTCCCAGGACTTCTTAACCAAGAAAGGGTTCACGGCCTTATCTCTATGGGCAGCCCCACATCCACCATGGCCCATATCTCCTCTATCTCTTCATTGGTCACTGCTATGCACCCATTGGTCCAGTCTTGCTGTCGGTGCCTTTTCCCCATTTTCTTCATCTCCTTGGAAAGGCCATGGATCATTATCTGGCCACCAGGAGACCTGCCCAGCTTGGATGCCTCTATGAGGTCTTTTTCATTGGGGTATGAGATCTTCAATGCACGGTGAAAGGAACTGTTCACCTTCTTCTCAGCTATGGTGTATTCCCCCTCAGGAGTTCTCAAATCCCCTTCGTATCTCTTAGGGCCATAGGGTCGCTTGCCTAATGCCACCTTATATGCTCCAACAATCTCACCATCTTTATACAATAACATCAATCTTTTGCCTTTGAGTACAAGTATTTTATCTACCTTATGATTGGAAGCATTGGCGCGCTCCGTCCCATAAGTTTGGCTACAAATACAAAAAAGTACAAAGCTAAAAAATATTAGCATATATGTATGCCTAACAAAACTTGGCTTCATTAACTCTTAGCCCCAGCAAAATGTTACAGGACTTTCTTTGTAACTTTCAAAAATATACCTTCTTTAAATCCAATTGCATCACTATCACATACCTCCTGACAACAATAGCACCTTATACACTTATCATAATCAATATTGGCTGCTCCTTTCTTGAACTCTATTGCCTTTTGGGGGCAAATATGAAGGCATTTTCCACAGCCTTCACACCTATCCTGATACACATATGGCTTGGAGACAAGGTATTTTCGTGTAAAGGCCTCCATGACTCGGGGGATCACACTCATGGAATCCAGCTTTGGTATCTCAAAACCTTGGATCAGAAAATCTTCTGGCACATCTCCCAGTCTCTGGATCTTTTCAAGGTCTGTGGTGCCAAGGCCCCTGCGTTTTGCCTGGCGGTATAAGGGGAAAAACCTCAATGGGATATTGAGGATTTTTGTGATAACAGTATCCAGGGCTATTGCATCCCTGGATGCCCCTAATATGCCCACATGCCTGGGTGTGCCATTGGTGGGTCCACGGCCTTCCATTCCCCATATACCGTCTATAATTGTGAGAACAGGGTTTACTGTTATGTAAATGTCCAAGAGCAGGGAGGCAAACAGATCCCTGCTCATGCCTGCAGTGGAATGCCATTCTGCCTTTGCCTGTTTCACCACGGTACCAAAGTTATTTTTTACACCAAGGGTGAGCAACATTTGGGTGTGGGTCTTGAGCTTGGCAATGCTTATGACCTTTTTGGCCTTTAATGCAGCCTTTGAGATCTCTATACGCTTAAATACCCTCCTGGGATCATCGGGGGCAAGGACAGGCTCACCCAATTCCATTAATGGGACATTGAGTTCCTTGGAGATTTCTAACATACCTGTATCTCTTGCTACTTTGGAAAAGGAGTCCAAGGCGGGGCTATCTCCTATAAATGGCCTTCCCCCAGCTTCCAGCACCATCTCACACACTGCCCTAACCACCTCGGGATGGGTGGTGATGTGCCTTTCAGGGGGATGTGCAGAAAGCAGATTAGGTTTTATGAGAACGGTTTCGCCTTTCTCCACAAATGCGCCTATCCCACCTAAGAGCGCAATGGCCTTGTGGACAGCCTGGGATACCCATTCTCTTTCGTAATCCCTACAACTTACAAGTCCAACCGTTGCCATCCCTGCCCTGAAGCCTGGCCCTTGTCAATCCTTGGCCTCTTCTCTATATCCCATGGTAACCGGCCTGCCATCGAAGTAAACCCCACCTTTCTCATCCAGGGCAAACCTGCCCTGGGAGATTAGTTCAATGGTCCTGGGAAATATCTTCCAGTCGCCCACCACCTTTAGTCGCTCCTGGTGATCCTTGGCCAGGCTTTCCAAGAGCTCCATGTCCTCTTTTAATTCCTCCAAGGGCCTGGGTAATTCCACCTCCAATGGCCCGGACACCATCAAAAGGGGCCCAGTATCCACGCCCTCATCTGTCCACAAGGTGGAGGATCTAAGCACCTTTTCCCCTCCTAAAATGGCATCAAGTACAGCCCTATCTCCCACGTATTTTCTTTTTCCATCCCTATCCAGTATGCTCAGGTCAGCAGGATGGACATTTACGCATCTTTTTAATGTGGTATAACTCATGTAACCCCCAAGGGCTATTAGGTCCACTTCAAAGCATTCCACTAATCTCTTGGGTATCTGGTCAAATTCCTTCCTTGCCTCCATGCCCTCCGGGGTGAGAATGGTCCTTTTTATACCCCTGATCTGGTGAAACCTCCTTATGTCGTAGCTGAAATAGGGGATTCCGTATTCAAGGGCCAGGGCCTCACCTTTGCAGCTGCCATCAGACCTGTCGCTGAATATAAAGACCACTTGAAAGGTATGCTCCCCTTTGGCCATAAGTTCTCTTTCCCTCTCCAGGAGTCTCCTTATGTTTGTGCCTGACCCTGACATAAAGGCAGCAACCCTCATGGGCCTTTTCACCTTGGTTGGGTCAAAGATAGGTTCCAGGGCCATGACTACACCTTTAAGGCTTCCACCGGTTTGATCCCAAAAGGGGTCCCCTGCTCTAAGGCAGTGAGCACCGCGCCGCCGCCAGTAAAGAAATATGTCCTTGGGTTTTCCATTTCTTCCAGGTATTCCTTAGGGCAGAGGGATCTAAACTCTTGCAGGGTATCCCCACCTCCAAAATACAGCCTTGCGCCTTTGTTACTACAGATAAGGGAATATAGCTCCTTGCTCCCGTGGGGATAGTGGGGCATAAGGCCCATCACTGCATTTACAAAGATGGTCTTGGCACCCAGGATTGCATCCTTGACATGGGGATCTTGTAGTGATTCGGGCATCACATCCAGCACAAATCCAAGTCCCTTCCTCCCCCCCAGATCTTCTATATTCACAGGGGTAGCCTTTTTTACATCCTTTGGGTCCTCCCCCTGGTTTTCCACCAACCATTTAGGTTCCAGGAGCTTTTTCTCCTTCTCCTCCAGGGCCACCAGCTCCTTTGCCAGGATTTTATCTTCCTCCTCCACACCTCTTATGGAAATATCGTATTTGGCTGCCACATAGGCATTATACATGAGACCACCAAGGAGGACCTTATCTGCCCTTTTGTACAAGGCCTTTAATGGGCCAATCTTTGTATCATATTTGCTGCCGCCAATTATGGCCACAAATGGCCTTTCTGGCTCAAGGACACCATTTAGGTTTGATACCTCTTTGATCATCAAGGACCCTGCATAAGAGGGCAGTACCTTTGCAATATCATAGGTACTTGCATGGGCCTGCCAGGAGCCAAAGGCATCATTTATAAATACCTCTCCCACCCTCTTTAGCTGCTCCACAAATACCTGCCTGGAGTCGTCCTTTGCCTCCTCTCCCTTAAACCACCTTATGTTGGGGAGATAGACCATGGCTACATCCCCATTTTTTAACTTGCCCAGGAGCTCTTCAATTCCCTTTCCTTCTAAACTGAGCCCTTGGGTATCCCTTATTTCAAATTCAGGCACAAAGATTTCTATGTCCAGCCTTCTCTTCAGATACTCCACCACTGGATGAACCGATTCATCCTCTTTAATCATTATTTGGCCTGTCTTTTTATCCCTAGGCCTGCCCACATGGGTCATAAGGACCGGGTACCCACCCCTTGCTATGATGTTGAAAATGGTGCAGAAGGTGGACTCTATTCTAAAGGGGTCAATAATCTTACCCCTCTTTACAACATTGTGGTCCACCCTTAATAATACCACCTTTCCCTTTAGTTCCCCCTGACGATAGTCCCTGATGCCCAGGGCAGCACCCCCACCTGTGAACATGGCACCCCTCCCGTTCTTTTTGAATACTGGTACTTATAGCCCAATTGAAAGGGGATGACAATCTCAAGGATTTTCATTAAAAATACCCAAGGCCAAGACCTTGGCTAATCCCATAAGGGAGGTGAAGATGGAAGGTTATTGCCTTGTGTATATCACATCCCCAAGTTTCGAAGAGTCAAAGAGGATCGGTGACACACTGGTATCTGAAAGACTTGCAGCATGTGTAAATATATATCCCCAGATACATTCCATCTACTGGTGGGAAGGGAAAAAGGAGTATGACCAGGAGTCAGTGATCATGGCCAAGACCACAAGGCAGAACTTTCAAAGGCTCATGGATAGAGTAAAGGAGATACACCCCTATCAGTGCCCTTGTATATTGGCCTTTGACATCCTTGATGGGTACCCACCTTTTTTGGAATGGATCCTCAAGGAGACCTCTTAGACCTTATCCACCTATAGAATAAATAGCTGGCCACCAGCAAGATGGCAGAGCCGGCTATTAGATTATAGTTGCCCATGAGGGCAAGAAAGGCAGCCTTGGCCTGCTCCCAGTTGCTACCCAGGGAGTAACCTGCCCATATCCAGAGAAGGTTCCACAAAGAGGCACTCAAGGCTGAAAGGAGGGTCACCACCCCCATATTGAGCCCTAAGATACCAGATACAACGGATATGACAGACCTAATCCCAGGCATGAACCTATTTAGGAAGACAACGATGTATCCCCTGGTCCTGAGCCTTTCCTCTGCCTTTATCAAAGAGTCTTCTGTAAAATACCTTTTTCCCCACCTCAATACCAGGTCTCTACCAAAAAACCTTGCCAGGAGATAGAGGGTGATAAAACCACTTACACTGCCCAGAGAGGTGCTCACAAATACCCCCTCAAAGGAGAGCCTGTCTATACCCACCAGGAATGCGCCCAGGGCAGTTATGGTATCCCCTGGGATGGGAGGGAAGACATTTTCCAGCCAGGCTGAAAAGCCCAAGATCAAATACAGTAGGGAGTCAGGAAGGCCCAGTAACCAATCTATACCAGGCATATGCTATGATTTCCCCTTTTCCCTGATCCTCAGCGCAAGGTGGAGGGCTATCCTTTGCCATTGCAGATCCATAAGCCTGGAGAGCCTCTGCCAGGGCCTTTTATCCAAAAGTTTCCTTGCCCAGGTCTCCAAACTGGTTCCCTTGGGGCAAAGGAGTTCCATGTCCTTGGAAACACATCTCTTTACCACATGAACTGGATCAAGGCCATCACTGATAAATAGGATCCCGGTGCCATAAGGACCCTTGGGGACAAACTGGTCCACCATAAAACCACCTGTGTTAAAGACCCTTACATTCCCTTTAAAACAGGGAAGACTTAGCTCTTGAAAAAAGGGCTTGTGGGTATGCCCGAATATAAAGTCGAAGGAATATGGAGTTTTCACCTCAATTTTGGCATCTTCCTTTATCTGATTCAGCAGTGGGCCACTTATGTACCATTGGATGTTCTTTCTCAAGTTATTTGACATCACAACCTTTTCTTTTTTCCTCTCCGGTGTAAGGCCGTGCCTTACGAGGATATTAACCAGGGCCTGTAAGAGACACCTCTTAAACCTGTTTGGGAGCCTATTTAAGGGCCTTAGGTGAGAAGAAAGTGCAGTGGCCAAATTATATCCCAGTTTTTTTAAAGCCTCCTCTGACTGGAGCATCTCGTAGAATAATTCCACCCTTTCCCCCACATCCCCTGTGTAGCCAAAGGAGGAAAATAGGAAATCAATCCAGGTGTGGTTTTCCCTCTCCAGTTCCTCCACTGTGTTTGGGACCCCTGTTGTAAATAAATAGGCCTTGAGTTGGCTCAGTAGCAGGTAGATAGTTTCCAGGAGGTGTCCGTGATGTAGGGCAAGGAGTCTTTTCCTCTCCTCATCCAATAAGAGCATGTTGGGATACATAACAAGGACTTCCACACCCCTTTGCCTTAAAGGATCAAAGACAAAGGGCCTTACAACATGATAATCCTTTGTGGCCAGGGCCCTTGTCCTGTGCCAGGGCCTTTCCTTAAGTGCCTCCCTTCCAATTCTGTTTATATAGCCAAGGTATTGCTCCTGCCTGGCCATCTCCCAGATGCGATGGTCATGATTCCCCGGTATGTAAAATATCCTTCCAAATATGCCCCTTTCCTTTACAAGGAAGGATGCAAAGGACTCAAAGGCTGAGATGGAGTCTTCAGGCCTGGCAAGGGCAAACTCCATGGTGTCCCCCAGTAATACAAGGTCAGGCCTTACCTGGGAGGCTCTCAAGGCCTCTTCCAGGGCATCTGCAAGGCCTTCCAGGACCATTTTTCCTGCTGGGAGATGCGACCAGAGCAGACTGTCCTCTTCCCCCAGGTGCAGATCAGATAAGACAACCCATCTGATATTCATTGGCCCCTTCCATAGCTTTGGGATGTTTACAAAGGAAATCATATAATGTAAACATAGTCCAGCTAAACTAAGCCACCGTAGCTCAGCAGGCAGAGCACCTCACTCGTAATGAGGATGTCAGCGGTTCGATCCCGCTCGGTGGCTCCAAATTTTTATTATAGGGGGAAGGCCATGAAAGAGGAGAGATATGAGGGGGTCAGCACATCTGTGGAATTGGCAGTGGAAAACGAGATCAGAGGGTTCAATATATGGTTTCATGATATAATGGACTTTGCCCCTGGTTGTAGATTTAGCTTTAAAGTGAAGGAAGTCCTTTGCCATTATCGGAGTAAATACCAAGACATAGCCATATTTGATACCGAGCAGCTGGGCAGGGTCCTGGTGCTGGACAACATAACCATGACCACTGAGTTTGACGAATTTGCCTACCACGAAATGATAGCCCATGTGCCCCTATTGACCCACCCCAATCCCAGAAGGGTACTCATAGTGGGCGGTGGGGATGGTGGAACTGCCAGAGAGGTCCTAAAGCACCCTGAGGTGGAGGAGCTCTATGTATGCGAGCTGGACGAAGAGGTGGTAAATGCCTGCAAAAGGCATCTTCCATCACTGGCCTCTTCCTTTGACGACAAAAGGGTGAGGCTCTTCTTTGAAGATGGTGCCAAGTTTGTTAAAAACTATAAAGACTTCTTCGATGTTATCCTGGTGGACTCCACAGACCCCATTGGCCCAGGGATGGTCCTGTTTCAGAGGGAATTCTATAAAGACATGTACAATGCCCTTACCCAGGATGGGATAGTGGCCTCTCAGATGGAGAGTGTCTATCTGCACCTCAAGGTCATAAGGGAGGTATTGAACTTTTCCAGGGAAATCTACCCTGTGGTGAGTTATTATAAAACCCTTGTGCCCACCTATCCCAGTGGCATCATTGGCTTTGCATTCTGCTCCAAAAAATACAGGCCAGAGGAATTTTCATTGGAAAGGGCCCAGAGGCTCAAAGACCTGAGGTACTATACCCCCCAGATGCACAAATTCTCCTTTTGCATGCCCAAATTCTGTGCCCATCTATTGGGTGATGTGCCTGAGTTCAAATAAACACCACACCCTGGTAGTTTTTGCTGCCAGGGTGTGTTTTTAGAATGAAAACAGACTAAACTCTTTAAGATCCCCAAGATGCATCTCTCCCAGGATCTCATAGGTGGCATCCATTAGGTCTTTTGTATTTTGAGAGCCGCCAGTGCAAAACCTGAGTCCACAAACAGGGCAGATGGCCCAGTCTTCCTTTAGGCCCTGGGGATCAATCCTATGGCCATATGGACATGTCAATTCATTCATGTCTTTAAGCCCTGCCTCCTCTTGAGGAAGAAAAGCAGCATCACCCCACCCACAAGGACCAACAAACTCATCCCCTGGGTAAGGGTTATCTGTGTGTCCAGTATATAACCCCTAAAATCACCTCTAAACCTCTCTATAAAGAGCCTCTGTATTGAGTGCAGGATCATGTACCACACCAGGACCTGGCCTTGATATCTCTTTTTTGCATGGATCAATAAAAGCACCAGAAAGATCACCAGGTTTGCAGCAAAGTGGAAGAGCTGTGTTGGGTAAAGGGCAACATTGGTGGGGGCAAGGGATTTGGGATCAGTGAAGGTAATGGCACACCAGGAATCTGTGGGCAGACCATAGCAACAGCCGGCAAAGAAACATCCAATCCTTCCCACTGCCTCCCCCAGGGCCAAACCAGGGGAAAACACATCTGCCATCTGAAAGAAATTGAGACCATTTTTCCTGCTCATAAACCAAAGGGTTATTATCCCACCCAAGGCCCCAAAACCAAAGACAAGGCCCCCTTCCCAGATCTTCAAGATCTCCAAGGGGTTGTTAAAATAATAAGAGGGGCTCAACAATACAAAGCCAAGCCTGGAACTCACAATGGCCACAATAACCCCCCAGAAGGCAATATCTGTGATTACCCCTGTGGAAATCTGGTATACTTTGGCCAGTTTTATTGCCACAACAATACCTAAGGTGATACCAAGGGCAACCATTACCCCATAGGTGTGTATTGTGATAGGGCCTATCTTGAATAGCTCTGGGTACATAAGATCCTCCAGGAATACCTGTTTATTTTCCCACCATAATACCATCCCTTACAACGGAAAAATAAGGCCTGGGGTCATGAAAATAATAGGGAGCCAAGTCCTTCATAGCCATGGGGGGATTATAAAAAAGCCCAAGATCAAAAACCCCTGCTGGGGCTCCTTTGCCCAACAGGGGTTAGAGGTATAAAAGTTGGCTTAGCACTGATACTTTAAAATGTTTTCCCCATTTCTATCCCCATAGCCTTTGGAGCCTTTTACAATATCCCTGGCAGTTGCCCAGGCTGACCTGAGTTCCATTAACATGTCCTGGAGGTGACCCAGGCCCTCCAAATTATTTTGCCAGCTGCATTGGAGGATATACCTGGCCATGAACAGATAAAGCCTCCTGAGCCTGGTTGCCAGCTCTCCACCCACTTCCATATTCAGGGCATCATTTAGCTCCAGTATGATGTCCCTGCAAAGGTTAATATTGTTGTGTTTTCCAATAATATCCCCCTTCTTGATACTTTCCCTGGCCCTACTCAAATAAATTATTGCTCCATCGTAGAGGGATACCACTATATCCTCTGGGCTTGCGGTCATTATCTCCGCGCCCTTATAAGCCAAAAGAGTTCCCCTCTCTAACATCTCCAACCTCCTTAGCTTTCCCACCCAAATCAAAATTTAGCCTTATAACCCATGGCCATCTCCTGTCTTTAGGCAAATAATTGAAATGTAGTATTAGCCCCTTAGATCAAGCTTTTGTTATAAAGCAGGCTAAGGAGCGGACCTAAATCCCCTCCTTAGCCCTTCCAGGGTTACCCTATATCCCGCCTAACAGGGTCAAGGCCATCTGTGGGAAGCTATTGGCCTGGGCCAGCATGGAAACTCCTGCCTGGGCCAGTATCTGGTTCCTGATAAGGGTGGTCACCTCCCTGGCCACATCCACAT
>FWWL01002653.1_pt1 | contig 35661 bp, 25 predicted proteins | sample 2228331 | NCBI WGS metagenome assembly FWWL01 (sample SAMEA103939775, study PRJEB20133) | metagenome
CCCGCACCGACCGCGGGGTGGTGGCAATTTTTGACCGCCGCCTGCTGACCCGTTCCTACGGTTCACTCTTCCTGAAATCCCTCCCGCACCCCCATACCCTACACCCTCTCAAAATCTTATGCTTGAGATAGATAAGTGTAACGGCTTAAACTTTGCTCATAGTTTTGTAACAAACGTTGAGCCTCTTCTAGGGTAATCCGCCCACTTTCTAAAGCATCTTCAGTTTGTTGGCGAATACTTTCAATCATATCCTCAGCATCATATTGTACGTAGCTTAAAACTTCAGTAATTGTGTCCCCTTTGACCACATACTTGATTTTATAGCCATTATTCGGAGTTAGCTGAATATGCACGGCGTTGGTATCGCCAAATAAGTTGTGCAAATTCCCCATGATTTCTTGGTAAGCGCCACTGAGAAATACGCCCAAATAATAGGGTTCTTTGGGTTTGAGGGGATGTAATTCTAGGACGGTTTTCACGTCTAATAAGTCAATAAACTTATTGATTTTGCCATCACTATCACAGGTCAAGTCAGCCAAGATGCCCCGTTCGGTGGGTTCTTCGTCTAAACGGTGAATTGGGACGATGGGAAATAGTTGATCGATCGCCCAGTTATCTGGTATGGATTGAAACACGGAAAGATTGATGTAATAGGTGGAAGCCATGTTTTTTTCTAAGGCTTCTAGATCATCGGGAATATATTTTTGATTGCTAACAATTTCATCAATTTTCCGGCAACAAGCCCAATAGAGTTGTTCCGCTTTGGCGCGATCGCGTAAGGAAAGATAACCAAAGTTAAAAATACTAATAGCTTCTTCTTTAAATTGGATCGCATCGTGATAAGCTTCCTGGTAATTTTCCTGGTTAATATCACGATAAGTTTCGTAAAGATTGCGGATAATTAGAGGTTCTTTTTCTCCGGTTCTTTCCGGGGGTTCCGTGTTCACTTTACTACAGCCAAGTACATCAAAAATTAATACCGACTGGTGGGAAGCTAAAGCCCGACCACTTTCACTAATTAACACCGGGGCAGAAATTTCCGCTTGTTCGCACGCTTCTTTCACCTCTGCCACAATATCATTGGCATAGTTTTGCATATTGTAGTTTTTGGAAGCGTGAAAATTAGTCTTAGACCCATCGTAATCCACGGCTAAACCACCGCCCACATCCAGATAATTCATGTGAGCGCCTAATTTGGCCAATTCTACATAAATTTGGCTGGCTTCTCGGATGGCATCTTTAATCACGCTGATGGAAGAAATCTGGGAACCAATATGATAATGTAATAGCTGCAAACTATCCAGCATTCCTTCTGCCGATAAGCGATCGACCACGGTGACAATTTCTGGAGTCGTTAGGCCAAATTTCGCCCCTTCTCCCGAAGATTCTGCCCAGCGACCAATGCCGCGACTGCTGAGTTTGGCTCGTACCCCCACCACGGGTTTAATGCCTAAAGATTTACTCAAAGCAATCACGGTTTCGACTTCTTCAAGCTGTTCAATGACGATAATTGCCGTTTTGCCTAACCGAGTGGCTAACATTGCGGTTTCAATATATTCTCGGTCTTTGTAGCCATTACAAATTAGTAAAGAATCAGGATGATGCAAGCAGGCTAAGGCAATCATTAATTCTGGTTTGGAACCGGCTTCTAGTCCTAGTTGATACGGATGACCAAAGCGGACTAAATCTTCGATTAAATGCCGCTGTTGATTGCATTTAACTGGGAATACTCCCCGATAGATTCCGGGATATTTGTAGCGGGCGATCGCCTTGGCAAAACAAGCATTTAACCTTTCAATCCGGTCTTGTAAAATATCAGAAAACCGAATTAACAACGGTAAGGAAAGATTGCGCTGTTTCAGGGCTTCTACCAGTTCATACAAGTCCAAAGAGGCGCTGTTATCGCCTCTGGGACAAACGGCGACATGACCAGCGGCATTAATGGAAAAGTAGGGTTCTCCCCAGCCTTTAATTCTATACAGTTCTTCGCTGTCCTCGATTGTCCAAGCGGTTTTTCTGTTGCTAGAGGACGGTCGTGAAGCGAAGCTATCTCCAGGAGAATCGCCGTTATGATGCTTTTCCGGCGATCCTCCCTGTAATTCTTCAGCGGAGAAGGTTTCTGTCTGGTGTTCTAAAGCCATTTTGGATATAACCTCGAGCGAGATGGCGATATTGAGTTTAACCTATTGCATTGGGCGATCGCTGTTTTTTCCTTGACATCGGGCGATCAGCTATCGGGCGATCAGCTATGTTTCGCCAGTCTGTAGGGGTTTGCTTGAGTTCGCCCCGTCAACAGTCGCTAAAATGATCAAAAATTCCACAAATATGGTTTAGTTCGGCTATGAGTCAAAATTTCTATCGCAGGCGATCGCTATATCTGCAAAGATTAGGTGTGTTGGTTGTATTGATGACGGGATGGTTCTTTATCCCTGACAAAGCCAATGCCAATAACACAAACAGGGCGGGCACGAACAGGGCGGGGCTTCTCCCTTGTCAACCCCCTAGATTTGGTGAGTCCCTCCTGTTAATCGTCACCAATAGCAGCGAAAATCAGCAGCAAATTATGGGTATCCTGCCGCCGCAAGTCATCGCTACCCCTTGCCAGTATTTAGATGATGTGGTGTTGCGCGTTGAAGGGTTTGCCAATATCACCACAGCTAGTAATTGGGCTCAATATATTAATAACAACTTCGGGTTATCTGCTTTCGTCGCCGTTCCCCAGGGTGAGTCCACTATGTCACGTCCCGGATCCACCTCTGTCAGCCAACCATACAATCCTCAACCCTTGGGTCGGGGATATGCGGTGTTAGTGGATTATTTTAATAATCCCCAAGTCGCCGCACAATTACAGCAATTGTTACCGCAGCAAAGCGTCGGTCTTGTTTCTTATCAGCAACGTCCTTATCTGTTAGCCGAATTTACCGCAAATCAAAATACGGCGAAAAGAGTCCTGCAAACTCTCAGCGCTCGCGGTTTTTGGGTCTTGATGGTGGATGCGTCTGGGGTGATTCTCCTTCGTTCTCAGGTGACTATTCCTTAATTAGTTATTTGTTGATGGTGGGAAAGTTGGTGGTTGGTGGGCAGGGATTCTTTGGTTGGTGGTTAGTGGTGAGAGAGAAAATATCATAACAAACAACAAATAACCAAATTCACAAGTTCTTCACAAACCCATGATAAAATGCTAACAGGTAAACAACCTTTAGTAATTTTAGCTACACAAATCACAATGCTTAAAAGAATGTTTAAAACTGACATTTGGAGTTGCTTAAAGTGGCAAATAAGTTTAAAATAAACAACGCCATAGTGGTTAGTCCGCTATCATAGTCCGCTATAATTAAGATCGCAATTAAAACGACTCATATAATACCTAGCAATCAACCAGTTTATGCAATCAGGTGAATACCCCGTTCGCTCTAGTGAACCACCAGCCCAGAGGTGGGAGAATCTCTTTGGCATGGCGATCGCGTTGTTGACTTTGCTCTTGCCTTTATGGGTAATTGGCTACTATTCTCAGCCAGACCTTCAAACCTTTGAGGAAAGTCGATATCAGATTCCTAGCTTGAAAAAGTGATTTACGCACAATTTATCATCGGATGTGAATCTGATGCCAGAAAATTTTTCTGGTGGTGATGTTGGCTGTATAATCTTGACGTGCGCATGGTTGAAAATTTGAAAATTATTAACTACGATTATTAACTACGATTAAACTACAATTCATCAAATTTTCCTGAAAGATTGGTGACAGCAGCGGGATTTTTTGCCTAGTTTTTTCATTTTTGCTAGTTGACATTGGCCTAGGGTGGGGAAAGCAAAAACACCAAAATAAGCAAAATTAATCGATTTTTTCATTTTTTTGATTTAATAATTAAATAATAATTAACAATAAATGGGCAAAAATCTGGAGCCAAAACCGAGCTTTTGGTTTAAGTTATTTTGGTTTAGTTTATTGCCAGTTGACAATCAATTTTTAATTTTTTTGTTTTTAATAGTTGTCAATTAAGAATCGGTTATAAATTAGTCAGAAATATACATGAATCTCTTAACTTAAGTGGTCTGCACAGGTATGGTTTCTGGTAGGATGACTGACGGTGTGCGATTCGTTCACGCCGAAATGCGGAACGGTGTGGAGCAGTCCGCCAAATTGCTTTGGCGCGCTCGCGCGCTTGCGCCTTTGCGGTCTGCCCGGTTAAAGATTTTACTTCTAAAAAAAGGAGTTATTTATGGATTTATCAAGGATTCCGGCTCAACCAAAACCTGGTCTGATTAACGTTCTGATTGAAATTCCTGCCGGGAGCAAAAATAAGTACGAGTTTGATAAAGATATGGGCGCTTTTGCCTTAGATCGCGTGCTGTATTCCTCGGTGCAATATCCTTATGATTATGGCTTTGTCCCCAATACCTTGGCCGATGATGGGGATCCTCTAGATGGCATGGTGTTGATGGATCAACCCACTTTCCCCGGTTGTGTGATTACCGCCCGACCAATTGGGATGCTAGAAATGATTGACGGGGGTCAGCGCGATGAAAAAATTCTCTGCGTTCCCGACAAAGACCCCCGCTATGCTAACGTGAGATCGTTGAAAGATGTGGCCAAGCATCGCTTAGATGAAATTGCCGAATTCTTTAGAACTTACAAAAATCTAGAGAAAAAAGTGACCGAAATTCTAGGCTGGCAAGATATTGACCAGGTAGCCCCCCTAGTGGAAAAGTGCATTAAAGCTGGTAGCAAGTAACCATCGCCCAGGGGCAGGCAGGGGACTGGCAATTAATCTCCGCTAAGATAGGGTCCTGCCTCTGATTCGGGAAACAAAAGACAACGTTTTTTGATAACTTGAGCTTTTCTAGTCAGATATTTCGCCTTAAGATAGGCTAAAAATGAGCCATATTAAATTTTGGGCTGACTTTGGTGGGTGAAACTCTCCGGAGTCCTAACTCAGCAGCCAGAACAAATTTATAATTGCATTTATATAATTGCATTTATAATTGCTCAAGTTCTTGGGGGATATATTGCGCCAAAATCCCCAGTAAATCTGGTCGGGGCTGGGTTAATTCAGCCTTGGCCAATCGTCCACAACAGTTTGATGGAAAAGCCAGTATGGAAACCAGCACTTCCATTGATTTTTTAGTTCGTTTTTGGGGGGTAAGAGGAAGTATTCCTACCCCAGGCAAAGAAACTGTCCGCTATGGTGGCAATACCTCCTGTGTGGAAATGCAGGTTGCCGGTAAACGTCTGATTTTTGATGGCGGTACAGGCTTGCGGGTACTGGGGAAACATTTGCTGTCACAAATGCCCGTAGAAGCGCATATATTCTTTACCCACTCCCATTGGGATCATATTCAAGGATTTCCTTTTTTTGTTCCAGCTTTTGTTCCGGGAAATCGCTTTCATATTTACGGGGGAATGGCACCCACGGGACATACGATGAAACAGCGTCTTTCCGATCAGATGCTTCATCCCAATTTTCCTATTCCTTTGAAGGGAATGCAGTCAGATTTAAATTTTTATACGGTTAAACCGCGAGAGATTATTCAGCTTGATGATGTCACCATAGAAACAGGTTTGCTGAATCATCCCGGTCAGGCGATTGGTTATCGGGTCAGCAGCGATCGCGGTACGGCAGTTTACTGCACAGATACGGAACATTTTGCCGATCGCCTCGATGAAAATGTCCTACATTTGGCGCGCGATGCGGATGTTTTAATCTATGACGCCACCTACACTGATGAAGAATACCACCATCCCAAAACCTCGAAAGTGGGTTGGGGTCATTCCACTTGGCAAGAAGCAGTCAAAGTGGCTTTAGCTGCGAATGTGAAAAAGTTAGTGATTTTTCACCACGATCCAGCCCATGATGATGATTTCCTGGATCGGGTGGAAGCCGATGTACAACAAGCTTTTCCCGATGCTTGCCTTGCCCGGGAAGGAATGGCGATCGCGATCGGTGCCAAAAAAGAAGACCGCGAAACCGAGTAAGTTGCGCGATCGCCTCGTCGCCTTATGGTCTTTTTTTTGATGCCGATCGCCCATCAGTCTCAGTTAATGGCGAAAAAACCATTCCGATTAACTGAGATTAACCGATGACTAACTCCGCCAACGGCGGGCAAACTCTTCTAACACCGAGGTGCTAATTTGGCTTTGTAACCACAAGATAGCTTGATATTGATGAGGTAAGCCTTGATAAAATTGGCAGACATTGATTAAGCTAATGGTTCCTCCCTGAAAAGTGGCTTGGTTGCGCCACCGACGGGCAAATTCTTGTTGGGTAAAGCTGGGAATTTGTCCTTGCAGCCAATTGAGCGCTTGTTGTTGATTGGGTAATCCCCGATAATATTCGCAGACATCGATTAAGCGAATTGGGGTTGATTGACTCACCGCTTGAGTGTTGGTCGATCGCCACAAACGGCCAAATTGCTGGAGAATCTCGCTAGACAGTTGATTTTGAAGCCACAAGATAGCATTTTCTTGATGGGGTAATCCCTGATAATACTTAAAAACATTGGCCAGATGAATCGGACGAGGAGACGCTGATGCCGGTTCATTGCGCCACCGACGGGCGAATTCATTCAAGGTGGCAGCGGATACTTGTTGGTGTAGCCAGTCTATAGCATTGTTTTGGTTTGGCAAATTGCGATAAAAACGACAAACATCTAACAAATTAATGATTGGCGTGGGTGTGGGTGTGGGCGCTGGGGTGGGTGTGGGTGTGGGTGTGGGCGCTGGGGTGGGTGTGGGTGTGGGCGCTGGGGTGGGTGTGGGTGTGGGGGTTGGTGTGGGGGCAGGTCGGGGCGGTTGGATTTGAGAAACTAAGGCTCTCCAGGTTTGAATTCCCACGACCCCATCGACGACTAAGTTCATCGCCCGTTGAAAGGCCATGACACTTTGGGTGACGCGATCGCTGAAAATCCCATTAATAGGATCGTCATAGAATCCTTTTTGATTTAAAGCTTTTTGAATATAAGCCACATGAGAACCTTTGGCTCCTTGTCTGGCGACATTAAACCAGTTAACATCTACCCCACCAGCAATCCCATTGACTTGACCGCGATCGGTGTATTGCCAAAAAGTCCAGCCATCCCATCCCGCGGGAATAATTGGTTGAAAGGCGGTGGTGTAGTGGGCAATCCACAGGGGGTAATCAGAAAAACTGGTAGGATTGCCAAAGATTTCCCAGGTGTAGGGATAGGTGTAAATAATTGGTTGACGCCCGGTTTCTTTTTCGACGATTTGCAACCATTGGGTAATCCCAGAGATAATTGTGCCGTTGGGCATCCCATCGGTGGTTTCAATGTCCAATACTGGGGGCAAATCATCCGGCTCTAATTTAACCGTGCGGAGAAATATGTCCGCCTGGGCTTGGGGACTCTGTTTGGGACGATAAAAGTGATAGGCTCCCCGCGCTAAACCAACTGCCTTGATCTCCCGCCAATTCCGATTAAAAGTCTGCGCCACAAAAGTCGCTCCTTCAGTGGCTTTGGTGAAAGCAAAAGCCATGCCAAAGTTGGCCACGGCCTGCCAGTTTATTGGATCCTGCCAGTCGGAAACATCGATCCCACGTGCGCACATAACGGCAAACTCGCTAATTTTTCAAGAATAAACAAAACGGCTATGGAGAAGTGAATGGGTGCGATCGCTATTTAGCCATATATCTTTGTATAATAACAGGTATAATAACAGCACCAAGGGTGTCATCGTTGTGTCGGAGGTGTTTTTAGCTAGACTTTCTACCGGGATCGATCACGCATTTTCTCTACTGACTTGCCAGATTAGCAAATTATTTATACATTTTTATACATTTAGATTTCATAATGCTGATTAATTCTCCATCGGCGATTAACCGCCAATTTTCTTGATATTTCTCGGGCAATTATCGGCGATGGAACTTGAAGATTATTTTTCAATTTTTTGGGCGATTGTTTGGCACGAATAGATTAACCATGAGCGATTATTTACCAGGTAATTTTCAGCCAGAGCGAATTCAGCCAGAGCGAATTCAGCCAGAGAAAATTTTAGTCGTGGATGATACGGCTTATAACATTCGTTTGGCGGCGGGAATTTTGCAACGGAAAGGGTATCAGATTTTCCAAGCCTTAGATGGGTTGACGGCTTTAGCCAAAGCAGCGGAAATTTTACCGGATTTAATTCTCTTGGATATTAAAATGCGGGGCATTGATGGTTATGAAGTTTGCCAACAGTTAAAAGAAAATCCCAAAACTGCTGATATTCCGGTAATTTTTATTAGTGGCTTGGATGAGTTGGGAGATAAGGTAAAAGCTTTTGGCTGTGGCGGGGTAGACTATATTACTAAACCATTTCAACCTGTGGAGGTGCTGTTGCGAGTGGAAAATCAGCTAAATTTGCGATCGCTGCAACGCACCCTGAAAGAAAAAAATTTATTGTTAGAACAAACCCTGCAAGAACTTAAGCAAACTCAAGCGCAATTAATTCATACAGAAAAAATGGCTTCTCTGGGGCAATTCGTGGCGGGAATTGCTCACGAGCTCAATAATCCCGTTAATTTTATTCAAGGCAATGTTAGCCATCTCAGGTCTTATACCTCTGAATTGCTAGATTTACTCCGTCTTTATCAAGCCGCTTTGCCAGAACCGCCCCAGAATATTCAAGATTTCGCCGCCGACATCGAGCTAAATTTTTTGGTGGAAGATTTAGCCAAAATTTTGGATTCGATGAAGTTAGGAACCGAACGGATTAAAAATATCGTGAATTCTTTAAGAAATTTTTCGCGGTTAGGTGAGGCGAAACTCAAGAAAGTCGATCTGCACGAAGGCTTAGAAAGTAGCTTGATGCTTTTGCAACATCGCCTAGAACCAGAAGGCAGCGATCGCCCCAAAATTCAGGTAATTAAAAATTATCAAAAAATTCCCCAGGTAGAATGCTATGCTGGAGAAATTAATCAAGTTTTTATTAATATTTTGACAAAGGCGATCGATGCCCTGACTCAGACTAACTTCAATTCTAAATGTATTATACCGACTATTGAGATTAGTACGGAGTTAATTCATCCAGACCAAGTACAGATTACCATTGCCGATAATGGCCCAGGAATGACGGAAAAAGTGAGAAAACAATTGTTCGATCCATTTTTTACCACCAAGCCCGTGGGGTCGGGCAGAGGCTTAGGATTGTCAATTAGTTATCAAACCGTTGTGGAAGGACACCAAGGACAACTTTACTGTCAGAGTAAGCCTGGAGAAGGGACAACTTTCAGAATTATTTTACCATTGAAACAGTAAAATTATCCGCCAAATTATCCGTATTCCCTCAAAAAATTACCTGAGAAAACCAAATGAATTCTAACAAATATATCGGTAAAATTTTGATAGTTGATGATACTCCTTATAACTTGAAATTTTTAGCGAATCTGTTGCTCCAAAAAGGCCATGAAGTGCGTCAAGCTTTAAATGGACAAACCCCCGCTGTTCCGCCTTCTGGGGGTGGCCCAGGTTTAGAGTTTCTCGTCCGATTTGGTTGCGGTTTTGTGAGCGGTTTTGTGAGCGGTTTATTTGCGCCGTTTTTATGGGGATTTTTCTGGAAAGTTACGACGATTGGGTGGGGAATTATCACTGTTTGTGTGATTTCCGCTTTAATTTGCGGTTTAATTTGCGGTTTTTTGTCGGTTAAATATGGCGATCGCTTTTGGCGATCGCTGGTCAAATTTTGGCATCTTTGGTGGTGACACCGGGTTAGGGGTTGTGATTAGAGGTTGCCGATCGCCGGTCTGTGTTGCCCCCAAGGTTTCGCCGCTTCTATTTGTGCCGCTAAAGCTAGTAAAGTGGATTCCGCCCCGGGACGACCAATGATTTGCACTCCGACGGGCAAACCTTCCTGAGTATGAGAAGCATTAAATTCTATTGGCAGGGCGATCGCCGGTTGTCCGGTGGCGTTAAATGGGGGACAAGGGGCGACCCAATTAATCACATTTTGTAAAATAGCTTCGGGGGAGAGGTCTGCCCATTGACCAATGGCAATGGGGGAATGGAGATAAACCGGCATGACCAAGACATCATAATTATCGAAAAAAGCCACCAATCGACGGGCAACGATTTGCATTTGGGCGACCGCTTGTAAATATTGACCGCTGCTGACGGCATTGGCGCGATCGAGCAACCATTGATTCATCGGTTGGAGGATTTCCGGGGGCATGCCAAAAAACCCCACACTGGTTTGCCAGACGGTGATAAAGGGCTCAATTAAGCCGCTAAAATCTAGTCCTGCGGGTTCCACTGTATGCCCGAGGACATCTAATATTTGCGCCGTGGTTAGCACTGCTTGCTGTAATTCTGGGGAGGCTTGACCGACCGGACTCACCACGCTGGAAAAGGCAATGCGTAGCGTACCGGGGTTGGCGTCGGTGGCAGCGGCGAGAAATGACGGGTTGGGGTCTGGCAACCAATACGGATCGCCGGTGACGTAGCCAGAGACGACATCCAAAAAAGCGGCGGCATCAGTGACGGTACGAGCGATCGCGCCATTGGTGGCAATGCCACTGAGACAGTCCCCAATGGGGGCAAAGCTGATCCGACCTCGGGACGGTTTGACCCCGACGACGCCACAGCAAGCCGCTGGCCCGCGAATGGAACCGCCGCCGTCAGACCCTTGGGCGATCGCGCATAACCCAGCGGCGACCGCAGCAGCCGCACCGCCACTGGAACCTCCGGCAGTATAGTTTAAATTCCAAGGATTTCTTGCGGGGGCAAATCCGGGCGGTTCTGTATAAGGCAGGCTGCCCAGTTGCGCGGTGGCAGTTTTGCCCAAGATGATGCCTCCCGCTTGTTTGAGTCGTTGGACAATGCCATCGTCGTGACCGGAGATTTGCGATCGCAGGGCGGCGACTCCGTAGCTACAAGGGACACCAGCAACGGGATTTAGGTCTTTAACACTGATGGGGACGCCGAAAAATGGCGGCAGTTCGGCGCGGTCAGCGGTGGCTAGTTGTTCGGTTTTGGCGATCGCGTCTGCTTTGGCCAATTCCGCCGTCACCGTAAAATAACTACCGAGTTGAGGATTTATTTGCTCAATGCGATCGAGATAAACCTGGGTTAACTCTATGGGCGAAATTTCTTTACGGCGAATCAGTCGCGCTTGTTCCAGTGCTGGGGAAAAGGCCAAATCATTTGCATTCATAGGATAAGAGTAGAGAATTTAGGCGAATATTTCCCCTTTTTTTAGGGGGGTTAAGGGAGAGGGAATTATTTAGGCGTTATTTACGCGGTGCGTAAGGCGACAATCGGATCGAGTTGGGCTGCCCGTTGGGCCGGGAGGACGCCAAAAAATAGCCCGATCGCCCCTGAGACTCCGGTGGCTAGGGCGATCGCACTCCAGGAAATCCCCGCATTTAGGGGGGTGAAAGCGCCCACCAGGAGAATCCCACCGACCCCGACACTGGTGCCAACTAAGCCACCAGCCACGGAAAGAATCACCGCTTCAATCATAAATTGAATTAAAATATCTTGCTCGGAAGCGCCGATCGCTTTGCGTAGACCAATCTCTTGGGTACGTTCCGTCACCGACACCAACATAATATTCATAATGCCAATACCGCCGACGACTAGGGAAATACCCGCGATCGCCGCCAGCATAACCGTCAAAGCCCCGGTGATGGCACCGACAATTTGTAAAATATCTTTTTGGCTCTCAACGGTAAAATCATCTTCAGTAGTAATTTGGTGCCGCAGTCTGAGCAAATTGGTAATTTGAAATTGCGCCGCTGGCACGCTGGCTTCATTCACGGCGGAAATGGAAATAAAGGTCAAATCCAAGCCATAAGGGGAAGTGCGACCCGTGACCCGATTCACCATTGTAGTAATCGGCACATAAACCGCATCATCTTGGTTCACTCCCATAAAAGCCCCTTTGCGTTTCATCACCCCCACCACTTGAAAGCTGACCCCTTTAATTCGCAAAGACTCGCCGATCGGATTGGTCGGACCAAAAACACGGTCGGCAATATCCGACCCGATCGCCACCACTTGATTATTCCGTTTCACATCTAAATCGGTGATAAAGCGACCGCGATCTAACTCAAAGCTGCGGACAGCCATAAATTCTGGGGTCGTCCCCACCACCAGGGTTTGCAGATTTTTGTTGCGATAAGTAATAAATTGCTGATTTTGTCGTTGCGGGGCCACCGCTGCCACCGAAGGCACTTGCGCGGCGATCGCCTCCGCATCAGCTAATACCAAAGTCCGGGGAAAATCCAAACTGGTATTTTGCGTTGCTCGCGAACCGGGCACCACAAACAACACATTTGGGCCAAGGGCTTCAAACTGTTCCGAGGCTAATTTTTGAGCGCCTTGTCCCACTCCTACCATCATAATCACTGAAGCATTACCAATAATAATGCCCAACATTGTCAGACTGCTTCTGAGTTTATTCGCCAGCAAAGTTCGACTGGCCATTGAAAGACTTTCCAGAAAATCCATGAACCGGGAAGGGGTGTAGGGGTGAACCGATCGGGGCTAATTTTTGCCAATTTTTGCCAATTTTCTCCATGATAACAAGTTTTTCGTCATATAGCCACGGTTTAAAATACATTGCTACTATATGACATAACTGAGCTTCCCGCTGATCGCCTTTAAGCACTTAGGCAATTGACACCCACTTTACTGATGGTTTTCTTTGAGTGCGAACACAATCTCGCCAATAAAAATTAATGATTAAATAAAGCTAAAAAATCCAGACTAACTTTTGATACATAACCCCAGCTTGTTCGGCTTTCAAAAGTCAATATATAAATCAAAAAATTAGCTTAAAAGCTAATATAATCTCTAATTAATTTAGTCAATAAAACAATCATTATTAAAATTAGTTAACTAATAAACTATGTCAAAAAAGCTATATTTTTTGACAAGATAAATATTAAAAAAACACCACATCTATAGCAATAAAAAATGATAGATTATCAGCATTTTTTAACTTCAATTTAACTACAATTCATTCTCCGATGATGGGGTTTCTACCTGAGTATCAGACGCCCATAAATCTGCTGTCAAATCGTCGAAATTTGCTCCCGGATTATAAGGATCGCCTAAGAGGTCTAATAACCGTTGACGATGGTTGACCGCTTCAATGAAACTGGGCTGAATTTCAATGGCCACCCCATAGGATTTAATCGCGTCTTGATAGCGATGTAGTTTCTCAAATACTTTGCCCCGTTCTACCCAAGCAGCGGTGTAATTTGGCTTCAAGGAAATCACTTTATCAAAGGCATTAATTGCCTGAGAATAAGCTCGCATTTTATCCAAGGTTTTGCCCCGTCTAAACCAAGGTTCATAATGGTTTGGCCAAATATTAATTGCTTGGTCATAAGCGGCCAAAGCATCAAGATGACGCTGCATTTTGTTTAAAAATTCCCCGCGTTTTAACCACGCATCTAAGTTATCCGGCTTAATTTTAATCACCGTTTCATTAGCAATAATGGCATCGTCATAAAGTTGCAACCGTTCCAACATATCCCGCCGTTTTAACCAGGCTTGATAAACTAATGGGTCGGACTCTGGCAGTAAGCTAATCACTTTATCAAAGGCCACGATCGCATCTTTATATTGATGCAGAGATTCCAATGCTAACCCCCGTTGATACCAAGCTTGGACTAATTTAGCATCAATTTGTAAGGCATTACTGTAAGCAATAATTGCTTCTTTATATTTGGTTAAACCATGTAGCGCCATGCCCCTTCCTAACCAAGGCATTGCCCAATTAGGATTAAATTTTGTGGCCTGATCGAAGCAAGTTAAGGCCTCAATATATTGACCACCATCAGTTAATGCTAACCCTCGATTCATCCAAGCTTCGGGCCACTGGGGTTGCAATTCTAAGGCGCGATCAAAACAAGCAACTGCCGCTTTTGACCATTGATGTTTTAAAGCCATACCTTTATAAAACCAAGCTTCTGGATTGGTGGGCACCAGGTTGAGCACTCGGTCATAAGAAACCACCGCATCAGTATAGCGTCCTAATTCAGCTAAACATACCCCTCGATTAAACCAAGCAGGGGCATTTTCTGGTTCTAATTCAATTACTTGATCGTAAGAACTGATGGCGCTGGTGTAGTCTTGATATTTTTGTTGGGCGATTCCCAAATTAAACCAAGCGACGGCATTTTTTGGTTCTAATTTTAAATGGGATTTTAATGCCGCGATCGCTTCATCATATACCTCTAATTTCAGCAAAACCATCCCCAAATAATACCAAGCTGGGGCAAGTTGGGGATTATATTTCAGGGTTTGGCGATAAGCTTTTACTGCCCCTGGATATTGTTGCAACTCATCTAAACACCGGGCGCGATAATACCAGGCTTCATGTTGGCGCGGACTAATTTCAATCCCTTGATCTAAAGATGCCAATGCTTCTTCATAACGGTGTAAGTTATATAGACAACAACCCCGCCATGTCCAAGCCCAATTGTCTTCAGATTTAATGGCAATTACCTGATCAAAACAGGCAAGGGCTTCTAGATAAGATTGCAGGGCAATTAAGGTTAAACCCCGCTTCAGCCAAGCAGACCGAAATTTGGGCTTTCTGGCGATCGCCCGGTCATAGAATGCGATCGCGGTTTGATATTTTTTCTGGGCATACATCTCATTACCGCGATCGTAATCGGAAAAACCACCCAGTAAGTTGCTAATCCAATCCCAAAAAATTGTTTGAGGTTTTGGCTTTGTTGTCCGTCGCTTCGGTTTCCCGGGAACAGCGGTTACGGGTATCTGTGGATCCGCATTTGGCAATGGCGTCGATGCAAATTCCGCCTTTGACGGTGGTTGGTCAGAAGTCGGGTACGGACTGGGGTGGGGAATTGGATCCGGACTGGGATACGGACTTGGGTTAGGACTTGGGTTGGGGTTGGGCGATCGCAAATTCTCAGATTCAGTCATATTCACTCTATTAGTGAAGCCAGCAGTAGAAACTATCGTCATCCTACTATAACTGCGAAAATCCGCGATCGCACAGCAACCGGGTTTTTTCCTAAATCTTTGCAGTCGAGACAAAAATCATCGCCGAAACCCGGTTTCTTGAGTCAATTTAAACAAATGTCCATCAGAGTGGAGGGAAACCAACTGATAATTGGGATTTTCTGCTAAAACTTGATAAACTCGGGCGGAAGGGCGAAAAACAAATAAATTCTGAGAACTAATCTGAGAATTAATCTCATCGGTGAATGAGGGTGGATCAATCAGGGAAATATCTTGATTTTGGATTAACAGAATTTTCGCCTCTGGTTTGAGTTTATAACTTAGAGAAGTGATACGGCTGACTCGTTCTTGGGGGCAGATGACTAATGGTTTTTCGGTTTGATTAATAATTTGAGCCACTTCTGGGTTATAATAGCTACTATATTTATGCCACCATGTTTCCGCTTCAGCGCTAACGGTTGCAGAAATAATTCCTAAAGTAATTAAAATTATAAAAATGCCTTGCCATAGTTTCTGTTTTCCAGGACTAATAGAGATAAGCGGGTTATTTTTTTCCAGATTCAGGTGATAAGCTATAGCATAAGCAACGGCTAACGAAATCCCTACATAAGAGGGAATCAAATAACGGGCAATTCCCGATCGCTGCCCTCCAGAAATAATATCTGGCAACATCAAGGGTAAAGCGGTGGAACCAATTAAGGTTAAAATAAATAACCAAACGGGTTTATCCGTATATCGACAAACAAAATAAAGAGAATATCCCACTAAGATTAAAATCAGCGGCATCACATAAACCCAAGGGTTGTCAAAACTCAACACCCAATCTTGTCCCGCTTCTACATCAAATAATCGCTGTTTGACGCTAATTTGTACATCAAAAAATAGGGCAGTCAGGTTAATTAACCAGCGTTGCAGTAAAGTGGGCAGAGAAATATCTCGACCGACCCAGCCGCCAATTTTATTAGAATTTAACAGATAAAGCACTATCCAAGGAATCAGGGTGATTATTCCTGCCCCCAATGCTAAGAGATAGTTAAAAAAATCGCGTTTGCGATGGCATAAAAGCACATATATGCTATGTCCAAGCAAGACTAAAATTGAAAGTAAATGCGAATATAAACTTACCGAAATAGTAGCAGCATAAATTGCCCAATTTTGCCTCGTTTCTCTCCCCTTTCCCCTTGATATTGCTTTCAGCAAAGCAATACTAGAGAGTAAAATAGTCACCGTAAATAAACTATATTGTCTGGCTTCTTGGGCATAAATAACATGCAGGGGAGAAACGGCAACTAAACAAAGGGCGATCGCGCCCACTATCCTGGATTGAAATAACTCTAAACAAAGCCAGTAAATAGTAGGAAATACCAATAAACTAATCGCAGCAGCAACCCCTCTGGTGACAGCCACAGAACTGCCAAACCACTGCATCGCTAACCGGGTAATTAGATAATAAATTGGCGTATGTTCCGCATTATGGGCTAAAGCATTAATCGTATCGCCCCACCCTCTTTCGGGATTCAGCCGTTGAAATTTATGTAATTCGTCAATGGTGATAATTTTTCCCGCTGGGGCGGTTTCGGCAAATTCAACTTTTTCATAACCTGCCACTCTTAAGCTGGTGTGAACTTCATCAATCCAGTAAACTTTTTTGTCTATATTATAAAAGCGGAAAAATATCCCTATTGCCAGAATAACCGCTACCAAAATATAAAACCATCTATAATATCCACAATAAAGATGACGTTGATTAATCACCGGTAACTCCTGCTCTAATTTTCAGCAATTATAGCAGGAAAATTATATAGCACTAAAATTATATTATTTATAGGGTGATTCGTACCTTCGTACCCTACATGGGAATATTCTTCAAACATTCTCCACTGAGAACAACTAACCCATTAGCTTCAAACACAGAACACTGGTCTAAATATTGCTCGATCGCCGGGGATATTCCGGCAGATAATTGCGCGATCGCCTGTGTAGTTTCCTCATATTGATTCAGCCAAGAATTTGGGGCAAGATAACCGGGAGTAAAAGCACCCCGTTCGACTAACCAAAAATCAATATTATATTTTTCAATTAACCCTTGCACATCTGCTAAATTTGGACTATAATGAGATTGAATTAAGTCTAAAGTACGTTGGCGAAATTGCTGATAATAGCCCCAATGATAGGGGACGGCATATTCTCGTCCGGTTAAAATAGACCGTTGGGCAAAAGAGGGCAAGTTATTCGCTTCTTCTGATAAGGAAGCAATCAGACTATCTTTCGGTTGTTGTTGGAAAAACTGATAAAGTTCCGGGTTTTTCCCCACCTGATAATAAGTCCAGGGGAAATTACTCATGGCCAACTGGGGATAAAAAATTAACCCAGTAAATAGAATCATCATTATCGGCAATAAAAATAGTCTTTTACCCGGTTGGCTAATTGCCCAAGACCATAAACTATCGAGAATTAAGGTGAGGGCGATCGCGGCGGATATTGCCAGAACCATTCTGAGGGTATGTTGGGTATAACGGCTGGGTAAATGTAACTTAAATAATAACAGATGCGCCGCAAAAAATAAAGTAAATGATGCTAAAGCTACTTGAGGCAATATCATCACTTTGGATTTAATCTCTTGACTCAGGGGAAAGTGGGCAGAAAATCGGAGTAAGACGGGCAAAAGAAAACCAAATGCCATAAAAACAGGAGTTAAAATAGTGGCTAGTCCGATGCCACTCCGTCCATGAAACCAAAAGTTCCAAGTATCCTCAATAAAAAATTGACTTCTGCCCTTGGGCAAGAACTCTGGTAAAATTTGCGCTTGAGAACGGGCAATGGTAGGGCCAAAATCAGAAGAGGATAGGCTATAATAAAGTAAGATAAAAAACGCTAACCCTAAGCAGATAATATGAAAGCGATCAGCCAGAAAGCCAGCCAAAATAAACCGGGTTTCTTTTATGCTTCTCACCAATAACTGCTGCTCACGAAAAAAAACCGTTTTCCGGGTTAATTTCTGCATTAACCCACACCTGAAAATAAAAATAACCGCTGCAATTAATACCCCTTGAGGATAAAAAAGACCCAACAATAACAGCGAAATAGCAGTTCCCAGAAGATGCTGAAGAATCAAATAATATAATAAAGGTAAAAATAAAGGATAAATAAAAGCTTTAGGCGTGGCAGAAATCAACCCATCCTGCATCCATAAACTTTGATTGAGTAATAAAGTAGAGAGAAAACCAGCCAGGGGAACGGGGAAAATTTCTAAACAAAGATAAAAACCATAACCTGTGGAAATCAAACCCAGGAACATGGGCAATATTTTATGTAATAAAATCGGAGAAATGCCAACTATTGCCATGAGTTGATAAAGGGCGGTGTAACCTGCGGGGGCAACGGATTGAAAATAATCGGCAATTAAATCATGGGGGAACAATTCTGGATCCAAAAATCGCTGCATCCAAAATATATGCTGTCGGGCATCATCTTGGATAACATAGTCGGAACTAAAGGCTTTTTCCCAGGCTAAAAACCCATAAACTGCCGAAATCGTTAGACTCAGAGTAAACCAAAAAATTAGCGGTGACTTTGAGGTTTGAATAATCGGGGCAGTGAAAAAATTTTTATTTTTGCTAGTTAATGTCATAAATGTTTTAGTAAGACTTATGCAACTATAACCGTTGATGGATGACTGTCAACGGTCATTGATAAAACAGCAAACAACAAACAACAACCAACAAACAACAAACAACAAATAACTATGACCAACTCAATTTACCAAGAACCCGCCCTTCAACCCTTAGATCGGTACAATCAAGCCCTAATGTCCCATGTCCATCCCCCGGATTGGGTCAACCCCGAACCTGCCAACTGTTACGATTTAGTCGTAATTGGGGCTGGGACTGCCGGACTGGTGGTAGCTGCGGGGGCTGCGGGGTTGGGATTGGGCTTCAAAGTTGCCCTGATCGAAAAAAGTCTCATGGGAGGAGATTGCCTGAATGTGGGCTGTGTTCCTTCTAAATCTGTGATTCGGTCGGCGCGAGTGGCGGCGGATATGCGAGATACCGCTGCTTTTGGTATTCAACCCCCTGATTCAATTAACATCGATTTTGCAGGGGTGATGCAACGAATGCGGCAAATTCGCGCCGGAATTAGCCACCACGATTCAGCGGAACGGTTTAAAAATTTGGGGGTTGATGTATTTTTGGGCAATGCCGCTTTTGTGAATAAAGAGGCGATCGCTGTCTCCAAAACTACCTCAGACTTGTCGCCGCAACCTCCTTTGATTCTAAGGTTTAAAAAAGCCGTCATTGCCACAGGGGCTAAGGCCATTTGTCCGCCAATTCCAGGATTAGCAGAAGCGGGATATTTAACCAACGAAACTGTCTTTTCCCTGACAGAATGCCCCAAACGTTTAGCCGTGATTGGGGGTGGGCCGATTGGTTGCGAATTAGCCCAAGCATTTCATCGCCTGGGTAGCCAAGTTATTTTATTTCATAAACATGAACATTTGCTGGCTCGCGAAGATAAGGATGCAGCGGAAATCATCCAGCAGCAGTTATTACGAGAAAACCTAGATTTAATCTTAAATTGCACCCTGGAAAAAGTGGAAACAACCGATGCTGGTAAAGTAATTTATTATCGAGAAAAATTTCAGGAAAATAGTGATATAATTAAAACTGTAATTGTGGATGAAATTTTCGTGGGGGCGGGAAGAACTCCGAATGTTGATGGCTTAAATTTAGACGCGGTTGGGGTAGAATCCGATCGCCGTCGTGGTGTAGTAGTCAATGACTATTTGCAAACCACTAATCCTCGGATTTATGCCGCTGGAGATATTTGTATGAACTGGAAATTTACTCATGCAGCAGATGCGGCAGCGCGAATCGTAATTAAAAATACTTTATTTTCTCCTTTTGGGTTAGGACGGAGTAAACTGAGTAATCTAGTCATGCCTTGGGTGACATATACCGACCCAGAAATTGCCCATGTAGGGCTTTATGAACGAGAAGCCCAAGCCCAAGGATTAGAAACAAATACCATTAAAATTCCTTTTTCTACGGTCGATCGCGCCTTAACCGATGGTGAAACTGAAGGTTTTGTGAAAATTCTCCATAAAAAAGGTTCTGACCAGATTTTAGGTGCTACAATTGTGGCTCGTCATGCTGGAGAAATGATTAGTGAAATTACCCTCGCGCTCGCCACCAAACAGGGATTAAATGCTCTTTCAGGAGTGATTCATCCCTATCCCACCCAAGCAGAAGCGATTAAAAAAGCCGCTGATGCTTATCGCCGAACCTTACTCACTCCCCGGACAAAATCCTTGCTGAAAATATTAAGTAAGTTTAGTTAGAAATATTGTATGGTGGGCAAAAATTCACCATCATATATGGTAGAGTGGGTAAATTTTTTGCCCACCCTACGAATGCTAGAATTTTAGTTATAATTTTAGCTAGAAAATCACAACAAACTACCAACCATGTCCTAACCATGTCCTATTTAGAAACCACTGCCCAATTCTACGCCGAAGCGGCGAAAACCCCGCAAGTTGGACTCTGCTGTGTCAGCACTCCTCCCCTGCAATTGCCCGGATTAAACATCCCGGAAATCATGCAACAAATGAACTATGGCTGTGGGTCAACAGTGCATCCTACGGAATTATTTGGTCAGCCAACAGTGCTTTATATCGGCGTTGGTGGGGGGATAGAAGCCCTTCAGTTTGCTTATTTTTGTCGTCAACCGGGCAGCGTCATTGCCGTAGATCCGGTGGCAGAAATGCGCCAAGCAGCCAGCCGAAATTTACAGCTTGCCGCTCAGGAAAATGATTGGTTTAATCCCGATTTTGTGAATATTTTGGCCGGAGATGCTTTTGCGCTTCCTGTACCGGATGCTTCCGTGGATATAGTCGCCCAAAATTGTCTATTTAATATCTTTGAACCCGCTGATTTACAACAAGCTTTATCGGAAGCTTATCGCGTATTAAAGCCTGGTGGACGATTAATTATGAGTGACCCGATCGCCCCCCGTCCTATTCCCGCGCATTTGCAAAAAGATGAACGGTTAAGAGCACTTTGTCTATCTGGAGCACTCACTTATGAAGAATATATTCAACACTTAGTTGACGTAGGTTTTGGTCAGATTGAAATTCGCGCCCGTCGTCCGTATCGGCTGCTAGATACTCACAATTACGAACTCGCTCGACCGTTATTATTAGAAAGTCTCGATTCCGTCTCTTTCAAAGTACCGATTCCCGAAGATGGGGCTTGTGTATTTACTGGCAAAACCGCGATTTATGCGGGCAGTGAATCACTTCTGGACGATGGCGCCGGACATTTATTGCAACGAGGAATTCCTTTGGCAGTTTGTGACAAAACAGCCGCCAAATTTGCCCTGCAATTTCCTCAAGATGTGGTGATTACCGAATCAACCTGGCATTACCAGGGCGGTGGATGCTGTTAAAACAAACCGAGGGTAAATCCACAAATATTCCCCCAACATATTCCACAAATATAATGTTAAAAAATCTAAGTTTCCAGGCGATTACCCCAACTCCCTTTAAAAAGGGGGGTTGGCGATCAGTTGGGGGGATATCTTTACTGATATTCCTAACCATCAGTGCGATCGCCTGGTTTTTATTCGCCTCTCCTGCATTGGCTGAAAATGCGGAAAATGCGGTTATTTTGTCAAAATTTAACCCCCAACAATGGCTGCTGAATGCATTACAATGGGTAAAAAGTTTAGGACTCGTTGGCGGTCTAGCTTTTATGGCCATTTATATAATAGCAACTGTGGCATTTTTGCCCGGTTCAATCCTTACTTTGGGGGCGGGAGTAGTCTTTGGCATTTTGTGGGGTTTTGTTTATGCATTTATTGGGGCAAACCTAGGGGCGATCGCCGCTTTTTTGGTAGGCCGATATTTGGCTAGGGATTGGGTTAGTCAAAAAATTGCCGGAAATGACAATTTTGCGGCGCTCGACCAAGCGGTTGCCCAAGCAGGGTTTAAAATTGTTTTATTAACCCGTCTTTCCCCTGTTTTTCCCTTTAACTTAATCAACTATGCTTTTGGGATTACTGGCGTTTCTTTGCCAGACTACATACTAGGTTCTGTTGGCATGATTCCGGGGACAATCATGTATGTTTATCTCGGTTACATAGCCGGGGACTTGGCCAAAATTGGTAGCGAAAATCAGCCTACCAATAGTACAATTCAATCGGCGATTAGAATCATTGGTTTAATCGCCACTGTTGCCGTCACAGTGTACGTTACTCGCATTGCCCGTCAAGCATTAGCGGAGAAAATCGGCCAGCAAAAATAGTCAGGAAAATAGCCAGAAAAATAGCCAGAAAAATAGCCAGGAAAATTAGGAGCAAATTGCCCCTAAACCTTACATCAGCCCATAAAAAAGGCAACAACAAAATTATCAATAAAAGCTATTCGCCGCGCAGAACCCCAATGGTTTGGGGAATAGTTCTGGGAGAACTAATATAACTGGTATGATTACAAATCAGTTGAGTTGAACCGCCACCATCGAGCATCATCACCTCACTAGCGCCAAAATATCGCAGAACTTCCGCTGCCCGATATTGGGTGGCGGCTGGCGAAGTAAAAATTAGCACAGTTTCCGATAATCCATCATAGTTACTATCTTTAACTCCGACAAAAGTTCGCCCAGTTTCCGTATTTAATTCTTTATCGGCATCCGGCTTTAAACCCCCAATAATATTAGCCGCATCTGATGAATACAATTCTCTAATATCTAAGGTGTCAATATCAGCGCGATCGCCATAAATTAGTAGCATTAATTGTTCGTCAGGATATTCCGTATCTCCCGCATATCCTTCCGTTAAAACAGTTCCATTCGCTTTGACCGGAAAAGCTAAACCCGTAGCAGCTTGGTCATCATTTCTAAAAAACTGACCATTAGTAATACAAACTGCTTTTTGATTGGTGCTAGAAAAATAATCCCAAGCTTGTTGGAGAGTTTCACGAGTTAACAGCGGTTCATTCCCACCATACGCTCCTTTGCCACTACCTGCATCCGTAATCGTTCCGTTAAGCAGTTGTACCGCAGCCCCCTGGCTTAAGTCAATTTCTTGAACATAATCTTTTTCATGCTGATGCAGTTTAATTCCCGGTTCGGAAAATACTACGGTAAAATCATTACTGGTATCCAAGGCTTCGGTTAACTGCTTGACTTCTGCTAAATTGGTTTGAGTGGAAGCGGAAAGCATATTTTCCGATTTGCCCAAGCATCCGGGTAGCATTCCGAGTAGGAAGAGAAGTAAAAAAATCTGTGCTTTTTTCATGGCCGATATTCCTGGTTAAATATTTTGCTTGACTGATGAGCACCTACTCTAGTTTCATTCATAGCTAGGTTCCTGATTGGTTCAGTAAGTTCAATAAACTTTTCCTAGGGAATTTCACTCGAATCAATTTCATATTCTACCAAGGATGGGGCGATCGCCAGGGGTTAGCTATGACCGCTCAAAAATCGATATTTTAGTCACGGACTACTGAGTCACAATTGAGGAGCGCTCGCGCAGAATAAACTCTGTAATCGCTGCAATTGTGCTCCCACTTGATAGAGTAAATCCCCTTTACCTAATAAATAAGCCGCCGCCGTTTGTTTTCCACCCAATATAATCATAGAATCCGCTTCACTGGCAGTCCGCAGGGCGACTCGTCCGGGTAAATTTGAGCGAATAATTGGGGTGACAACTTTCGCTTCTGGGCGTTGAGTAGCAATAATTAAATGAATACCCGCCGCCCTAGCCATTGCCCCTAATCTTTTAATACTTAGTTCTAATTCATTGCGGGTTTCTTTTTCAGCCATAAAATCAGCATATTCGTCAAAAATACAAACTATTCGCGGTAACGGCTGATGATTTTTTTTCTGATTATAACTGTGAATATCGGCACAACCAGCCAACTCAAAACGCTGATAACGCGCTTCCATTTCCGCCACTAATTTAGTCATTAACTCTATGGCAGATTCGCTGTCTTTGACTACAGGAGAATATAGCCACCGCATCTGGGCAAATTCAGGGAATGTCACCCGTTTGGGGTCAACTAAAGCAATTTTTAACTGGTCGGGAGAATGGCGGTAAAGTAAAGATAATAACAGCGATCGCAGAAACTCACTTTTGCCGCTGCCGGTGGTTCCCCCCACTAAAAAATGACAAGTATTGGGGTCAGATAAATCCGCTTCAATTAGCTGACCATCTAAGTCAATACCAATGGCAATTTTTACCGCCGCATCTGGCGGATTTTGTTCCCGCTGAATATAACTTTCAAACTGGGCTACTTGGCGATCGCTGCGGGGCAAGTCCACACTCACATAACCCGCTTGTGGGGATATCATTGGGGGAAAATTAATCCCCAATTGCACTTGTAAATCAGCGGATAATTTAACCAAGGCCGTCACTTTTACCCCCAGATGTGGTTTCAGTTTTACTCTAATAAATGCTGGCCCTAACGCGGCTCCCAAATAATCCACATTTATTTTAAAAGATGCCAAAATATCGATTAATTTTTGGGCAATACTTACTTCTAATTGGCCTATTTGACCAGCTAGCTGAGAAGTATTTTTTACTTTGGGTTCTGGGGCAGTATTTTTCTCTAAGCCTCTTTTCTCTAAACCTACTTTTTCAATGTGGACTTGGGGGTAATTTTCGGCAAAAAAACTCTGACATTTATTCCGCTGAGAACAAATCTCACAAAGTTGCGGCTGAAGGGTCGGTGGTGGGGGATTCGGTTGTGGCGGTTCCCAGGTTAACCATTGCCGCATTTGGGCTAGTTTATGGGGAATCAGCTGATGAAATTTTGCTTCTAATTCTTCCCAAGAAAACAGCAATTCTTTAAATTCTGGCAAAACGCAATAAACCGCAGAGTCTATCGGCTGTTTTTTTTCTTGGAATAACATATAACTGTATAAGGCAACCTGGGCTAATTGCGCCGTTAAATCTGCTGCTTCATAAGTTTTATATTCTACTACACAGAGGCGATCGCCTTTCAAAATTAAGCTATCTAACTGTCCCTTAACCAGTTGTTTTGTCCCATCGGGTAAATCAAACCAATGCTGAAGCGTTAATTCTTGACCCAGAAACGTTTGATTAATCACCTGTTCAGCAGAATAATCACGTCGATTTGCCACTAAAATTTCCGCATAACGCCGAATTAATCCTTGTAATCCTTGCCAAATTTGATTTAATATGGCGATTTTTTTCGGTGCTTGGGCAATTTCATTTTGCAGATAGGGCAAAAAGACCAACTCATAAAAAATTTGTTGCATCTGAATGGCGACATTTTCTGAGTTCAGCGGGGCATTCTGGGAATTGAAACAATCTTGAAACCGGCTATTTTCTTTAATTAAAATCACAAATTGTTTGGCCAATGAGTGAAAAGGGTTGCCCAGTCCCACAATTTCATTTGACGGTAAAAAGAGAGTTTTCCCTCCAAAGCGCTGACCCAAGTAAAATAACCGAGGACATTCAAAAGCCACCCGTAAATTTGTGGCAGTCAAAGCCGTTAATGCTGCTGCTTGAGACATAAAGCTATCCTTTTTTGCTGCATAAAATATGTCATTATATCACTAAATCTGGTCGCTCTAACATATTCAAAAGACTCAAACGGCAGATTCAGGCAACCAACAAATAAATTGCCCCGCCTGGTTATCGGTACCCAAAATTTGAATTTTTTTCTCTGCCACCAAATCATTAGTTAATTGCTCTATATTTTTCGGCGTCAGCCGCGGCTCATATTCCAGCATATTATTCTCTAAAACAGACCAGCCTAACATTTGCTGAGTTTCTATTAAACTCAACATATATTGTTTGGCTTTCAGTAATTGTTTATCTTCGGCATTCACCAACTCTGGTTGTTGGCTGTGATTTTGGCCAAAATTTTGGCCAAAAATTCCTAAATATTGTAATAATTGGCAGTCGTGCAATATTTTAGCTTCGCGCACAATACTTTGCAGTTCAGAAATATTCGGAGTGCGATCGCCTACCACTAATTCCCCTGCCGCAGCAGCATTAACTAAACTGTGATAGGTAGCTAAATAATGCACTGATTCTAGAGAAGGAATAATATGTACATGAGGCATTCCGGTAAAAATTTGCTTGTAAAGGGTGTAGCCTTTATTTTGGGCATTTCCCACCTTGGTTTCTCGCAGCAGATATAGTTTTTGGCAAAGATTATGGCTAATTGTTTTCTGGCAAGCATTCATCAAGTAGAAAAAACTGGTCAAATTTTCATCTTCTGTCCAAACTAATCCCACTTTTCCAGAAACGTGGGGCAATTGATAACTCAGCGAAGCACTACCATATTTTGCGCTGGGTAACAGTCGCGGTTGAACTCCTGCCACCTCCAAAGCTTCCAGGGCTTCTCTTAGCATTTGGAGCAATTCTGAATTAGAAAGATAGCGAATTCTGGAAATTTTTTCGCGATTTTTCTTGAATTCATGCTGCCAAAGCAAATTAAAAGCGGCAACAGGAGGAAACGGTGATGGTTCTATTATTGGTTGTGCTCTATCACCGTTTAAATTTAACTTGTAGTTCTGATATATTTTGCGGGCAAGCTGTAGGGCATAGCGAGGATATGTTTTCCCCCCTGGAAATTGTGCTTGCAATTCTTGTCGAGTTAAAGGGTAAATGGATGAAGGGGGTTTTTCTGTGGCTTGTTGATGAATTGGATAAAGACGTTTTGCCCACAGGCTTTCTGCTTGCTCCCAAGTAATTGGCTTGAGAAAAATATTTTTACATATCCGGTCTTGATCCGCTCTCAGAATATTTTTTTTCTGTTGTCCCCAGGTACTGGCAATCAGACTAATAATAATCAAGAAGTTTTTCAGTCTTTGACTATGGATGGTGGTATTGACGGTAAATAGTGCTTGGAGTTCTTCATAACCAGCAGTCTCTGCCACTTTGTCGATCTGGTCAAAACAAAGGACAATGGGCTGAGTATTTGCCGAAATTTTGCCAAAATTGCTTAAAATATTTTTGGCATCGGTTTCAGTTTCAATGGAGCGCTTGACTCGAATCGCTTTTAAGCTGTCTTCATCTAAATCATTTCCCTGCAACCAATCACATACGGTATGATATAAGTCAGGATTGGTTAAATCATACAGGACACCAAAAAATTCATTTGGGTTATAAATTCCTGACGGGTAAGTTCCTCTTAGGTTATGAATAAATAAACCCCGTTCTCCCAGGAGTTTCTTTTTTAGTCCGCGCTCGCGAAATGCGGATAAACTCTTTAACCATAACAATAACTGGGACTCGGTTTTTCCCGCAGGTTTTTGCATTAAACTATCCACGGTATAACGGAGAATATGTCGCCAAATTTGCCCCTGTTCTACCCACGGACCAATATAGGCAAAAAAAGCTGATTGGTTAAGTTGTTGTTTGAGACGAGATAACAGATAACTTTTCCCCGAACCGCGATCGCCAAGTAGTAAAATGCTGCGAGTTTGATGATCTATAGCGACTTGATTCAGTAATTCGGTAATTTCTGCGATCGCCTCTTGATGAATTGAATCTACCGTCAACCCAGACTGTAGTGATTCTTGCCAAAAATCACTCGTACAAAAAGTCACTGGATCAAACGGATTCACATCTTGTTGAATAATGTCATCAATAGTTGCCATAAGTTAATTTTACCTAAAACATCAATAAAAACATCAATAAATTTTGCGCCAATGCCTCAAAAATATGTTTAATTGACCATGATAAAAAATAGATATCCTCCGAATTCTAGACGAATTCCAGCGGCGATTTGCTCTGGAGTGTAATTCATCCCTTCTTGTAAAGAACTTAGTTCTATTTTATTTTCCCGCTGCAAGCGATAAAGGGTGCGATCGAACTCATCCTTAGACATAAAAGCTTTTAATTTTTCCCACAAGTGAAAAATTGGCAAATAATTCTCTGTTCCCAGTTGCCGATCTAAATCGCGAATAATTTGCAAAATCTCGTGATCGCTTGGTTTACCCAGAGACTTTTCTGCCGTAATATCTGCCGCAGGGACTGCCGATGAGATTGCCTGGTTCGGTGTGGCAATATATGCAGAATTTCCCATAAATTTTCGCATCAACCGCAAATAATCCGTCAGCATTTTTAAAGTAATATTCGCCGAACTGCTATTAGACTGATATTCTTCAACTAAAAATTGCTGACCTTTGGGGGTTAACCAAACTTCTTTAATTTCTTTTTCCGTCTTAATAAACCCGCGATTAGCTAAACCCTCAATTACCGTTTCCCTTTCCTGACTAGGAATATTGATTTTTCCCGGAGTAGTTTGCCCTTGACTACTCGCTTGCAGCACTTTAATTTCTTCGGGAGTCACCGGCAACTTGGTGGAGTCAATTTTGAGCAAAGATTTGCCTGGAGGGGCAATAGTCAAACTTTTAATTTGTTCCCGGCAAGCTACTAACTCGCGAGCGCGCAGTTCTCGACAAATGCTATTTCGTTCCGGCGATCGCATTTTCGGGGTTGGTTGAATTTGACTAAGAGGAGCACGGTAATTGGGAAAACTCAACAACTTTAACAGAAACTTCAGTTCTTTAGCATCCACTGCCTCTTACCTCATCTACATTTATTAGTCATTTATAATATAAAAGCTCAAATTGGGACAGTTACCACATTTTTTTAAAATTAAACATTTCTTAATCAAAATTAATCAAACCCTTCCTCTCATCCGCATCCTCAACCCTGATTTTGCCCACAGATTTCGGGATGATTCCTGACAATAAAAAATAATGACCATGCTTTTTCTTGAGGAATTGCCGCTGCAAAATATTCTGGACTGTAATGGATAACTTCCTCCAAAGATTTTAGTTGAATTTGCTGATTGGCTTGCAGGCGATATAAAGCCTGGTCTAATTCTTCCCGGCTGAATAAATCCTTTAATTTTTCCCGAAGATGAAAAATTGGCAAATAATTTTCTGTACCCAACTCTCGATCTAACTGGGAAATCAGTTGTAAAATATCCTCATCACTGGGTAGTCTCGGTGAAATATCTGTGGGCATATCTGTGGACTTATCTGTGGGCTTATCTGTGGGCGGATTTTTTAAGGCCTCTAAATGAATATCTAATTGGCGAATAGTTTGTAAAATATCCAGTTCATTAATTGATAAATTGGCTGATTGATTGATTGGCTTTGATGTCGGTAAATGAGTTGGTTGAATCATATCCCTTGTTGGATTTATGACTCCAGGTAATTTGGCTCGATAAAATTGCCTTATCAGGCGCAAATAATCGGCTAAAAGACTAAAATTAATAGTTCCAGAATGGTCACTTGGATCGTACTCTTCGATTAAAAATTTTTGACCTTTTTCCGTTAACCAAACTTCATCTATTTTAGTTGACAAAACTAATAAATTTTGAGCGGCTAAATTTTCAATTATTTCAGTTAGATTTGAACAATCGCTTTCAGTTAAATTTATTTGATTTGGAGAAATTTTACCAACGGAAATTTCCTGTAATACCTGGAACTCTTTTGGAGTCAAACCAGCCTGAACTTGACCCAGTTTTAGCAAAGCTTTACCTGGGGCAGAAATTTTCAAAGTTTTAACTTTTTCCGAGCAAGCCACTAAATCGCGATCGCGCAGTTTTTGGCAAATGTAATTTTTTTCCGCTGTTTTAATTTTCGGGGTTGGTTTCACATGCCTAATCGGCGCTCGATAATTGGGAAAACTCAATAAATTCAACAAAAATTTTAATGCTTTAGAATCCATTGCCTTGACTTATGCCTTGACTTAGTTAAAATTAATCAAATGTCCAACATATTCGTTGCCATCATCCATTGCCCAGCTCAGTGCAACCAACATAGTAATTGAGAATGTACCGGCGCAGTTTTATCCAAAATTATTATTTTTTCCTCCTGACAAAGTTCAGTAATTAACTGATTAACCACCACATCATCTACATCAGGAAACTGATCCAAAGTATTTTGCATCAACACATAACGACCCATAATTTGCTGAGTTTGCATTAAAGCTAATAAATAACCTTTTACCTTTGGCAACTCTTGGGTCATATCCTGACCGGCAGAGAGTTTTTTCTGGGGCGTTCCTGTCACCCCAACAATCCGAGTATAACCGGCAAAAATTCCCAAAGCATCCAACAAAGGACAATCTTGTAAAATATTTGACTGGCGGATTAACTCTTGTAACTCTTTTAAATTAGGAGTGCGATCGCCTAAAACCAACTCACCCGCACAAGCGGCATTGACCAAATTATGATAAGTTGCCAAATAATGCACCGAAAGCAGATCCGGTAATAGATGACGGTGGGGATATCCGGTAAAAATTTTACTGTATAATTGATTGCCTTGGTTTTTCCGCGTTCCCAAGTTTTCAGCCCGAACCAAAAATAGAGTTTTACACCGTTGCATTAGCAAAGCTTTTTCACAAGCTTTCATCAAATGAAAAAAACCCACTAAATTCGGATCTTCTGTCCAAACTAACCCAATGCGGCCAATTTGTACCGGCAAATGATAACTCAAAGAATAACTAGCATACTTGGGACTAGGCAATAGTTTAGCTTGAATGCCAATTACCTGCAAAGCTGCTAAAGCTTCTTGCAGCATTTTGATCAATTCCGGGGCAGAAAACTGCCGAATTCGGCTAATTTTTTGCTCGGTTTTCTTAAATTCTTTCAGCCAGAGTAATTTAAACGCCGCTAGGGGATCGGGTCTGCTAAGATGAACCGCATATTTTTGATGTTTTTCTTCTTGGGATTGATGAAATTCATCGAGTCCTACTTGTTTAGCTTCTTGAAAAAGCTGCCGTCCCAACATCAGCACATAACGGGGCTTAGTTTTGCCCCCAGGAAACTTAAAATTTAGGGCATCGCGAGACAGGGGATAAATGCGCGATCGCGGCTTAATTTCTGCTTGTTGATGCAGGGGATAAAGTCGGGTTGCCCATAAGGCTTCTGCTTGGTCTAAATTAATCGGTTGCAGGCGAATTTCTCGATCAATTCGGGCTAGGTCTGCTCCTTGTACCCGCTTTTGGTGCTGCTTCCAAGTATTCGTGACAATACTAATAATTACGAGGAAATTTTTTACTTTTTCGTTATGCAGGATAGAATTAACGGTAAACAAAGCCTGTAAATTAATAAATCCATCTAAATCCCGGTCAATATTATCTAAGTTATCAAAACATAAAACTATCGGCTGAGTCATTGCCGCAATTTTGCCCAGATTACTCAAAATATTACGGGCAGCGGCTTCCGTATCAATAGCATTTTTTACCCGTAACAGTTTGAGACTTTCTTTATCCAAGTTATCGCCCTTCAACCATTCACAGGCAAGGGGATACAAATCTGGATTATGCAGGTCATAAAGCACCCCGAAAAATTCATTAGGATTATAAATCCCTGAAGGGAAAGTTTTTTTTAAGTTATGGATAAAGAGTCTTCTTTCACCCAAAAAGCGTTCCATCAAACCCTTTGAATTAAAAACCGATAAACTTTTAATCCAAAGCATTAATTGAGAGGCTTTTTGCCCGTTAGGCACATACATCAAACTATCTACGGTATTGCGTAAAATATGCCGCCAAATGAAATCACTTTCAGGCCAAGGGCCGATATAGGAAAAGAACGCCTGAGAATTTAACCGTTCTTTAATTCGTCCTAACAAATAACTTTTGCCAGCCCCAGAATCACCGGCTAGTAACAGAGTTCGGGTACGATGATCCTGAATTATTTGTTGTAATAAATTCTCAATTTCCTGCACTACATTTTGATGAATAGAATCCACAGTGAAGTGCGTTGCTTGCTGTTCTTGCCAGAAATTTCCTGGGCGAAACGTTGTGGAGTCAAACGGATTTAATGCTTCCTGAATAATTTGCTGAAGAGATGCCACAAAAATTGACCTCCTGCTAGTTATTTTGGTCGTTATTTATTGTTTTTGGTTCTTTTTTAACCGAAAAAAAGCCCTAGCAAAAAATTAATTTATTTCGCCAAATAAATCAATTGCTCTTCCATTTTTGCTTTAGGGTCTAGGATATTAATCTTTTCGTTTTTTTGGCATAAACGGTCGATAATTGCTTGGACTTGTAACTCACTCACGGAGCTAAATTGACTGCGGGATTCTTCGATTAACCGCTGACGGGCAATACACTGTTGAGTCATTAATCGATTTAGAATAAATTCTTGGACATCGAGCAAATTATCAGGAGCATCAGGAGCAGCCACAGGAGTGGCAGTAATCAGACCTAAATCTTGTAGTAGTTGGCAATCAGCTAAAATATTTGACTCGCGGATTAAGGATTCTAATTCAGCCAGATTGGGAGTAGTATCTCCGATGACTAATTCCCCAGCGATCGCGTTATTAACTAACCCATGATAAGTCACTAAATAGTGAACCGAATTCAAATCGGGGGTAATATGGATATGCTGGGGCTGGCTAAATAGTTTCTGGTACAGTTGATAACCTTGGTTGGTGGGATTTCCTATGCTTTCCGAGCGAATTAAATAGAAATTTTGGCAGAGATTTTCGGCGCTGGCTTCTTGGCAGACCTTCATCAAATTGCAAAATTTGACCAGATTCAAATCTTCCGACCAAACCACCCCGACCGGGTTTGATTTACCCGGTAATTGGTAACTCATGGAATAACTGGCATAAGTCTTACTTGAAGATAGAAAACGGGGTTTAATTTCTACGGGTTGAACTGCGGCGATCGCCTCAGCCAACATCGTAATTAATTCTGGGGAAGAATATTGCCGAATCCGAGAAATGCGAGCAACCGTTTGCTTAAACTTCCGCAACCAAACCAACTTAAACGCTGCCTTAGTCGCCAAATCTGAGCCATTTTTCTCAACTTGGGCATCCGCTTCATCTGTTAAAGAATCTAAAGCTGCCACTGTCCAAGAACGAGAGTCATCAACAATTAACTCAGCCTGCAAAATTTCTAAAGGTGCCAAAGGTTCTGAGTCTGAACCGACGAAGTTTTGCCTAGATGAATTATGGCCATTTTCCATCAAACTGGCTTTATAATCTTGAAATAACTTCCGACCTAACATCAGCGTATTTCGCGGACGAGTTTTGCCGCCGGGAAATTTAATTTCCAAGACATCTCTAGTCAGCGGATAAATAGCAGAAACAGGCCGAGGATTTGCCTGACGATAGAGTCGATTTAGGCGACTTTTCCATAAAGTTTCCGCTTCATATAAGTTAATTTTTTTCAAGGCAATCACAGCATCAATGCGGTCTTTATCCGTGGGTTGGATGCGGTGGGCGTTTTGGCGCCAAGTATCAGTTATAATACTGATAATTACCAGAAAATTTTTCAGTTTTTGATTGTGAATTACGGAATTTACGCTAAACAAACTTTGTAGATCAATTGTGCCATCACTCAGACGAGCAATATTATCAAGTTGGTCAAAACATAGCACAATTGGCTTACTTTCAGCGGCGATGCGACCAAAATTTGCCATAATTTTTTGGGCGGCATCTTCCGTATCAATGGAATGTTGCACGTGCAATAGTTTTAACTGTTCCTCGTCCAAATCATCGCCGCGCAGCCATTCACAGGCTAAGTCTTTTAATTTAGGGTTAGTTAAATCATATAAAACTCCAAAAAACTCATTAGCGTTATAAATTCCTGCTGAGTAAATTGCCCGGAGGTTTTTAATCACCATTTGCCGTTCCCCGCGCAACCAATCTAACCAGCCTCGCTGTTTAAAACCCCACAAACCTTTCAGCCATAAAATTAACTGAGAATCTTGTTCTCCTGCCGGAACTTTTAATAAGCTATCAACGGTGTAACGTAAAATATGTCGCCAAATATAGTCACTCGCGGTGAAGGGTTCAATATAGACAAAAAAGGCTTTGGGGTTCAACAAGTTTTTCAGCCGCCCTAATAAATAACTCTTCCCTGAACCGGTTTCTCCTTCCAACATTAAGGTTCGAGTGCGATGATCTTGGGAAACCAACTCCAGGGTTTGCTCGATCGCCCTAATCGCATCTTGATGGATGGACTCCACCACAAATTCAGGATTTTGGTCTTCTTGCCAAAAATTCCCCGACCAAAAAGTTTCGGCATCAAATGGATTGGGTTCTTGTTGAATAATTTGATCGATAGTAGTCATTGAACGTTAAAAATAATAAACACAGATAAACTTTCAAGAAATATTCGAGAAATACTCAAGAAACAACCATCCGCCCCAAGGCAGACTCATGGAGTGTAGTTTAAAATTGGCGACTAAAATTGGCGCTTGCCCTGAAACACTCCCCATCAAAAGTCAAAATTCACGATTCTGGGGAGACAAAACATAGTTTATCATTTATGTCAGCTATGTCAGTCACTTTTGCTCATATTTGTTGGCTAACTTATAATTTACAGGAGGAGCGAGAGGAGGCGCGAGAGGAGGCGCGGGAGGAGGCGTGATCGCACCCTGGCAAAGGACTCCCTCCGGGGGGACGCTGCGCCAACGCAGCGGATCTTTTTAGCCATTTCAGCCAAAAGAAAAATTTCGGCACAGTCGATCATTATCTAACATCAGTCGTAACCAGGAATGCATTGGTCATCGCTCTTTGAGCGTAATTGCGGCAAAAATTAATCGAGGTTAGTCGAGGTTAAATGAAAAAAGCACTGATTTGTGGGATATCCGGGCAAGACGGCGCCTATTTAGCCCAATTGCTCCTAGAAAAAGGCTACGAAGTCACCGGCACTTCACGGGATGCCCAAATGTCCTCCTTTAGAAATCTTCAACAGTTGGGAATTCGGGAACAGGTCAAATTAACCTCCATGTCCCTCACCGATTTTCGCAGTGTCTTGCAAGTAATCAGCAAAACTCAGCCCGATGAAATTTATAATCTTGCCGGTCAGAGTTCCGTGGGCTTATCCTTTGAACAGCCGGTAGAAACCCTGGATAGTATCGCCACGGGTACCTTAAACATATTAGAAGCGATTCGCTTTACCGGGGCGCCGATCAAACTGTACAACGCCGGATCTAGTGAATGTTTTGGGGATACCGGCGATCGCTCTGCGGACGAAGGCACTCCCTTCCGACCCCGCAGTCCTTACGCCGTCGCCAAAGCGGCTGCCTTTTGGGAAGTAGCCAACTACCGGGAAGCTTATGGATTATTTGCCTGTTCCGGCATTCTGTACAACCACGAGTCCCCCCTACGACCGGAGAGATTTGTCACCCAAAAAATTGTCGCTGCTGCCTGTCGCATTGCCCAAGGGAGTAAAGAAACCCTGACTTTAGGGAATATGTCCATCAGACGGGACTGGGGTTGGGCGCCGGAATATGTCGAGGCGATGTATTTAATGTTGCAACATGAAAAACCCGATGATTATGTAATTGCCACGGGGGAAAGCAATAAGTTAGAGGATTTTGTTGCCGCAGCGTTTGCCTGTGTCAATCTCGACTGGCGGGATCATGTCACCAGCGATCCCAGCTTATATCGTCCCACCGACATTGCCGTCGGTCGGGGACATCCCGCCAAAGCCAGAGAAGTGCTGGGTTGGCAAGCGAAATATAAAATGCAGGATGTAGTCAGAATGATGATTTTGGCCAAACAAAAACAAGCATCTTGACAAAAAGAGAAAAGAGAAAAGAGAAAAGAGGAAAGAGAAAAGAGAAAAGAGAAAAGAGAAAAGAGGAAAGAGAAAAGTTAGAAGTTAAAAGTTAAAAGTTAAAAGTTAAAATAGGTATCACTCTTCACTATTCACTCTTCACTATTCACTCTTCACTATTCACTCTTCACTATTCACTCTTCACTATTCACTCTTCAC
>FWWL01002654.1_pt1 | contig 35658 bp, 30 predicted proteins | sample 2228331 | NCBI WGS metagenome assembly FWWL01 (sample SAMEA103939775, study PRJEB20133) | metagenome
GAAAGTGAAAAGTTAAAAGTTAAAAGTTAAAAGTTAAACGAAATATCACTATTCACTATTCACTATTCACTCTCCCCTCCGCTCCGAAAGCGCCCCCGCGCCCTACACCCTATTACACTTTCTGAATTGGTGCGGTTTTGGGATCGACTATTTTTTGGCCACCGCGAGCGAATTTAATGGCTAAAAATATCTTGTCTTTGGAACCAGAAACTAGGGCAATTTCCCCTAAGCCAAAATCATTATGCAAGATGCGATCGCCTACCTTCCAATCTTTCACTTGAGCACTGGCACCTTTAGAAATAGTCCGGGTAGAAGTTCGGCCTTTTTTCACCCGTTTAACCACTCCATTGCCTTCAATATAATCAGCAGGTAATTCCGCTAAAAATCTCGAAGGTCGAGTATATTCATAAGACCCCAAAAAATTCCGGGCAGAAGCATAAGTTAAAAATAACTGTTCTGCGGCGCGGGTAATGCCCACATAACAGAGACGGCGTTCTTCCTCCAAGGCTTTGGCATCATTTAAACTGCGAAAATGAGGAAACATTCCCTCTTCCATGCCCACCATAAACACCACCGGAAATTCTAATCCCTTGGCGGAATGTAAGGTCATTAAAGAAACTGCTGATTCTCCTTCGCCTAAGTTATCTAAATCAGAGGCTAAAGAGGCATTGGCCAAAAATCCCATTAAGGATTGATCCTCATTTTCATCCCCATATTGAAATACGGCGTTAAACAGTTCGTTAATATTTCCTAAGCGATTATCTGCCTCTTCGGTTCCTGCCATTTTTAGGGCGTCAATATACCCAGAATCTTTCATAATTCCTTGGACAATTTCTAAAGCCGGTAATGCTTCAATTTCCTGCTGCCATTTCTGGATCATTTCTACAAATTCTAAAATAGGTTTGGCAGTTCTTCCTCCCACGGTTTTGACGGAAGTTTCATCTTTGATAATTTCCCAAAGCGGCACACCAAGTTGTTGGGCAAAATCTTCTAGACGTTGTAACGTGGTTTGACCAATTCCTCGTCTGGGGGTGTTAATAATCCGCCGTAAACTAATGGTATCAGCGGGATTTACTAGCAGCCGCAAATACGCTAAAGCATCTTTAATTTCTTGGCGATCATAGAATCTTAGTCCCCCCACAATGCGATAGGGCACATTGTTTCTCACCAGGACTTCTTCAAAAGGTCGAGACTGGGCATTGGTGCGATAAAGAATGGCCATATCTCCCCAGGATAATTCTGGGTTAATTGACTCTAACTTGCGAATTTTATCTACTACAAATGCTGCCTCATCCCGGTCATCATTAGCTTGGTGGCAATAGATCGGATCTCCTTGACCGCGAGTAGGACGTAATACTTTATCAATGCGTTCGGTGTTTTTACTAATTAGCTGGTTAGCAACTTCCAGAATATTTTCCCGCGAGCGATAGTTTTCTTCCAATTTGATCATGGTGTGAGTTTCCTCATCATCTAAACCATCGCCAAAATCTTCTTGGAATTCTAATAAGATGGTAAAGTCAGCCATGCGGAAACTGTAAATAGAGTTATGGGTGAGTAAGTCATTGGTAAAATATAACTCATGTTTTTCCACATCGAGGCTATAGACTAGCCCCTGATAGGCTTCGGTTTTGATGCTAAAAGGTTCCCAAGAAACTGATTGATCGTTTTGATAAACTCCGACGTTCATTAGCTTGGGCATTAAATTAGCGGCAGCTAATTCGGTCATGCCTAATTTACCTTGGAGTTTATAGGCAATTTTCCGATTATAAATCGGATTTTCCCAGGAACGGCCAAAGTCTTGGAGGCATTTTTCTACCTTTTGGGACAAGTTCTTTTGCTGACTAAAAAACTGTTCGATTTCGGCGGCAGTGCGACTTTTTGGGTCATCGCTGGGTTCAAACTTTAAGGTAGGAATGCCGTATTGTTTGGCCAGTAAATAGACTTTTTCGGCGGCTTCGGTGCGATCGCCGGTTGCCAGTAAAATCCAAGCTTCTGTAGCTTTTTGGCGCTGGGCTTGTTCGGCTAAGTTAAATTCTAAATTATCATTAAATAACTTACCCCCAGCGATGCGATACCAATCTTTGCGCCGCATAATATAGACCACATAAGCGTCTTCTTTGGCGAAGGGAGTCCAGCGAATTGGCCACAAATGATTGGGGGTACTTTTGGCCATTTTGCCCCTAGCTTCGACGATAATTAATTGGCCATGATATTCTCGGCTGGCTTTATCAAAAGCATAACCTTCGGCGCGAGTCGCAATGGAGAAAATATGCCGGTCATAGCTAACCAGGCGATCGCTTTTAGGGTCTAAGTTTTCAATAGGAACATAACCATTAGTAGTTAAAACCAAACTGCCAGGAGGCTGGCATTGATCCACGTCTCCCACCACAAAAATGGAGCGATTTTCCCAATTATTAAAAGACCGGGCACTAGCGCCGTTGGTGACTAAAAGGCGAATCAATTCATATTGCGTCCGGTTAGTATCTTGGTATTCGTCTACTAAAATATGATGAAATTGCCGATGCCAATAGTCTAAAACTTGCTCATTTTGCCGAAACAATTCTACTGGAATCCGAATTAAATCATCAAAATCTAAGGCATTATTGGCAGCCAAAGCATTTTGGTAATAGCGGTAAACCTCGGCGAGCGTCCGATTATAATAATTGGTCGGGTCGTCCATTTCTAAATCGCGAGGCGACCAGCCTTTATTTTTGGCATTGCTGATAGCATAGCGGACTTGGCGCGGTTCAAATTTATTGTGATCCAAATTTAACTGTTTGGTGACAATTTCTTTGACCAAGCTTTGAGTGTCCGACTCGTCACAAATGGAAAACTTGCGGTCCCATTGGCGACCACTTTCGTCTTGATATTTGTCGATATCAAAGCGCAAAATTCGGGCGCAAAGGCTATGAAAAGTGCCAATCCATAAGGGTTTAATGTAGCGTTTCCACACCCGCGATCGCACTTGGGTTTGTAACGGGGGTTCTAGGACACTGTAGGGCTTGCCATATTTTTCCATTGAGGTAGCGTCCCCAAAGAGGCGATCGAGACGTTCTTTCATCTCTTTTGCGGCTTTATTGGTAAATGTCACTGCCAGAATATTTTCCGGATTCACTCCCTTATTCTGAATCAAATTAGCAATGCGATAAGTCAAAGTCCGAGTCTTGCCGGAACCCGCCCCGGCCACCACTAAAAGGGGGCCGCAGAAATGTTCTGCCGCCTTGCGTTGACTAGGGTTGAGTTGGCTGAGAAAATCAGTGGTCTGGTTGGTCATAAGTGGAAATACAGAAGCTATTTATAGAGCATAGATATGATTTTAATCCCTAATAGGGATTTAATCACAGATAGTTTCTTAAGAAACCGGGAATCTCATACCAAATTCAGGTATCTGATGCAAAATATAAAAAATATAAAAAAATATAAACTGCTTAGGGTGGGCATTACCCATCTTACTATTCTGGGAAATTTTTTATCATGTGATCGGATTTTTATCGAAATCTGGTTGTCATCAATGATATGATTAATCTACCGCTAATATACAAGTCTTTCTGCTTGCCAGAATGCGGCTAAAAAATAAGTGGGATTATATTGGAAATTATCAGCCACATAACCCCGATTCTTTGCTATAATGATTTTCAGTTTGTTAATTCTCAAAAAACAGGGAAAACGCACTTAAGGACGAAGCATATCGCGGTTATTGTCTGGATTACAGAGTTTTTCTGGATTCCCGCGCGGGAATGACAGGTTTTTTGTACTTCATAACTCTGAAAAGTGCTATATTTTTGTTATTTACCCGTAGCCTCTAACATCAAAATAATCATCATAATTATCACTCATGGCTCCAAAAAATGACACCACAATTCTGGTCTTAGCCCTGCTAATTACCCTAGGTTTAGCCGGGGGTGGTTTTTGGTGGTTTACGCGACCACAAAGCCAGGGTTCTGACCCCAGGGGAAATGATGCTAATTCCCGGACTACAAGTTCTCAACCCTTAAATCAAAATCCTGCTAATCCTAATTCTGTTCGACCGGCCAGAAGTTTTGCCCAAGTACAAAATGTCCCTAGCGCCTTAGTCAGTTATGGGGGCAGTACCACTTGGGCACCGATCCGTCGAGAAGTTGATGCTTTAATTCAAGTGGTTTGGCCGGATTTTAAGCTGCGTTATACCCAGCATCCCACAAAACCTCCGGGGTCTGGCACGGGGATTTCTATGTTGTTAAACGATGAATTAGCTTTTGCCCAGTCTTCGCGATCGATTACCGATACAGAATATCAACAAGCTCAACAAAAAGGATTTACTTTAAAACAAATTCCTATAGCCATTGATGCCATTGCTGTGGCGGTTAACCCGAATCTGGATATTTCCGGTTTAACCATTGCTCAACTTAAAGAAATTTATACGGGAAAAATTACCAATTGGCAGGAAATTGGCGGGCCAGATTTACCGGTTGTGGCTTACTCTCGCCGACCAGAAGATAGCGGCACTGTTGAGTTTTTTGTGGAAAGTGTTCTTGGTGGCGATCGCTTTGGGGAGAGTGTGGTATTTATCCCCACAACCACTGAAGCTTTACGCCGAGTTTCTGATGATTTGGGGGCAATTTACTATGCTTCTGCCCCGGAAATTGTCCGTCAATGTAGGGTAAAACCCTTACCAATTGCCAGAGAAGCGGGACAATTTGTGGCTCCTTATCAAGAGCCTTTAGTGCCGCCGGAAAATTGCCCCGCACAGCGGAATCAATTAAATCAAGCTGCTGTTCAAAGTGGGGAATACCCGATGACCCGAAGGTTATTTGTAATTGTCAAACAAAATGGCCAAATAGATCAGCAAGCTGGAGAAGCTTATAGTGAGTTGCTGTTAACCGACCAAGGACAAGACTTAATTAAAAAAGCTGGCTTTGTGAGCATTCGCTAATAAGTTTTAGCTAGTTTTTAGTCAGGTTTAAATCGTCCGGTAGGCAATGCGGACTAAAACCGTCTGCTGGGCATTTCTGTGGCTTGGTCGTAAGTTGGTAAAATCCATCGATTTAGCCTAATTTTTTTGGGCGATCGCTGCCATGAAGGATCTTAAGCTCAAGGATTTTTCGGAGGCAGGCAGAAATAATTGCTCTTGTAAATACCAATCAAACCTTGTTTTCGGAGTTCTCCCAGCAACCGAGTCACTGTGGCGCGACTTGAACCAATGGCACTAGCGATTTCGGCATGGGTAATCGACCAAGGAAGATAATAACCATTTGTTTGATTTGGTTCGCTTTTTTTCGTATAAGCAATTCCATGTTCTTCTATCATTAGACTGAGAAATCCATAAAGGCGATCAATTGTGCTTTTTTGACTTAAAGTGGCGATCGCTAATAGTTTCCGCTGCTGTTGCTCCCGAAAAAAAGCGAAAACTTTCCGACGAAAATTGGGCCAATTATCTAACTCATACCAGTACATCCATAGCACTGAGGTTTCATTAGTATGGGCATAAGCATTAATCTGAAATTTTGCCTGATCAACGATATAAAACGGTTGCCATTCACCGACAAAACCCAAAAAAGATTCTGGCGGCTGGTCGAGGGTACTTTTGTTCTTTTCTAGATGATAATTAAATGAAAAATTAGACTTAGCCGTCAATTTTACCGCTCCCTGATGAACCAAGTACAAAATTTTGTCTTTGGTGGGAATTCGCCGATTGCTCTCAAATGTTCGATAGCGATATTTGGCTTTACTCCAATTGACAATCTGCTGTAAATATGAGTGGTTTTCTTCTTTTTCTCTAACCTTATACATATAATTTTTCGCATCTCCATCGTTCCTGGGAGCACTTGGCTAGATTTCGGTTATGATTAATTCTCAGGTTGTGCCACCTCAAGGATTAATTATACATTAATACATTAATTATTTCCCTAGCTAAATCTAGCTAAATTAACTAATTTATAGTTTTCCTCTTTGGAAAACTAATATAAAATTTAGCTAATCTATACGGAAAATCAATAGATTATTTTAACTATGAAATTATCAGCAGATCAGAATTTTTTTAGCAATGATTTTTTGGGCAATAATTACCCCAATTTGCCAGCAGAATTTTGCTACCAGATTGGTTTAATCGCTCTCAAACCAGTTTTAAGGGAGCAGTTAATCAATGCCACCTCTAATTATTTGTGGCATTTGTGGCATTCGCGATCGCTTTCTGAGGGGACTAATCCTCAAATGCCCGTATTGACCGGGGAAAATATCCCGTTGAATCGCACCAAAGACATAAAAAAAGTCACCTATATTTCCGCGATCGCCTTCAAATTGCAAAAAACCCTGCAACAATCGGCCTCAGAAATTGCCGAAGCGATCGCTCATGGGATCCACCTTTCCCCGGATTTCATCACTTATGTTCGCGACGGTTGGATCCAATTCGAGCTCACTGACACAGGATTAGCCACCTGGTTGCAACGTCTCAACCAATGGTCAAAAGCAACAGACCGCACCGAAAACCCAGACAACAGCCAAACCGGGCAAAAAATGCTTTCGACATTACCGGCGACATTCGCGTCCGCAGAGGATCTTTTTCGGCTGGAATATACCCACGCTCGCTGTTGTTCCCTCCTGCGCTTGGCAGATCGTGAGCAACTAATCCATCTGTCCGAACCCAGTTGGTCTGGGTCGCCCGCCGACCGGCAAATTATCGAACCGAATCCTCTTCCCTGGTTAAGCGATCGCCACCAACTCCGTCTGGTTCATGTCACCGAACGCACCCTGATTACTCAATTAATCAACACCTTGGATACCCTCTCCGGTTTCCCAGGTCAGACCCAGCCGGGCCAACTGGTCAAACTAGGCACGGGGTTAAGTCAAGATTTACTCATATTTTACGGTGCCAACCGCATCTGGAGCGAAATTAAAACCGAAAATTTGGCTTTGGCACAAGCCAGATTAGGCTTAATCCGAGCCACCCAAAATGTATTGAAATTCTTGCTGGAAGAAGGTTTAGGGATTTTAGCTCCCCTAGAAATGTAGTCGCTGTTTCGTGGCGCCCGCTTTATGCTCAAAAAAGTTTTTCAAAAAAACTTGATAATTTTGCCTTAAGGGGGGTGACAAATTGGCTAATTATTCGCTATAGTATGACCAGTGTGAGGAGCGAACCAGTTAGAGCACCGAGACGAAACACGGCCAGTCGTCGGTGCTCTTTCTGCTCTCTAGGTATTAGTTATTAGTTATGTGTTATTTGGTTATGTGTTATTTGTTCTTTGTTTTTGGTTATTTAATTCAAACAACCAGTAACCAATAACCAATAACCAATAACCAATAACCAATTACCTTTTTTTGCGACTGGCTAATTATTTACTTAATTCCCGCTCAATAGCTTGAGTCAACTCTGCGGACTCTGGGGTCACGCTACTGCGGTAACGTCCCACCACTTCACCTTTTTTACTTACCAAAAATTTCTCAAAATTCCAAGAAACATCTCCCGGTGGGTTTGCCTGACTGGTTAATTTGGCATACAGGGGATGTTGCTGCGAACCTTTGGCATGGATCTTGTCAAAAAGATCGAAAGTCACGCCGTAATTTTTAGTGCAAAATTGGACAATTTCCTGATTGCTTCCCGGTTCTTGGCCGCCGTAATCATTGCAGGGAAATCCTAACACCCGCAAGCCAGAATCTTTATATTTCTGGTGCAGTTTTTCCAGTCCAGCATATTGAGGGGTATAACCGCAGTAAGAAGCTAAATTGACAATCAGCAATACATTGCCTGCATAATCTTTCAGGGCTTTATCTTCCCCGGTGATCGTCCGAACCGTAATATCGTGAATTGTGTCGCTCATGTTAAGGTTGATAGATTTTAGACAAAATCTATCATAGAACAATTGGACACGAGCGATCGCGCCTGGGTCGAGTCAGAAACCCGGTTTCTTTGCTTGGTTGTAAGATGAATTATCAATACTCTGGTAAATTTAGACTAATTTAAAGTCAAATAAAATAGTTTTTTATGGAGCAAAAAACATGGAAAAATTAAGGTTAATTCTCATGTAGGAACCGATGGAATTCTCCAAATTACGATGCCAGCTAATTTTAAAAATACTGCGGTTGAAGTAGTATTAGTAGTACAGCCGTTATTGTCTGAAAAAACTAAACCTGAAGCAACTAAACCCAAGTATAATGCCTGGGGCAACTTGACCACTAAAGAATCAATTCAAGAAGCCATTGAGCAAATGCGAAAATTGCAGCAACAAGTGGCGTTGTCACCAACTTCTATTCGAGAAATGATTGATGAAGGGCGGAGATTTTAATGCATTTTTCTTAGATTGTTCGCTCGCAATTAGTTGGTGTTTAGTCGATGAAAATAACGATGCGGAGTAAATTTGGTAGTTGTTGACGGTTAGAAAAATCCCAGAAACCAGGTTTCTTTAGACCATTTTTGTCACGGAATCAAGAAACCGGGTTTCTTGGTTTGGTCGCTCGCCGTTATTAAGTTAAACTGGTAATGTAAGAAATAAATTTATTCTGGGATTGCAATGGCTACACTTCAGATTGAAAACTTAGCCAACGACTTCAAAAAAAATCTCTCTGAGTTATTATCTCGTGTAGAACTTAGAGAAGAAATTATTATTTTAAATCAAGGGGTGGCGATCGCCAAATTAGTTTCCGTTCGTCCCTCATCCAATCGGCGAGCCAGTTTAGGGCAAGATCGAGGGAAATTTATCGTCCCAGAGGACTTTAATGAACCTTTGCCACCAGAGATTTTGGCAGCATTCGAGGGAGACGAAGGATGAACATTTTATTGGATACTTATTGGATACTCAGTGCTGGTTATGGTGGTTTGCCCAACCTGAACGATTAAACGAGTGCGAATACTAGAAGAATACTAGAAATTAAAGCAGGTCATGGGTTACGAGCCGCTGCTTTACCATTACATCATAAAGCTCCCTTCGAGCGCATCTTAATTGCTCAATCTCACATAGAGGATATGACCCTTTTGAGTGCCGATATAATGTTCAGAAAATACAATTAGATTTCTCTTATTTGGGCTGCCAGTTAGCCCAGTTACTCAGAAACCACAGAAACCGGGTAATTGACGACCATCTTTGTCACCCAAAAATAGTCACCCAAAAATATCTGATAAAAACCCAGAATTAAAGTAAAAATAAGGACACAGCAATGCTGTGCCCTTATGGTCCAAGAAAAGCCCGATCGCCCTGGCAAAAAAACTTTAAAACTTACACCAATGGCCCAAAATATTCCGGGGTAAAATTACCGTGGAGTCCATAAGGAATGTGATAATTCAAATGCAGTCGGGCAAGCGGTTCTTGCTGTAAATTCCGCGCATCCAAAATCACTAAATCAGAACGATGATTCGCCGCATCATAGACTAATACTAACAGCCAACCATCATCTTCTTCAGTGCTCCCAGGACGGGGGACAAATACGGGTTCACCGACAAACCCACGGGGGGCAGCACTCCAAATTTGTTGTTCACCGGTTTTTTGGTCAATTTTCAGAATCGCTTGTAAGGGGTCATTGCCCGTATCATTGTGAGTGGTGCCAATGTAAAGATACCGATAGGAACGTCCCACATTTTTGGGGTGGATAGCAGGAAATTCACAGGTGCGATCGCTGATAACTTGACGCTGAACTTGGCTAGTGGCTAAATTAACCTGGAACCGCCATAACTGTCCTGGAGGTATCGCATCAAAATCCACCTCCCGAAAGTCAATATCCTCATCAAGAGAGGGATAAGAATCATAACAAATCGAGTCAATAAATACCTCGTTTCCCGCTTCCCAAGCATTCGCATGATGAAAGACAAAGCAAGGCTCAGTTTCCACAAATTTTACCTCTCCCTTGCCAGGCCGAGGAATCAGGATAATTTGGGTTTTAGCTGAAGGGTCGAATTGAATACATTGACCGGCACTCGACCAGCCCAAGATAAATTTTAAGGGATTAAAACGGACTGGATTTTGGAAAAAAATACAGTAGTTTTCCGTGATAGCCATATCATGCAAAAAGGCAAATCCCGGAATCGAATGACCGTGGCGGCGGAGTAATTTTCCGTCGGGATTAAATTCATAAATGGTAATCGTGGTGGATAGTCCCGCTTTCACGGAGAAATTCACCAAACAAGGGGCGCCACCATCCATTGCACAACTGGGGTCAAACCGAGGATGGGCAGCAAAAGGGTCTCCTGGTTGTAAGATGCCCTCTAGGTCATCAATACCGAAAGTTTCTAAGGTATTTGGATCGAGGCTATGGGGTCTTTCTCCTTCCCATAAAGCTAAGAGTTTTTTGCCCCAATAAATCACATTGGTGTTGGCAATATTTTTCAGTTTCAAGTCAAATAAATTTGCCAGCCATCCCCCCGGTTTTTGGGTGCCAAATACGCCGCGATAAAGGATTTTTCCGGCGGCTTGTTCCTTGATAAATCCTTCAGTGCGGACAAAGCGATTACTAAAGTATGCTTGCCCATTTTTAAAGGCAATTTTGACAATCATGCCATCCCCATCAAAGGGGTGAGCAATCGGTTGACCGTTGATATCCATTAATCCCGACCCATTTCTAAATAATGTGCCGTTGAGTTCTGGGGGAATTTGTCCGTCGATATTTGAAATCCAATAGTCGGTTTCCTGGCGTTGGGATTCGTAGCCTCTTTTCCAGTCTTCGCGACTGTAGGGTTTAGTTGCGGTTTTGGTGGCTTGGTTTTGGCTGAGACGTTCTTGAGTTTGCATGGTTTTGAGTGTAATTTTTGCGATTTTTGGCTAGTTTTAAATTGGCGAATCTTGGGGACTAAGTAGAGACGGGCAGTTTTGTGTCTATTTTTGTGTCTATTTTTGCGTCTACTGATGCCTCATCGCTCGCTGATTCGAGGGATTTTTCTTCGGGTTTATCGATTGGTAGATCGACACTTTGACTGTGAGTTTCTGGTAGCCAATTGATCAACGGTAAGGGCAAAAGAGTGCTGAGGTTGGTGACAGTGACTAATAACCAAAGGCGATCGAAGTTGCTTTCGGTGACGCCAAACCAATGGGTGAGTAAAGCGCCGAATTGATAAGACAACATTCCGGCTAAGTTGTTGACGGACATGAGTAAGGCAAATAAGGTGGCTTCGACTCCTGGGGGGCAAAGTCTGGCGGCAAGAATAAGCACGGGCATATAAGCAATTTGTCCGATGACCGTGAGGATTAAGCTGTCTCCCAGGCTGAACCAGCGATCGTCAATGCCGATCGCCCGGTTGGTATGAGTCACCAGTAGCAAGGTGGTCATACCGAGGGCGGTGGAAAGAATGGTAGACCAGATAAAAATTTTCCGAAAGGGAATGGTGCGGAAAAAGCGCTGAAATAACCAAATTCCCGCAAGAGAGGCAAGGCTGGTGACTAGGCGAACTCTACCTAAAAATTCTGGTGGAAATCCCAGTTCGTTGGTGGTGAAAAAGAAAAAGGCGGAGTCACTGGAAGAGATCGCTTGCCATAGGAAGATGAAAGCAGTGGGCATCCAGATGGCTTTTTGCCCGATCGCACTTTTGAGTTGGCTGACTTGTTGCTGAATATTTTGCAGTCCAGAACCGCTGGTCACTTTTTCTTCGGCAATTAACCAAGCCACTGCTGAGACTAATAGGGGAAAAGATGCGGTGATTAAAAATACGGTTTGGACGCTGAAGTGTTCTAGTAAAGACCCGCTAAAATATGCGGTGATTAAACCGCCCAGGGCCGAAATTCCCCAGGATAATGATTGCAAGGAACCAGCATTTTGTGCGGTTTCTTGGCGCGATCGCTCGACCACCAGAGAGTCCACAATCACGTCACTCACCGCCACAGACAAGGAACTGAGTAACATTACCGCCGTCGCCGCCCAAGGGGTATGTACCACCGTAGCCATTGCCACCCAGGCAACGCTGCCCACCAATCCCGACAAAATGATGTAGGGTCGGCGCCGATAGCCGAAGATCGGTAAGCCGTCGGACATAAACCCAAATAAGGGCTTGATCACCCACGGCAAGGCGGCAATGCCGGTTAAGGCCGAAACTTCCGCTGGACCCAAGCCCAGTTCATCTTTGAGGAAGAAGCTGACCGCCAACCGCGCTAGACCCAAGATGCCTTGGACAAAATACACCAACAAGATGGCGATGACTTCCGGGCTGGGTTCGTTGCCAAACAAGAGTTTTTGCTTAACCGCTTGTTTTACGGATTTTTTCAACTTGTCTATGTAAGTCGGTGCGATGAACATCGTTAATATTTCTTAACATTTTGACATAACTTATATCATATCGTAACGAATTGTATTGCGATCGAATGCCGAAAAACCTGGAGCTCTTGCTGCATAAGGCTTTTAGGGAGTAAGTTATGGCCTTTTTTTGGCAAGAAGCACCGACGCGATCGCTCACTCACCAGGGGAAAAAGCCCGTAGGCAGCGATCGCTGCCGGAATTTTTCGGGGTAATTAAAAGCTGAAACGCAATCACCGCAAAACTTTTAGGGAATTAATCCCGCCGATGAGTTGTGGTTGCCGGGGGAAAAATGTCGCGAGCGCAACAGTGCTTGACAGAGCAAGTAGTTTTTGCTACATTAGTAGTCAATAAGAATCAAATCTTTCAACTGCAACATTTTATTAATAGACACACTGTAGCATCCGTTATTCGGTTTTATCTTTGGTTAATACCAGTTTACTAAGAGTGAATCTAGAACTTCAATGCTTCAGTGAACCGCAGAGTTATTTCTGCGGTTTTTTTATTGCTTAAACCAGAAATTAGCAAAGTTCTGCGGCGATCGCTTCTCAGAAAAAGAACCGTCGCTGCTATAGTGCAGAAATTAACCCAGATTATTATGAACTGGCAAAAATGCGCCTGCAACAAGAGTACGATTTACGCGCATCAGCTTTATTTCCTGAGTTTTTCTAAGCAATTCTAGGCATGACGGCGATCGCCTGCAATCTGAATTTATCTGAATTTATCTTAATTTGGCCATCATCCCATCATCATCCCAATATGCGGATAATGTTTGGATTTTGCCGTCTTGGTTAAATTCAAACACCGTAATTCCCTCCGCTGCGGCAGTTTTGCCATTTTTGGCTAATACTTGCATCGTCCATTTTACTGCTGCCTGATTTGCCGCGATCGCCACATAATCTTGAGTAATTTTCATCTCAGCAAAAAAGTTAGACAATAACCCGAAAAACTTCTGATAATTTTCATGCACTGAGTTAGCAGGTTTGCCCACAGGATCGTAGCTTATGGCATCTGCCGCAAAATTTTCTAACCATGCAGACGGATTCATCGCCGCTAAATTGGTAAAATAGGAGTTAATGACGTTTTCAATTGTTTCTTTTGACATGGTAGTTATCTCTAGAATATCATAGGGTGGGCAAGCAATATCGTAGCCAAGAATATAGTAGCAAAATATTGCCCACCATAATACTAAGTTTTGCTACAACGATAAAGCTGATAAGGAATCCCAATCCGATAATATTGATTTCTATCGATAGTGCAATTGGATGAGGCAAGTAATAAATTTTCTGGATATTCTCGCTGCCGCAAACCAGGGGCAACAATCCATAAATTCAGGGATTGATTGGGGGGCTGATTTTCTATAGTTGGCAGCTTTGGCCATAAGATATGATATCCCTCAATTCTATCCGCAAATAGCCAATAATTTGGCGGGGATAAACTCTGACGCCGTTGATATAGTGAGGCGGCAAAGCCTAAACCCAAGGCGACTTCTTGGAAGTTTTCATATCCGACGATGACCATTAATGGCTTTTCCGGTTCTAAGTTTAAATGTTTGGCAACTAATGCCGGATGATAGGGCTTTTGAAAGACTAAGCCTCCGACCACGAAAATACTACTTAATAGGCCAATTAATATGACATTTTTTTCAGAAATATGCCATTTTTTATGAGCAATTTGAGATATATGTTTTTTAGTTAATTTATCGGTAAAACAGGCAGCTAACAGGACGCAAATACTGGGATAATAGATAAAATGATAGCGGACGGCAGAGGTAATATCTTTTCCCAGGATATAGACAATTATTAAAAATTCTGCTAAAATTAATAAAGTAATTAAACTGAGAATAATAGTGGCTTGTTGTAGAATTAATTTATTATATAATTGGGGTAATTTTTGCCCGATATATCGCCCTAAGACAATGGCAAATCCCACCATGAATAGACCAGAGGGGATGGCAATCCAAAGGGGTTGATTTTCTACGGGTAATGCGATCGCCATCAAAACCCAACCCATAATAATTTGATAAATGGGGACAATATAATCCAGCCAACTGGGTTCAAAGGGTTTAAACCACTCAGTCTCTTGGCGGCTAGAATGTTGTAATAAAACTGATATCCAGGGCCCAAATAAAATTAGCGGTAAACCACAAAAGCTAAAGGGCGAAATCGCGGGGATAAATTTACGAATTAACTGAAAAATTATAGATATAATATTAAATTTTTCTGGTCTGGTCACCGTCTGATAATTTTGCCAGAGTTGCCAGAGGCATATTGACCCAATTTGGGCAGCTAATACCAGGATAAAAAAATAGTGAATATATAAACCAATGGTGTTGAAGATAACCCAGGGTATCCAAGTCTTTGGTTTGACTCTTGATTGATGAGCAAAATCTCGCATAATTTGGATTAAGCTAGTGAGAGAAAGGGTAATGAATAGCAGCGGTAAGGTATAGTGACGCGCTTCTTGAGAGAGGTAAACCGCAAAGGGAGAAACTGCCATAAATGCAGCGGCAATTAAACCTGTATTCGGGGAAAATGCGACCCGACCTAGGAGATAAATGGCGGCAACGGTAGCGACCCCAAAAAATGCGGGAAGCGATCGCACCTGCCAAACAATATCCGGCAAAGTGGCGTTTGGCTTCATTCTGCCTAACCAACTATGTAACAAGCAAAAAAATACTGGCGGATGGGTGGATTCTCTGGAGACGGTTTCGGCAATTTGGGGACAAGTTGCCTGGGGGTTAAAGGTGAAAATATTCGGCAATTCTGCCAGGGAAAATATCCGATCTAAGGGGATATGATTCAAACTATGACCTAAACTAAATAAGGTGGTGAGAATTTCATCTAACCATAAAGGTTTTGCCGCTAAACCTGTAAATCGGAGGGCGGTACTGAGGAGGATAATTCCTGCGAGTAATAAATAATGTTGTTTTATTTCCTGTTGTTTTATGGGCATATTAGGAATATTAAGCATATTAAGCATATTAAGCATATTAAATAAGCAGATTAAATGGTCATGTTAGCTTTAACTTTGACAGTCACGGGCAACATTAATACAAGTTAGTAAATTGGCGTCGGTTTTAATTGCTTCCGGGTTAACATGAGTCCGAGTGGCGCGATAACCCCGTTGTTGCAAGGCTTCCATGAGGCGCGATCGCTTGGGAGTATCCATTTGTCCCCGTCGGCCAATTTCTCCCAGGGGATAAAAATAGGGAGGTAACTCCGCTTCTTCTGCCATGATTTCTAATAGCTGAACCCGCTTTAACCAATGGTTTTTTGCTGCTAAACTTTGCATTCTCAGCAAAAATGGGCGATCGTGCAATGCCCCCAACCACATTGGCCCACTCAGGGTCAGAGGTTCGCCGTCATGGGGACAAGCGACTCGCCCTAACTGCCGCCAGGTCACGGTTTGATAGTCGCCGCAGTGGTGACAGTGACCGAGAAATCCGTAATTTTCCAGGGTCAAAGACTCCGCAGGCAGCAACCGCAGCATCACCCGATAGGTTTGACCGGCAAAGAGGGCAAAGACTGGCTGAATGCCCAATCCTTTGGTGGCTGCTTGTTGTAATGTACTGCCAATGAGTAGCCGCAGGGCTTGTTCTTGGGCTGCCGGGTGGGTACGGGCACAGGCCCCATAAACCCGAACGCTTTTTTCCGGTAAATGCCCGGTGGCTGTGCGTCCGTCCGTACTGGTGATGTAAAGTAGTCCGTTAATTTTGGTGGCCCATAAGCTGGTACTGAGGTAGGGAACGGCTGACCCAAAGCAGTCTAGGTCTACTACATCGTAATAGTTACGCTGATTGTAGCAGTCAAAAAATACTCGGTTCGCGTCCAGGTGGGTGAGTTGGCAGGTTCCTTGGGCGATCGCCTGCGCCAAATTTTCCCGCAAAATTGGACTATTTTCTGGGTTGCCTTCGTTGGCCCAAATACTATCGGCCCCACTTTCTAACCAATAACGCAGCGATCGCACTCCACAACCAGCCATTGCATCCAGTACCCGTAAACTACCAGTATCTTGGCGATAAATTGTGGCGGCTAAAACCCCTAAATCTCGGACAACTTGGGAGGCGGAACGATAGAAAGTATTGCCCACTTTAAATTGGGCTTTCCCTTCAGTTTGCCATGTAGAATCTTGGCTCAATTTAAATCAATGGTAAAAGACCAGGATTAATTGTAACCCAAGGGGCGATCGCTTGGGTTACAAAAAATATCCGGTCAAAAATAGAGCGGGATTAATTCATCTTTTTCTCATGGGTCACAGAAATCACCGTATGGACATTACCACGGGGATTAAAATCTCCTTTAACGGTAATTTCTAACGGGTCACAAGCAGCGACAAAATCATCCAGAATTTGATTCACCGATTCTTCGTGAGAAATATAGCGATCGCGATATTGATTGATATACAACTTAATCGCCTTCAATTCTACCACCGTTTGATCGGGAATATAAGTAATATAAATCGTGGCAAAATCGGGATATCCCGAAAACGGACATTTGCAAGTAAACTCCGGTAAAGTAACCTGAATTTCATATCTTCGACCCACGCGAGGATTGGGGAAAGTAATCAATTGCCCTTCAATAATCGCCCGTTCTCCATACTTCATCTGTGGGGCAAAAAAGTTTTCTTGACTCTGACCATTTTGGGGCTGTGCTGACAACTCAGTTTCCACTTGAGAATGACTAATGCTCATCAATAAATCACCAATAAATGCTACTAAATGCTACTAAATGCCACATAATAGACAAAATTGCCCACCTTTTTCCGTTATAACGGAATAAAGTTTAGGCCAGCATCAGGGTGAGGAATTGCCTCTACCACTTCGTCACGGCGATCGCCCTTTTGTCACCATAGCTTGACGAATCAGCGCTAGAATTGCTGTAACAAGCAGATAACCACCTTACCCGCGTTACACTTGGGTGCAAGAGGTCAGCGAAAATAGCATCAGCCCTTGGCTGCTGGGGTTCTGCTTCGCTCACAGTCGTTAAACATACTTAGCCCTATGAAAAGCCCTATGAAAAATGCTACTATTCCGGCTCAACCTACGCCAACAACCAATCAAACCTACTCTCCTTCTGTCCCCATTTCTCTATATCGAGAAGTGATGGCAGAGTTGCAAACCACCCAAGCCCATTTAAACGCCCTGAAGCAAGAAAATCGCGAGTTAAACCAAGAAAATCAGCAACTCCGCCAAGAAATCGAGCATATTATTAATTCGGTGATGCATTTGCAGCAGGTGACGGGGATTTCTCATCAAGGCATCAGCCCCAGTTTTGCGACTGCCAGTTCCATGCCCCCAAGCTTTTCTCCGCCGACCCCCCCAGAAGGCGATCGCCTCCCCTCGGCCACGGCTACCAATCCCATAAACGCCAATATGAACGCCAATATGAGCGCCAACATGAGCGCCAACAGTCCATCCACTGCCGCCCCTGCACCGGCAATTCCCTTTGTCTCTCCATTTGCCACAGGTCAACCCGGTGGACTCAGCGATCGCTCAGAACCCTTATTTAGCGAACAGGCAGAACCCCGTCCGCGTCGGATTGCCCGTTCCCCCAAGTCTTCAGAAGTCGGTGGACTGTGGCTATTTGTCTGCATCTTCTTGATTGTGGTTTCTGCGTTTGGCGTTGGCTTCTTCCTGATCCGTCCATTCATGCAACCGGATCAAGAGTGATTTGCGATCGCTCAAAAGCCTATTAGTAAGCCCCCGTCTGTACGGGGGTTAACGTTATTTGTTGGTTGTTGATTGCGGGAAAGTTGTTTGTTGTTGGGTAGGGATTCTATTGTTGGAAAGTTGTTGGGTAGGGATTATGCCTGTTGTTTGTTGTTATATTAAGGTTTAAAAATTTTGCTAAAATTCCAAGGTTTATTTGGGCGCAAACATTGTCACCAAATAAGTTGCATAAATTTCTGTAAATGGTATAATAAAAATGGTATAATAAATGGTATAATAAATTGAAACATTTTGGCAACATTAAGTCTTAAAAAATAGTAGGGTGAGCACAACAAAAGCCCACCCTACTTATTAATCGGTCTAAAAAATATTCACGCTCAAGAGCTCGCCTAAACAGAAGTGGGCATCGCCGTAGACTCCGCCAGTTCTGCCAACCGCATTTGCTGATCTTGAGTAATACAAGCTTGAATGATCAACTCTAGCTCACCTTCGAGGACGGTGGCCAAGGGGAAATTTTGCCCCAAACGATGATCGGTCACGCGATTATCTTTGTAATTATAAGTGCGAATCTTTTCCGAGCGCGCTCCGGTGCCCACCTGAGAACGACGCTCTTGAGAAACCGCTTCCTGTTGCTCTCGCAGCTTTTGCTCGTAAAGCTTGGCTCGCAGAATTTGCATCGCTCGCTCTCGGTTTTGCAACTGCGATCGCTCCTCCGTGCAGAAAATCCGAATTCCCGTCGGTTTGTGCAACAAGTCAACCGCTGTTTCCACCTTGTTCACATTCTGACCCCCGGCGCCACCGGAACGAGCCGTACTAATCTCCAGATCCTTGGCATCGATCTGCACTTCCACCTCATCCACTTCTGGCATAATCGCCACCGTAGCCGTAGAGGTATGGACGCGGCCCCCTGTTTCCGTCACCGGCACCCGCTGCACCCGATGCACCCCGGCCTCAAATTTCAGCTTGCTATAAACTTGCTCGCCAGTAATCTCCAGAATCGCCTCTTTAAAACCCCCCATATCGGCGACTGACTCGCTCACCAGCTTGACTCGCCAGCCCTGGCTTTCCGCATAGCGGGAATACATCCGCAACAAATCACCCGCCCAAATCCCCGCCTCATCACCCCCCGTCCCCGCACGAATTTCCAACATGATATTCTTCTCATCATTCGGATCGCGAGGTAACAGCAAAATTTTCAGGCGATTTTCTAACGCTGAAAGCTTTTGCTCTAGTTCTTCTACTTCCAACTGAGCGAGCAAGCGCAGTTCAACATCGCTATAAGCTTCTTTTAAAACTTATAGCGAACCTGCCAGGTCAGCAGAAGTTTTTTTCCAAATATCAAAAGTATTAACCACTTCTTCCAAAGAAGACCGAGCCTTAGCCACCCGCTGAAATTCTTGGGGGTCAGTAGCCACCTCTGGATCGGCCATTTTGCGAGTCAACTCGTGAAAGGTCGATTCAACGGATTTTAATTTATCCAGCAAATACGTCTCAGCCATAATGCACAGACCTCGAGAGTCAAAAATAGCGATCGATTTCTTAGGATTTAGCTGACAAGCGCGATCGTCAGCGCGGAATTAACTCAAAAGAGTTCATCGGGAAGCTAGACAGTCACTTTCATGCCAGCTAAGAAAGAAATCTGCGCTAATTTTTCGACTGGGATTTTTTGGCGCCACTGGCAGAAGTCATGCCATATTTACGCAAGAAGCGATCCACACGACCCTCTGTATCAATAATCTTCTGAGTGCCGGTATAAAAAGGATGATTCCCAGACCACACATCCACATGCATCTCTGGCTGGGTCGAACCCACCGTCATAATCACTTCGCCGTTACAAATCACTTTAGCTTCTGGATACCACGTTGGGTGAATTCCTGGTTTTGGCATAGTTCTCTACCTCGTTGTTTTGCTTAAATTTTAGCCTTCATCTCAGTCTTTGATCTGTCAATATTCCCAGGTTATTCGTCCCTTGCGGCCATACATACTTCCATCATAGAAATGACCGGAACTAACCGAGGAAAAATGACCATCAACTGATTAGCGTTTCGAGTATTGCGGGGCTTTACGCGCTTTGCGTAAACCGTACTTCTTCCGCTCCTTCGCCCGAGGATCTCTGGTCAGGAAACCTTCCACTTTCAACGGCTGGCGATTGCTGGGATCCAGTTCACACAAAGCCCGAGCCACTCCCAAACGAATTGACTCTGCTTGGCCGGTTAAACCGCCACCATGTACATTCACCAGAATGTCATATTCATTTTCCAGCCCCAGAGTTTCCAGGGGAGCTTTGGCCGCAGAGATATAACCGGGATTAAATTGAAGATAGAGGTCTCCTTTTCTCCCGTTAATTTTTAACTCACCATTACCAGGAATCAAACGCACTCTAGCAACGGATGACTTCCGGCGACCAGTTCCCCAATAAACTGCGCGACCGCTTTGATCTTCAATTGGCATTAATCGTTTCCTCCTGGAATTGTCTCAATAACGATCGTTTGTGGTTTTTGAGCGGCGTGTGGATGCGATGAACCTTTGTACACTTTCAGTTTGGTAAACAACTGTCGTCCCAAGCTATTCTTCGGTAGCATCCCCCGAACTGCTTGCTCAATAATCCGCTCTGGGATACGAGCCTGTAGTTTGGCAAAGGTTTCTACTTTCATGCCACCTGGTCTTCCAGAATGACGACGATAGAGTTTCTGGTCGCGTTTTTTGCCAGTGACTTGGACTTTTTCGGCGTTAACGACAATGACAAAATCTCCGGTATCCATATAAGGAGTGTAAGTCGGTTTATTTTTCCCCCGCAGGATCCGGGCGATTTCGGTTGCCAGTCTGCCCAAACGTTGATTGGCAGCGTCCACAAGATACCAGTTTTGTTCTATGGAGTCTTGGGGTGGAACGTAAGTTTTATTCATTGACTGATGTTGCTGAGTTTATAGGTTGTCATACTGAGTGATATTTGCTCTTCGGAATCATCCCAGAAATCATCCCAGAAATCATCCCAGATCAATCATCCCAGATCAATCCTCAACATTGAGGACTAAATGTAAATTTAGGCATAGCGTCATGCCATATTTCTAGTGGAAAGGGACAGTGATCATAACCCACTCGCAAAAGACAAAGACCATGAGCGGGGGCAGCGTATTTTACTTGTTCTCGGCGGTCGTGAGTCCAAAGAAGTTGATGCTTCTTTGATCGGATCCTTTCAGCTTTTCTCTAGAGCCTTCAACACTCAAATTAATTCCCACCAAATTTATCTGTCCATCTGCATAGTTTATTAAGAACTCTTGAATTGTTATTTTTATGAACTGACTTTTAAATTAAAATATTTGTTTAATTTGGCTCATCAATGCCCAAAATTTGATAGACTAAAGTTAGTTTTAACTAAAGCCTCAAATTATCCAAGATGAATTCTCCCCTACAAATCTCTCCAAAGGAACTGCTTTCTCGTTACCAAGCCGGGGAACGTAATTTTGCCGGAATTCGATTGGCTTCAACCGACGACGACTCGGAGGCGCTCTGCGGCGCTGACTTGAGCGAGATTATTTTAAGTGGAGCTTATTTGCCCGGGGTCAAACTCCGGGAGGTTAACTTGAGTGGCTCGTTAATGGTAGGAGTTTATCTGCCAGATGCCGATCTGACTTTGGCTGACTTGAGGGACGCTAATTTGACAGGAGCCACTTTGAAGCGAACTTGTTTAGAGTGCGCCGATTTAAAATTTGCCAATTTAGAAGGGGCGAACTTGACTAGAGCCAATCTCGATGGAGCCGATCTGACTCATGCTAAATTGGCACTCAGCAATCTATCTCAGGTTGATTTATCTAAACTGGGACTGTCTTACCCGTTTTCGGAGAACACCCTTGATGCTTTTATCTTGGCGCGAGCCTTCTTCTGGCAAACGACTCTGCCTAACGGACAGTCGGAAGCAGATCCGAAATATTACGAAGTCTAGGTCTGAGTATGTATATTACCCCAAATCAACTGCTCGATCGCTATAAAGCTGGGGAACGGAATTTCGCTGGCTGCGAATTTTATGTCAATGCCAGAAGTTTATGCCATGCCAATTTGAGTAACATTATCTTGAGTGGAGCCAATCTCGCAGGAGCTACCCTGACCCGCTGCAACTTGCGGAACTCGCAACTGGTAGGCACTTACTTGTTTCGTGCCGTTCTCATTGAGACAGATTTAAGCGGAGCAAATCTGACTGGAGCTACTTTAACTAACGCTATCTTGTGGGATGCCAATCTCGCCCGCACTCAGTTAATAGGTGCCAATTTGACAGCAGCTCAGTTAGGTGGTGCTAACCTGACCGATGCCAACCTGCGCGAATGCGACCTTCGTCACGTCGATCTGTCCGCGATCGAAGTGCCTGAAGGACATTTGAGCAAGGAAATTGACTGTATGGGTGCCTTGCTTTGGAACTCAACCTTGCCCGATGGCACGTTTGTTGCCGAACCTACATATTACAGAGCCTTCTAGCTACTCGTGTTTTCGGCCAGGGGGAGTCCGGCTGGGAATTTCGGGAATCAGTCAACTGAAATTTAGGAAATTCAATGGATTATTTCGAGCGATCGCCGATGAATTCGGGCGGATATATAACCCCGGACGAACTTCTCGCACGCTATCGGGACGGAGAGCGAAATTTCGCTGGCATTACCCTAGATAGTCGGGACAGAAGTTCAAGAATAATTGCCGATGCTGACTTAAGGGAAATTAATCTCAGTGGCGCTGACTTGACTGAATTTAGATTACAACGAATAAATCTCAGCGAAGCCACTTTAATTGGAGCCAACTTTTTCTACAGCGTTCTGATTGATGTCAACCTGAGTCATGCTGACCTGCGTGGCCTTCATTTGCGACGGTGCCAAGGTTTTAACGTTGACTTAAGTCTAGCCTTTATGATAGGATCTAATTGGGTGGAAACAAAATTTATCAAGCCTAATTTATTTTACACCAATTTAGAAGAATCGGTCTTAATTTGCAGTTCGTTAAAAGACGCTATCAACACGGAACCCTTTCGGATTTGGGGTTCTTTTGTTTGGCATTTAACCCTGCCCGACGGCAGCTTTTACGAGGAAGAGAGCTTTGTCGATTATCCCAATTAAACTATTCCAGTTGAGTTGTCAGTGCCAGCCTTCATCTGCCTTCATCTGCTCGTTTGTACTCAATACATTGACTGTAATTTTATTTAAATACAATACAATGAATCGAATCTATATGTCTCTAGAGGAAGTAGTGGAACGCTATCAGGCGGGAGAACGCAACTTTGTTGGGATTAGCCTGTATGATAAAGTAAGCAAAATACTCGAAGACGCTGATTTAAGTGGAATTAATTTGAGCGGTGCCAATTTGTCGGACATCAGGCTAGTAAGGACAAATTTGAGTAGAGCTTGTTTGCGCCGAACAAATTTTACGTTTAGCATTCTAACCTCTGTTAATCTCAGCCATGCCGACCTAAGTTACGCTCATCTGCTTTCTTCTGTGTGGTCTGATGTTGACTTGAGTCATGCCTGCATGGCCAGAGCCTTTTTGTCTCACTCTGCCCTAAAAGATGCCAATCTATTCGACACGAATCTAGAAGAAACCATTTTGTTGCATGTCCGTTTAAAAGGATCTACAAACGCAAACCCCTTGCGCATGGGTGGAGCCTTTAATTGGAAGTTGATGATGCCCGATGGTAGTATGGACCCAGGTTGGCGCTTGGTTGATTATCCCAATTAAACTATTCCAGTTTTATCAAATTTATTAGCGGATGATATTTTATAATAAAGTTAATATTTTTTCAATAGAGTAAAAGTGAACCAAGTCTATATCCCTTTACAGGAAGTGGTGGAACGGTATCAGGCGGGAGAACGCAATTTTGCTGGGATCGGCTTGTACAGTCAAGCTAGCCGAATGCTCAAAGACGCTGATTTAAGTGGAATTAATTTGAGCGGCGCAGATTTGTCGCAGATAAAACTGGAAAAGACAAACTTGAGTGGCGCTTGTTTGCGCGGAACCGACTTTGTATATAGCGATCTAAGATCTGTCAATCTCAGCCATGCCGACCTGAGTCACGCTAATTTGCGTTGTTGTTATTGGATTAACGTTGACTTTAGTCATGCCTGCATGGCTAGAGCTGTTTTGTTTGAATCGGAATTGACAGATGCTAACCTTTTTGGCACGAATCTAGAGGCAATTATTTTGATTCACTCTTGTTTAAAAGGAGCTATTAAAAGCGACCCCTTTCGCATCGGCGGAGCTTTTATTTGGAACTCGATGATGCCCGATGGTAGCATGGACCTTGGTCCGCGCTTTGTTGATTATCCTAATTAAACGCACTTGAAAGTCCGCAATCGACAAGCCCTTGCCGATTGGCAAAAGCTTGTCGTCCCGCTACAGGGCTATGCAGTTCGAGGATTATCGGGGTCGTCGTTACCTTCAATCCATTCCTGTATGTCGGTTGGAACGTTGGACAAAAAGTCGTACCCTGTAATTGCCTCTAAGTCGTTAATTGAGACAACATAGTCTCTCCAATTTCTCGACCACAAAGGTGATTCGGGATCCCCGGGATTCGCTCGTTCGTCGGCGGAATAATTGGGAATATCTACCGCAAAGGCAATCGTATCTCGAGTCACATCTGCAACCCCTTGACCCGGTTCGAGCTGTAAAACCACTTTCCAGGTATGCTCGGGAACGCTAATGTCGATTCCTCCTGAATTAAAGGTACTTCGTTCCCCATCTCGACCGGCAGTCAGGTATAGTTCTTTGTTTTCTTGCTCGACCAGTGTCTCGCTTAAATAGGTTTCCAAGCCACCCCAAGGATCTCGACCTCGAGTTACGATGAATTGCGGAAGTATGTTGCTCATCAAGTATGTCAGCTTATAGTCCTTGTAGATTCGGTAACGATCTCCTGTCTGACTATTTGGATGATAGCTTTCCAACAGTCGAGCTCGATCCTCAGCTCTTGTCATGTGACCCCGTTGAAATGCTCCATAATTAATACGGCCATTAACTCTTGTTAGAGGCGGTGAAGGTAGGGAGAAGTTCTCAACAAAACCAGCTCCCGACTCTCCCCTCCGGATGCTACCATTCGGACCGTTAGTCCAAGAACGATTTAACTGGTAGCTCACCCAGTTGGGGGTCTTAAAACTTTCGTTGTAAGAAGCTACAAATTGTGGTTGTTCCAGCAGATAATTATCGGGCTGGCTGACTGTTTCATCTTTACGAGCTTCTTGTTCGTTCAGAGCCGGATTACCAAACTTCAGGTGTTCGCTTTGGAAGAAGATATCATCAATATAAGCGACTGTATCTCCATGTAGCTTGAATCGAAGTTGAGCTGCCTTGCCGCGTGCCTCATCGGGTACATCGACCTGAAATGTTTCAAACCCCTGGGAGCCGAAGCCAATCCGATTGAGCTGCGACTGCATCCATTCCTGGTTTACATTAGTTCCAAGTTTTGGAGTGCTAAAACTGCTCGGGTGAACCTCTCGCAAGTCAACCGCCGGTCGAATTAGGTTGACTTCCTCACCAGGTGGTACTGGAGCAAGTGTTTCGGGAGCAATTTCCTGGCTTCTCAAAATATAAGTCTGAGTATCCGTTTCCAAATAGACTTCGAGATAGTCAGAGCGATCGCCCAAAGTAGCGGGAACCGGAACGTGGAGGTCAAATCGCAACGCACCCCAATCGGGCACCACAAAGCGATTGTGAACAATGTCCGTCAGCCCGTCGCCCAACTTCAAAGCATAATCGGTTTCAGTTTTCCCTTTGAGGAAACGCATATCTTCCAGATGTGAGACCAAATCGATTTGAGGATTTTCACCATTGTGGAAAGACCAGCCCGGGAGTCCGTGCGAGAAATTTCGGCGGATGAGACTCAGAGAAGTTCCAAACGGATCGATCGCCGCATCAAAATTGCCATTAAACAGAGTGGGAATCGTCGCATCCCCCCGCATCCTCGCACTGTGAGTATTGTCAAAGTCCAGCGCAATGCGCTTTTCACTCAAAAATTCCGCAAAATTGTCAATTTCATCCCGACTGCGTTTGACCCCATTCACATCATAGGGACGCTCTTGAATTCCACCTCCCAAGACCGAATAGAACCAACCCGTGCCAATTCCTTCCCAGGGAGCTGGTTCCGGGATGTTGTCAAAATTCGCCCCCGCGTGTTTGGGAACGTACCAGGGATTAACTCGGTTGGGATAGGCATCATAAAAGTCTTCATCAAACAAAACTTTATAGTGGCCGTCGCTGCGGCGACGATATCCGGGGTCGTCCGACCAATTGACAGTTGGGCGGGGGTTGATGGAGCTCAGTTCCAAATTGGCACTGCCGTCATACCAAGTGAGAACTCGTCCGTGGGTCGCGCCCAAACCGCCGCCAACTCCGGGGATGGGGTCGGTTTGACGGCTGAAACCAGCGCGAGAATCGGCGTAACCTAGTTCCCCGGCACGAGTTCCCAGAAATTCCACCAGGTCGGGAACTCCCAAGAAATTGTCATTTTCATCTTTAGGAAACTGGAGTCCGGGAGCGTCGCTGGTATCTTCCGGCGGCAGTAGGTAGGGAATATTCCGCCCATTTGGAGTCAGAGAAACGTTACTGCCGGGTTCGGCTGTGGTCTGGTAATAGTTGTCGGCCCATGTGATGCCATCCCAAATTTGGATTTTGGGTTCGTAGAAATTTCGGAATCCACCGAGGATCGGCCAGGAAAGTCCCTCCTGGTCGAAATCGTGAGGGTCGAGTGTTGTAACTTGAAAGTCGCGGTTTTCATCATCAGTGCCGCCAATCGTCGGGAACGTCGTTAATAAACGTTGAGCCAGTTCGCTGTTGACCACCGTACCTCGACTAAAGCCAATTAAGTGCATTGGCGAGTTGAACAGAGCGCCAGGAGTGCGAATTAACTGCCCCGCACTGTCGTACAGCCGCACCAGGTTTCCAAGAGCATCCCGCTCTCCCACGGTGCCGCCTAATGCAAGGTCCAGGCCGACCAGAGAGGCATAGAAGGTATCGGCGGCGGCTTCGGTGAAGCCCGAGTCGGGAACGATCGACTCAAAGTCCTCAGCCCAGTCGGGAATCAGTACCACAGGTTGGCCCCTGTAGTTGTTGATGTATTCGGACAACTGTTCGAGATAGTTGTCAACCGCTGACGGATCCTGACCCGGTGGAAAATCAGTCAATACTCCACCGTTTCGATTTACGGGAATCCAAAAACCCGTAGGCCGATCGTAGCGAAGGATGAGACCCCCACCTCCGGCATTTACCATGTCTCCGGCTAGGTCGAACAAGCGCCGTGGAATCCCCGATTGGGACTTTATTGGTGGCACCGCGCCATGAGTCAGAACCGTAACGCTGGTGAAGGGGGAATCATTAGTGACAGGGGGCGTATCGAATTGCCCGCGTTTGAGGTCGCGATTTCCCGCATCATCGAACACCTCGATCGCCCAATAGTAGGTCTGACCGGCAGTGAGAGTCCGGCCTGACTCTAGGGTAAAGCTGGTATTATCGGAGGTGTAATTTTCGCCTCCATTCCACTTCCAGCCATCATCTTCCGTCCAAGACGCCGTGAGGATGCGGTTGGGGTTAAAGTCATCATAACCCGACCAAGGAGAGGAAAGCAGTTCTCGCTTTTGCGCTTCGCTGAGGTTGGAGTCGGGGAGGACTTCAGATAAGTCGATGACAGGATCCCAAGGTAGCAGACCCGACCCTTCAGGAAAAGTGCTGACAAAGAGATTGACTTCGCTCACCTCGGCGCTGGGAATGTCAAATTCCCAACTAAAGGTAGGAGTGCTTGGCGACTCGTCGGACTGGCTGCTGCCGATGGGTCCAATGAGTTCCACTAAGTCTGGTGGAGATGCTGCCAGACCCATCGGCGCACCGCCAGTGCCCACGGGACCGCGCGTGCTATCGTCGGGAACGCCTAATGTAAACTGCTGCCGCGCCCAATCCCCTTGGAGAATTTCATAGTCGGCGGCAATACTAATTTCGGGGTTAATGTCGTCAATGGGAACCGTCTCGAAATCCGCCGCCGTCACTGACCGTGCGGTACTGGGATTAAAGAAGGGCGAGCCAACCCCCCGTGCGAGATGGTCGATTTGGAATTGACTGGGATTTTCTAAAGTGCGGGCAATTTCTTCGATGTCGAAGACGAACACATTACCGCTTCCGGTGAGAGTGGGATAGGAGGCATAAAGGTATTTGTTGTCCCCGGACAATTCCACGGAGGCGGTTAGGGCGCCGGGAATCGGTCGGGTGGCGGCGATTAATTCGGGATTATGGCCGAGGGGGTCTTTAATAATGCCAATGTTGCCTCCCTCTCGGCGATCGTTTTGGGATATATTCCCCCGCCAGTTGCGACCAGCGACAAAAGCATATTCGCTATCTCGGGTAATCGCCACGGATACCCCTTCGTTGACACCAAAGTAATCGAAAAACGACCCAATTCCTAAATCCTCGTAAGTAACGGTGGCGGCAAAATTCTCCGGGTCGTCGTTGGTAATTTCAATAACGCCAAAACCGCTGCCATCTTGATTTCGGTTGCCATTGACAAAGGTCATTTTCTGAGGGTCGGCGGTGGCAGAGATGGCATCAGCACCGGTAGCCGATTGGATGCGACCGATTTGAGAGCGCCATTTACTGTCATTGTCCGTCGGGTCGAGGGGGCGCTCTTGCGGGTCGATATTGAAGACATAAATATAATTGTCGCTGCCGGTGAGGAACAAGACCGGTTCGTCAACGGTTTCATCTTCAAAACTTAGGGAAATTTCTTGCAGCAGCCTCAAATTACTCAAGATAAATTACCCTCTACAAATCTCTCCAAAGGACTTTTTTAGTCCTCAAAAACGCAAGAAGGATCGTAGTATTTGTCGCTAACTGTCTCCCCATTCGGCAGGATAGTTTCCCCTAAATAGCTATCCTTAAAGTTACAACCTTCTATAATCGTACCTCTCAGATCGGCTCTATACAGATAAGTTTCATTGACTAAAGCATTTGTAAGATTAGCTCCTGCCAAATTCGCTCGGTTTAGAAAAGCTTCGACTAGCGAAACTTGCGTCAAATTTGCGCCTTGTAAATTCGCCCCGTCCAAGCTCGATCTTCCCAGATCGGCTTTACTTAGATCCGCTCCTTTGAAATTTGCATCTTTCAAATTGCAGTCCCACAAAACGGCACGAGACAAGTTAGCTGACTCCAGATCGATACCTCTTAGGTCGGCTAAATCAAAGTGAGCTAACTTTAAAATGCCGCATCTGAAGTCAGCGCCGGTTAAATTCGTTTTATCAAATCTGGCCTGGCTGAAGTTAGCACCGTTTAGGTTAGTGCCGCTGAGGTTAGCGCTAGCGAAGTTGGCTCGGCTGAAGTTAGCACCGTTTAGGTTAGCGCCGCTGAGGTTAGCGCTAGCGAAGTTGGCACCGCTCAAGTTAGCACCGCTTAGGTTAACACCGCTGAGTTCTGCTCCTTTTAGATCGGCTCCAACAAAGTTTCTCTCCCCAGCCGCATAGCGATTTAGGAGCTTGACAGGATTCGTAGTTGCTTTCTGACGGTTCATAATTATCCTCCAAAATTAAGCTAAATTTTTAAATTACATTAAGCGCTCCTGCTATTTTAACATATCGTTAAAGGCGTTAAAGGGCAACGTTATTGAATAAAATTTTGACGAAACCTTATTAAGTGCCTGAATAATTTTTTACTGTCATATTAAGGTTTATAATAGCAATAAATTATGGATATTTTGTAGAATCTGCCAATCCTTGACTCGGTTCCAGCGAAACGATAATCTTCTAAGTGTAATGCTGCGAGCCACCTGCTCTCCACCCAGCAGAAAAAACGCTAAAATTAATAGGAGCGGCAAAACTACAAAGCGGGGAAACCTCAGCAGGTGCCTTCGCTGTTGCTCAAACCAAAAATAATCGGAGAATAAAGATGGATGCGGAAGAATTTCACCAAAGGTATGAGGCCGGAGAGCGGGATTTTACTGGCGCGGATCTATCGGGGGCTGTTTTCCAAGAGCTGGGAATTGGCTGGGTTACGCTCAGGAAAGCCAATTTCCAAAGGGCTCGTTTTGAGGACACGGGCATCCAAGAAGCTGACTTAAGTTATGCCGATTTTAGACAGGCAACTTTTTGTGAAGTTAACTTTGTAAAGGCGAACTTAGAAGGAGCTAACTTTTGGGGATTAAGGGGCTACGAATTGTCTTTTTATGAATGCAATCTTCGCCACGCTAAATTTGGCAGCACTGACGTGGGAGACTTAATCTTTCGCGACACCGATATCAGTTATGGGAACTTCAGAAATGCTCGTGGCTTCAGCCGACTCCAGTTCAAGCGCACTATCTTCCACGAAACTATTATGCCTGATGGCACTCTTAGTAGCGATAATCCTTGAGATAGCGTTTTTTAGTTATATTAGCAGTCAAAAGGCAAAACTGGTGATACAAAAAAAGAACAACTCCAGACTATATTGGGGCTGTTCTTTTTTTGTCTATAACCAAAATTAGGGTATAAAGCTATCAATCCACTGCCGGATTTCTTGGAGGGGTCGGTTTTCAATAATATTCTGAATTTCCACGGGAAGATTAGACAGAAAATTATAGCTGTTGTGGAAGGCTTGTTGCTCCAGTCGATTTTCTAGTTCCCTGATGGGGACGACGTAATCCCTCCAGGAAGTGGGCGCAACGTCAACGTCATCTGCGGGGTCTATGTTAGGAATATCTACAGCAAAAGCCATTGTATTTGCCGTAACGTCAGCAAGTCCTTGTCCCGGTCGGTCTAGCACTAAGACAACTTTCCATAGTCGGTCGGGTACGTTAATCGAGAAACTTTCTTGACTGAGAATCTCCGCTCTCGTACCCATGCCACCCGCCGTTAGATAAAGTTCTCGGTCGTCTCGAATCAGCCGTCGCGAGAATTCTTCTAAACCTCTCCACCATGTATTATCCCACCAGATAGGCTGATATTCTGGATCGCGCGGCATATTACGATTGTTATCGTCATTTTGAGGAAGCATATTTGACATAAAGAAGGTGGCATAGTTTTCCTTGGCATTCCTTCTTCTGTCCCCAGAGGGTGTCATGTGACCTCGGTCGTAAATATTTCCATCTGTGGTCCGGGCACGTGCATTAATACCATTAATGTCGTCACTGCCTTGAACTTTCTGCCACAAGGGCGGTAAGGTGTGGTCTTGTTCAAACAGATCGGTGCGATCCTGCGTGCCCAGCCAACTCCGGTTCAGTTGCCAGCTTGCCCAATTGGGGTTTTTGGTGATGTCGTTGTAAGAAATGGCATATTGGGGTTTTTCACTTAAGTAGTTTTGACGAATAGCGTTGTTGTTGACACCGTTTTGACTGTCGTTGAGGGTGAGGTCGTATTGAATTCGAGCCTCAGTGGGGTTGCCAAATAATAGATGCTGGCTTTGGAAGAAGACATTATCTAGGTAAACGTCGGGCGCCTCTGACTCTAGCTCGAATCGTAGGGTGGCCGTTCGACCCCGGAATTGGTCGGGTACGTCTAGGTGAAAGGTCTCGAAACCGCGACTGCCATAGGCAATTCGATTGCTTTTATGGTCGGGGTCAGTGGGGCGATCGTCAAAGCTGATAATAACTCCCTTAAGCCTTTCTCCTTGTCGAGATCCACGCTCCGTCGGCTGACCGTCAGGGCCGGGCGCTCTGGTAATTACGCGGGCACTCAGTTCATGCTCGGTTTCTCCACCCGCTTCGTCAACGGTCATAAATACCTTAAGACGCGGTTCGTCTAAGTCGGGGCTGTACTGTTGAACGGTAGGAACGTGCAAGTCAAACCGCAATGTGCCCCAATCCGGCACTACAAAGCGGTTGTGGGTCGCCTCGTCCCCACCAGAAAGCTTCAAAGCATAGTTCTGGACGCTTTCGGGGTCTTTCCCAACTTGGCGCAGGTGCTCCCGCAAGTCGGGACTGGTATTGTTCTGCTTGCTCAAATCCACCAGTTTGTCGCTTTGTAAGGGCGCGGAGTCATTGTGGAACGACCAACCGGGGACGGCTTTAGAAACGGTTTTGCGGATTAGACCCCGCAAATTAAACGAGGCATCGAAGTTGCCGTTAAACAATGTGGGAACGGCTTTGTCTCCTCGCAAGTCGCGATCGTAGGTATTATCCCAATCCACCGGAACTCGCGGCACGGTAGTTTGCGGACGCAAATCCTTACCTCCACCGAGAGCGGAATAAAACCAGCCGGTGCCAATTCCTTCCCAGGGAGCATTTTCATCGGCGTGACGTGGCTAAACTTTTGTTAAAGTTAAGGGAAAAGACCAGATTTAGGGAGGTTAACTATGGATGCTAAAGAATTGCTTAGACGCTATGCGGCTGGAGAGCGGGATTTTACTGGAATCGAGCTAACAGATGTTGATTTGAACAGAATTAACTTGAGCAATGCAAACTTAAAGAATAGCCAATTAGCCAACACCAATATGCGGAGTATAAAACTGGAAAATTCTGATTTGTCCGGTGCCAACTTGAGCAATGCTAATTTGTTTGATGCCAGTCTAGGTGGAGCCGATCTGAGTAGAGCCAATCTCAGTGGCTCTAACTTAGGTTGTGCCAATTTAGAAAATACCAATTTGAAAGAATCTAACTTGGCTGAAGCTGTTCTCCAAAGCGCAGAGTTGATGGATGCTTTTATTGAAAAAGCTAACTTAAGAAAAGCCTATTTAAAGGAAGCCGGACTGCAAAATGCTAACCTGAACTATGCTGACTTGCGAGAATCTAACTTGGTTGAAGCTACTCTAGAAGGTGCTAGTCTTATAGGTGCTGACTTAAGGAATGCTAAGATGTATGAAGCCATCCTGACTGCTGCCGATTTGACGGGAGCCGATCTTAGAGGCGTTGACCTATTTGAAGCTGACCTGACTGCTGCCGATTTGACGGGCGCCGATCTCAGAGGCGTTGACCTAGAGTTTGTTTGTTTGAACGACACTAACTTGACAGATGCGCTCTATGATTTAGGGCCTTAAATTGTAGTAAATCATTTATTTGAATCACCTAATTAACGAGAAAGAGCGAGGAGCGAGCCTGCGGCAATAAAAGGTAATAATTATGTGTTAACAATTAAAATTAAGCCGCAGACGTAAATTAGACCTCTCCTATCTCATCCTAGCCAGTCAAGTCACTTCAAATACTTGACCCTTAGGTAATGGGAAAATCTTCTATCCTGGTAGGACCAGAATAAGGGTTGGCCTCAATCGCATTTTCAATCGGAGCGGGCAGATTGGCTAAAAGGTTGAGACCAGTCAATTCTTCGATGTAATCCACGCTTTTTATCCATGTAGGCCATTGAGTTACATCGGGCGCATCCGGAGGTTGGGGGTTGTTGTCATTAGAATGTAAGCGTATTTAGAAATAAAATTATGAACGGTGAAGAATTGTTGAGGCGGTATAAGGCTGGAGAAAGAGATTTTAGTGGTGCTGAATTGATTGGTATTAGGTTAGGTTACGATAACCTAGAAAATATTAATCTGACCCGTGCCAACTTAAGTGGGGCGCGGCTAGGACATGCTAATCTGTGTGGAGCCAACTTAACTGAGGCTAACTTGAGAAATGCAGATTTGTCCGAACTTCATCTGGGAAATGTCAATCTGGAAGCTGCTGACTTGAGGGGAGCTGCCTTGGTCTGCGTTCGGATTTACTGTAGCAATTTAAAAAGAGCTTCCCTCGATGGTGTGGATTTATATGAAGCTGCCATAGCAGACAGCGATTTTGATAGAGCAACGCTCGCACGCGCTAAGTTGCATATGGCTCATTTCCTACGCGTTACCTTAAGAAACGCCGTACTTGACGGAGCGATTATGTACGAAACAGGGTTGGATGACTTAGACTTCAGTGGAGCCAGCCTGAAAAATGTTGATTTTTGCGGCAATATTATGCAAAACATTACTATGCCAGACGGGCGGTTTTTCAGCGATCCCTTCGCTGCTGGTTTGAAGGGATGGCATGGGGAAGACTGAAGAATCTTGTTGGGGGAGGGTATGCGATAGAGTCCGTGCGAGTAACCGCAGCGAGCCAGACAGGCACTCACGCCAGCTAATTAGATACTCGCGCCGCAACGCCGCTATCTTAGAGGACTTCCGAATCGCCGGTTCGACGGCATTACTTTTTCGAGACGCACGGGCGGTATCTACACTTAGTATTTTGAAGGGGCAGCCGCCCGGATGGCTACCCCTATCCACAGTGTTTGTGCTTAAGTCTTGTCGTTATCGATCGACGAGCTATGAGCAATGTTAAACGGCCAAGGGTGCGTTATTGCGCCGTTCGATAACATCCTGAATTTCCTGCGGCACATTCGACAGAAAGTTGTAGCCAGTTATTTGTTCAATGTCTCTTACGCTAACTCGCCACTGCTCCCATTGATTGGGGGCAGTAACTGTTAACTGAGTTCCATTGGGTAGCGTGTGAGCTCCAGCTTGAGGCAGCTCATTTGGCATGATGACAGCAATGGCATTGGTATTCGCTGTTATATCACCTAAGCCTTGACCAGGCTGTAAAGGCACGATAATTTTCCAAGTGTAATCGGGAATTCCAATATTTTTTGGGTTCCGAATCCAATTGTTAGTTCCCGTATCAAGAACGGCTCTGCCCTGACTGTCAGTTGTAACGAAGTTGTGTACTGCCCCTGGAGGTCTGTTAACTGATGGTAAGGCCGATCGATTAAGATCGTATCCAGCACCGCCCGCAATAATGTGTAGCTCTGCATTGTTGTCCTCGACTACCTGGCGGCTGCGCTCTTCAAGAGACTCCCATAAATAACGGTTAAGCTGCCATTGTTGCGGGAGCGCGTTTGTGGTTAGAAAAGTTGCAAATCCGTCTTTAAATGTTCTGTTTCGATCTGCCACAGGGGTCATATGACCGCGATCTATCCGCCTTGGTGGGATTGCGTTGTTCTTCCTGTAATCAGGTCCTTGAGTTTTCACCCATTCGCCAGGAAGTGTATTGTCTGGTACCCAAGGGTAATCAACGAACCTGTCTGCTGGGAAACTCGCATCAGGAGCGCCAACAGTAGCAGGAAAATTGTTACTGAAAGGAGGTGTAAAACCAGGAGCTGGATAGTTAGCAGGGCGGTTATTTTTAATGTCTGCTTGCTTAAGATCTCCCAACCACGACTCATTCAATTGCCAGCTCACCCAATTAGGCCCTTTAATCGCATCATTATAAGATAGGGAGTATTCCGGTTTTTCAATCAAGTAATTCTCCCGATGGGTATCTTCAAACGGTCGGGCAAAGGTAGGATTACCCAATTTCAGGTGACTGCTTTGGAAGAAGACATCATCCACATAAATTTCGGGACTTCCTTGAGTTAGCTCGAACCGCAGGGTGGCCGGTTTTTCTCGCAACTCATCAGGTAGGTCTAGATGGAATGTTTCAAAACCTTGAATCCCGTAATCAATACTATAAGTATAAGGCTCGGTATATTGTCCGTTTACATAGTCGTAATAACCAACGGCATTTGGGCGAGAAAGGGGATCTTCTGCGGGTAAAAGGTCGATCGCTCCTAAAGATTGCCAGTCGTCGTCGGACTCAACTCCTTTAATAGAAACATTGAGATTTCCTCCAGTCGGGTTAGGAACGTGCAAGTCAAACCGCAACGTGCCCCAATCCGGCACCACAAAGCGGTTGTGGGTCGCCTCGTCCCCACCTGAGAGCTTCAAAGCATAGTTCTGAACGCTTTCAGGATCCTTACCAACCTGGCGCAGGTGTTCCCGCAGGTCGGGACTGGTGTTGTTCTGTTTGCTCAAATCCACCAGTTTGTCGCTTTGTAAGGGCGCGGAGTCATTGTGGAACGACCAACCGGGGACGGCTTTAGAAACGGTTTTGCGGA
>FWWL01002656.1_pt1 | contig 35653 bp, 32 predicted proteins | sample 2228331 | NCBI WGS metagenome assembly FWWL01 (sample SAMEA103939775, study PRJEB20133) | metagenome
AATAAATAACAACTAACTAATAAATGTTTTAACATTTTATAGTTTTAAATTATGGTTTTGAGATTTGAGAGTTGATAATTTATAATTAAGTTATGTTAAAACAAGTTCATTGTTTTATAAAAGGCGATGTAATTGGAGTTGGCTTTCGAGCTTGGACAAAAATTCAGGCAAAATCTTTGAAAATTAATGGCTGGGTAAGAAATAATTTTGAAAGACCAGAGATTTTTGGCGATCAAGGAGGAGTGGAAGCAGTTTTTCAAGGCGAAGAGGATAATATTAATAACATTCTTCAGTTGGTTAAAGTTGGTCCACCGGTGGCTCATGTAGATGAAGTAGAGTATTTTAATGAAGAGATAAAAGAAATTTTTGATAGTTTTGAGATTAGAAAATGATAGAAAATAGAGAACAAAGATTTAATTTGTTAACAATAAAAGATTTAAAAGATTTAGTTAAAATGCTGGTTTTTATGATTTCTTTTCTCAGAATAAATTTAATTATTTTTACCAACAAGATGAACAACATATGCAAGTAAGAATTACAGATTTTAGTGGTAAAACTTGGTTTTTATTTAGATTGAGAGACAGATCTAAAGATGGTCCAGGATGGCAACCAACTGATTTATCGACTTGGCATTATAATCATCCAGATGATAAATTTCCTAAATCAGGTTTAGCTGTTGAAAGAACAACTTATTTAGGTGATCCCAACAATCCTTTAATTCCGGAATTTGATAAAACAACCGCGAATTTCATTACAGATTCTTTTAAATTATTACCATCTGAAGTTCCAACTGAAGAAAATTTATTAGTTTGGCTTAAACTATTTGTAAAAGTTTATTCTGATCAAAGAATATATCCAGGATATTTTTCTTTATCTCAGCCTCCTGGTTTAATAAAAAGACTTTTTGAAAGAATAGAAAGATTATTAAAAGAAAAAGGTATTAAATGGTTAACAATTATTCCTACTTGGTGGTATATATTAAAGATGAATTTGCAACATGGATTTGAATTTACCTATCAATCTGATCAAGAAAAATATCAAAAATTAAAAGAAGCATTGGAAAGACAAGGTTTTTATCAAGATAAACGTTTGTCAAGTTGGGTTTGTGTGTTGCAATTTTGGGCGGATTTAGCTGAAAAAAATAATTCTAATCCAGAAGAATTATTAGAACAATTAAATTTAAATTCTAATTTGATTTTAAGAGATGAAGAAAGGAAATATTATTACATATCCATTAACACCAGAAAGAAACTTATGGATTCACAAAAAAATTATATAAAAAAAATCTTATTTATCGGTTGTACTCATGGAGATGAGCATTTAGGTAAATGGCTTTTTGATAATTATCCATATGGACAGACTAATTATTGCCAATGGAAAGTTATCATTGCCAATCCAGAAGCAATGTATTTAAATCAAAGATTTATTGATGAAGATTTAAATCGTTGTTTTAATCGGTTAGATTCTAATACTTATGAGTCAAAAAGAGCAAAGATTTTAACTTCGATTATAAAACAATATGATATTGTTTATGATATTCATGAAACATCATCACAAATGAAAACTTGTATTTTTGTTAATGAGATAAACGATGAGGTAAAAAAAGCAATTGAATCAGTAAAAAGCATTTATGTGACATTAGATAATCATCCAGATTATTCAGGTCATTTTACGACAAGTGTTGCAAAAATTGGTATAACTTTAGAATATCGGCGCTGGGCTAAAGATGAATTAAAACAAGATTTTTTTAATATTATTAATAACAAAATAGTCAGTCAAGAAAAAATTTTTATGCGCACTTATAAAGCAATCCCGCAGAGGAAAAATATCTTAAGCTAAAATTAAAAAATTTTCGACCGTTAACTAAATTACAAAGAGAAGTTTTAGAGATAAAAGAAGAAGGTGTTTTTTATCCAATTTTTGTTAATTCCCGTTCTTATAAATATTATTGTTTTATAAATAAAAAAATTTAAAAAAAATTATGAATTTCGTTTATTTTCAGCTTGTCTTAGCAATCCGTCTAACACCCGAGGTGTCAGATAGCGTGGCAGAAAGCGCTAAAAAACAAGAATTTTAAAGAATTTTTATAATTGAAAACTCATAATATTTTATGATATAATTATAATAATATTTAATGGAAGAAAAAAATAGCATTTATTTAAATTCTTTTTTCAGGTGCTTCGTTAGGGGAAGGTGATCTTCTTTTATGATGTTATAAATTTACCCCTAAAAATACTTAAGTGGGTTTTTTTATTTTATTTTTTTAATATGAGTTCTGAAAAAATTAATGGTTTTAATTTAATCGAGTGTTTTAAAAAAACAGAAAGTTTTTTACAAGGAAAACAATTATCTATTAAAAGTCAATTTTCTAAAGAAGAAATTGATAAATATGCTGAACAAGCTAGCCAATTGATTGCAAGTTTATCTCAAGGTCATATGTTTACTCCTACTCCAGAAGAGTTAATTGGTTATTTTAAAGAAGGAAACTGTTTAACATTAGTAGATGAACAAGGCAATCTTCAAGCTTTTGTAAAAATGATGTCATGGAAATTGGGAGAAAAGGTTAAGGTTTGGGAATTAGGAAGCTTGGTTGTTAATCAAAATTTACAAGGCAATGGCTTGGGTCATTATTTAGTTTTTAAGATGTTAGAACAACATTTTGAAAAAGAGGAAAATAAAGACATTTCAGTGATTGCTGTTGTTACTGCTGATAATGAAAAGTCTTTAAGAGTTTTTAGAAGTCTACCATTTTTTCAACAATGGCCAATTGATTATGAAAGTTCTAATGATTTTATTGATACTAAGATTAATGGTATAAATATTTTTGAAGAATGGGGTATTCCTTCAGAAGTATTTATAACAAGTTATAATAGTTTTGTTGAATTTTATAAACAATATGAACAAACAAATTGAGTTATTTTTAAAATTAGTGAAAATTTACAGTCCAGTAGGTAATGAAAAGCCAATAATTGATTTTTTAGTTCAATGGCTAAAAAAAAGAAAGATAAAGTTTAATATAGATAAACGTGGTAATATTTTTTTTGGTTTTTATAAAAATACTAAGCCAATTTTGTTTTCTGCTCATGTGGATACAGTTAAATCGCCATTGGGGAAAATTAATCCAATTGTTAATCGTCGATTTATTAAAGCAGGAAAAAATATGATTTTGGGTGCTGATAATAAAGCGAGTTTGTCAGCTTTATTGACTTTAGTTGATTGGTATTTGGAAAAAAAACCAGAAAAGTCTATGGAGATTTTATTAACTGCTGGAGAAGAAGATGGAAGCGATTTGGTAAATTTTCAATTTTCAAAAATAAAATCAAAACTTGGTTTTGTTTTTGATAGTATTGCGCCAATCGGGACAATTATATTAGCCTCTCCCTATATTACAAATTTTGAGATTAATTTTTTTGGTAAGGTTAGTCATTCATCAAAGCCAGAGTTGGGAGCCAATGCTTTTTTAAAAGGAATTAATTTTTTAAAAAAGTTTCCCCCAAAAATTTATAAAAAAGATGATTTAATTTTTAATCTTGGCTTAATAAAAGGAGGTCAAGGAATTAATATCATTCCTGATAGATTGACAATAAAAGGTGAGATAAGAAGTTTAAAAAAAGATAAATTTTTTGAAAAGATTGATTATTTAAAAAAATATTTTATTAACACAAAAGATAAATTAATTTTTTCAGGTTTTTGTCCGGGTTATTATCACAAAAAAAATGATATAGAGATAAAAAAAATAAGAAAAATTTTTAAAAAATTAAATATAAAATCTAAATTTGAAAATAGTTTTGCTGTTAGTGATGCTAATGAGTTAAATGATAAAAGGATTAAGGTTATTAACTTAGGAGATGGCGTTTATAATGCTCATACTGATAAAGAAAAGATTAACATTAAAGATTTAAAAAATATTTTTGCGGTAAGCAAAGAAATCATCTTGCATTGTATAGAAAATAAGTTATAATATTTAATAAATGCAAATAAGAATAGTTGATTTACAAAAATTACTTCTTCTTACCGACCTTAATCTCGGGCGGTAAGGATTTTTTTGGTGAAAAAAATCAACCGCCCGAAAGGGCGGTTTTTTTATAAGTTAATATTTAAAAAATTATAAATTATGAAAAAAATTTTTATTTTTGATACTACTTTAAGAGATGGAGAACAAGTTCCTGGTTGTCAATTAAATACTAAAGAAAAAATTATTATTGCTAAAAAATTAGAAGAATTAGGGGTTGATGTTATTGAAGCTGGTTTTCCAATTTCTTCACCTGGAGATTTTCAATCAGTAATGGAAATTTCTAAAGTTATCAAAAAATCTATAATTTGTGGATTAACTAGAGCAAAAAAAGAAGATATTGATTGTGCAGTTGATGCTTTAAAAAATGCAAAGAAAAAGAGAGTTCATACTGGTATTGGTGCCTCAGATATTCATATCAAATATAAGTTTAAATCAACCAGAGAAAAAATATTGGAGCAAGCAATTTGGGCAGTTAAATATGCCAAAAATTTTGTTGAAGATGTTGAATTTTATGCTGAAGATGCCGGACGAGCTGATGATCAGTTTTTGGCGGTAATGGTTGAGAAAGTTATTGAGGCTGGTGCTACTGTAGTTAATATTCCTGATACTGTTGGTTATTGTTTACCTGATGAATTTGGAAAAAAAATTAAATATCTTTTTGAAAATGTAAAAAATATAAATAAAGCAATTATTTCTGTTCACTGTCATAATGATTTAGGTTTAGCAACTGCTAATAGTTTAGCTGGTATTAATAATGGCGCTAAACAAGTAGAAGTTACTATAAATGGTATAGGTGAAAGAGCTGGTAATACTGCTTTAGAAGAGGTAGTGATGATTTTAAAAACTCATAAATATTTAGGTTTTCAAACTTCAATTAATACAAAAAAAATTTATCCTATCAGTCAATTAGTTTCAAAAATAATGCGAATGCCTGTGCAGAAAAATAAAGCAATTGTTGGAGAAAATGCCTTTGCTCATTCATCAGGAATTCATCAAGATGGAGTATTAAAAAAACGAGAAAATTATGAAATAATTAATCCTAAAGATATTGGAATTGATCAATCAAAAATTATATTAACTGCTAGGTCTGGACGATCAGCTTTGGTATATCGTTTAAAAAGTCTTGGTTTTAATTTTGAAAAAAAACAAAATATTTTAAATAAACTTTATCAGGAATTTTTAAAAATAGCTGATGAAAAAAAATATGTTGATAATAAAGATTTGTTAGTTTTAGGAAAAAAATATCAGTATGATAATTAAAGGTAAAATTACATCAATTTTTCCTCAAGATATTAACACTGATGATATAATTCCTGCTTGGACATTGCAGGAATCAACTGATAAAAAATTTTTCCGTCAATACGCTTTTTCCAATTATGATAAAGATTTTGTAAAAAGATGCCAAAAAGAAGAGAATAATATTATTATTGCTGATAAAAATTTTGGTTGTGGTTCTTCCCGTGAACAAGCAGTTTATGCTCTTCAAGAAAACAATGTAAAAGCGATTATTAGTTTGTCTTATCCTGATATTTTTTATCGAAATTGTTTAAATAATGGTTTGCCGGCATTAATTGTTGAAGATATTTCTGATTTTAAAATTAATCAAGAAATGATTATTGATTTAGAAAGAGCAATAATTTTTTATCAAAATAAATCTTATTCAATTAAGAACAATCAAGAAGATTTAAAAAGTTTTTCTTTAGGTGGAAAGATTGGTAAGGTTAGAGATCATTTAAAAACTATTTTAACAACAAAAACTAAAAAAAATATTTGGTGGAAAAAAGACTTTATTACTAAACCACAGACAATTGTTGAGAAAATTATTTCTTATCATTTAGGTCGTCCAGTTTATGCAGGTGAAAAAATTGATTTGCCAATAGATATATTATTTTTTAATGAAGTGATTGGACCACCTGCTATAAAAGAGTTTAAAGATAAATTTAATGATATTTTTCAAAGTTTAAAAAAACCGGAAAAAATTTTTGATAAAAAAAGAGTTTTTTTTATTCCTGATCATACGGTTCCTTCTTCTTCAGTAGCGGTGTCTGAAGGGATTAGTTTAATGGAAGAATTTTCTCAACAACAAGGTTGTTTTTGTTATAAAGAAGGCGATGGTATTGAGCATGTAGTTTTGATTGAAGATGGAATAATTTTACCTGGTGAAATTGTTTTAGGAACGGATTCTCATACTTGTACTAATGGCGCATTAAATTGTTTAGCTTTTGGAGTGGGTACAACTGATGCCACCTATGCGTTAGCTACTGGTTATCTTTATGATTTTCAAGTACCGCAAACTATAAGATTTAATTTAAAAGGAAAATTCAAAAAAGGAGTAGTTGGTAAAGATTTAATTTTATTTTTAATTGGTCAGTTAGGTGTTGATGGTGCTTCAAAAAGAGTGATTGAGTTTGGTGGGCCAGCCTTAAAAAATCTTTCTTTAGATCAAAGATTAACTATTGCTAATATGGGAGTTGAGATGGGGGCAAGAACAGCTATTTTTGAGCCAGATGACAAGTTGATTAACTATATAAAAAACAAAAACAGGTTTCCTTATCGATTAATTAAGTCTGATGTTGGTTGTCAATATGAAAAGATTATCGATGTTGATTTATCAAAGATTGAACCTTGTGTAGCTTTTCCTCATAAACCTGGTAATGTTACCTTTATTTCTCAAATAAAAAAATATCAGGAAAAAACTTTAACTAGTCAATCGCCAGATTTAGCAAGAGTTGATTCGTTAAAAATTACTGATGCTTTTTTAGGTGCTTGTACTAATGGTCGATATGAAGATTTTTTACAAGCGGCAAAAATTATCAAAGGTAAAAAAGTTCATCCAAAAGTAAATTTTATTGTTATACCTGCTTCAAGAAAAGTTTATCAGAGATTGGTAAAAGAAGGTATTTTGCAGTTATTTATTGAAGCAGGAGCTAATGTTGAGTCTTCTAACTGTGGTCCTTGTTTTGGTAAACATATGGGAGTGATTGGCAAAGGCGCACAAATGATCTCTTCATCTAATCGAAATTATATTGGTAGAATGGGGTCAAAAGAAGGAAAAATTTTTCTTGGTTCACCATTAACAGTTACCGCAGCAGCAATCGCTGGAGAAATTATTGATCCAAGAAAATATTTATAAGTTTAATTTTTTTATGAAAAAAACTATTGCTGTTTTACCAGGAGATGGAGTCGGCCCAGAGGTGATTGATTCAGCAGTAAAAGTAATTAAAGTGATTGAAAAGAAATTTAATCATCAATTTGAAATTATTTCTGGTTTAATTGGTGCTTCAGCAATTGAAAAAACCGGTTTACCTTTACCAGAAGAAACAATTGAAATCTGTAAACAAGCTGATGTAATTTTATTTGGAGCAATTGGTGATCCAAAATATGATTTAAATCCTAATTTAAAAGTTAGACCAGAACAAGGGTTATTACAATTGAGAAAACAATTTGAATTGTATGCTAATCTTCGACCTGTTAAAATATTTTCTTCATTGACAAGAATTTCTCCATTAAAAGCAAATATTATTAAAAATGTTGATTTTATAGTAGTTCGTGAATTAACTGGAGGAGCTTATTTTGGTAAAAAAGAAAAAACCGATGACTACGCTAAAGATGAGATTTTATATAAAAAAGAAGAAATTGAAAGAATTTTTCAGGTGGCTTTAAATCTGGCAAAACAAAGAAAAAGAAAGATTACTTTAGTTGATAAAGCTAATGTTTTAGAAACTTCAAGATTATGGAGAAAAGTTATTATTGAGAAAGCTAAAAGTTATTCAGAAATAAATTTTGAATATATGTATGTAGATAATGCTGCTATGCAGATTATAAAAAATCCAAAAAACTTCGATGTAGTTTTAACAGAAAATATGTTTGGTGATATTTTAACTGATGAGGCAGCAATGATTATTGGTTCAATTGGTCTTTTGCCATCAGCTTCAATTGGCAAAGATAAAGCTTTGTATGAGCCAATTCACGGATCATATCCAAAAGCTGCAGGAAAAAATATAGTTAATCCAACAGGAGCAATTTTATCAGTAGCGATGATGTTTGAATATAGTTTTTCTTTAAAAAAAGAAGCGATATTAATTTATCAAAGTTTAGAAAAAATATTTTCTTTTTCTATTGGTACTAGAGATTTAAAGTTAAAAGTTCAGTTATCAACAACTGATTTTACAGATCAGTTGATTAAAATTATTAAAAAAATATGAGTAACAACAATTTATTATCTTATTCTTTAAATAAACAATTAAAACAAGATATTTTTTATGGTCTTTTAGATTCTAAAGTTTCCTCAATAAAAGAAATGATGTATTTAGCGATGGAGGAACAAAAAAAAGGAAGAAAAATTATTTCTTTATCAGTTGGAATACCTTATTATCCGATGCCAAAAGCAATTAAAAGACGATTAATTGAGATTTTTCAAGAAAAACCAGATATTGATAAATATACTTTTTTTACTGGTATGAACAACTTAAGAGAAAAAATTGTTGTTAAAATAAAAAAGGATTTAGATTTAGATAGTAATCCTGAGGAAATTTTGATTACTCCTGGTAGTATGGGAGCGTTAATGTATAGTCTGCGAGCATTAATTAATCCTCAAGATGAAGTAATTTTACTAGCTCCTTTTTTTTCTTCTTATAAAGAACAAATTTTATTATGTGGTGGAAAACCAGTTGAGGTTGATTTAATAGAACCAAAAAATCCCTTCGAAAGTTATCGAATTGATTTTGAATTATTGAATAAAAAAATTACTAGAAAAACTAAAGCAATTATTTTTAATAATCCTAATAATCCAACAGGTAATGTTTTTTTAAAAGAAGATATTTATCAACTAGCAGAAATTTTAATTGATAAAAAAATTTATCTAATTAATGATGAAGTTTATGATTTTTTAGTTTATGATAATAAAGAATATTTTAATATAACTTCGATTAAAGAATTATGGCCTAGAGTAATTCGTTGTTGGTCTTTTTCCAAAAAATACGGAATGACAGGCTGGCGATTAGGATATTTACACGCTAATAAAGATTTAGTTAGAATGATTATGAAGATTCATGATGCAACAATTGTTTGTACTAATCATTTAGCTCAAGAAGCAGGATTAATTGCTTTGGAGTTAGAAGAAAAAAATGATCAAGAGTTAATAAAAGAATTAGAAAAAAACAGAAAATCTTTAGAAGAAAATCGTAATATTGTTGTTAATTATTTAAAAGAAATGAAAGACTTTTTATCTTTTAATATTCCTTTTGGAGCTTATTATATTTTTCCGAAAATTCTTAAAGATTCTATTTCCGATTTAGAATTAGCTAAAAAAATTTTGTATGATCAAGGTGTCGCTGTTGTTCCGGGAAGTGGATTTGGTAATTTAGGAAAAAATCATTTAAGAATTTCTTTTGGGGGAGAAAGAAATCAGTTAGTTGAGGGGTTAAAAAAAATAAAAGATTTTTTTAAAAAATAATTTAAAGTTTAATTTCTTAAATAAAATTTTTTGTATAATAATTATAATAATTTTTAAGTTAATTAAATAATTGTGAGGTTTAATACAAAAAACATTCATTATTTTTTTAAAGATATAGATAAAAATTTTCATCCGGTGATTCTTCCAATTTATCTTAGTTCTACTTATAAATTTAAATCAGCTGAAGAAGGAGCGAAAAGATTTGCTGGAAAAGATAAAGGAATGATTTACTCTCGCTTACAAAATCCAACTAATCTATTATTGGAAAAAAGATTAGCGACTTTAGAAGAGGGAGAAGAATCAATAGTAACTGCTTCAGGTATGGGAGCAATAACAACGACGATATTTCACTTTTTAAAACCAGGTGATTGTATAGTCGCTCATTCGGTATTATATGGTGGGACAATGGAGTTTTTTTCAAGAATTATCACTCGTTTTGGAATTGAAGTGATTTTTGTTGATTTTAAAGATTTAAAAAAACTTGAAGAATTAATTAATAATTCAAATTTAGTTAAACTAATTTATTTTGAGAGCCCAACTAATCCTTTACTTGAGGTAATAGATATTCAATCGATAACTAAAATAGCTAAGAAAAAAAAGATTATTACAGTTTTTGATAATACTTTTTCTCCTCCACCAATTCAATATCCTTTAAGATTCGGAATCGATATAGTGATTCATAGTTTGACAAAATATATCGGTGGTCATTCTGATTTAATTGGAGGCGTTATTATTGGTAAAAAAACTTTAATTAAATCAATCAGAGAAAAAACTCATTATTTTCTAGGAAATTGCCTATCGCCTTTTAATAGTTATTTAGCTTTAAGAGGATTAACCACTTTAAACTTAAGAGTTAAACAACAATCAGAAACAGCTTTTAAATTAGCAAATTATTTAAAAAATCATTCGAAAATTGAACGTGTTTATTATCCAGCTTATAATCTTCTTGCTAAAAAACAAATGTCAATGTTTGGAGGAGTGTTATCCTTTGAAGTTAAGGGCGGCTATGAAAAAGCGAAAAAATTAGTTAATAGTGTCAAATTAATTAATTTAGCAGTTTCTTTAGGAGCGATTGAAAGCTTAATTGAACATCCAGCCTCGATGACTCATTCAGAATATACTAAAGAGGAAAAATTGCGAGCAGGAATAACTGATGGATTAGTTAGATTATCAGTTGGGCTTGAAGATTATGATGATTTAAAAGAAGATTTAGAATTTGCTTTAAGAAAAATTTAGAAAGTTATTTTTAATTTTAAAAAAACTATTGAAATTAATTTTTAAAAGTATTATAATAAAATTATGAAAATAAATAACCAATTAATTATTGTCAGCATTCTTATTAATCAGCCCTAAGGGCGGTTGATAGGTTTGTTGACAATAAACCAAAAGCCGCCCAAAAAGGCGGCTTTTTTTATTAGTTATAAAATTTTATGAAAACTAAAAATTTTTCTTATTGTTTTTTTAATAATCAATTTATTGAAATAGAAAAAGCAAAGATTTCAATAATGACTAATGCTTTACAATATGGAACAGGAGTTTTTGGTGGGATAAGAGGTTATTTTAATAAAAAAACCCATTCGATATTTATTTTTCGTTTGACAGATCATTATCAACGATTTTTAAAATCTTTAAAGATCTTGGGAGTTTCAATTGATTATCAGTTAGACGAATTAAAAAAAATTACCGTTGAATTAACTAAAAAAAATCAGTCAAAAACAGATTGTTATTATCGACCTTTTGCTTATGCTGGATCAAATTCAATTTCTCCAAATTTAGCAGAAAATAATCATTTTGATTTTAGTTTATATATGATTTCTTTAGGCGACTATTTACCAACAAATAAAGGTATAAAAGCTATGATTTCAACCTGGCGACGGGTAAGTGACAATAGTATTCCCGCTCGAGCAAAAATTTCTGGAGCTTATATTAATTCATCTTTAGCAAAAAAAGAAGCTATAGATAATGGTTATGATGAGGCAATAGTTTTGAAAGAAAATGGAGAGGTCTCTGAAGCGTCGGCAGCTAATTTATTTATGGTGAAAGATGGAGTTTTGGTTACTACAGAAAAAGCTGATGATATTTTAGAAGGAATAACAAGAAAAACTATTATTCAATTAGCCAAAGATCTAAAAATTCCATTTGAGGAAAGACGAATTGATAAAACCGAGCTTTATACGGCTGATGAGGTTTTCTTTTGTGGTACTGGAGTGCAAATTTCTTGGGTTTATCAAATTGATAAAAGAGTGATTGGTGATGGTAATCGTGGTAGGATAACTGGTCAACTTCAAGATTTATTTTTTAAAATTGTTCGCGGTGAGGATAAAAAATATTCATCTTTTTGGTGTACTGAAGTTAAATTAAAAAAATAAATTATGAAAGGCGCAGAAATAATCATTAAAAGCTTAATAAAAGAAAAAGTTGAGATAATTTTTGGTTATCCTGGAGGAGCAAATATGCCAATTTATGATGCGTTATATGATTATCAGGATAAAATAAGACATATTTTAGTTCGTCATGAACAAGGAGCAGTCCATGCAGCTGAAGGTTATGCTCGAGCTTCTGGAAAACCAGGAGTGTGTTTGGTGACTTCTGGTCCTGGAGCGACTAATTTAGTGACGGGAATTGCTGATGCAATGATGGATTCGGTACCTTTAGTTTGTATAACCGGTCAAGTAGCAGCAGAATTTTTAGGAACCGATGCTTTTCAAGAAACTGATGTAATTGGAATAACTACGCCAATTACCAAATGGAATTATCAGATAACAAAAGCTTCAGAAATTACTAAAGTATTTGCTAGGGCTTTTTATATTGCCACTCATGGTCGGCCAGGACCGGTAGTTATTGATATTACTAAAAATGCTCAATTTGAAGAAAGTGATTTTTCATATCCGGAAGATTTTTCTTTAAAAAAATATGAAAATATTAATAAAAATAGAAAAAATGATTTAAAAGAGGCAGCTGACATTTTAAATAATGCAGATAGACCTCTAATTATTGCTGGTCATGGAGTGATTATTTCTAAAGCAGAAAAATTATTAATAAAGTTAGCAGAAAGAGGCGATATTCCTATAGCTACAACTTTGCATGGAGTATCGACTATCCCTTTTGATCATAGATTATTTGTTGGCATGGCAGGAATGCATGGTAGATACGGAGTTAATAAATTAACTAATGAGACAGATGTAATTTTTGCTATTGGTATGCGTTTTGATGATCGTGTAACTGGAAAATTATCAGACTATGCACCTCAAGCTAAAGTTATTCATGTTGATATTGATGAAAGTGAGATTAATAAAAATATAAAGACTATTTTAAATTTTGTTTGTGACTGTAAAGTGTTTTTAGAAAAATTTGTTCGACTAATTAAATATAAAAATCGGCAAAAATGGTTAGAAAGGTTTAAACAATTAAATAATTTTGAAGAAAAAACTTTAAATGATAGATTATTAAATAATAATAAGATTACCATGGATCAAGTTTTTAATATTTTAAGTGAGATAACTAATGGTCAAGCAATAATTGTAGCTGATGTTGGTCAAAATCAAATGTTTGCTGCTCGTTTTTATAATTACAAAAAGCCAAATAGTTTTATTTCTTCTGGAGGATTAGGAACAATGGGTTTTGCTTTACCAGCAGCAATAGGAGTTAAAATTGGTTGCCCTGATGATTTAGTGATTGCCGTGATAGGTGATGGTGGTTTTCAAATGACGATGCAAGAGTTAGGAATAATTATGCAAGAAAAACTACCAGTAAAAATTTTAATCTTAAATAATGAATATTTAGGAATGGTAAGACAATGGCAAGAGTTATTTTTTCAAAAAAGATATTCTTTTACATATTTAAAAAATCCTGATTTTTTAAAAATCGCTCAAGCTTATGGAATAAAAGCAGATAAAGTGATTGAAAAAAATCAATTAAAAAAAAGTTTAGAAAGATTTATTAAAGAAAAAGGACCTTATTTATTGGAAATAAAAGTTGAAAAAGAAGACAATATTTTTCCCATGGTGCCAACTGGAGTATCAGTTAGTCAAGTTAGATTAAAATAATACTATGTACTATAAAGTTAATATTACAGCTGAAAATAATTCAGGAGTTTTATATCGAATCGCTAATATTTTATTAAAAAGAAAAATTAATATCTTTCGTTTAAACGCTTATCCATTAAAAAAAGAACAATTTAAAATATTAAAAATTACTTTTTTAGCCAATATTGATGAAAAAAAAATTGAAACAATTTCAAAATTAATAAATAAAATTATTGAAGTAGAAAAAGTTAGCTATAAAAAAGCTAATTTTTCATTATAAGTTTAATTAAAAAAATTATGAAAATCAACTTTGGTGGAGTGATGGAAAATGTCGTCACTCGTGAAGAGTTTCCTTTAGAGAAAGCTCGTCAGATTTTAAAAGACGAGATAATTGCTATTATTGGTTATGGAGTTCAAGGACAAGCTCAAAGTTTAAATCTTAAAGATAACGGTTTTAAGGTTATTGTTGGCCAAAGGAAAAATAGTGACAGTTGGATAAAAGCAAAAGCTGATGGTTGGCAAGAAGGAAAGGATCTTTTTGAGATAGAAGAGGCAGCCAAAAGAGGGACAATAGTATGTTTTTTATTATCAGATGCTGGTCAAATTGCTGTTTGGCCAAAGATTAAACCTTATTTAACTGAAGGAAAAGCTTTGTATTTTTCTCATGGGTTTGGAATTACTTTTTCAAAAGAAACAAAAATTATTCCTTCAAGAAACATTGATATAATTTTAGTAGCGCCAAAAGGGGCTGGTCGAACAGTACGAAAACTTTTTAAAGAAGGACGAGGTATTAATGCTTCTTATGCTATTTATCAAAATTCGACAGGCAAAGCCTCGGATCGGGTAAAGGCGATGGGGATTGGTATTGGAGCTGGATATTTATTTGAAACAACTTTTGAAAAAGAAGTTTATTCTGATTTAGTAGGAGAGCGAGGAATGTTATTAGGAGCGTTAATCGGAGTAATGGAGGCTCAATATGAATTATTTAGAAAAAAAGGACATTCACCTAGTGAAGCTTTTAATGAAACAGTTGAGGAATTAACTCAAAGTCTAATTCCTTTAATGGCAGAAAAAGGACCAGATTGGTTGCTAGCTAATTGTTCAACCACTGCTCAAAGAGGTGCTTTGGATTGGAAAGATAAATTTAAAAGAGCTGTTATGCCATTATTTAAAAAGTTATATCAATCAGTAGAACAAGGTAAAGAAGCTCGTCGGGTAATTCGAAAAAATAGTCAAAAAGACTATCGAAAACAATTAGAGAAAGAACTGGAACTGTTAAGAAATAAAGAGATGTGGCAAGCGGGTGCTAAAGTTAGAGAGTTAAGGCCAGAAAATCAAAAATGAATACTGATCTTTTATTTAAAAAAATTCAACAGGCAAAAGTGAATTTAAATGGTTTTGTCAAAAAAACCCCACTTATTTTCAGTGAAAGATTATCGGAAAAATATCAGGCTAATATTTATTTAAAAAGAGAAGATTTACAAAAGGTAAGATCTTTTAAAATTCGCGGTGCGTTAAATAAAATGCTGTCTTTAAAAAAAGTAAATCTTAAAGGAGTAGTGACTGCTTCTGCAGGAAATCATGCTCAAGGAGTGGCTTATAGTTGTCGACTGATGAAGGTTAGGGGAATGATTTTTATGCCGGTGGTTACTCCTTCACAAAAAATCGATCGAGTTAAATATTTTGGTAATAGTTATATTGAAGTAAAAATTGATGGTAAAGATTATGATGAGGCTTCAAAATTGGCTAAAGAATATGCTAAAAAAAATCAATTTATATATATACCTGCTTTTGATGATGAAGAAGTAATTGCCGGACAAGGGACTATTGGTGTTGAAATTTATGAAGATTTAAAAAAAATTGATATGGTATTGGGTTCTGTTGGAGGAGGAGGATTAATGTCGGGAATATCAGTTTATTTAAAAACTATTAATCCTAAAATTAACACTATTGGAGTTGAGTCTACGGGTACAGCGAGTATGGTGGCATCGTTAAAAAACGGAAAAATAACTGAACTTTCTCAACTTGATAGTTTTTGCGATGGAGTGGCAGTAAAAAAGGTTAGTTCATTAACTTTCTCCGTTTTTCAAAATTATGTTGATCAAGTAGATATGGTTGATGAAGGTCAAGTGGCGACAACGATGATAGATCTTTTCCAAAATGAGGGAATTATCACTGAACCAGCTGGTGCATTGCCGGTGGCAGGATTAGAAAAATTAAAAAATCAAATTAAAGGAAAAACTGTTGTTTGTGTAGTTTCTGGAGGAAATATGGACTTACTTCGTTATCCAGAGGTACAAGAGCGGAGCTTGCTTTATCAACAATTAAAAAAATATTATTTAATTGAATTTACTCAAAAACCCGGTCAATTAAAAAAATTTGTTAATAATGTTTTAGGACCAGATGATGATATTGTTTTGTTTGAATATATGAAAAAAAATAATAAAGAAAAAGGGCCGGTTTTGGTAGGAATTGAATCGAAAAATAAAGATAATTTTATTGAAATTGAAAAAAAACTAAAAATTAACAATTTTAATTTTCAGATTGTTAATAGTAATCAATTATTATTTAATTTTTTAATTTAATTATGAAAAATTATCTTAACCAAGGAATTGAAAATATAAGAAAAAAAGGTAGTAAAATTGCTACTCAAGGCTATCATATGTTACCAGCAGTCTCATTAATGATTGCTGCTGGAGTATTAAAAAAAGTCAGCGATAAAGATAAACCATTTATTACCGTAATTAATTCTTATACTACTCATATTCCTGGTCATACTCATCTAAAAATACTTGGTGAAATAATTGTTGAAGAGTTAAAAAAACTAGGTTTTAATGTCTGGTACTGTAATATTGGTGGAGCGGTTGATGATGGGATTGCCATGGGGCATTTTGGAATGAAGTATTCTTTACCTTCACGTGAGTTAATTACTGATCAAATTGAGACGATTATTGGTGCTCATCCTTGTGATGGTTGGATTGGTATAGGTAATTGTGACAAAATTGTTCCCGCAATGCTTAATGCTATGGTAAGAATTAATATACCAGCGGTTTATGTATCAGGTGGACCAATGTTGGCAGGACAAAACAATACTGATTTAATCACAGTTTTTGAAGGTGTTGGGAAATATTCGGCTAAAAAAATTTCTTATGAAAAATTAGTTGAGATAACAGAGACTGCCTGTCAGACCTGTGGAAGTTGTGCCGGGATGTTTACTGCTAACTCTATGAATTGTTTAGCTGAAGTTGTCGGTTTAGCTTTACCAGGTAATGGGACAATTCCGGCAGCTCGTTGGGTAGATAAAAAAAGAGGTATTTATGAAATTAATCCAGAAAGAATTAATTTGATAAAAAAAGCCGCTCAAACAATGAAGTTTTTATTAGAAAAAAATCTTCGTCCTTTAGATATTGTTAATAAAAATTCCATAGATAACGCTTTTATTTTAGATATGGCGATGGGTGGGTCTACAAATACAGTATTGCATACTTTAGCTCTGGCTTATGAAGCGGGATTTAAATATCCTTTAAAAAGATTGAATTATTTAGCAGCCAAAACACCAAATGTCTGTAAGGTTTCTCCTTCTCGACCAGAAATTCATATAGAAGATGTTGATCGAGTTGGTGGTATTCCAGCGATTTTAAAAGCTGTTGTTAAATACTCAAAAGCTCCTGTTCATTTAAAAGAAAAAAATATTTTAGGTCAGACGATTAAAGAATATATCAGTCAAGCTCCTGAACCAGATGGTGATATAATAAGAGTAGGAAAGAATGTTTTTTCTCAAGAAGGAGGTTTAATAGTTTTATACGGTAATCTTGCTCCTGATGGTAGTATTGTTAAAGTGGCTGGAGTTGATGAGGAGATGAAAAGATTTAGAGGAAAAGCGATTTGTTTTAATTCACAAGAAGAAGCCTTGAAAGCAATTTTAAAAGGTAAAGTAAAAGATGGACATGTGGTAGTAATTCGTTATGAAGGGCCAAAAGGTGGACCGGGAATGCAGGAGATGTTATCACCAACTTCAGCAATTAAAGGTCGAGATATAAAAGCAGCTTTAATTACTGATGGTCGATTTTCTGGTGGAACAAGAGGTTTATGTGTAGGTCATATTTCGCCAGAGGCAGCTGCAGGTGGACCAATAGCGATTATAAAAAATGGGGATTTAATTGAAATTGATGTTTATAAAAAATCAATTAATTTATTAATTTCTGAAAATGAATTTAAAAAAAGATTGAAAAATTTAAAGCCATTTAAATCAAAAGTCACCCGTGGATGGTTAGGAAGATATACTCAACATGTATTAAGTGCTAATTATGGAGCAGTAATGGATTATACGGTTTTTGGATGAGAATAAATTAAGTATTAAGTTTTTTTGTTGTGAGTTGCGCGTTAAAAATAATTTAATAATAAAAAATAATTGACGTTTGAAGTTTGAAACTTGAAGTTTGATAATGAGGTTTGAAGATTGTATGTTAAAAAGTTATAAAAGTTATAAATTCTGCCTTAAACTAATCTTTGATTTAGTTTAGGGTTTATAATGTTTAAAGTTAAAAGTTCGATATAGAGTTGTTTGAAGTCTAACATTTTAAGTTTTAAGTTTAATGTTTTAAATCTTTTTATGTATAATGATAATTATGAAAATTGTTTATACTGATAAAGCGCCACAGCCTGTTGGACCTTATTCTCAAGCAATTATGGTTAATAATTTGATTTTTACTGCAGGACAAATTGGTATTGATCCAAAAACTAATCAATTAGTTGAGGGAATAGAAAAACAAACTCATCAAGTTTTGGAAAATTTAAAAAATGTCTTAGAAGCAGCTGGTAGTTCAATAGAAAAAGTTATCAAAACAACAATTTATTTAAAAGATATTAATCAATTTCAAATAGTTAATGGTATTTATGAAAAATATTTTAAAAATCAAAAACCAGCTCGAAGCACAGTTGAAGTCAATAATCTTCCTAAAGGCGCATTAATCGAAATCGAAATGGTTGCTAGTACTTAATAAAACTCAAACTCAGAACTCAAATTTCAAAACTACAAATAGTATATAGTAGAGAAAAGTTAAAAAGTATATAAAATTTATAAAGATAAAAGAGATAAAAAAGTTTAAAGAGTTAAAAAGTTAGAAGGTTTATAAAGTTAATAAAGTTTTTTTAAAGTTTATAAAATTATTAAAAAATTTTTAAATTTTATTAATTTTTAACTTATTCTAGTCACCCACTACTTCCCAAAGATGTCAGACGGATTGAACAAGGTTTTGAATATTAATAAAAATAATTAAAAATTTAAAATAAAAAATTAAAAATTAACACAAGTTTTGTGTTTCATGTTGCGGTTACGGGTTAAGAGTTTTAAAGTTTATTAGGTTTGTAAAGTTAGAAAGCTTGTCTTAAACCAATCTTTGATCTAGTTTAGGGTTTATAATGTTTAAAATTAGATGTTTGAAGTTTAAAGTTTCTAAACTAAGCACTAATTATAATTTAACCACTAAAAAAATAGTTTGGTTATTTGGGTTGTCCTGAAGATCTTTATCAATAATTTGAAAATCGTATAAAGAAGTTAAATTTTCTGGACCCAAAATAGCAGTTGTTTTTGGTAGTTGATTTTTTGCTAGTGCTAAAGCTGCTTTAGCAGTATCGATTAAATTACCTGTTAATGATAAAGTTTTTATTCGTGGATATTTATTTTTTAAATTGTTTTCGCATTGTCTTAAAACTTGTGGATGAGCAATAATTTGGTTAATTTGATTAAAACTAACATCTTTTTTGATCATTAAAAAATGTCTTATTGGTAATTTTATAACCTCGATAATTTTAAATCTATATTTACCAATTTCTTTTAAAGTTTCCTCGACTAAACCAGCAGTATTATTATATAAAGCAAAAATACCAATATCGATTTTTCCTAAATAAAGATTTTTAAAAACATTTTTTGTTGTATAAAGATATTTAATTTTGTATTTTTTAATTGATTGATTTTTTAAGTAATATAAGATTGCTTGTTCATTAAAGCTACCTTTACCTCCTTGAATACCAAAAATTTTAATCTTTTTTTTGTAAGGAGATTGAAAAAGCTTCTCATAAATTTTTTCGTAAGCTTTACCAATTTTTAATCGCATTTGGGTGGTAAAAGGGTTATAATTTTGTAAATCATTGAAAAGCTGCCAAGTATCATTACAGGTTTGATCCATTATCTCATGAAGTTTTTTTGCACCTAGAGTATCAATTTGAGTTGGTTTGAAATTAAAAGTTTGAAGAATTCGACCTAGAAAATGAGTTACTCCTTGAGAATAAGCAGCTAGTTTATCATGAGTTTTTGGATCAATTTCAATGATTTTTAATTTTTTTTCTAAAAAATAATTTTTCCAAAATTGATATTGAGAGTTTTTTGCGTTTAAATTCCACATTACTAAAGGTAAATTTTCAAATCCATTTTTACTACTATCTGGGCCAAACATTGGATGAGTTAGAATTACTTGAACATTTTTTGTTTTTGTTAACTTTTTTAAAATTTTTTGAGGATGAATTTTAACTGATAAGACATCAATAATTAATTGGTTGTCTTGAAAATATTTTTTATGACTGTTAATTACTGAGGTAAGTTTTGATATTGGCACACAATAAAAGATTATTTTTGCTTTTTTGATATCTTGAGGATTAGTTTTACCAATAATTAAAATCGAAAAATCTTTTTTAATTAAACGATACAAAGTCTGACCAAATCTGCCAAAACCAACAATAGCTACAGTTTGTTTTTTCATGTTAAAAATATAAATTGATATTTTTTAAATCAGCACTAAAGCATACTCGAATAAATCTTTTACCATTTTTTCCAAAAGCCAAACCAGGTGTGACTAAAATTAATTTTTTTTCTAAAAGATAATTAGCATAATCGAAAGAATTTTTGAAATAATTAGGAATTTTAAGCCATAAATACAAGCCGCCTTTTGGAATATAAAGAGATTTTAAGCCAAGAGTGATAAATTTTTTTAATAAAAGATTTCGTTGATTTTGATAAAAATTAATCATTTTTTTATACCACTGATTATCAAAATTCACAAGACTATAAGCGGCAATTTTTTGAAAAAGATAAGGAACTCCAGAGTCTAATTGGGTTTTGATTTTATAAAAACTTTCAATTATTTTTTTATTTCCAGCTAACCAGCCAATTCGAAAACCAGAAAAAGAAAAACTTTTTGAAAAACTTCCAATCTCAATCGCAATATTCTTACCATTTTTTGTTTGCAAAATACTTGGGGCTTTATAGTCGTCAAAAGTTATATCTGCATAAGCATTATCATAAACGATCCAAATTTTATTTTCTTTAGCCCAGTTAACAATTTCTTCAAGTTCTTTTAAACTAATAATTTGACCAGTTGGATTTGATGGGAAATTAATAAAGATAAATTTAGTTCTTTTATTAATTTTTTTGTTTAAATTATTAAAGTCGATTTTAAAAAAATTTTTTTCATTTAAAGAATAATAAATTATTTTTCCGCCAAAAATTTTTGTTGGACCGGAGAATCCTGGATAACCAGGATCAGGAATTAAAACTTGGTCATTTTTATCGATTAGGACAAGAAAAATATTACTAATACCATCTTTACCACCATGAATAACAGTAATTTCATTTTCTTCAAGTTCGACTGAATAATTTTTTTTATACCAAGAAATTAATCCTTGAGAAAACTCAGATATTGGTTTATAACCGGGATAAAGATAGGTTTTTGGATCATTAATTAATTTTTTTAATTTATTTTGATAATAGCTACTTGGAGGAAAAGTAGGAATACCAGCTGACAAATCAAGAACTTTTTTTTCAGTTTTTTTTTCAATTAGTGATTTTTTCTTAAAAAGCTCGGCAAAGATATATTCTTTAATATTAGTTAATCTTTTTGATAAATTTTTCATATTTTAAAGATTTTTTTCAATTTTTAATGATAAATCATGAATTAGATGATAAAGTTTTTTAATAAATATTTCATCTAAACCAAATTTTTTACCAATTATAATATTTTTTTCTAACAATGATTGAAAACGTTTTTTATCTAAAATAGGTAATTGATGGTTTTTTTTATACTCGCCAATTTTTTTGGCAATTTTAACACGTTCAGCAATTAATTTAATAATTTTTTCATCAATAACATCAATTTTTTTTCTTTGAACAATTAAGAATTTATCTTTCATTATTGTTGATAACTTTTAAATCTTAAATAATGGTCCATGATTACGTTGGCAGCCATTGCTTCAACAATCGGGACGGCTCTTGGTAAAACACAAGGATCATGCCTACCCACAGTCTGAAAACTAACTTGTTGATTATTTTTATTAAGAGTTTTTTGGAGAAACTTTATAGTAGAAATAGGTTTAAAAGCAGCTCGAAAATAAATAGTTTCTCCATTGCTAATACCTCCTAAAACACCGCCAGCAAAATTGGTTTTTGTTTTGATTTGTTTAGTTTTTTTATCTAAATAAAATTGATCATTATGTTGACTACCAGTTAATTTAGTTCCATAAAAACCTGAACCAATTTCAAAACCTTTACAAGCATTAATAGTTAGAATCGCTTTTCCTAAGTCAGCAGAAAGTTTGCTGAAAACTGGTTCTCCAAAGCCAACGGGAACATTTCTAATTACGCATTTAATTACTCCCCCTAAAGAATCACCCTTTTTTTTAGTTTTTTCAATTAATCTTATCATTTTTTGAGCAATTTTTTCATCTGGACAGCGAACTATATTGCTTTCAATATCTTTTAAACTGAGTTTTTCAATATCTATGTTAGCTTTTAAGTTATATATTTCCTCGACAAAAGCTAAAATTTCAATGTTTAATTTTTCTTTTAAAAATTTTTTAGCAATAGCACCAGCGGCTACCCAACCTAAAGTTATTCGCGCTGATGAACGACCACCGCCTCGCCAATCCCGATGAAGATATTTTTTTTCATAAGTATAATCTGCATGTCCTGGTCGGTAAAGATCTTTTATAGATAAATAATCTTCCGGTCGGGCGTCTTTATTATAGACAAGTAATAAAATTGGTGCTCCTGTGGTTTTTCCTTGAAAAACTCCAGATAAAATATAAATTTTATCTTCTTCTTTTCTTTGGGTGGTGATTGAGCTTTGACCGGGTTTTCTTCGATCAAGTTCTTTTTGGATATCTTCTTCTTTTAAGGAAAAATTAGCTGGACAGCCATCAACCACACAGCCTACTGCTTTTCCATGAGATTCACCAAAAGAAGTAATCCGATAAAGTAAGCCAAAAGTATTACTCAACATAAGATTTTAAAAGCTGATAAATTTTTAATATTTTATCAAAACTTAATTGACCTGAGGCAGTTTTTTTATAATTATCTAAACTGACATAAGTTAGATAACTGTTAAAAAAAGGAGCTAAAATTCTAAAAATAGTACCTTTTTTACCAATACCGATAACAATTTTTTTTATAGCTAAATTATCGTTTAGTAAAAAATTGAATAAATTTTTTATATCTTGATATTTATTTACAAAAGTAGCTATTTTTATTATTTTCGGTTTAAATTCAATCATCTCTTTTCCTAGCCGAGTGAGAAAATTTAACGATGGAGTCGAGTTAAAGTTATGATAAGAGACTATTAATTTAGTTTTTAAGGGATGAATAAAATTCGAGTATTTTTTTAAAGTTGTTAATTCAATATCGAGAAATTTAAAATTTAGTTCATCGGCGACTTTGATAATTTTGATTCTTGACATTTCATCATTCTCATAAAAACCACCTTCTGATTTTTTTCGACAAGTGAAAATTGCGGGATTTTTTGTCTTATTTCTTATTAAATATAAATCGCTAATTGATAATTTTTTTATATAATCAACTCTTAATTCAATTAAAGAAGAGCTAATTTTTTGAGCCTTAATTAAATTTTTAAGAAATTGTTTAATTGTATTGCCGATAACACAAACACAGATTTTGTCAATCATTTTTTAGGAACAATTTTTAATAAAAATTTTTTAGCTATATTTTCTGGAGGATTAGTTTTTGTATAAATTTTAAATTGCTCAATAGCCTGATAAAAAAACATCTCCCAACCTGGAATTATTAAACATCCTTTTTTTTGAGCAATTTTTAAAAGTTTTGTTTTTAAGGGAGTATAAATTACATCAAAAACTATTTGATTTTTACTTAAAAGATTTTCTTTTATTGGAGTTTTCTCAAGAAAGGGTTTCATTCCTAAAGGAGTGGTATTAATAATTATTGAGCAATTTTTAATTATTTCTTGATTGTTAAGTTGATAATAACCTAAACAATCAAATTCTTTAGCTAATTGTTTAGCTTTTTCTAAGTTACGATTTAAAATAACAATCTTTGTCTGATTTTTCTTTAGTGCAAAAACAACTGCTCTGGCAGCTCCACCAGCTCCCAAAACCGCCACTAATCGATTTTTTAAGCTAATATTTCTTTTTTTAAAGGGAATTTCTATTCCTAACCAGTCAGTGTTATAACCTTTTAGTAAATTATCTTCTTTAATTACCGTATTTACCGCGCCTATTTTTTTAGCTGTAGGGTCAATTAAATCAAGATATTTTAATATCTCTGTTTTGTGAGGAATAGTACAAACTAAACCGTAAAAATTAGAAAGATGGCGAAAGCTATTAACAACTAGTTCTAAATTTTTTGGATCTAAATTGCTTGCCAAATAAACATATTTCTCTTTTAAATTTAATTTTTGATATAAATAGTTATGAAAAATAGGAGAAAGAGAATGATCAATTGGTAAACCTATAATAACAATAAATTTTGTTTGAGTATTAATTAATTTCATCTTGTTTTTTTAAAATTTCTAAAATTTTTTTAGTAATTTCATCAGGAGTAAAGGTGTCTGTATTAATTTGAAAATGAGAATAACTTTTATAAAGGTTTTTTCGTCTCTGAAAAATTTTTAGAGCTTGATTAATATTTTCAAATAAAGGTCGGTCTGATTGATTTTTTAATCGATTAATAATACTAGAAAATTTGGTTTTTAAATAAAAAATTTTCCCATGATTTTCTTTTAAAAGGTCTATAATAATTTTATTTTCAACAACACCGCCACCAGTAGAAATAATACCGCTTTTTATTTTTGCGAGTTTTTTGGCGAGAGTAAATTCTTTTAAACGAAAATAAATTTCCCCTTTCTTTTTAAAGATTTCTTTTATAGAGGAATATTTGGTAGATCTTAAAATAATTTCATCCATTTCGTAAATAGGTAATTGAAGCAATTTTGATAATTTTTTAGCGATAGTGGTTTTGCCACTGCCCATAAAGCCAATCAAAATAATTTTTGATATTTTTTTCATATTTTATTGTAAATTACCCAATAATTTGGAAAAGATTTATTAACCACTTGAGGTTCTTTAATTTTAATTTCAGGAATGATTTTTTTAGCCACAGAAAATGCCATGGCCATTCGATGATCATTGTAAGTTTTAATTATTGCTGGTTTTGGTTGACCCCCAAAGATAGTTATTGAATCATCAGTAATTTTTGACTTGATGCCGATTTTTTTTAATTCATTATAAAGAGCTACTAATCGATCGGTTTCTTTAACTTTTAAAGTTTTCAATCCAGTAATGGTAGTTTTTCCTTGAGCAAAAGCAGCTACAACTGCTAAAGTTAAAGAAGTATCCGGCATATTATTCATATTAACTTTTATTCCTCTTAGTTTTTTATTACTATAGACAGTAATTGTTTGTTTTTTTTTATTTTTAATTACTTGAGCTCCCATTTTTTTTAAAAGATCAACAAATTTTACATCTCCTTGAGAAGAGTCTGGATCAATATTTAATATTTGAATTTTTTTACCTGTTAAAGCACCAATAGCCCAAAAATAAGAAGCTCCTGAAGCATCAGGTTCAACTACATAATTAGTTGCTTGATAAAATTGAGAGTTTTGATAAATAAATTTTTTATAATTTTTGTTAATTATTTTTACTTTAAATTTTTTCATAATATCTAAAGTCATATCCAAATAACTTTTTGAAACCAAAGGGGTAGTAATATTAATAATCAAATTTTTTTTAGTTAAAGGTGAAACGAGTAATAAAGCAGTGACAAATTGACTACTAATATCACCGCGAATATTGATTATCTTATCTTGGTTTAATTGTTTTAAGGCATTAGTTAGTTCTTCAATAGGTCGTTTTTTCAATTGTTCATCAGCAATTAAATTAATTTTTTGAGATATAAAGTTAATTAAAGCAGTTAAAAAACGGTAAGTTGTTCCGCCTTTTCCAACGAAGATATTAGTTTCTTTTGGGTTGAAAAAACCTTGTGTACCGTAAATTTTAAGTTGTTTTTTTTGTTTGATAATATTTACTCCTAATTTTTCTAAAGCATTAATTAAATATATACTATCATCACTTTTTGAATAATTTTTTATAAAAGAAACCCCTTTAGCAATTGAGGCAATAATCAATGCTCGATTAGTTAAACTTTTAGATCCGGGTAGATTAATTTTGATTAATTTTCCCATAAATAGTTTAAACTTTTAAAAATTAAATCTTGAGAAATATTTTTTTTAATTATTACTTTACCGATATTTTTTGGAAGGATCATATTAATTTGGTGTTTATAATTTTTTTTATCATGGATTATTAGTTGATAGATGTTTTTTAGCGATATTTTAAAATTAGTAATTTTTGTTGGTAAGCCAACTTTTTTAATAATTTTCTCAATTAACAATAAGTCAGTTTCTTTTAGTAAATTCATTAATTGAGCAATTTTACTTTCTGCTATAATCCCCAAGGCAATAGCTTCTCCATGAAGTAAAGGGTATTTCGATTTTAACGAGAAAGATTCTAAAGCATGCCCAATAGTATGACCAAAATTTAAAATTTTTCTTAAATTTTTTTCAAATGGATCTTTATTAATAATGTCTAATTTTGTTTGAACAGAAAGAGTAATAAGTTTTAGAAGAATATTTTCTTTTAGTATGTTTTTTTCTTTTTCAAGAATTTCATAAATTTTTTTATTTTTTATTATTCCATACTTTACTATTTCTCCAAAACCAGAAATAAAATCTCTTTTATTTAAAGTATTAAGAAAATTTATATCAATAATATTAGCGATTGGATTTTTAAAAGTGCCTAAAATGTTTTTTACATTTTGAAAATTGATTCCAGTTTTTCCGCCTATTGAGGCATCAACCATAGCGATTAAAGAAGTGGGAATATTAATATAGCAAATACCGCGTTTAAAAATGCTAGCAACAAAACCTCCCAAATCGGTGATAACTCCGCCTCCTAAATTAATAATCAAACTATTACGATCAAATAGATTTTTTAATAAAAATGCCGACACTTTTTCTACAGTTTTTAGTGATTTATTTTTTTCTCCAGGATCAATAATGTAAGAATATATATTATTATTTTTTTTTAAATTTTTTATTAGATAATCTAACCAATTAACGGCAATATTTTTATCGGTTAAGATTAATATTTTGGTATAATTATCTAAATTCAATAGGTCTTTTATTTCTTTAATCGCATTTTTTTTGATAATTAAATTATTTTTCTTCATGATTAATTATCATAAAAATTTTTCTAAATTCCTCGATAGATAGCTGTTGTTTAGCGTCGGTTTTTGCTTTTTCCGGAGTGGGGTGAACCTCAATTATATATCCGTTAAAATCTAATGGTATCGTTTCCTTAATAACTTTTATTACGTTATCTTTTGTCCCTCCAATATGAGAAGGATCAATCACTAAAGGAATTTGGGTGGTTTTTTTTAAATTTTTTGCCATTTGATAATCAGGTCGATTACGAAAAGAAGGTGGTGGATTATCAGCAAAGCCTCGGTGACAGAGAATTAGTCGATTTTTTGGAAAACCAACACTTAAAATGTGGTTGACTATACCTAACCAATGTTTTTCATCTGGCCAAGGTTGGTTTTTAATTAATAATTTTACTGATGAAGGAGCATATTTAAGGATATTTTTTGCTATTTGTTTTTGAATTAAATGGTTTTGATTACGAGCTCCAATCCAAAAAAGCAAATTATTAATTTTACCGCCTTCTTTTTTTATTTTTTCAATAACTTTTTTAACTTGTTGAGGTAAAAGAATTTCTGTAGCAGCAATTAAATTCATTTTTGTTATTTTTGCAAGCCACAGACAGCCTTTTAACCCGACTCCTTCGAAACCAGGATTAGTACGAGGTTTGAAAAGGCTTGCTCTAATTATTTTAACGCCAATTTGTTTTAATTTTATAGCCGTCTCTAAAATTTGTGATTCTGTTTCAGCCGAACATGGTCCGGCAATAATAATTTTTTTCATAGTTTAAAAATAATTGTTAATAACAAAAATTTTTCCAATCATTGACAAATTTTTTGATTCCTTCAATTAATAAAGGATGATGATCAATTTCTTTTAAATGATATTTTTCAACATTTTCGAGCGAATAATTAATATATTTAATAGGTTTTAAATTGTTTGTTGTTTTTTTATTAATATTAATATTATTTTTTTCTAGTTTTAAAATTTTTAAAGGAAGAGTAATAATATCAATTTTCAAATCTTTTACTTTTTGCCAATGATATAAGCTACGAATTGAGGCAGCAATTATTTTTAGGTTATTTAAAGAATATTTTTTATTGAATTGTTGATACATTTTATTAATATTTTTTACTAAATCCATTCCCTGATATCCGTGATCTTCCCAGCGACCAATAAAAGGAGAAAGATAGTGAGTTTTTCTAGAATTACTTTTTTGAATCATTTGATAAACAATTAACGCTTGTAATTGAGTAAAAACTAAAGTCATATTTACTTGTCCACCATTTTTTATAAATTCTGATGCCGCTAGGATTCCTTGAGAAGTTGTAGGAAATTTAATGATAATGTTATCAGACCAGGAGGCAATTATTTCAGCTTCTTTAATCATAGATTTGGCTTCGGTGGCGAAATCAGAATAAACTTCAACAGAAATCGCTCCTTTAAGATATTTTCTTATTTCAAGAATAATTTGTTTATAGATATTTAAAGATTCTTTATAAGTTAACTTTCTTCCAGTTTGTAAATATTGATTAACAAGAGGATTTTTAACAATTAATGAAGGATTAGTTGTTTGTCCTTGAAGAGAAACAAGTTGTTGAGCAATTTTTGTTTCTTCAGGATTACCTGAATCTAAAAATATTTTTGGTGTGTTAGTTTTTCTCATATAACAAAAAAACCCGCCTTTTGGGCGGGTGTAAAATTTTTTTTACAATAAAGTTACTGCCCGCCCTTAAGCGGATTAAAAAAGTAAAAGCAAAAATTTTTATTGATTAGTTTCTTTTTAAGTATCATATATTTTTTAATATAACAAAAAAATTTTTTTGTCAATATTAATTTGACTTTTAAGAAATCAAATTTGAAGTTTAAAGTTAGAAGTTTAAAGTTAAATGTTTAATGTTTAAAGTTTAAAATCTTCTAACTATTTATTACTTATTACTAACTTACTAACTACTAACTATATTAAAAACTATTCTTAATGTTTTACATTTTAAGTTATATGTTTTATTTTTTTATGTTTTATGTTTTATGTTTTATAATATTATTTATGATTAAAATTACTTCTCAGACAGTTGATCATATTGCTCGATTAGCAAAAATTCCGATAACCGATGAGGAAAAAGAAAAACTTTCTCAAGGTTTTAATGAGACTTTAAATGTTGTTGACGAGCTTTTTAAGATTAATGTTTCAGGAATTGAACCAACTTATCAGGTAACTGATTTAGAAAATGTTTTTCGTGAAGACGAGGTTGATCAAGAAAAAATGTTGTCTCAAGAAGAAGCTTTATCACAGGCAAAAAATAAAGTTAATGGTTATTTTGTTGTTGATCAGATTTTAGAAGATGATTAAGAATTGGTATTTAGGTTTTAGGTGGAGAATGTTTAAAAGTTAGGCATTTACGGGTTGTGCGTTACACGTTAAGTGTTAAAAATAAATTAAAAATTAAAAATCTAAAATTACAATTTAAAATCAATAATTAAAAATTAAATATAATTAATTAATAATTAGTAGGTGTTACGGGTTGCGTGCGAGTTACGAGTTATAAGTTTAAAAGTTTATAAAGTTTGTAAAGTTTTTAAAGTTTATAAAGTTAGTTCTGTATCAAAGTAAAACACGATACAGGGTAAATAAAGTTTATAAAGTTTAAAGTTTGATGTTTAATATTTTTGAATTTTGGTTTGTGTTTTTAAGTTTTAATATTTAATATTTAATATTTTTATATATGTCACTTAATCAATTAACATTAAAAAAATCAATTGAGTTTTTAGAAGAAAAACAAATTTCCTTAAAAGAGATTTATCAAGATATTTATCTAGCAATTAAGAAAAAAAATCAACAATTGAATGTTTATCTTTATGTTAATGAAAAAGGCTTAGAGCAAGGAGAAAAATTAATTGATTTACCATTGAAAGGTTTGCCAATTGCGGTTAAAGATAACTTTTTAACAGTTGGTATGCCGACAACTGCTTCCTCTAAAGTTTTAGAAAATTATTATCCTCAATATGAATCAACGGTGACAAAAAGATTAAAAGAAAACGGTGGAGTAATTATTGGTAAAACCAATATGGATGCATGGGCTCATGGTTCAAGTACAGAAACTTCAGATTTTGGAACAACAAAAAATCCTCGTAATTCTGAATATTCTCCAGGAGGTTCCTCAGGTGGATCAGCAGCTGCGATAGCTGGTGATTTGGCTATTGCTGCTTTAGGCACAGAAACCGCTGGTTCAATTCGTCAACCAGCCTCTTGGTGTGGGGTAGTTGGCTTAAAGCCGACCTATGGTCGAGTCAGTCGATATGGTGTGATTGCGATGGGAAGCTCACTTGATTCACCTGGTCCAATTACAAAAACTGTTGAGGACGCAGCTATTTTACTTTCATATATTGCTGGTTATGATAAAAATGACGCAACAACATCATCAAAACCATTAAAAAACTATTTGGATACTTTAAAAAAACCTATTAAAGATTTTAAAATTGGTGTTTGTTATTTTGATATACCTGAGTTAAAAGATTCTCAGGTTAATAAAGCGTTAGAAAAAGTTGTTGAGGTTTTAAAAAATTTAGGCGCTCAAGTTAATTATTTATTAACATCAAATAATTTAGAAGAAGATAAAGTTTTATCGCCAAAATATGCCATTGGCGTCTATACGGTGGTTCAACGAGGAGAGGTTTCTAGTAATTTAGCTCGTTATGATGAAATTCGTTATGGTCAAGGTAGAAAATTTTTTGGTGCTGAAGCAAAAAGAAGGATTATGCTTGGTATTTTTGGTTTATCAAAAAATTTAGAAAAAAAAGAGTTGGTTTATCAAAGAGCTCAAAGAGTTAGAAATTTATATATCAAAAACTTTAAACAATTATTTTCAAAATACGATGTGTTAATTTCGGCAACATCACCTTCTTTTGCTCTACCAATTGGTTCTTCAGCTTCAAGTCCAATGTTTGGTGAGCTTCAAGATATGTTAGCTGAACCGAGTTCTTTAGCAGGTATTTGTGGTATTTCTGTACCGATGTTTAAAGACAAAAAAACAAATTTGTATTTAGGATTAAATATCATGGGCAATTATTTTCAAGAAGAAAAAATTTTACAAGTGGCTTATAATTATGAGCAAGCCACAGAATGGAATAGTTGGAAAAATAAAATTTAATAGATTTTACTTATGACTTATTTACCAATCATTGGTATGGAAGTGCATGTTGAGTTGAAAACTCAATCAAAGATGTTTTGTGGTTGCAAAAATGACCCTTTTCATGCCGAAAAACCAAATATTTATACTTGCCCAGTATGTTTGGGGCTTCCTGGGGCTTTACCGGTTGCTAATAAAAAAGCAATTGAGTGGACAATAAAACTTGGATTAACTTTAAATTGTCAGATTAATTACTTTTCTAAGTTTGATCGTAAACATTATTTTTATCCTGATCTACCAAAAGGTTATCAAATTAGCCAGTACGATTTACCTTTTTGTTATAACGGATATATAAATACTAGTGAAGGAAGAGTAAGAATTCGACGGATTCATTTAGAAGAGGATACTGCTAAGCTTATTCATAAAGATTTAAGCGGAAAAAAAATGACGTTGATTGATTTTAATAGAAGTGGTGTTCCATTAATTGAAATTGTTACTGAGCCAGATATTCATAGTCCTTCTCAGGCTAAAGAATACGGGAAAAAACTTTATCAAATAATTCGTTATTTAGATATTTCTGAGGCTGATATGGAAAAAGGTGGAATGAGACTGGAGGCGAATGTGTCTTTACAAAATCAAAAATCAAGGATCAAAAATCAAAAATTAGAATTACCCAATTATAAAGTTGAATTAAAGAATATTAATTCGTTTAGATTTTTGGAAAAGGCAATTGAAGTGGAAATTGAAAGACAAAAAAATCTTTTGGAAAATGGTGAAACACCTGTTCAAGAAACCCGAGGGTATAATGCTAATAAAAATATTACTTTTTCTCAGCGCTCAAAAGAATCAGCTGAGGATTATCGTTATTTTCCAGATCCTGATCTGCCACCAGTGAGAATTACTGATGATTGGTTAGTCCAAATTAGATCTGAAATGCCTATGAGTTTAGATGATTATTTTTCTTTTATGGAAAAAACTTATCAAGTAAAAAAAGAGATGTTAGAGTTATTGTTTGAAACTTATAATGAAGGAGAAAGATTAAAAAAATTATTAGAAAAAACTCATAAAGAAATTAATCCGCAAAAATTAATTAACTTTTTAGTAAAAAATCAATCATTAGTAAAAAAATCTGATGAAGAAATTATTGCTGAATTTAAAAAACAGCAAGTTGTTAGCGATGTCTCTGATGAGGAGTTAGAAAATGTAGTTAAAAAAGTTTTATTAGCCAATCCTAAGGCTTTGGAAGATTATAAAAAAGGAAAAACTAATGTGATTAATTTTCTTTATGGTCAGGTAGTAAAAGAGTTGAAAAAGAGAGTAGAGTTTAGGAGAGTTCAGGAGATGATAGAGAAGATGAGTTAACATTTAATACTTAGTTTAATCAGTTACAACCGGTCAAGGTTAGTTGAAATTGATTGAAATCAGATAAAATCCGTTGGAATCGATTGTAATTAATTTGTAATTTATTAATTTATAACAGACAATATTGTTGATAATAAGATATCAAATATCAAAATCCAAAAAGAATAAAATATAAAACATAGAACGTTAAAATAAATTGTTTAATTGTTAAATTATTAAAATATTTAAAAAAAAGTTATTATTCTTTTTTAAATGTTAATGAAGAATTTTACTTGAGATTCTTTACTACCTTGAGATTCTTTACTACGTTTAGAATAACAAGAGGAATGTTTAGAGTCTTGTGTCAATTATCTGACACCTTAAGAGGTGTCACGGGGATAAGTAAAACAAGCTAAAAATTAATAAAAATTAAAGATTTTTTTAAATTTAGTAAAATTTGATTATGAATGAGCGGTTACAGGCAGTTATTTCTCGATTAGAAAAAAGTTTTAAATATGGTCAAAGAGTTTTTGAAATTGAACAAAGGATTAATTTTTTCCGAAGAATTACGCCAAAGAATGTTAGCCAACAACTATTATTAGCCCTAGATTTATATCATCAATCATTAAATCCTCAATTATCTCCAGTTGAGATTAAACGATTAGTTGATCAAACCAAAGATCAATCTGGAATTACTTATATGAATCAAGCAGATTTAGATACTTTATCACAATGGTATTTAGGTCAATTTGATGAAAAAGATCCGAAAAAATTTGATGAAAACTCAACTTTTAGAAAAGATTATCCAGAAAAAGCAAGGCGGTTTTTAGAAAGATATGCTCAAGATGTATTAATTAGTTATTTTTTTTCTCAAAGACAGGATTTAACTTCAGAAAAAAGACAGCAGTTAATCACTGATCTTTTAGATTTTTTATCAGTAAAAAAAGATGGTCGGGATCGTTATCAAAAATTATCTATAAGAAATTTAGAAGCTTACCAAGATAGTCAGGTTTTGGGTTTGTTTTTTTTACTTGATCAATTAAGGGATAGAAAAGAGAGAGTTTTTTTGGGTTTTGAAATTTATAGTAGCAAAAGTTTTGATCAAGCAATTGCTTTTAAGAATCAGGTTTTAGATTTAGTTAAAAATCAAGAGTTAAAAAAGTTTTTAGAGGAAAGATGGATAGAGTTAAAAAGAGGAGAATTTAAAATTGAAGATGAAAGAGAAGAACCAGAACCACGATTTTTTATAACAAGAGTTTATTATAATTTTTCTGATTCTTATATCCGCTGGTTTCAAAAAAAATATCCTTATAATAAAAAATATAAAGTAGATTTTTTAAGATTGTTAAGATCATCTACAGAACTGAAGAAAAAAAAATCTGAACAGTCTGAACAACAACAGCCTGAAAGGCTAAAAAGAAAAAATTTAGTTCGTCTTTTAATTGCTCGATTATCTTCTGATAATGGTGATTTTAATTGGCTTTTTAATTCGCTTTCAAAAGAACAGAGAAAAGATTTAGAAAAGTTAGAGTCAATTTTTGATAGATTAATTTTAGAAGACAAAGATCAAAGTTTTTTTAATGAGTTTAGAAATAGTTTTTTTCAATGGTTAGATTATCAACCTAGTGATAAAGAAAAAGAAAAAGGCTTTGTTTTTAGTAGATTTTTAACTTCAAAAATAAATGGTTTTATTATAAGAAGATTTTTTCAAGATTTTTATGGTCAAAGTAAAAGATTTGGGTTAGATAGTTATCAAGATTTTTTAAGAGTCCCTGGAGTTATTGAAAGTATATTAGCTGCGAGAAAACTTTTGGTTTTAAGACTAATAAGAGACTATTTACCAGAAGGATATAAAAGAAGAAATATTAATGCGGTAATGATTAATCAGTCAAAAATTCAAGCTGATTCAGATGTATATAATATTGCTGATTATGTTTTTAGTTATCCTAATTGGCCTTCTTTAAAGCCAATTTATAATCAATTAAAAAGGCAAGATAAGGAGGTTGATTTTACCAAGATTGATTTATCAGCTTTAGGTCAATTTAATTTTTCTACTTTATTACATCAGTTAATGTATTTTTATTTAGAGAGACAGTTAAATGATAATTTTTTAAATAAAGATTCAAGGAGACGACACCAAAGAAGAGAAGCTTTTAAAAGATTTTTAAAAGAAGGAAGATTTGTTAATCCATCAAAAAGATTTCCAGGTATTGACAAGGTAAAGATTATGGAAGATAATGGTAGAAGAAAAATATTATTTGCTGATTTTAAGATTGGAGAATTGGTTGGTTGACAAATATTATAGGTTTATGATATAATTAAATATATGGCTCCGGCTCCTAGAACTCCTGAAGCTAAAACTCCTGAAGAAGGGGCTTGTAACAAAATTGGTAATACAGCAAAACTTATTGGAGTAGGTATTGGAATTATCGGTGGATGTGGTTTATTAAAAACAGAATTATCTACTGTAATTATTAACCAAATCAAACAAGAAAATTTTTTAATAGCAGCTCAAGCAAAAGAAGGAATTGTTGGATTAGATGGAAAGCGTACTTCTTTGGCAGCGATTTTAGGTTATGAAAATACCCAAGACCCTGTTTTTCAAGAAATCACAAGAAAAGGAATAACATGCTTGCCTCAAAGAGTAATAATAGGTTCTTCACCAGAAAATTCACCAGAAAATCAAAAACAACCATCAATTAGAGACGTATGTACAGTTGCGATAGGCCGAGAAGGTGGTAGAGTTGAAATTGTAGCTTTTGGTGTTAATGAAAAAGGTCAATGGGAGCAACTTTTATTTCAATCTAATCAACTAGGTCAGCAAGGTGATCAGCAAGGTAATGATAATCAAGAAGATTTTCAAGAAATACTAACAACAGATGTATTGATTTTAGAAGAAAGGAATGGAGAAGGTACAGTAACTATACCTTCATTATTTACTCAAGAAGGAGGTCAGATAACAGTTGGTTTTGAAGCACGTTTAGATGGAAATCAAGTAGAGTTAAATCAACAACCATCTGGTCGGCTAATTTCTTTAAATTTAGCGACTGAAACGCAAAATCATGGATCAACCCCCACCCCGACGCGAACCCCTACCCCCACGTTCACCCCCACCCGCACGCCCACCCCCGTGACCGTGGACGGGGTGATGCGCCAGGCCGCAGCCGATGCCTGGCAGGTGGTCAAGCAGG
>FWWL01002660.1_pt1 | contig 35616 bp, 28 predicted proteins | sample 2228331 | NCBI WGS metagenome assembly FWWL01 (sample SAMEA103939775, study PRJEB20133) | metagenome
AAGCTTATCAGGACGCTTTGCGCGGCGCAAAACCACCAAAAGAAGCTCTTGAATTTGCCGCGAAAGAGTGGCGAAGACTTCTGGCGAATCGATAACCGCGCCCATCAGGCTCGGCAGCTGGTCGAGGGGGTCCACGCGCTGGCTGAGCATTGGATGGAGTGCGGTGTGAATGAGCAGCTCGAACTACTGCGAAATTTCAAAGATCAGGGAGTGGGTTTGTCATGCAATTGCGCCGTGAGTTCTTCGTTTTTGTGTGCGTGAGTCTGGCGAGCGTCGCGCTTAGCCAAAACTTGCCTTTGTCCACACCGCAACCTTTCTCGCTCATGCGTTGCACGCCGCTACCGATGGCGCGCCAGATGCATGGTGCAGCAGTCGTAGGCAATCGCCTCTATGTCCTGGGCGGGATCGAACATGTTGGTGGCTGGACAGGGTCGGTCATTTCCGCACCTATTCTAAAAGGTGGCGCTTTGGGCCCCTGGCGCCAGGAGCGTCCCATGCCCGAGTTGCGAAACTATATTTCCCAATCCGTCGAAGTTGTGAACGATCGCATCTATGTGGTCGGCGGTGGGGTTGTCGAAACAACCAATACCCAAGAAGACCAACTGACGCGCGCTAAGGATGTGCTCTGGACGCGTGTCAATCGCGATGGGACCTTTCAGCGGTGGTGGCGCAGCGAGCCTTTCACCGAGACGCCAGCGTCGTGCATTGCCACGGCGTCGAACGAGAAACACATCTTTGTGGTGGGCGGCTCGTTAGAGACCGGTGTCTCGGATCGAGTCATCGTGGGTGACTTTGCCCCGGACGGAAGTCCCTTCCGTTGGCGAAATGCTGCATCTCTCCCACTGCCACTTTGGTTTCATGGGGCGGCTATTCTGGAAGACCGTCTCTACGTTTGGGGTGGGCTCACAGAAAAATCGAAAGACGCGATCAACGAGAAAGTCTATTCCGCTGCAGTGCTTGATGATGGACAGCTTGGCCCCTGGCGCCAGGAAACCCCTATGCCCGCCCCCACATATTCCTCCGCTTTCTGCGGCTTTAATTGTTATCTTGTTGGCGTCGGCGGTCGCTACAAAGGAGCCGTCTATACCAACGCCATCTGGTACGCTCGGCTCGAAGCCGATGGTCGGTTGGGGGCGTGGCAAGTCCTCACGACCGACCTTGAGTCACGCGTTTATCACGCTCTTGGGCTTGATAAGCTCAGTGGCGCCGTCTATGTCATGGGTGGACAATATAAGGATGCTAACACTGTCGCTTTTGGACGCATGCTCGCTTCGGTGCAAGCGTTTCAAATCGCTCAGCCCCGCGAGCGGCGCTTGGAAGTGAAAACAAGTTCTTCCTCAGCCGCCCCGGCGCCATCCCAAGCGGCATCGCCCGCCGCACCTTCGACCGCATCGACAGAGGCTTCTTCAACCTTTGTTGATTTGCAGACGGCCCTGGGTAAGGCCCGACAAACCGGACGAAACATTTTGCTCATTCTCTATTCTCCAGAGGTTCCCAGTTGCAAACGCTTCTGGGACGAGGTGGTCCAAACACCCGCCTTTGCATCGGCTACTCAGGGAGTCATCGTTGCTGTAGAAAACACGAAAGAGTCGGACGAAGCAATGCGCCGTTACAGCCTCTACAAAGTGCCGGCGGCAGCTCTCTTGGATAGCAACGGGCGGGTCATCAGCACGACGCTGCGGTTGCGCGAGATCGATGACATCAAAGCGCTCCTCAAAAAGTAGCGCTCTCTTGCCCGTGGAATCGTCACGCGGCACCCACCGCAGCCACAAGTGTCGTGGAGCCGGAGAGAACTACAAAGTCGTGTCGCCGTTTTGCCCCAGTTGAATTTCGGGCGTGGCCTCGGGCGGAGCCTCATCGCGTGGGGCTGTTGCTGAGTGAACGAGCGCGCGAAGCAACTCGGCAAAGTAGTATTCCGCCAAGATGCGGCCAAGGCGTCGCTGGTCCTCAGGCGTCTGGCAGCGCGCCCGAATGAGTTCCGCCGTGATTGCAGGACCCACTGTGATTCCCGCCTTGCTGCACAGCGCCGTCACGCGAGGGACCAATACAGCAACTCGACGTGTTGCTTCCTCTACGGCTTCGTCACTTTGGGAACTTCGCAGGAGAGTCCGCGCGGCAGTCAGGAGTTCGTCTTCCACCGCCTCAGGGGGGCCGTAGGCGAGCTTCGCTTCACGCAGGCGCTTCAAGCTCGCCAGTCGCAGCCCATAATTCAAGTTGCTGCGCTTGAGGACTTCGTGTTGGCGGGTGGCGATGTCTGGCGCTTCGATCGGTGGAGGCGGCCCTGGTGAGGGAAAGAGTCGCACGAGAAGAGCTGAGAGCAGGAGGGCAGCGCCAATTGTTGCCAGCAACACCACTCCCCACGAATGTCTGGGACATTTGCGCGTGCGAGGAGCAGCACTCACAGGTGATCCCGTGCGTTGAAAGCGCGGCCGTTGAGAGCTTTATCCGGCAAGCGCAGAATCTTGAGAAAGCCGGCTGCCACCTGCTCAGGCGTGGGGAGCGTCGATGGGTCCTCATCGGGGTAAGCGAGGCGCCGCATCAGAGTGGAAGCACCGCCCGGATTGATCGAACACGAAATGATGCCTGTCTGCTCGCTTTCGGCGGCGATGAGCTGCATGAGAGCCTCGAGGGCGTATTTGCTCACGGCGTAGGCTCCCCATCTGGCGCGAATCGTGCGCCCCACGGAGGACGAGACGAAAACGATCCGGCCTCCCCCCGGCTGTCCCTTCATGTGACGCAGGGCATAGTGCGACACGTAGAATGCGCCATGCAGGTTCGTGGCGATGGTGGAGTTCCATTGTTCGGGAGTGTATTCGTGGATGGGCGCCATGATGCCCAGCACCGCCGCGTTGTTGATGACTAAGTCAATTCGGCCAAAGCGCTTCACGCATTCATCAACGAGATGTTGCACCCGTGTCGCATCGCGGATGTCGCATCCGCGCGACATGACGTCCACGGCGTATAACCGCCTTGCTTCATAGGCGACATTCTTGACCGCCTCGGCATCCCGGGCGACGAGACAGAGGTTTGCCCCTTCGGACGCAAGCGCTGCGGCGAGCGCTGCACCAATGCCTCGGCTGGCGCCCGTGAGCAAAACCACCTTATCCCTAAAGCTATACATCCCTAATCCCTTCCCACATCGAATCAAAATTCAAAGTTGTTCACGCACCTGCCGGCCTATCAGCGAATCAGATCCAGCACCGAAGGAGTGAGAATCGTTGACGAGTCGATGAGAAGACTCTCCTTTTTCAAAAGCGCGTCCTTGATATCTTGAACCGTAATGACTTTGCGCGGTTGCTCTTCGTGTGGGCGCTTATGGCGTTTCGCCAAGGCTTCAACTTTTGCCACGCGCGCAGCGTATTTCCCCCCGAGAAATTTTGCTTCTAGCCAGGTCTTCACGATCTCGCCGGCAACGCCCGCCCCAACCACCTTGCCGCCTAAACACAGGACGTTGGCGTTAGAGTGCTCGCGGCTCAGGCGAGCGGAAAAGACGTCATTCGCCACTGCCGCAAAGACTCCTGGTAGCATGTTGGCAACCATTCCAGAGGGATAGCCCGCGCCATCGACGAGGATCGCTCGTTCGCACTCGGCCCGACTCACCGCCAAGGCCGCTGGATAGACAAAATCCACAAAATCCACCGACTCACGCGAATTGGTCCCAAAATCCACGACATCGTGACCCAATTGTCGCAAGAGAGCGACAATCTCCGTTTTCAAGTCGAACCCTGCATGGTCACACGCCACGGCGATGCGCATTGTCGCCAAATCCTCACCTTTCCCCATTACTTGAGCTTCGTCTACTTGGGTGAGCTGACGTCGTCAATTTGTTTTCAGGCTTTCCCCCCAAGAGAAAGCGGTTGCACGCGAGACCCCTTTGCGCATGATAGCAGAGGCAAAAGCCAATCAACGTACAAGGGAGTTCTCAAAATGGTGAGGTTTCAACGTCTCGCAGTGCTTGTCGCGCTTGCCGCACTCCTTTTCGGCTGCACTGGCGTGGCCGAGCATATTCGTCAGCATGACTTCCGCACGTACCGCAGATCTGCTGCGCGCGAAAAGGCCGTGCCCTCACCCATTGCCGACGTTTTCGACATGCAGGGTTGGACCTCGGATTTCGATGGAGCAACCGCATTTGCTCGCGTCAACGGGCAGAAAACGATCGTTTTCTTCTACGCCTCCGGGGCTTCGTCCGAAAAGGCCAAGCAGACGGTCGAGAGCGCCGTGCGGCGTGTCTCGAACGTCCAAAAGGTCGCACTCGATTTCTCGAAGAAAAAAGGGATTGCCGAGAGATTAGGGGTGGTGAAAGCACCAGCCATCGTTGTGCTGGATCCTTCCGGGCGTGTGATGGCTCGCGAGCAGGGTCAACTGACGCGCGCCGATGTTCAAGCAGCACTTGGCCTCTAAGCCCCAGGCTTCGTGGAACTTTTTTCTCCACCTGAGGGGCAAAGGGCTTCCCGAACCTGTCGAGCATTGAAGCGCATCAGCTCGACGTAGGTTGTGCGCTCATTTGTCCCCTCCGGATCGAGAATGCTGACACGGGCGCCGATCTCCTTTGCCAAAATGTTCCCGATGCGAGGGTCCTGCTGAGGCTCGCAGAAAATCGTCTTAGTTTGCGCTTCGCGCAGGAGACGCACGAGGTTTTTCAGGTAGCGCTCGGAAGGCTGCTTTCCCGGAAACTCCTGCACCACGCCCCCCACAGTGAGATTGTAACGGCGCGCGAAATACGCAAACGCCCCGTGGAAGGTCACCAGGCTTTTTCCCCGGCATGGCTCCAGTTGCGTTGCGATTTCCTCGTGGAGCTTCAACAACTGTTGCCTGTAGGCCTCAGCACGGCTATTCCATTCCGGCGTTCGCCCGGGCGCGACCTTTGTGAGAGCTTGAGCAATTTCGGACACAGCCTCGCGTGCCAGAAGCGGATCCAGCCAAAAATGGGGGTCCGGGCCGTGTCCGTGATCGCAGTGATCATGATCGTGATGTTTGTGGAGTGGTTCGGAAGCGGTCGGCTTCACCGCGGCTGTGGTCGGGTGATCGCCGAGGAGCTCGGTGGGCAAAAGGCCGCGCTCTTTGAGACGTTCCCCCAATGCGAGCCGCGTGGCCCCTGAAGCCGTTTCTCCGAGGCGGTTTGCCCAGTCATCCAGCCCCAGCCCGACAGAGACAAAGAGGCGGCAGCGCGCGATGCGCCGCAAATCGCTGGGGGTTGGCTCGAACGTGTGTGGCGAACGCCCCGGAGGAACAAGGACAGTGACGTCCACGTTTTCGCCCCCCACTTGGCGCAACCAATCAGCTAGGGGCAAAATCGTCGCGACGACGGCCACCTTCTGCTGGGGCGAGGTGGTTTCGGCCACTCCCGGACTGGGCTTGCCCAGAAAAAAGACTGCTGCTAACGTTCCCCACCATAGGGACCCGAAACATTTGCGAATCACGAATGCGTCCTCCCTAACTTTTTGCTTGCCCCAAAATACGTCATCGAATAGCGGATATTGACGTAAGCTCAAGAAATGACTGGAAAAGGGTCACGCATGACGAAGCGGATCTGCATATTTGTTGCGCTGGCGACACTACTCGCGAGTATGGGGTGGGCACGTGGGCCATTTTATGACGAGTCCGTGCCGGCCCGCTCCGGACGCAAGTTGATGCGAGGAGTGACGAATACCCTCTTCTTCTGGGCGGAGATTCCTAAAGAGATCAACCGTGACTGGCGCAATGTTGATCCTTTGAGCGGAGTTGTCACGGGAACGGGCCGTGGCGTTTTCAAGGGTGTTCAGCGCCTTGGGGCAGGAATCTATGAAATGGTGACGTTCCCGATCGATGTTCCGGCAAAGTACCAACCGATGATGTATCCGGAAACACCCATGGAAGATGGCGTTGATTGGGGAGGCGAGGATTACTACAAGTCGCGCCTGACGAACAAGCTAACGCATTGAGGCATGAATAAGGCTTAGCGGTCCGAGAGTTTCACGGATCGGGGCGTTATCCGAGTATCAAAAAAGAGAAAATTTGTGGAGGAAAGAAACAATGAAGTGTAGCTCAAGCAAACTGATGGCGGTGGTCGGTGTGGCTGCGATGTTCTTGATGGTCATGCCCGCTCTGGCCCAGCGCTATGGCGACGAATATCGCGAGGCCAGCGCCTTCAACAAAATGCAACATAAGTTGGGGCGTGGTCTGGCCAATGTTGCCACCGGCGCCATTGAAGTCCCCAAGAATATCTCTCGCGAGTGGCGCAAGAGCGATCCGATCACCGGTTTTATCATTGGCGGCGTGAAAGGCGTTGGGTGGGCAGCCACCCGCATCGCTGTGGGTGTCTACGAGACCGTCACTTTCCCCATCCCAGTGCCGGCAAACTACGAACCGTTGATGCAGCCCGAGACCCCGCTGCCAAGCGTCTGGGGCGAGCAACTGCCCTACTTCGACGCTGAAGGCGATCCGCGGATTACGCGCTAATTAGCGCGAGCGATTTCTTCCTTACCTTATCGGCGTTTTTGGCGGTGGACTTCGAGGAGAAGTCCTCCGCTTTTGCTTTGTACCTATCAGAAGCAAGAGCACACAAGTTCGCCAAGGAGGATTGCACTATGGCCCTAAATTCCCGCATGCAGCGAGTGAACGAAGAACTCCGTATGGCGATTGCTCAGATCGTGATGCAGGAAGTGAAGGACCCTCGTGTGGCTGACCGCATGATTTCCGTCAACCGCGTTGCTGTTTCCAAGGATCTTCACTATGCCCGTGTTTGGGTTAGTGTCCTTGGCACCGACGCCGAGTGCGTCGCTGCTGTGGCGGGGCTCAATCACTCGCGAGGTTTTATCAAGCGTCTCCTCGGCGAACGTATCGTGCTCAAATACTTGCCGGATCTTCACTTTGAGTACGACCCATCCACCAAGGAATCGGCGCGGCTCCTCGAACTTTTCCGCCAGATCGAGTCCCAGCCATCTGCTACCAAGCCCCCCATCGAGGTTGTGGACGAAGAGCACGAATAAGAGTGTGGGCCGTAATGACCAACGCTACCGCCCCCATCGAAGCCTAGGGGAGAGGCTTGTCTGATGGCCTGCCGCTCTGGAAGACTTCAGGTGGGCTGCATCGGGCATGCCCTCAAGGAGTCGCTCAGTCCTAGCGAGTGTGCAGTGCTGCTCAGGGAAGCCGTCCGTGCTGCACACGTCGAGTGTGTGGCGGCGCTGTGCATCTCTGATGGGGGCGATGGGTTTCTGGAGGCCGCCCAGTCTCTTTATCCGGCCGCCGTGGCTGCAGAAGCCTCTGTGCGGCCACCCCATGGTGCTCGAGTTCGCGCCGCCTATCTCTTCGACGCATCACAAGGAATGGTCATCATCGAAAGTGCCCAAGCCGTCGGGCTTCGCCTCGTGCCCCCTGCAGCGCGCTCCATACTCGCTCTCGGCACGGGAGGACTTGGCGAGTTGATCGTCGCCGCTTGGCAGCGTGGAGGGCGGCGGTTTTTCATTGGCCTCGGCGGAAGCGCGACCTGCGACGCTGGCATCGGCATGTTGGCGCTTCTCCACGATGTGTTCGTTCGCAAGCTTCCCCTCAGTCGAGCTCGCTGGTTGACCGCGGCCGATCTCCCAAGCTTTTTCCCCCAGGAAATCGTTGATCTTCGGCTAGCGCTCCAGGACGAAAAGACCGAAATCATTGCCGCAGCGGACGTCGATAGTCCATTGATAGGTCCGCAGGGGGCTGCACACCGTTTTGCGCCCCAGAAAGGGGCAACATCGGAAGAAACCGAGTGGCTCGAACATCAGCTCACGATTTTCAGTGAGAAGCTCGCTCCGCTTTTGGGTGATGACCTGTCGCGGCATGCCGGCGCCGGTGCAGCGGGGGGATTGGGCATGGCTTTTTTGGCCCTGGGGGCATGCCTACAGCCCGGGGCACAGCTCTTTCTTCAATCTGAGGACTTCAACAAACTTTGCGCATCAAGTGATCTTGTCATCACTGCCGAGGGGCGTTTTGATCGAACGAGTCTCGGAGGAAAAGCTCCTTGGCAGGTGGCCACGGAGGTCCGGCGGCGAGACCGTCGGGCTGCAATAATCTGCGCGCAAGCCGATGATGTGGCACGTGACGAAGCCTCGCGCCGCGGCATCGACATCATCGAATTCGCTCCGGGACTCCCTTTCAGCGAAGCTGCCCCACGCACCCGCCAGCTTATGACCGAGTCGCTCACGCGTTACCTGCTGGCTCTTCAGTGAGGTTTGTCGTCTGTCTCGCGCATCACGCGCCTCGTTGTCACATTTCTGCCACAATTCTGTCGCAAATCTGTCACGTGTTTTCGCCCCGGCGGCATGGTAATAAAGAGATGAAAAGGGTTAGAAAACGACCTAAATTGAGGAAAGGCCGAAGTTCATGGGATTGCGAAATAACCTTTTGGGTATGATCAGTGCAGGTGCTCTTGCGCTTGTTACTCCTGCCCTGGGTCAAAAGCCCATGGTGAAGATCGATGGCTCAAGCACCGTTTTCCCCCTCACGGAAGCAGTCGCAGAAGAATTTCAAAAAGCCAAAGCGGGTGCCGTCAATGTGACCGTCGGGATCAGCGGGACAGGAGGCGGCATGAAAAAGTTCCTGCGCAACGAAATCGACATCGCGGATGCCTCCCGACCTATGCTCCAGCAGGAGCTCGATGAGGCACGCAAGAATGGCATGAAATTCCTTGAGCTACCCATTGCCTACGATGCGTTGTCCGTGGTTATCAACCCGCAGAATACGTGGGTCGACCATCTTACCACGAGCGAGCTTCGTCTGATCTGGGCACCGGAAGCCCAAGGCAAGATCACAAGCTGGAAGCAGGTTCGCGCATCTTTTCCTGATGTTCCGCTTACTCTTTACGGACCGGGAAGCGATAGCGGGACATTCGATTATTTTACCGAGGTCATCGTTGGGCGCTCCAAAGCAAGCCGCGGCGACTATACCGCGAGCGAGGATGACAACGTTCTCGTGCAAGGCGTCGCGCGCGACAAGGGTGCGCTGGGTTATTTCGGCTACGCCTATTACGTAGAGAACCGTAACCGCGTCAAAATTGTCCCGATCGACAGTGGCAAGGGGCCGATTGAGCCGACCGAGGACAGCGTTCTCAAAGGCACTTACACGCCCCTGTCACGCCCTCTCTTTCTCTATGTCAACGTCGAATCTCTGAAGCGCCCAGAAGTGGAAGAGTTCGTGAAGTTTTATCTTGAGCATATTGGCGAGCTGGCGTCCGAAGTTGGTTACGTTCCGCTTCCCAACTCTGCCTACGCGAAGGGGCTTCAGCGGCTAAAAAAACGTGAGGTTGGGACAGTTTTTGCCGGGCATGCTGAGGCTTCAGTCACCCTCGACGCTCTATTCGAAAAGAAGCTCCATAACTAGAGGCGATCCGCAATGGCGCTCAGCAATGGCATAGTCACCTTGAGAGAAGTTGCTGAAGCCCCATCGTGTCCTGCTCGTCCCTACGGACTGCCCGCCATCGTGGGGCGTGATGTGCAAAGGGCTCGGCTCAGGGATCGCATCATGGCGGTTTTGTTGGGCACCGCAGCTTTGCTCAGCGTAGTGGTCACCACCGCCATCGTGTGGATTCTGTCGACAGAAAGTTTGAACTTTTTTCGCCATGTCTCGCTGAGAGAATTTCTCATGGCGACAGAGTGGACCCCCCTCTTCGCCAATCCCCGCTATGGCATCGCCCCACTTGTTCTGGCAACGGCGGTCACCACGTCCCTCGCCCTCGCCGTCGCAATTCCCGTAGGCACGATCGTGGCCATCTACCTGAGCGAGTACGCTTCCGTGCGCAGTCGCGAAATCCTCAAGCCGACGCTCGAACTGCTTAGTGCGGTGCCTACGGTTGTCTTCGGGTATTTTGCCCTTCTGCTCGTGACCCCCTTGCTTCAACGCCTGTTCCCACAAGTCGGGGGGTTCAATATGCTCAGTGCGGGCATTGTCATGGGGATTATGATCATCCCCTATGTGAGCTCGCTTGCCGAAGATGCTATGCGAAGCGTGCCAAACCTTCTTCGTGAAGGCGCCTACGCCCTTGGGGCGAACAAACTCACCACAGCGGTTCGAGTTGTCATTCCTGCAGCGCTCTCTGGCATTGGGGCCGCTTACGTGTTGGCCGTTTCACGCGCCATTGGCGAAACCATGATTGTTGCTGTGGCTGCAGGAATGCAACCGCGCTTCACTGCCAACCCTGCTGAGGGGGCTGCAACGCTCACCGCCTACATCGTTCAAGTCTGCCTGGGCGATGCCCCCCACGGCAGCATCGCGTACCAATCGATTTTCGTCGCCGGAGGCACTCTCTTTATCCTGAATCTGATTTTTAACATGATAGCTCATTATCTCCGCCGCCGATTTAGGGAGGAGTACTGATGAACGATCTTCGTCGAACGATCCGACGGCGTCGCCGCGTCGATGCCATATTTCGTGTGCTCGGCGTGGTGTGCACGCTTATCGGGCTGTCGACGATCGGTCTTCTTCTCCTTTTCTTGGTCGTCAAAGGAGCTCAGCACCTCACGTGGGACTTCTTCACATCTTATCCTTCACGCTTTGCTCAGAAAGCCGGTATTCTGCCCGCCATCGTGGGTTCTGCCCTTGTCATGCTCGTGACGGCGGTTCTCGCTATACCCATTGGAATCGCCGCAGCCATTTTTCTCGATGAGTATGCTCCGCGCACGTGGGTGAGCTCGCTCATCGAGCTCAACATCACGAACCTTGCTGGTGTCCCGTCGATCATTTATGGGCTCATGGCCCTGGGCATTGTCGTCTACGGTCTGGGGTTAGGGAGGAGCATTGCTGCTGCTGGCATTACGCTGGCTCTGCTCATCTTGCCGATTGTTATCACCGCAACGCGCGAGGCGCTTCGCTCGATTCCCCGCGATATTCGCGAAGCCGCTTTCGCGCAGGGAGCTACGCGCTGGCAGACGGTGCGCTACCATCTCCTGCCTTACTCGTTGGGAGGAATTGCCACTGGAGTGATCATTGCTCTTTCGCGCGCTGTGGGGGAGACGGCGCCCCTTATCACGATCGGCGCGTTGAGCTTTATCGCATTCTTGCCGCCCGCGCCGGTGAGCGCCCAGCCGCCGTATTTCTCTTTCCAGTGGCTCGCCTCGCCGTTCACTGTGCTCCCCATTCAGATTTTCAACTGGGTGTCGAGGCCACAGCCCGCGTTCCACGAAATTGCCGCTTCTGCGGCGCTCGTTCTTATCGTTTTCACATTAGGCCTCAACAGTGTGGCCATGATTCTGCGTCGTCGCGCTCGCGCCCGCATGTCCATGTAAAGGGAGGAACAAGCACATGAGCCCAGCCATTTTGGATTCGATCAAAGCCTCACCTAAAGAGAGTCGCTCCACAGGAGCCTCAGGAAGTCCTCTCGAAAAGGTGACCTCTGAGGAAGCTGCCCTGGCCATGCCCGTCAAAGCAGAGGTTAGACACCTCAATTTCTTCTACGGCGACCATCAGATTCTCCACGACGTGAGTCTCCCCATTCGTGAATGTTGCGTGACGGCGCTGATTGGCCCCTCAGGGTGTGGCAAAACGACCCTGTTGCGCTGCTTTAACCGCATGCATGACCTATACCCCGGGAATCGCTACGATGGCGAGATCATCCTCAACCCCGATGGGATCAACATTGTCGCGCCCCACACCGACCCGATCGAAATGCGCATGCGCATCGGCATGGTCTTTCAAAAACCCAATCCCTACCCGAAATCCATTTTCGACAATGTGGCATTTGGCCTTCGCCTGCGCGGCGTGCGGGGAAGTGAGCTGCGCGACCGCGTCGAGTGGGCTTTGCGCAGCGCCGCCCTTTGGGAGGAGACAAAGGACCGGCTTCGCGACAACGCTCTCTCGCTCTCCGGCGGGCAGCAGCAACGCCTTTGTATTGCGCGGGCTCTCGCTCCCATGCCAGAGGTGCTCTTGCTCGACGAGCCGACGTCAGCACTCGACCCGATTGCCACTGCACGTATTGAAGAGCTCATTGCCGAACTCCGCGGTCGCCTGACAATTATTATCGTTACGCATAACATGCAGCAGGCGCAGCGAGTTGCCGATTTCACAGCCTTCATGTACCTTGGGCGCTTGGTTGAGGCAGGGCTCACCAAGCGCCTCTTTGAAGAACCAGCGGAAGAGCTAACGCGCAACTACGTGCAAGGTCACTTCGGTTGACAATTTTACGGGGCTCGAGTCAAGTTTCGCCGTTTTCACGTTCTTGACAGAGGGCGGCTGTTGGCCGACTTCTGTTCTTGCCTATGCCCACAACATCGGCCGACATCCTTGTCATTGGGCAGGCTGCGCGACGATACGTCAGTCGCATAGCCAAGCCGTCCTCGTGCCAAGTCAAGACAGTTCCTTGCGCCGAGGCATGTTCGGACGCGTTCCCGACCGTAGTTGCCGACGCTCAGTTCGACTTCTTTGATTACCTTCGCTTCGGCGAGACGATGTTGGCGTTGCGCGAACGAGTCGCCGCCGCCGGGGACCTTGTCCTGGTTCGCCACCCCGGCACGAGGGACGATTATTTTGTTTATCGCGACGACACCTTTTTTCGCACAGAGTTCCCCGCAGCGTGGGAAGCGGATTTCGAACACGTCGAAGTCGTCGAGCAAGATGGGTTTCTCCTGCTCAAAGCCATACGACGGCGCGCGCTCGAGGAAGCTAATCCCCTTCGCGCCGCACGTCCCTGGGGACACTTAGCGCACGTATTTACCTATGCCAGCCACGATCTTCCACCCCCTGAGTACGCTTGGATCCCAGCCACGTTTCGGTGCAACTTGCGCTGCCGGACATGTTCTGTGCGCAATAGTCCGCCTGGCGCTGATATCAGCGCCGAGCTCATCGACCGCATCTTCGATGCCGTAGGGCAATCTCTGGAAGTTGTGAATGTCACTGGCATCGGCGAACCTCTTTTTTCGCGCACATGGCCACGCCTGCGCCTGCGCATTCGAGAGCGCCCCTACCGCCGCCTCGAGATTGTCACGAATGCCATGCTGCTCAGCGAAGAAGAAGTTCGCGACATGATGCGCCCCGAGCACCCGACAATTCTCGTCATTTCTATCGATGGTGCGAGGCGCGAAACCTTCGAGTTCATCCGCGACCGTGCCCGCTGGGATCGTTTGGTGCAAACGATGGAAATGATCTCGCGGTTGCGGCAGGAGCTCCGACCGGGCCCACTCTTTACGCTCGCGGTCGACTTCGTGGCAGTCAAAGATAACATCGCCGAGTTGCCCGAGCTCATTCCCCAGCTGGCGGCTTGGGGCGTTGACATGCTTATTGTCATCGAAATGGGCGACTGGGTTACGAACCGCGACTTTTACTATGAACAGGCTTTGCGATTTTACCCAGAACTTGCTAACAAGTATTATGATGAGGCGAGAGTGATTGCTGCGCGCTATCCTTTCCGACAAGTTTTCATCCCCCCGAATTACACTCTTGAGGCCGCCTCAGCAACTCTCGCTCACCGCGATGCGCGAAAGGGAAGAGCTTGGGCACGAGCGCGTCAAACACTTCGTCCTCTCTACCGTGCATTCACCCAATCGGGGGCTGGGCGGATCCTTGGTCGCGCTGCGCTTGCGCTCATCGAGGCCTATTGTTCGCGCCCCGTCGGCCTCCCATCGTCGTTGAAGCAGCGGCTTCAGCAACAACTTGCCATCTCGCGTGTCGAAGGTTTTGGAGAGTTTCGGCGCGTGCGCGGTTTCTGTGAGGTTGTGGCGCGGCGCGCCTATTTCCACATTGATGGTCAGATCGCTAACTGTTGCGGACTCATGGAGCCGCATTTTGGCAATCTCAAGGAGACCGACTTTTCCGCAATCTGGTCGGGACCGCGTTGGAGAGAATTTCGCCTACGCAACCTCTTCGGCTTCCCCCACACAGCTTGCTACTACTGCACCCTTTCCTACGGTTTGCCGGAGTCTAATCCGGAGAATTTCATGGCGGCTCATCGATTGGCACCTGGTGAGAATCGCCTCGCTCGACACTTGAGACGGTTGCGGCGCGATTTTCCGCGGTGACCATCTGGGTCAACCATCTCTCTACCCAGCTTACGCCCTCGAAAACCGTTGACTGACAGAGCCTGTATGTTAGATTAAGTTCAATAGGTCGAGAGGTCGAATGATAAACCTCAGGGTGTTGCTCAGCCCCGAGGGGGAGGGTGTGATGATGGTGTCCGTCATTGATCTGAGACGAGCGGTGGCGGCGTCACTTCTTTTGACTTGGGCCGCTCTGGGAGGAAGTGCGGAGTGGGAATACGTAAAATCCGTTCAGATTCCACGCCCGTATGTACCGATTCTGGCAGCCGTGACCCCTACGGGTGATTGCGTTGTGGCCACATTCAACAACACGCGCGACGAGCAGCCCGTGGAGCTTCCGGTGATCTACATTCACAAGCCTCTCACAAACACACCATCATTTTATATTGTTTGCAAGAATAAGTTTCCTGCCTTGCGGGGCTATTCGGGCGTCGCTGTTGATTCGGCTGGCTGTTATTACGTGAGCGCTGATACAGGGGGGCAGGATTCCTGGATTCGGAAGTTTCTCCCCAACGGCAAACCTGATCCTCAGTTTGGGGTCAATGGTGAGGTCCGCCCGGGGCGCAGAGTGCTAGGGCTGGATATCGCCGGCAATTATCTTTTTACGACGTTTGGCTTTGCTGAGCTGGCGTGTTATGATGCCCGCACGGGGCAACTCATCGGCCGAGTCGTGCCGCCAGAAAAGAATGCTCCTCCCATCCACGATATTGCTGTCGACACCACGCGCGAGCTCATCTTTGGTGTTGCCAATGGTGCTGCTTGGGTCTGGCGCGGTGGGAAATTCTCCAATCTTGCTGGCTATCGTCTAGAACGGCTCAGCGAAGATCTCCTCAAAGAACCCAAAGTCGGGGAAGGTGTGTATTTTGATGCCTTTGGCAAGCAACTGCTCATGGCTGTGGGCGAGACAACAGCTCTCTATGCCGCGGATCTTGAAGGAAAACTCAGCAAGTCAGAAATCACTGGTGGGGGAGGGCTTGTCCAGGCGCCGGCGGACGTCGTGCTGCTCACCGACGGCGAAACCGTGTTCATGCCCGATAAACGGCCAGGGCCGTCAGGAGAGTGTCTGCTGCACGTGATGAAAAGGGCGAAAGCGGTGACCCGGGCTGCGGGCGACCAAGAAGCTACGCTTCCCTCGTTAGCGGCAGCCGGTTTACTGCGTCCCGCAAGCACTTCTCAGCCCCAACCCTCTCCTGTGGCCATCGAGGGCAGCGGAGTTGCCTGGAGGAGTTCGTTCGAGGCCGCTCGTGATGAAAGCAAAAAGGTAAATAAACCTATTTTCCTTTATGCCCGCACATCGGTGGCAAAACCTTGTCAGGACCTTGAAGCGAACTTCCTTAAGAGTACCGACTTCGCCCAGGTGGCCGCAAAAGTCATTCCTGTCTTTTTTGACGTCACCACAGATCCTAAGCTCGCTCAACAGCTTGGGATATTCCGTGTGCCGTTCATGGCCCTCTATCGCCCTGATGGCGAACGAGTCGAGCTGTGGATGGGCAAGAATATCGACACCACGGACGTTTTGGGAAAGCTTTCGCAAGCTGCCCGCTAACGGCATGGGACGTTTCACCTGCAGCTTGATCCAAGGTGCGGGCCGCCCCGAGCTGGTGGTGGATGCGGAACGCTGATTCGTGAGTTACTGGCTAAGCATTTGAGGCTTGAGATCACCCCCCGCCCATAAAAAATCAAATCAAGCTTCAATGTGGCGCATCCTTCCGAGACCTGACACCACAGGCGACGAGCTCTTGTCTTGACTCTAACGAAATCACTTTACGCAATGGCGAGAGAACAGAACCCGTCGCGACTTGTCCTTCGCCTCCCAACTTCGGCGCGGCGTGGCACAGGAAGGTCTGGCCCACTCCCATTCGAGCTTTCGTAAGCCGCTTTTAGACAGGCACTGAGCGTCCCATGAGCTAACAAACGCCCTCGTTGCCACACTGATGGCTGTCTCCCCACCCCAGCCCCTCGTGACGCCTCCACCTGTATGGGTATGGGAGAGAGTTGTGGTGTGCGAGTTCACATTGTCCTCTAGGTGAAAAAATGCCGTAGTTTAGGGTCGTTTCTTGGATCAACTTCATTACCTGCGCAAAACAACAGATTTAAAATTACTTCCTGAAGATTAGCTTGACATCCTTTGTTGAAACAAAGGAGCCAACGGAACGGTAAAAATACAGTTTGTGTCAAAAGTGACCCTAACGCGATCTTTCGGCGGAGACGAAATATGACGAGAGAGGATTTGATGATTCACAGGATTGTTCCTTTGGCCGCCTTTTGTGTTATGACTCTTTTTATGCAAAGTTCGTGGGCCGACCAGTGGCAATACGTCAAGTCGATTCAAATTCCTCGCCCATACGTGCCCATTTTTGCTGCCATCACCCCGACGGGGGATTGCGTTGTGGCGACCTTCAATAACACTCGGACAGAGCAGCCCGTCCCCTTACCCGTAATTTATATCTATAAACCGTTGAGTGAGTCCCCCTCTTTCTACGTGGTCTGCACGAACAGCTTCTCGGCGTTGCGGGGCTATTCGGGTGTGGCCGTCGATTCTACAGGTTGCTTTTACGTGGCAGCGGATACCGGCGGCAATGATTCGTGGATCCGCAAGTTTCGGCCCGATGGCAAACCCGATCCGCAGTTTGGCGTCAACGGTGAGGTGCGTCCCGGCCGGCGTGTCCTCGGACTCGACATTGCTGGGAAATATCTTTTCACCACACTCGGCTTTGCCGAGCTCGTTTGCTACGACGCGCGAACTGGGCAGCTGATTGGTCGAGTCCCCCCATTGGGTAAAGAGGCTCCGCCGATTCGCGACATCGCGGTGGACCCCACCCGCGAAGTCATTTACGGCGTGGCCAAAGGTGCAGCGTGGGTTTGGCGAGGGGGAAAACTCTCCGATTTGTCAGGCTACCGTCTCGAAAGATTAACTCAAGACAACCTTCAGGCTCCAAAAGCTGGCGAGGGAATCTACTATGATGCTTTCGCTAAGCAAGCCCTGCTGCCCGTCAGCGAGCTCGCCAGCCTTTTTGCTGTCGATGGCAATGGTAACATCAGCAAATCCGAGCTTGCCGGCGCTGGTGGACTCGTGCAATCGCCTGCTGACGCTGTGCTGCTCGCCGACGGAGAAACCCTTTTTATTACGGACATGAAGACCGGTCCTTCCGGCGAGTGCTTGCTCCACGTGATGAAACGCGCGAGCGCCGTCACGCGTTCCGCTGATGCTCAAGAAGTCACCCTCCCTTCACTTGCCGACGCTGGCCTGCTAAAAGCTAGCAACGGGGCGTCACCTACCGCGGCACCTGCAGGGCAACCCGGCGAGGGAAGCTTCTCATGGCGCACCTCGTACGAAGCAGCGCGTGACGAAGCCAGGCGCACCGGCAAACCACTTTTCCTCTATGCCCGCACCGCCGCCGCAACGCAGTGCCAGGAGCTCGAGAGCGGCTTTCTCAAAAGCGCCGAATTCGCCAAGGCAGCTGAGCGCGTCGTGACGGTTTTCTTTGATGTTACGAGCGACCCGAAACTTGCCCAACAACTCGGTATCTTCCGTGTTCCATATCTGGCCATTTATCGCCCCGATGGCGAGAGGGTCGAGATGTGGATGGGCAAGAACATCAAGACCAGCGAAGTGGTGCAAAAGTTGAATCAAGTGGCGCGCTAGTGCTCCCGCCGCGTCAGGGGGCGCCGTTCTCGGGATTGGCTGTCGTCGCAGTGCCCTAAGAGGGAAGCGGCCTTTTTAGCGCGGAACATGAGTTTACAGGCGACTGAACGGTGTCCGTAAAGAGCGCTCTCACGATATCTGGCAACGCGCGCAGCGGTACCTTGATCCCAACTTTTTCATTGTGCGCAAGGAAGAGAGACCAGGGAGCTCCCACGAGTTTTTGAGTGTGTGGATGCCGCGCGACGCGCGGACGGGAATCCGCCTCCATCGAGCTGCGACCAATTTGAGGGAAAAAAGCGCTTCAGCCAGCGGTTTACCTCCGGTGCCTTGCAATGTTTTGCAGAAGTAAGGAAAGTAGATATCCCCTAACTTGATGGTTGCTCGGGGAATTCCCTTGCGCCTCGCTCGCCAACGCTTGGAGACTGAGCATCGGCGCAAGCTTTCTGCGATTCAGCTCTTGTTGCTTTCATGGGAGGACGAGCCAGCGGCGCTCCCCTCGTCAGGGCGACTTGTCGTGAGATGATGGGTCCTGCTCGCGGAGCGAATGAAAAGTCGCCGATCAGAGTATAGATATCGTGCCACGCCTAAGCGCTGTGGCGAGTGCCGGAGTGGCGGAATTGGCAGACGCGCTAGATTCAGGGTCTAGTACGGGCAACCGTGTGCAGGTTCAAATCCTGTCTCCGGCACCAATTTCTTTTTTCCCCTGCGTCATTGTTTTGCTGAACTACTTTGGGGCGGCAGGATGACGTTCTGCCAACCAGCTGCGCCAGGGACCGCTTTACTTTTCAGACGACGCCTCCACGTCATGGCGGCGACCTTGGTGTGTGGGCCCGGCACCGGCCGTTGCGTCTCTGTGGAACCTTGCTGGCCCCTCCGAGGCCTCCCCCTCGATTTGCCCGTGGTGTGCAAACAGTCGAGGTCGTTCATCCCGCCAGAACCGAGAACGAAAAAGGATAAAGAATGAAAGAGTACCAGAATGGTTCTTGTTTGCGATGACGCTGAAAATCCCTCATCACCACACTCGTTTTACGACGTACGTCGTCATCATAGCTTGTCTCTATTTCGGTCTCTTGCAAGGCTGTGCCACGGAGAGTCAAACAATGAAACCACGCTACTCAAAGTCCCTTTACGACATTACGCGGCTGCCGCGCACAGAAGTTGAAGCACTTGCTGCCAAGCTTCCGCCTGAGGCGTATCGCGTCACCCAAGCTGCAGGTACGGAGCCGCCGTTTTGCGGCGGCCTTCTCAATGAGAAGAAGCCCGGGCTCTATGCTTGCGTGGTCTGTGGTTTGCCCCTTTTTCGTAGCGAGCACAAGTTCGAATCGGGGACAGGCTGGCCAAGCTTTTTTGATGTGTTTGATCCCGATCACGTTGCCCGAGTCCCTGATTATTCGCATGGAATGGTCCGCACAGAAATACGCTGTGCCCGTTGCGGGGCGCACTTAGGCCACGTGTTTGATGACGGCCCGCGTCCTACCGGCCTGCGTTACTGCCTTAACTCGGCAGCCCTCAGATTTCTGCCAGCGGGCGCCGAACTTCCGCCCGAAAGCCGCCCTGTGGAAACTCGGGTTGCCTACTTCGCTGGCGGGTGCTTTTGGGGTGTCGAGCACTGGTTTCAGCTAGGTCCCGGCGTGATTGATGTCGTGAGCGGCTATATGCAGGGGCATGTCCCCAATCCAACTTACGAAATGGTATGCACCGGCACGACGGGCCACGCCGAAAGCGTCAAGGTTGTCTACGACCCGCGCCGCATCAGTTATCGCCGTCTCCTCGAGGCCTTTTTCGAGATTCACGATCCCACACAAGTGGGCGGGCAAGGCCCCGACATTGGTGACCAATATCGATCAGGCATCTGGTACGTGGACGACGAGCAACGCCGAGAGGCGGAGAAATTTCTCGAGGAAATGCGTTCGGATCCGCGGTTCCAAGGCCGCCCCATCGTCACGCAGCTCGAACAAGCCAAGACGTTTTGGCCTGCGGAAGATTACCACCAGGACTATATCATCCGTACGGGCCGACGCTGTCACGGTCGCAACCCCTGGATAACAGAAAAACAATAAAGCAAGTTTTGAGCGTTGAGCGGAGGAGCGCCGCCGCCCACCCGATCTGTGGCCAGATGCTCCGAGAATTACCTCGGCCAAGGAAGCTCGTTTGCCCCAGCCCATCGGGGAGCTTTCGCCTCTCAGAAGGGTCGGGAGGTTGCAACGACCGAGGTGCGCCCAGTGCTTATCGGTGAAGGTGTCGACACGGGTGGGAAATCGGAGGAGATATCCTCGTGTGGGGGGCGCCGCCGCTCTCCCATCACCTTTCTGGGCTCGCCGGGCGTTTCTCTTCGTAGGGCGATAGCCCCGCAAACAGCAATCTCATCGCTCAACAAGAGGAATCTCGTGGCTTTCAAAATGACGAGAGCCAAAACAATTCCTGCAACGCTCTGTAAATCGCCACGAATCCCCCGGATTACCAAACAATTTAGGAGGATAGCTTGTTGTGTTGACAACGACCCAGGCCATTGTCCTTGGGGCTATTCAGGGCGCCACGGAGTTTCTTCCCATCAGCAGTTCCGCCCATCTCATTATTGTCCCGTGGCTTTTTGGTTGGGAGCCGCTCCACAATCAGCTCGCCTTCGATGTCGCTCTTCATTTCGGTACTCTCTTCGCCGTTCTGATCTACTTCTTCTTCGATTGGCTCATGATAGTGGCCTCCTACATCGGCGACCTTCGCCAGCGTCGCTGGCTGGGTGGAAGCCGTGGATCGCTCCTGCTCAAAATCATTGTAGGAACAATTCCGGGAGCCGTTGTCGGCAAGCTTTTAGAGGACCACGTCGAAGGGTTTTTTTACACGCGTCATGATTTCGTCTGGGTCTTGGCTCTGACGCTTGCACTGTTTGGTCTAGCTCTCGTCGTGGCCGAACGTGTTGGCAAACAGAAGCGCAGCGAGACGGAACTTTCCTACCTCGATGCCCTCATTATAGGCTCTGCCCAGGCGTTAGCCCTTATCCCTGGTGTTTCGCGCAGTGGGATCACAATTTTGGCGGGGCTGCTTCTAGGGCTTCGTCGTCCCGCTGCCGCCCGCTTCTCGTTCCTCCTCGCCACTCCGATCACGTTCGGAGCCGTCCTGCTCAAGGTTAAAGATATCACACCTGCTGATTTGGGAATGCCGCTCTTTGCCGGAGTGTTGAGTTCGGCAATCGTCGGAATTTTGGCAATTCGGTTCCTTCTGCGTTACGTTGAAAACCGCCGGTACGATCTTTTTGCCTACTATCGGTGGGCGTTGGCTGTACTCGTTCTTGGTGTGTGGTATTGGCGTTTGGCTCATCCAGCCTAAAAAGGCAAAGGCGACACTCAACGAGGGTGCCGCCTCAAGCCGTACCTGGGCTAACTCAGTAATTCTCGTGAAGCTGCTTGGGATCACCGCGGCTGAATACCGCGTTGCGCCAATTCTCTCAGCCGCTGCACTCGCTTCGCTGTGGGCGGATGGGTGGAAAACCACGACGCAACGTCCTGCCCTGCAAGCGGGCTCACAATCCACATGTTCTCAGTGGCAGCCAGTTGCGGCATGGGCGCCCGCATGGCGATTGCCTCCAAAGTCAGCAGTGCGCTAGCCAGCCCCTCGGGGTTTCCTGTGAGATGAGCTGCATATTCGTCAGCCGCAAATTCTCGTGTTCGTGAAATGGCGAATTGAACGAGCATGGCAACAAGGGGCGCGAGAATTGACAAGACGACCACGATGATGAGCGCCAAAGGATTTGAGTTTTCTTCATCGCTGCGGCGTCCCCCACCAAAAAGGGCGCCCCACCGCAGCCCTTCTCCTGCGGCGCTAATCAGAGCGGTGATTGTGGCTGCAATCGTCGCCAGAAGCGTGTCGCGATTGCGGATGTGTGCTAGTTCGTGTGCTAGCACTCCTTCGATCTGCTCAGTATTGAGATGCCGCAATAATCCCTGGGTGACCGCAACGGCGCTGCGGCGGGGACTCCGGCCCGTTGCAAAGGCGTTGGGCACGTCCGCTGGAATGAGGTAAAGAGGCGGCTTCGGAATTCCCGCTTTGCGCGCAAGCCGCCCCAGCATCTCGTGGAGCTCCGGGGCTTCCGCTTCGGAAAGCGGCTTGGCCCCATACATGGCCAACACGATCTTGTCCGAGAAGAAATAAACGATCCAGTTCGAGACGATCCCAAGGGCAAAGAAAATCATTAAAAACATCCCTGTGCCGCCGGTGAGCTGATCCACTGCCCACCCCAGCGCGGTGAGAAGTGCTGTGAGAAAAAGAAGCAGAAGATAAGTCTTAAACGTGTTCATACCTCGTCAGTCTCCCTGCCACATTGTAAATGTGGGGCTCAGCTAGCTCATGCCTTGGCCTTTTTTGTGTATTTGGCCAAGTGCCGGGGTTGGCACGTCCCAGCCTGCTTTTAGCTTCGCCCTTACATATTATGCGTGGCTCCCTGCGGCTCTTCTTGAAAATCGGACAATCTCAGTGCGCCAAATGTCGTTTTTTGCTTCGATCTTCTCCGGTGTTCCTAAGGAGCAAAGTCTCATCACTTAGGTCCTTGCGCCGCATCTTGGCCTTCTGGTCCCCTCGCTCATCGTGTTTCCTCGCTCGGACCTGCGTTTAGAGTTGAACACAGCTCCTCGTCCGCGCTAGAGCACCAGCCGTAGCCCATCGAAATAGGAGTACTCCATCCGTGGCAAAGCTGATTTGGCGTGTTGTCTTTCTTTCTCTCATGCTGTCGAGCTCGCTGGCCCGCCCACTCGACCTAAGCTCTCGACAAGTCCTATGGGCGGTCGCTCAAGCGAAGCCGATGTTTCAAGCGAAGAGTCTTCAGCCACCAACACCGGCCGGCTCCCCGCTTCATGCGGAGATTGTCTTCGATGGCGAGGACGCTCAGCAAAGCTATGCGTTGAGAATTCCCGCGGGCATCGAAGCCAAAGTGCGTGTCAACGGCCGCCCCGTGGATCGCGACCCCCTTGTGCGCTCTGACGGTTCGCTCATTCAAATCCCCGACTTCTACTGGCGAGAGGGTGATAATAAGTTAGAAATTATTCCGAGCGGAAATGCTCCAAAAGGAGCAACTTGGGAAGGCACCGTGCTGTTCGCTCTCGATGGCACCACCGAGGAAGTGCATTTCGGCTGGGCTTTTGCGGAGAATATTCCCAAGGCGCCTCCGCCGGCTGATCCCATGCAACCAAAGTTTGATGTGCTCCACTATGATTGCACTTGGGTTCCGAGCATGACGGCCTCGCAGTTCACCTCCGCCTCTGTGACGGTCACCGCTCGCAGCCTCGACTCGTCGCTCACGCAGTGCGTTCTCGATTTTGATTCGAATTCGGGAGCGCTTGCTGTCAGTTCCGTCGATTCTGGACCGGCCACGGCACCCTTGCCCTTCACCGTGGATACGACCACCAACAAATTGCGGATCACGTTGCCAGCTCCCGTCCCTGTGGGCGAGGAATTTCGGGTTCGTATCCATTATGCCGGCACGCCACGCCCCACCGGCACCTTTGGCGCTCCTTATGTGCGCTCAACGCACGGCTCGCCCCCTGTGGCGGTTGTCTATACCTTCAGCGAGCCCTATGGCGCCCGCCAGTGGTGGCCCTGCAAGGATCTGCCGGATGACAAAGCAAGCTCGAGCGTTCAGCGCATTGTCGTGCCCAAAGGCGAGGGGTGGCAGGTTGTTTCCAATGGCCGCTTGGAGGAGATTATCGACAACGGCGCCACCGAAACCTGGGTGTGGGTCAACCACTATCCCATTGCCACGTATCTCGTCTCCTTCTGCGTTTCAAATTACGTCTATGTGAGCTCGGTCTACACGAGCCGCGACGGTCTCTCGACGATGCCGATTTCTCACGCGATCTATCCTGAGAATCTTAGCCTTGAGGGCAATGGCGCGGCAGGAACTCTGGAGGTCATGAATTTCTTCGCCGACCGCTTCGGGGAGTACCCATTCCTCGACGAGAAATATTTCACGGCGTCGCACAATTCCAGCGCAGGTATGGAGCATCAGACCGCTACCAGTATGCCAGGCGGCGACGTTCAGGACGGCATGCAACGGCGCAATGTTCACGAACTGGCCCACCAGTGGTTCGGCGACAAGATCACGCCATATTCTTTTGATCACTTATGGCTCAATGAAGGGTTCGCGACGTACTGCGAGGCCCTCTGGGACGAGTATAAGTGGGGGCGCTACGCCTTTTGGAGCCGAGTCAATGGCTGGAGTGTCTCCACAACGCAGTCCGTTGCTGGCCCCAATTCTGACAATTTCTCCGGAGGAGCCGTCTATCGCAAGGGGGCGTGGGTCCTCCACATGCTCCGCAATGTGGTTGGGGAAGAAACATTCTGGCAGATTCTTCGCACCTGGGCCGAGCACCCAGCTGTTAGCTATGGCAGCGCCGTCTCGGATGATTTCGAAGCTGTCGCGGAAGCCGTTTCTGGTATGGATCTGACGGATTTCTTCGCTCAGTGGCTCTGGCGCTCGAACAATTCCAATCCTCCCGCCCACCCGACGTACCGTTTCAAAGCGAGTTCGAGCCGATCGGGTGAAAACTGGTTGGCGACGATCAATACGGTCCAGGCTATCAGCGGCAATCCTTACGTGATGCCCCTCGATTACGAGGTTGTCTTTCAGGATCACACAACATCATTCGTGCGAATTTGGAACTCGACCTTAAACGCTGTCGATGTTGTCAACTTTGGGACTTCGGTGCCTCTTGAGCTGGATCTCGATCCCGACAACTGGGTGCTCAAGAATATGGCGCTCAGTCTTGGCACTGTCAGTCTGGGGCGCATGGCTGTGGGTCAACCCTTCCGCTACCGCCTCCAGGCAGCCTATGGCACAACTCCCTACACGTGGAGTGGCGGCTCTGGGCTACCGCCAGGTCTGAGTCTCTCTTCAAACGGGCTCATTTCCGGCACCCCCACAACGCCCGGTGTTTACATCTTCTCCGTGACGCTCACTGATGGGGCCTCAGCGTCGGCGAGCACGACGTTGGTTGCCGAAGTGGTGAACGATGCTCTGCCCCCTGAGGTTATCGTCGAGAGCCGCACTACCAACGGCAGTCTCACTGCGGCTCCGGCCTATCAGGAGAGTGGCTCCTTTTCGAACACCACCAGCAAGTCGTCCGCGCCAGGGGCCGTGGGGAGTGGCGCTCGGTATTCAACCCAGGTGGGAGCTAGCGCAACCTTCCGGCCCGCTATCCCGATAGCAGGTTATTATGATATCTATATAACGCTGGACGATCGCTACACGGGGCCTAACAATGACGCGACAGCTGCCTTTGTGATCCAGCACGACGGTCCGGACGTTTCGGGCCAGGTCTACCTTCATCCCTACACCCCGGGCTTGCGTAATAAATGGTTGCGGATTGCATCAAATGTTCTCTTCCAGGCTGGAGCAGCAGGAACTGTTGGAGGAATCACTTTGACGAATCTTGATGGGGATGGGACAGGGCCCAATCCGCACAACCGCTTCTGCGCCGATGCCGTGAAGTTTGTTTTCGTGCGACCCGCGAACGCAGGGGTCTCACAGTGGACGAGTTACTGACGGCTGACGGATGATTCGGTCACCAACCGAGAGGGATAGACGAGGCTGACTGCCGAAAAACGTTGAGAAGAACTTCGACGCGGCTAGTCCACAGCGAATTCAAACTGTGCGGGGGGCCCTACGTTTCTTCAGGCTGCGCGATCGACCAACCGCGCCGCTAGCGGCAGTTGCAGGCAAAGGTCGCCCACATGACCGTCACCCCAGCCACGAGTACCGCCACGCCTAAACCCACCGTCAAAGGTGTAGGGCTGCTCGCGAGGAACAGCACATTGGCGACGATGATGAGTAAGACCGCAACAGCCCCCCAGACGGTCCACGAGGCCGCTCTCCGCATCCGGCGGCAGACGCTCTCATAGTAGTGCTCCCAAACTTCTTCCGATGGGTGGGGGAGGAACTCTTGGAGGGTCTGGGTGGTCTCTTGGGCGAGCTTGCGGTACGTTTCGTATTCAGCCTTGCAGTCGGGGCATTCGAGGATGTGAATCTCGACGTCTCGGCGCTCTGCTTCTTGAAGCTCGTTATCGATGAGCTTCATCAGCAATTCACGATATCTTTCACACATGTGGCCTAAGCCCTCCGTGGATCAGGCTGCGGTAGGCACCGTTAGAAGATTATTGTGGCCACAAGGGCAAATTCACTGCCGATGAGAATTTTCTCTTGAGGTTCAAACGTGTCGTTCTTTGGTGTTGCGGAACTTCTTCGTGCTTGAACCCAATCTTTTGCTTGCTGCGCCTTAGTCTCGTTTGGGAAAAAGTGAACTGAACGTAAGATGCGTTGCCCATACTGCCAAACCGAAAACCGCGATGATCGCGAGCGCTGCTACAACTGCGATCGCGATCTCTCGATGCTGCGCCTTGTCGTCAACAAGGCGCGCTACCACTACGACCAAGCGCTCGAGCATGCTGAGCGCCGTCGCTACGACGAGGCCATTGACGAGCTTCATAATGCGATCGATCTCGATCGCTCTTTCATCCCCGCCCACGTGGTGCTAGGAACCATCTATGCCAAGAAAGGCGAATTCGACAAGGCGCGGGAATGCTGGGAGACAGCCCTTTCTCTTCAACCCGAATTGCACAAGGCGCACAAATATCTGAACCGCGGTGAGCAGGTCGCGACCTGTTTACCCGTTTTGCGAACGTTGCGTCTTGTGACGACGGGGCTGGCGATTGCGTGCGTTATCCTGCTTGCTCTGTTCTTCTGGGCGCGTCGCCCCGATCGGGGCCTGGCGCTCTTGAAGCAGGCTTACACCGCCTACGAAAAAGGTGCCTATGGCGAGGGGCTCGCTTTACTTGATAAACTTGTGGTGACGACCGATCCGGAGAGCCCCAGCACGCTGGCTGCTACAGCGCTGCGCGATGCTATCCGCTCGGGAATCCAGCAGAAGATTCTTGTTGCCCAGGACCTCAAATACCGCGGCGATTACCCTGCCGCGCTAGCACTGATTGGTGAAATCGAAGCGCTCAAGCCAGATCCAGAAACGAGCGCTGCTTTGGCGATGCTCAAGCGCGACATCAATCACTACTATCGCGACCGCATTCTCGATCTGTATAATCAGTTCCTGACTGGCGAGGTTAGTTATCCCGATTTGGAAAAGAAAGTGGGGGAATATCTGCGCCATTATCCCGACATTCCCGATCGCGATGAGCTGCGCAAGTTTCTCGACGATGCCCGTGAGTACGAAGTGGCCCAGCAGATCGAGAATATCCGCAAACAATTCCGCGAGGATCATGACACAACAGCCACGATCCAGGCTATGCAAAAACTCGCTGCGAGCTATCCGGGCACCGAAACCATGAAAAAGATGCGGCCTGAGCTCGTTGATGAGATTCTCAGTTGGCACTTCAACGAGTTCCAGTCGCTGCTTGATAATCGCGACTTTGCCGCCGCGCGGCAGCTCCTCGCGTTTATTGGCGACATGGCTTCCGAATTCCGTGACGTTGTGGACGTCAGTGGACCCCTCAAGCTTGCTGAAAGAGTGCTGGCCGCCAATGAACGCACCGATCGTTTGCGTGCGATCGAGAAGCTCATTAGCGCAGAGCGTTTTGAAGAAGCCGAAAAGGCGCTCCAAGAAGTGAAGGCATCTGATAAACTGACCACCGCTGAAATGGGCTTGGTCATGGCGCTTCAAGAGAAGCTCGCTGCCCAGCAGCTCCGCGGCCAAATTACTCAACTCAAGGCGCGCAAGAACACCATTCTGGCTCAAAAAATCTCCGACGAAGAAGCAACGAAAACGTTGTCGTTGGTTGAACGTGTGCTGAAAGCTCCCTCGTCGTCCGTGCCGGCTGACGAGAGAATTACCGTACTCGCTTGTGGGGTCGCCGCTGCAGTCAAGGTGGGACAAGCGGACGTCGCCAAGCGTTATTTTGATATGATCCCGCGCAAGAAAGAAACCGAAAGTCTCATAAAGCAACTCGAGCGCCTGGTCGCGCCGAAAATGCCGCCGACCTCGGCCCCTCGCCGGCCAGCTGCAGCGTCGCGCAGTAGGTGATTTCCCCTCAAAAGTGTGAGCGACAATGGCCAATTGGGTCGCCGAACGCGGATAGCGTGGCAGGGCGAGGGCGCGGCGTGTTTCCGGTCTTCGCCGGGGTCTTTCTCAAGGATCCTTGCCCCCGAGCTGTAGTTTCCTAAAGCAGCGCGCGGAGCGAAAACACCATGGTCGAGATCGCCGCACAGCCTGAGAGAATTGCAGAACTTCCAACGCAGCCAGGGGTCTATATCTTCAAAGATGCCCAGGGCAAAACCCTTTATGTTGGCAAGGCTGTGAATTTGCGCAACCGCGTGAGGAGTTACTTTTCCCGCTCCGGCGACACACGCTTCTCGCTTCAGTTCATCAGGCGCCAGGCCCATACAGTCGAATGCATTGTCACGGCTACTGAGAAGGAGGCCTTCCTTCTCGAAAATGAACTCATCAAGCGATATCGGCCGCGCTACAACATCCGTCTGCGCGATGACAAAACTTATATTTCGCTCCGCATACGGATGAATCATCCCTTCCCGCGCCTGGAGATTGTGCGTGTCCGCCGCTACGCAGGCGAGAGGCTTGAGCGTTCAGATCTTTACTTTGGTCCTTATGTGTCGACCTCGGCGGTTCGCGCCACTTTGCGCTTCTTGCTGAAGATTTTTCCCCTGCGCACGTGCCGCGACCACGTCTTTGCCAATCGCACTCGTCCCTGCCTACTGTATGACGTAGGCAAATGCTGTGGCCCGTGCGTGCTGCCGGTGGATCGGGATTATTACCAAACCCTTATCGACAACGTGGCGCGTTTTTTGCGCGGACGCCGCGAGGACGTCAAACAACTGCTCGAAGAGCAGATGCACGAACTCAGCGAGCGGATGGAATTCGAGCGCGCTGCCTTGGTGCGCGACTATCTGCGCGCCATGGAGGAGACGCTTGAGCGTCAGACAGTCGTTTCCCACACCATCAATGATCGCGACATCATTGCGGTTGCGTCCGCGGAGGGACGATCTCTCGTCCTGCTCATGGAGGTGCGCGATGGCGCTGTCGCGCGCACGAGCGATTTCTACCTCCGCAATTTCGAGCAATCCGATGAGGAAGTGCTCCAGCAATTCCTCTCGCAGCATTACGAGGCCGTTGAGGCCATCCCCCCTGAAATTCTCCTCAGCACTGAAATTCCCGATCATGAGCTCGTCGAAGAATGGCTTCGTGACCGACGCGGGGGGGCTGTCGATTTACGGACTCCTCGCCGCGGAGCCAGTGCAGCCCTCGTCGAGACAGCAATTCAAAATGCCCAGCTACGCTTGGAAATGAGGGCTCGTGGAGAGAAGCCAGAAGAAGAAGCGCTCACCGATATTGCTCAGCGACTCGGCCTCGAAAGAGTTCCCCAGTCGATTGAATGTGTCGACATTTCGAATCTCATGGGGCAGTGGGCTGTCGGTTCTGTCGTTCGTTTTGAAAATGGGCGGCCAGCCCCTGAGGGGTATCGGCGCTTCCGCATTCAGACGGTTGAGGGGGCCAATGATTTCGCCATGATGGCGGAGGTCCTGGCCCGGCGCTTTCGCCCCGACAGTGAGCGGGCCATGCCGTGGCCTGACCTTCTTATCGTCGATGGCGGTAAAGGACAGCTGGCCGTCGCCCGGCGCGTCCTTCAGGATCTGGGTATCGAGTCGGTCATGCTGGCTGCGCTAGCCAAGGCTCGTAGTGGAGCAGAACTGCGGCCGAGACGAAAACTCTCAGACGATAGCGAGGCGAGAGCCCACCGCAACGTCCTCCGGGCGCACGAGCGTCTCTTTGTTCCTGAACGCAAAAACCCCGTCCTTTTGCCAGAGGGGTCGGCAGCACTCTTCCTCGTGCAACGGATTCGCGATGAAGCCCACCGCTTCGCTATCACCTACCACAAAAAGCTGCGCGCCCAAGCTCATCGGCGATCGATCCTGGAACAGGTCCCTAACATTGGGCCCAAACGCGCGAAGCAGCTCCTTCGTCATTTTGGCTCATTAGCCCGTATCAAAGCGGCATCCGCTGAGGAACTTGCCGCTGCTCCAGGCATGAATGCGAAACTTGCGCTGGCTCTGAAGAGCTTTTTCGAAGAATTGGAGAGAGAGTCTCAGAACGAAAACTTACGCACTCAGACCGACGCTTTCCCTAGGGCCAGCACAGATCACTTTGACGGCAATCTCACTTTCACGGAGCAGCCGAGCGAGGGCACAAAAACGCGAGCGCCTGAGTCTGAAGCAAGTTAGAAGATAATGAGATAACAAACTAAACCTTCAACACAATGCAAAGCTGGCCGTTCAACATTCACCATGCTTGACGACGACAAGTTGCTTTCCCCCTTGCGATAACTCGTCCGAGTCGCCCCCGCCGAAATTGTTCAAGCGATCTCGTGCCCAAGGAGTCTTAGCCTTAGCCAATTGATCGCCGTGAGTGCAGCAAAGGTCCGATTGAACTCGCGGTCGCCCGTGAAAACGTATCGGCGCACGTCCACTTTCGCTCCCTCGGCCAGTGCGATAAACGTTAGGCCGACTGGTTTTTGCGGCGTGCCACCCGAGGGACCTGCGATCCCTGTGACCGCAAGGGCGAAATCCGCGCCACTACGCCGGAGGGCTCCTTGTGCCATTTGCCGGGCAACGGACTCACTGACGGCGCCGTAACGCTCAAGCGCCACCGGACACACCCCCACCCGACGAATCTTAGCGGCATTTGAATACGTGACGGCTCCTTCGAGCAAAAAGGCGGAGCTCCCGGGGATGTCGGTGAAAAGTTTGCTGATAAGACCGCCCGTGCACGATTCCGCCAGCGCGAGAGTTGCACCGCGTTGCGTCAACAGCTCGGCCACAACCCCCGCGAGAGTCTCATCGTCTTTGCCATAAATGAGATAGGCTGGAATGCGCCGCCGCGTCTGCGCTTCAAGATCGCTCAGCCGCGCGTGGACATCTTCGGCTCGCTCTGCGCGCACCAAGATGCGCACGTCCACTCCATAGGGCTTGGCGAGCATCGTGTAGGCCACGGTGGGCGACGTAACAAAAAGATCCTTGACGTACTGGCCCAGCTCAGATTCAGGAGCACCAAAGGTATGCAACACGCGCACGCCCACAAACTGCCGTCCCACAATTCTCTCTCGCAAAAGAGGAAGGACCCGCTCCCGAAACATGGGCATGAGCTCGCGTGGCGGTCCCGGCAAGGCGACAAGAGCACACGGCGGAACCTCCCCGGTCGTGATTCCTCGCTCGCTTGACGGGGGCAGGAAAAACCCCGGAGCTGTGCCCCAATCGTTATAGAGGGGTATCGCTTCCGCCGGAAGAAGCGCCTGCACGAGATTGTTGTCCGGCATACCGCGGCCGCGCCGCGCAAAACGCTCTCGCATCATCGCCACTGCAAGCGCATCCTCATGCAGTCGAGCCTGGAAGACCCGGGAAAAAACTTCTCTATTGACGTCGTCTGCCGTGGGCCCGAGTCCCCCTGAGCAGACGATAAGGTCCATCCGCGATCCTGCATAGCGCAGCAATGATTCGAGTTCCTGGGGATCATCAGGAGAAGCTGCAATAAGCCGAACCTCCACGCCCTCAGCGCTTAGCTGCTCAGCAAGCCAGCGAGCGTTGGTGTCCGCATAGAGTCCCTGGAGGATCTCTGTCCCCGTGGAGATAATCGCAGCAGTGCGAATGGCCATCGACTAGCTCCGCTAGCGCTCAGGCACGGCCTCGGCTTGAGCGAGGGCCAGGAGGTAAATCCGCGCCAGAAAGTAGAAAATCACTTGATGCTCCCGGCGGAATGCGTTGGGGCGCCCTTGCGTATCAACGTAGAGAAGCCCGATGGAGCGTCCGTCAGCGACGAGGGGAAAGCCCAGCAGACTTGAAATGTTCTCGCGACGGATGGTTTCCGTCTGATTGAACCGTGGGTCCGCCTGCGCGTCGTTGCAAAGCACCACGCGCATCTCTCGCAGTGTGGCGCGCAGCACCACGCGCGTGACGCTGACATCGCGGTCTCGAGGATAAATGGCACCCAACCGCAAGGTATCGCCGCTGCCTTCACGCAACACTAGAACGCCTCGGTCGGCATGTGTGGCGGAGATGGCCGCCATCAAAACCCGCTGCGCCAACTCGTTCTCGTCATGTTTTCCCGTGCCGTCTCTCGCCGTGAGGGTACGTAGCGCTCGGAGCAACTCGGTTGTGAAAACCCCCGAAGGCGAAAAAGCATCGCTGTGACTTAGCTCGTCGATCTCCGAAAGCTCCCAAAAGACCTGAGGGAGTCCTTGAGGCACAAAATGAATCGATGTTTCAAATCGTTCGTTCGTGTCTTCGCTGCGCCCCACTTTCCGAATCTTTTCGGAGGACACTCGCTTCGCTGGCGCTACTTCTTCCTTAGGGACGAGCTGGCGTTGCTTGAGGAACGCTGCCACGTCGAAGTCTGGGGGAGGATCAAAGAGAAGGATCGCATTACCGATCTGGATCTCATCGCCAGGAACGACGAGACTCGAAGTCACTCGCTGACCATTGACGAAAACACCATTTTTGCTGTCCAGGTCTCGGATCAGGTAGTCTTGGTCACGCTTATAGAGGATGGCGTGAACTCGTGAGACTTCTTCTCCATCGATGCGTAAGAGGTTGGTGTAGGCGCGGCCTATCGTGAGCTCTTGACCGACCTCTGTTTCTTGGACGCTGCCATTGGCAATTACAAGAAGTCTTCGCATGGACGCCGTTTTCTTCACGCTGTCACCTTCTCTCACAAAAGCTTATGCCTTTGCGCTCAATGCGTTCAACTGGAAATGTGGAGAAGTCTTTCTCAGCTTCCCAAGGACGGCTTTATTGAAGTTGCAAAACCTCTGGGGGTGTCGTTGCGTGGTAGGAAGGAGTGGCCCACGGCGCTCTGTTGCCTGAGCTTGTTGGGAAAGGAAAAGAGAAAAATGCGACACGTCACAATGTTCCTGTTGGTTGTGGTTGCACTTCTTGCGTTTGGCTTGGCCCGAGGAGCGGGAGCGGAGAGTCTCAACACGAGCACAACATCCCCTCAAGAGCTGCGTGCCGTCTGGGCCTCGACGCTTTCGCCATGCATGAACTCTCCTGAGGAGATTGTCCAGCTCTGCCAAGCCGTGCGGCGGGCGCATCTGAATTGCGTTATTGCCCAAGTGCGCCACCGCGGGATCACCTATTATCGTTCCGAGATTGAACCACCGGCGCCAGCGTGGGCGGGGCGCAAAGATTTTGATCCTCTCGCGACCCTTCTGCGTGAAGCCCATGACGTTACCTCGCCCACGCAACGACTCGATGTTTATGCGTGGTTCAACGTTTTTAGCTTTGGCAATGTTGAGCAAACCTCTCTCTCCCAGGAGCAGCGCGAGCGTATCCAGAGCTGGCTCAGCTACACAACCGCAGGCGTCCAAACCACCTTTCTTGATCCGGCAGTGCCGGAGGTTCAGGAATATCTCCTCTCGCTGGTGCGTGAATGTGTGACGCGCTACCCCATTGACGGCGTCAACCTCGATTTTATCAGATATCCGGAGGAGGAAGCCGGCTATCATCCCGTGGCAATAGCTCGTTTTCAGCGCCTCTATCAGCGTAAGGATCGGCCGCACCCCAGCGACCCACAGTGGAACGAGTTTCGTCGAGAACAGATTTCCGCTTTTGTTCGGCGGTGTGCATCAGAGGTTTGGCGGATTAGACCCGAGGCCGTTGTGAGTGTTTGCGCCGTGGGGTTTGGAGGAGCTCCTCCCCATGACGACTTCACAAAATCGAGTCCCTATCGTCAGGTGCACCAGGACTGGGCAGGTTGGGCGCGTGAGGGATGCGTGGACATCGTGACGCGAATGGGCTACAAGCGCGAACACATTCCTGCCCATGCCAAGCAGTTCCGCGATTGGGCCGATTTCTCCGTCCGGCTACTCCGCCAGTGTCCAGGAAACTTCATCACTTTGGGGATCGGCGGCTATTTCAATACCGCTGACAATGTTCTTGTCCAATATCGCGAAGCGCAGGCGCGTGGAATGGGCACAAGCATTTTTAGCTACTGGCGCCCTGAAGCGGGGGCGAATCAGAGCAAAGCTTTTGGTTCAAAAAATGGGCTTTGGGACCGTCTCGGCAAAGAGATTTATCCTGACCTGGCTTCCCCCCCTCGCCCATATTGGCGGCATGATCGTGTGACCTTGGCGGTTCATTGCCGCGACAAGAAAACGCGAAAGCCCCTCGATGGAATCCGCATAGAGGTCAAAGGTCCCGTCGAGCGTTTCTTGCCGACGGATGGCAATGGGTGGGCCGTGTTCACAGCGCTGCCTGCTGGCAATTACCAAGTCAAGGTGGTGGGAGCTGCTCAGAGAAGCAAAGTTTCGAGCGATGTGCGTGGAGTTCAAACGATCGAGCTCACAGATTAGCGGACCTCAGGGGGTCGCAACGCCCGCTCCCACAGGCTCTCGCTTCTTTTTTGGGAGAACGTGGTGAGAACTTCTGAGCGAAGATCCCCCTTGATCCCTTTTCGCTAGCGATTGCGCGTAGTCAGCATCAAGAAGCAAATTCAGCAAGTGAGCGAGCCGGAATCCGGCTTTTGCGAGCTGCCGCTCAATCACCTCATCGCTTTGACGAAGATACTCCTCAGTGAGTAGTGGTGGTTTGTTGTCGCTTGCAGGGGGAAGGTTATAGACGTGGTTTTTCGCGATTTCGTGCGATTCGCGGGCCCAGCTTTCGGGCGTGCCCGAAGTGATCGCAGCCTTCTGTGCTAAGTATTTTTGATGAAGTAAGGTGGCGACCTCGTCTAAAGGTTTTCCAGAATAACGGTTGGTCAACATGTTCTCAACAATGGGGCCGTCCCACACGCGATGGAGGCGCTCTTCTTTTCCGCCAAGTATGACCTGCGTTTTGTTACCACCAGCATCATTGTTATCGGCGCAGTGCAGCGGCTGGTGGAGATCCCCGATGAAGTGGACAAGAAACTTCAGAGCGCGCTGGCGAGTGAGCGTCGATTCGGCACGGCGAAGTGCCACACTGTTGGAGGAAATGGCATCGAGGATCGTGGGATCTTTAGCGTGCTCAGGCTCGATGCGACCCGATTTGATGTTGTAGTCGACGTAGTGCCACGTCGACGTGGAGCGATCACGTGTCCTTTCTTCATCAGCCCACGTGCTGACTTCAGCAAGTGTTTGCGACGTGAGCAAATCGCTCACGGCTTGGCGCGTCGCGGTCGTGAGTTCGAGCTCGCAAACTTGGGCAACAAGATGGTGGCCTATCGCTGCGAAGCTCCATCCAAGCAGGGGAGCAGTCAATATAGCGACTCCCAAAAAAGAGGACAGAATCTGTTGCTTTTTCATAGCAAATCAATCACACCCCAACGAACTTTTTCTTCAGGCGTTTTGTCTAGCACACCACGAAGGGGATACTATTTTATTCGTTGTAGGTCTTCCCTGGCGCGGCAGATCTCTCTCCCTGCCCATTTTAGGTGGTTACTCTTACCAGCAGATCATGACGTTTGAGCGATCCGGAAGTCAGATTTCGGAAGCGTCAACGGCAATTCTTAATCTCTTTGGTGGTTTTAGCATTCCATTGCCCTGCAGGGACCGGTGCGGCCGTGGGGACCTGCGTCTAGGCCCAAAGAAAAAAAGACGCTCCTATTTCACGAAGCCGGCGCAAATTAACAAATATTCCTTGATTTCAAGCTGGCACGCATGGAAACAGGAAATCTTTGTGCCGAAACTTCAATCTGAAAAATCGTAGCTCGTGAAAAGCTTCCTTGTTATCTTGATTTATAAATTCGATGAGCCTGGGCTTTCTCTCTCAGGAGCATCCATGTGCGAGGAAAAGCTATGAGACCTCAGCCGCCGCCCGAGGGCTCTCAGGAAGATATCGAATCTCTCCGCAAAGCGAAACGAGTCCCCACCGTCAACGACGTACTCAACATCCTCGAATTCTTTCATCAAAACGCAATTCCGGTTTGGCTCCATGGGGGATGGGCTGTCGAAGCCCTGCTCGGAGAAGCAATAACACATCAAGATGTCGATCTTGTCATGGCAGCGAAAGATTTTGAG
>FWWL01002661.1_pt1 | contig 35615 bp, 32 predicted proteins | sample 2228331 | NCBI WGS metagenome assembly FWWL01 (sample SAMEA103939775, study PRJEB20133) | metagenome
CGCTCGCTGCGGCGCAGCGTGCCCGGCTCACCCGCCCAGGCGGCGAGGCTGGCCCGAAGGGCGGCCGCCACGCCCAGCGTCGCCGCAGGGCTCGCGGCGCTCCGGTGCTCGCGGCTCTCGCCGACGAAGCCGAAGGCCACCGTCTCCCGGCTGACGGGATCGATCAGGATGAATCCGCCGAGGACGAGGCTCTCCGCATAGGGAAGGGCGCCAATCGGCTGGTCGAGATCGAGCGTCACCGCCCCGATGTCGTTCATCGCCAGGGTGGCGGCCGGGACTTCGGCGTAGCTCGCCACGTCGATGCGGTGGTGCAGCCGGCCGATGACGGCGCCGCATTGCGTGCTGGCGAGCTTCAGCTGGTAACGCCGCCCGGGCTCCATCGCAGTCTCGGTAGTCCAGAGCAGCCGTGCCGAGAGGCTGCGCGAGAGCGGCGGCGCGTCGTCGGCATGGACGATGAGGTCGCCTCGCGACACGTCGACCTCGTCGGCGAGCGTCACCGTCAGGGCCTGGCCCGCCTGAGCATGGCGCTCCTCGCCGGCGGGCGTCAGGATCCGCGCGACGGTCGTTGTCCGACCGGAGGGCAGGATCGCGACACGGTCGCCAACCGTGAGCTCGCCATGGGCCAGATTGCCGGAATAGCCGCGGAATTCGGAGTCGGGGCGGTTGACCCACTGCACCGGCAGCACCGCGCCGCGATGCAATCTCCTCGGCGCTTCCAGCGCGACCGCCTCGAGATGGGCGAGCAGGGGTGGGCCGTCATACCAATCCATGGCCGGGGAGGGGACGGCGACGTTGTCGCCATCGCGGGCGGAGAGTGGAATCACGGTGATGTCGGCAAAGCCGAGGCCGGCGGCGGCCTGCCGGTAGTCGGCGGCGATGCGCTCGAAGACGGCGCGGTCATAGCCGACCAGATCCATCTTGTTCACGGCGACCACGACGTGGCGCACGCCTACTAGAGAGACGATGAAGGAGTGGCGCCGCGTCTGCGGCAGCAGGCCGAGCCGGGCATCGACGAGGATGATGGCGAGATCGGCGGTGGAGGCGCCGGTGGCCATGTTGCGGGTGTACTGCTCGTGGCCGGGCGTATCGGCGACGATGAAGGCCCGGCGCGGCGTCGCGAAATAGCGATAGGCGACGTCGATGGTGATGCCCTGCTCGCGCTCGGCCGAGAGCCCGTCGACCAGCAAAGCGAGATCGAGCGCCCCGCCCTGCGTGCCGAACTTGCGGGAATCGCGCTGCAGCGCGCCGAGCTGGTCGTCGAAGATGGCCCCCGTCTCGAACAGGATGCGCCCGATCAGCGTCGACTTGCCGTCGTCGACCGAGCCGCAGGTAATGAAGCGCAGCAGCGAGCGCGACTGCAGGCTGTCGTCGTTGGCGGGGCCGTCGCCCGCCGCTGGCGTCTCGCGCAGGCTGCGCCGGGCCGTCACGGCGCTCATCAGAAGTACCCTTCCTGCTTCTTCTGTTCCATCGAGCCGCTGCCGTCATGGTCGATGATGCGGCCCTGACGTTCGGAGCTCTGCGAGGTCCGCATCTCGGCGATGATGTCCGTCAGGGTGGTGGCGCTGCTCTCGATCGCACCCGTCAGCGGGTAGCAGCCCAGCGTACGGAAGCGCACCATGCGGGTCTCGACGACCTCGCCCGGCAGCAGCGGCAGGCGCTCGTCGTCGCGCATGATCAGGGCCTCGCCCCGGCGTAGGACCGGGCGCGGGGCGGCAAAATAGAGCGGGACGACGGGGATACCCTCCAGGCCGATGTAGTCCCAGACGTCGCTTTCGGTCCAATTCGACAGCGGGAAGACGCGGAAGCTCTCACCGGGCTTCTTGGTTGTGTTGAACAGCGACCAGGGCTCGGGCCGCTGGTTCTTCGGGTCCCAGCGGTGTCCGGGGCTACGCAGCGAGAAGACGCGCTCCTTCGCCCGCGCCTTCTCCTCGTCGCGCCGCGCGCCGCCGAAGGCGGCGTCGAAGCCGTGGCGGTCGAGTGCCTGCTTCAATGCCTGCGTCTTCATCACATCGGTGTGGATGCGCGAGCCGGAGCGGATCGGATCGATGCCGGCCTTCAGCCCCTCCTCATTGGTGTGGACGATCAGCTCCAGACCGAGCCGGCGCGCCGTCTCGTCGCGGAACGCGATCATTTCGCGGAATTTCCAGGTCGTATCGACATGGAGCAGCGGGAAGGGCGGCTTGCCGGGATGGAAGGCCTTCATCGCTAGATGCAGCAGGACGGCGGAATCCTTACCGATCGAATAGAGCAGCACCGGGTTCTCGCAGGTCGCCACGACCTCGCGCAGGATGAAGATCGCCTCCGCCTCGAGCTTTTGCAGATGGCTGAGTGCGCTCATGGTCGCGCCTCCACCCCGGCGGCGCGTACCAGGCGGCCGTCCGCGCCGACATGAAGCCCGCATTCCTTCGCGGCATCCTGCTCCCACCACCAGCGGCCGGCGCGCTCCGGCTCGCCCGGCGCGATCGCCCGCGTGCAGGGCGCGCAGCCGATCGAGACGAAGCCGCGAGCGTGCAGCGGATTGAGCGGCACGCCGAGCGCCTGCGCCGTCGCCTGCGCCTCATCGCGGGTGACATCGTGGAGCGGGTTGATCTTGGTCAGGCCGCGCGCGCGATCGGCCTCGAACAGGCCGACCGCGGCGCGGGCCTGCGACTGGTCGGCCCGCAGCCCGGTGATCCAACCGGACGCGCCGGCCAGCGCCCGGTCCAGAGGCACGAGCTTGCGCAGCTGGCAGCAGCGCTTGCGCGCCTCCGGGGAAACCCGGAAGCCGTTGATGCCCTGCTCCGCGACCAGCGCCTCGACCGAGTGCGCGTCCGGCAAGAAGGCCCGGATGGCAATTCCGTAGTGCCGCTCGGTCTCGGCCCAGAGATCATGAACCTCCGGGAAGAGGCGCCCCGTCTCCAGCGTGGCGAAAGCGATCTCCTGCGCTAGGCCCGCCTCGACGACGAGATGCGTCAGAAGCTGGTCCTCGAGACCGAAGCTGGTGGTGAAGACCAGCCGCCCCGCGATCTCCGCACGGGCTTGGATCAGGCGGGACAGGACACGCTGTGCCCCTTCCCTTCGTGTAACGTTTGCGGCTGGTCGTGACGATGGGGCAGGCTGGGTCATGCGACTGATCCGCCGGCAAGACCGGCGCCCTGGACTGTCTGGGAATTCGGGAAGCGGAGGATCCGCGCGTCAGTGCGGCCGGCTCAGCATGGACATCGGGCAGAGCGGAGCGCCGCCGCTTCCGGGTCGCCGGCGCCGTCGGCATCGCCACCGCCCGCCTTCGCGTGAAAGGTCAGGAGCAGCCGCATAACAAATCCGGTTTTGCGCGAAGACGACCGGTTTTGCCCCTGAACAGCACTCTTCTTTTCCCGAATCCCCTTCTTTCGGTCAATGGAAGCGCCTTTCGAACTTTGCCGTCTCTGGGGAACATCTCTCTCTCATGGACGGCCCCCACGCGGGCAATTCCCGTCGATCCGCCTCAGGCGAGCCAGCCGAGCCTGCGGCCGAGTGTGAGCGTTGCCGTCGTGCCGGCGAGTAGCGCGGCTGCGAAGACCCAGCCGGAGATCGCGCCTGCCGAGATGCCGGAGAGCAGGGTGCCGACAGTGCATCCGAGCCCGATCACCGTGCCCCAGCCGAGCAGGACCCCGCCGACGAGACCGCGCAGCGCCTGGCCGCGTGTCGGTCGCGACGGCTTGAACTCGCCGGCGGCGAGTGCGGCTGCGAAAGCAGCGATGACGATGCCCGCGATGAAGAGGCCGTTCGGCGTCAGCAGCGCGTCACGGATGACTGTCGCACAGCCGCGAAAGCTGTCGAGGCCCTCCAGCCGCGACGGAAGCCAGTGGAAGCCGGCGGCTAGCTGCCGCGAGCGTGAACCGATCTCGGCCGTGACCCCGAGTGGCGACAGCCTCAGATAGGCCGCCACCCCGATCAGCCCGACGAAGAGTCCGCCGATCCAGGTTGGCCAGCGCCGGGTGAACACCGCCGCGAAAGGATCCTGCGTCGGGGCCGGGGCGGCGGGTGGCGTCCGCCCTACTCGCATGAGAAGCCAAGCCAGACCGCCGAGGATGGCGAGGCTCGCAAGCAGGCTCCCGCCATAGCCGAGATGGCGCGGCAGCCAGAGCACGGGCGACCCGGCGATGATCGAGAGATAGAGGTCGTTCCAGCTGAGGAAGCCGAGGATGAAGCCACCCACGGCGCCGATCAGGGCGAAAGGCGAGGTCGGCGACCCTTCGCCGAGCCGGTAGAGATGGGCGCTGATGCAGGAGCCGGAGATGGCCATGCCGGCGCCGAAGGCGAGGCCAGCCAGAACGAGCGCAACGCTCACCGGGCCGATATGGGCGGTCGGCGGCAGGCGCGTGCCGCTCGGGTCGGGAAGCCAGGCGCCGAAGACGAGCGTGTAGCCGGTGATCCCGACTGCGAGGGCCGTCAGGATGCCAAGCAGACCGCGCGGATCGCGCCGGTCAAGCCAGTCACGCCAGATACAAAGAAAGCAGAAACGGGAGCGCTGCAGCACGAAGCCGAAAGCCGCTCCCAAGATCAGCGAGAGCTGGAGTTGCGTCGCCGGCTCGCCATGGACGCCGACGAGATGGATGGCGATGGCGAGCGCGAGGGCCACGGCAGCCGCCGGCCCGAAGCGCACCATGACCTCCGGAGCGGGTGAAGCTACGGCGGCTGGCGCCCCCCCGGCGGTGGCCGCCAGGCGCGCCCGATCGTAATCGAGCGCGCCGGTGTCATCGGACAGTCCCATGATGCCGGGCTCGCGACGGTTTTACTTGCCGCCCCAGACCGTACCGGCCGGGTTGTTGATCGGCAGGCCGACGACGTTGCCGTATTCGGTCCAGGAGCCGTCATAGTTCGCGACCTGGTAGCCCAGCACGCGCGAGAGGATGAACCATGTGTGGCTCGAGCGCTCGCCGATGCGGCAGGTGGTGATGACCGGCTTGGAGCCGTCGATGCCGACTTCGGCATAGAGCTTCTTGAGCTCCTCGGGCGACTTCAGCGTGCCGTCGGCCTGATTGACCGCGCGAGCCCAGGGCACGTTGACCGAGCCGGGGATGTGGCCGGCGCGAAGCGCGAGTTCCTGGAAGCCGGCCGGCGCGATGATCTTGCCCGAGAACTCGTCGGGCGAGCGGATGTCGAGGATCCGCGCATCCGTCTTCTTCTCGACGACGCTCACGACATCGACGAGGCGCGCGCGTAGCTTGCGGTTGGGCTCGGCGACCGTGAAGGTCGATGCCTTGGGCGCAACCGGGTTGGTCGAGACCGGGCGCTTCTCCAGCTCCCACTTCTTGCGGCCGCCATCGAGCAGCTTCACGTTGTCGCGCAGGCCGTAGATGTCGAACACCCATGCGCCCCAGGCGGCGAACCAGTTGTTGCTGTCGCCGTAGAGGACCACCGTGACGTCCTTGTCGACACCCAGCTTGCGGGCCAGCGCCTGGAACTTCTCCGGCTTGGCGATGTCGCGCTCGACCGTGTCGACGAGGTCGGTATGCCAGACGATGTTCTGCGCGCCGGGGATATGGCCGCGCTCGAACAGGCCGGGCTCGACGCTGACCTCGACGATCCGCACCTTGGGATTGTCGAGGTTCTTCTCGAGCCAATCGGTGGTGACCAGCGCGTCCGACTGGGCGAAGGCGGTCGTGGCGAGAACGGTCGTCGCGACCGCCACGAGAGTTTCGCGAAGACGAGCGAGGGCTGACATTGCATCGGGCTCCTTGTTGTCGAGTAAGTCGGGGTGACGCTCGAACTGGCGTAAAGGGACCCAGATGATTTGCGGCCTAACGCGAAGAATAAAGCCGTATGGGATTTTTTTGTTGGCACGGACGGTGGAAGATTATCGCTCGAAGTCGCCGCTCGACAGTGGGTTTTCTTTTGTGAAGGTGGTTTCACCCGCGTTTCCCACATTGGCGGGTTTCTGCAGCCCTCCAAGTTCTCCCGGGAATTTATCGCGGGCGCGGTGACGGTAACAACGGCTCTGCTTGGCTGCCGATGCTGGCGTGCGCCGCCGAGCATGACCGGCGGCGGCGTGGCAGGTTCACGGGACGGGGGCGAGCTGAGACGGGATCGTCGGTTCCAAAGAGCAAATCGAGAAGGATCTTCGTTTCAGGAATGTATAATAAAAAGAACGTTTGTTTGACATAACGAACGACTCCCGCAGACTAAGGCCTGGGTGCCGATGGGCATCTGACGCCGCCGACCAAGACTGCGCGAGGACGTGTCATGACTCACAGTACGCCCCCCCACGACGGAGCAACCAGCCGTCGGCAGGTTCTTGCGAGCGCACTCGGGCTTACCGTGGCGCTGCCCCTGATCTGCACGCCGTCGCGATCCGCCTTCGCCTTGCCGGCTCTGCCGACGACTGTCCCGCCGGGTACGAAGCTCGTCGTTGCCGACCAGAACGAGGCTTTGCAGACCCTGATCCAGGCCTCCGGAGAGCAGGCGAAGCTCTCCAGCACGGTGACCTACGCAAATTTCCTCGGCGGCCCTGCCATCCTCGAAGCCTTCCGGGCGGGTGCACTCGACCTTGCGACCGTGGGCAACACCCCGCCGATCCAGGCCCATGCGGCCGGGGAGCGCATTCCGATCGTTGCGGCGCGGACCTCATCGGAAACGGACTACTTTCTCGCTGTCCGGCCGGGACTCAAGGTCGACAGCCTTGAAGGACTCCGAGGCAAGAGCATCGCCTATGGCGAAGGCACCGGTCGGCAGCCCTTCGTGCTCAACGCGCTGCAGCTAGCCGGGCTGACGCGTAAGGACGTCAAACTCGTGCCACTGCGCGCGGCGGACTTCCCTGACGCCGTCCGGTCCGGGCAGGTCGATGTCGCCGCGCTCAATGAGCCGCATTTCTCGCGCTATCTCGCCGACTTCGCCGATCGTGGCGCCAGCGCCCTTCCGAAGGCGCAGAACGACCGGCTGCCGAAGAGCCTGACTTATCTCTACGCAAGTCAGAAAGCGCTCGACGATCCCGCCAAGGCGGCGGCGATCCGGGAGTTCGTCCTTGCCTGGATCAGCGCGAGCCGCTGGTCGCAGCAGCAGCCCGGGGCCTGGGTGGACGCCTACTATGTCCGTCGCCAGAGGCTGAAGCCGGAGGTTGCGCGCCGGATCGTCGAGTCCGAGGGACAGCACGCGTTTCCGTCTCTCTCCAGCCTGATCCCGGTCCAGCAGGCGCTGATCGACGTCATCTACGACGCCGGGGATCTGCCGCGACGCCTCGATGCGCGGGCCCAGTTCGACCTGCGTTTCGACGCGGTTATCGCTACTGCCACGCACTGAGAGCACTGAGAGGACAAGCCATGGTGTATCCCGGCTGGGCCGTCGAAACGCTTTTGTATCAGCCAGAGGTGTCCACAAGGACGTTGCCCGCTCCGGCCGCCGGCCGGGCTGCGCCGCGCCAGGCGCCGACGCTGGCGCCGGGGCGCCTCCCGCGCGGCGCCATCCTGTTCGGTCCCGTGGCCTTCGTCTGCCTCTGGGAACTCGCCTCACTCCTCGGCTGGATTTCGCCGCGCCTCCTGGCGGCGCCGTCGACGGCTTTGGTGACGGGTTACGAACTGCTGCGCTCTGGAGCGCTCGCCGACCATTTCCTCGCATCGGCTCAGCGAGCCTATCTGGGGCTGTTCATCGGCGTCGCGCTCGGGCTCGTCCTGGCGCTCGCCTCCGGTCTCAGCCAAGTCGGCGAGGCCTCCATCGACGGCCTGGTTCAGATCAAGCGGGCCGTGCCGACGCTGGCGCTGATCCCGCTCGCGATCCTCTGGCTCGGCATCGGCGAGACCATGAAGATCGCATTGATCGCGTCGAGCGTGCTGGTGCCGGTCTACATCAACACCCATGCGGCCCTGCGTGGCATCGACATCCGCCACGTCGAACTGGCCCGCAGCGTTGGGCTCGGTCGTGGCGCCTTTCTGCGCGAGGTGGCGCTGCCGGGTGCGCTGCCGGGCTTCTTCACCGGGCTGCGGCTCGCTGTCACGACCTGTTGGACGGCGCTCGTCGTGCTGGAGCAGATCAATACGAGCGAAGGCATCGGCTACCTGATGAACCGGGCCCGCGACTACGGCCAGACCGACATCATCGTGGTGGGCCTGGCGATCTACGCCGTGCTCGGCCTCGGCTCTGACTTCGCCGTCCGCTTCTTCGAGCGCCGGGCGCTCTCCTACCGCAGGGCGCTCGCGTCATGACGGCGCCCTTGCATCCCTACGATCCGCGTGGCGAAGCTTTGGCCCCGGTGGTGAGCCTGCGCGGAGTCAGCCGGAGCTTCGGCGGCCGGACCGTCCTTGCCGATGTCTCGCTGGACTTCGCCCCCGGCGAATTCGTCGCGCTGATCGGCAAGAGCGGCTCGGGCAAGAGCACACTCCTGCGCGCCTTGGCGGGTCTCGACGACGGCGTTGTCGGCGAGGGCACGATCGACGTTCCGGTAGATCGCTCGGTGCTGTTCCAGGATTCGCGCCTGCTGCCCTGAAAGAGCGTGCTTGCCAATGTCGTCTTCGGCTTGCGAACGGACGATGCCGAGGCGCGCGGTCGCCGAGCTCTTGCGGATGTGGGGCTCGCCGGTCGCGAGGCGGCCTGGCCCACTGCGCTCTCGGGCGGCGAGCAGCAGCGCGTAGCGCTGGCACGCTCTCTGGTCCGCGAGCCGGTCTTGCTGCTGGCCGACGAGCCTTTCGGAGCGCTCGATGCGCTCACACGCATCCGCATGCACGACTTGCTGTTCAGGCTGATCCGTAAGCGCCAGCCCACCGTCTTGCTCGTCACCCACGACGTCGACGAGGCGATCAAGCTCGCCGATCGCGTCCTGGTCATGGACGAGGGCCGCATCATCGTCGATCGGCCTGTGGACCCCGCTCATCCGCGCGGCAAGGACGCCCGTTTCGACGCGCTGCGCGCGCAGCTGCTGGCGGCGCTGGGCGTCGCCGACGCCATCTGATTTCGTGTCCCAGGAAAGTCATCGCTATGACGCGTCAACTGCATCTCAACCTCTTCATCAACGGCCGTGGCCATCACGAGGCGGCCTGGCGCCATGCCGGCTCGACGCCGCGCGCGCTGACTGATCTGCGCTACTATCAGGAGCTGGCGCTGGCGGCCGAGGCGGCCAAGCTGGATTCGATCTTCTTCGCCGACCATGTCGTGCTCGGCGAGGACCTGGCCCATTCAGCCCGCGGCGAGCTCGAACCGCTGACGCTGCTCGGCGCGCTGGCAGCATTGACCGACCGCATCGGGCTGATCGCAACCGCCTCGACCACCTATAGCGAGCCCTATAACTTGGCCCGCCAGTTCGCGACGCTCGACCATCTCAGTGGCGGGCGCGTCGGCTGGAACATCGTGACATCCTGGGCGCCGGGGGCGGCTGCGAATTTCGGCCAGGATCGCCAGAGCGGCATCGACCAGCGCTATGCCCGCGCCAACGAGTTCGTCGAAGTCGTCTCAAAGCTCTGGGACAGCTGGGCGCCCGACGCGATCCTCGACGACCGCGCCAGCGGCATCTATGCCGAGTCCGGCCGGATCGGCCGCGCGGACCATCGCGGCCCGCTCTTCAAAGTCGCCGGGGCGCTGAACGTGCCGCGCTCGCCGCAGGGCAGGCCCGTCTTCGTTCAGGCCGGTGCCTCGACCGACGGCCGCGCCTTCGCCGCCCGCTATGCCGAGGCGATCTTCACCGCGCATCTCCAGAAGGAGAGCGCGATCGCGTTCTATGACGACATCAAGACGCAGGCCCGCGCACTCGGCCGACGGGCGGACCAGATCCTGATCCTGCCGGGCATCAGCGCCGCAATCGGCTCGACCGAGGCGGAAGCACAGCGCGTTTGGGAGGAACTGAACGAGCTCTCCCATCCCAGTGTTGGCCTGGCGCGGTTGTCGAACCGGTTCGGCGGACATGATTTCTCGCATCTGAAGCTCGATCAGGTGCTGTCGCCCGATGATTTTCCGGATCCGTCGCAGGTGGAGGCCTCGCGCAGCCGGTCGCAGGCGATCACCGCGCTGGTGGCACGCGAGCGCCCGACATTGCGGCGCCTGCTCCACAGCCTCGCGGGCGCCCGGGGCCACTTCACGGCGACCGGCACCCCCGAGCAGATCGCAGACGTCATGGGGGACTGGTTTACCTCCGGTGCGGCTGACGGCTTCAACGTGATGCCGCCGATCCTGCCGGTCCAGTTCGACCTCTTTACCAGCGACGTCGTTCCGCTGCTGCGCAAGCGCGGCCTTTTCCGCAGCGAGTACGAGGACGGCACATTGCGCGACCGGCTTGGACTGGATCCCGTCCCGAGCCGCTTCGACCCCGCACAACCACTGCAACGCTCGGCCTGACAGATCGGACGGCAGGGCAGGCGGCCGCTACTGCAACATCTCGGGCTTCTCCATCCGCGAGCGGCTCGGAGGCAGGTCGTAGAACCGGCCCCAGGCGCGGCGCAACTGCCGGGGCGAAGCGAAGCCGGCCCGCTCGGCCACCGACTCGACGTCGAGGCGCGAGCCTGCCAGGAGCTCGCGCGCGAGCGCCACCCGCATCAGATTGACATAGGCCGTGACACTCATGCCCGCATGGGCATTGAACAGCCGTGAGAGATGGCACGGGCATGTCACCGACACGTCCGCGAAGGTCTCGACAGACCAGTTGCGTACCGGATCGCCCTTCAGCGCAGCGCCACTTCCTGACACAGGCGTACTGCCGTGAAGCGGACCTTCAGTCCGTCGTCATGCCTCCCGGAGCGGGGATGATCAGAGGATTGCCGGGCGCGATCAGGTCAGAGAAACGTCGAAGTCGCGGCGGGTGTCCCGTCCAACGTATGGGCCATGAATTCGAGCGCATTGCGCAGCCGCTCACGTGGCAAAGGGCCGCCCAGACAGATCCGCACGGACTCGGGTGGCGCCCCTTCGACGGTGAAGGCGTCGCTGGCGACGATACCGAGGCCGGTCGCGCGCATGTGGCCGATGAAGGACGAACGCGTCCAGGCTTCGGGCAGCGGCACCCAGAGATTGAAGGCCAGCGCATCGGCCTTGAAGCTGTTTGGAGGCAGGATCTCGGCCGCCATCTGCTGACGTGCGATCGCTTCCTGGCGGATGAAGCGCAGGATCGCGTCTGCCGTGCCGTCCTCGATCCAGCGCGTCGCCAGCGCTACCGTCAGCGGCGAAGCCATGATGTTGGCCGCGCGCATCGCAGCCGCGAAGGGCCAAGCCTGCTTCGCCTCCGGCGCGACGACATAAGCCGCGCGCAGGCCCGCTCCGATGCATTTCGCCAGCCCTGCGATGTGCCAGGTCAGATCCGGGGCGATCGCAGCGAAGGGAGCCGGTCCGTGGGCCGGAATGAAGCCATAGGCGTCGTCCTCGACGATCGGCAGGCAGTTGCGGCGTGCTACGGCCGCCAGAGCCTCACGGCGGGGTTCGGATATCGTCAGCGTCGTGGGATTGTGCAGGGTGGGGTTGAGATAGAGCGCCTTGGGCGCATGGCGCCGGCAGGCCTCGGCGAGTGCATCGGGCGTCACGCCGTCCTCGTCCATCTCGAGGCCGACGAGGTTCAGGCCGAGTTGGGCCGCGATCGAGCGGCAGCCCGGATAGGTCACCGCCTCGCACAAGATGGTGTCGCCCGGCCTGGCGAGAAGCCCGAAGATGCCGAGCAGCGCTGGATGGGCGCCCGGCGTTACCAGGAGCCGGTCGTGGCTGGGCACCAGAGCGCGCCGCCCCAGCCAGTTCGAGGCTGCATCCTTGTCGGCCTGCGCGCCGCCGAAGCCCTGATAGCGCAGCAGGCCCACGAGGTCGCGCCCGACCTCGGTCAGCCCCGCGCTCATCCGTCCCAGCAGATCGGGATCGTCAGGCTCGGGTGGCAGGTTCATCGACAAGTCGACTGGTGAGGGGACGTGCGCCCGCCCCAGGGCCGACCGCGGGCGCGGCAGGCTAATGAAGGTGCCCTGGCCGACGCGGGATTCGACGAGCCCGCGTTTCTGGGCCTCGACATAGCCGCGGGCCACGGTCGTGAAATCCACGGCCAGACGCTGGGCGAGCTTGCGCTGCGGCGGCAATCGATCCCCCACCGCCAGTCGCCCCGCCCGCACATCCAGTGCGATGGCATCGGCGATGGCGAGATAGCGCGGCAGGTCGCTCAGCGAGAGGTCGGGTGTCCAGGCCAGCATCGTTTTCGGGTCTCGCGTGACGCAGTCAAGATTGACTGTACATTGTAGCATTCCATCCTGTCATGCAATTTGCATCGTCGGAGAAGACGGCGTCGCGATGCTCTGAGGGCGCGCCAATTCAATCGTTTGTCGAATTTTGTTGCGCCCGATCATATATCAAGCAGGTATTTGTTCGCGATCCTTGTCGAGTGATCGCATTATTGACTGCATTCAAAGCGTTTTACAGTCGTCTCATCGGTCCCGTCAATCTGGCATGCGGGTTGCAGATACCGGTTCGCAGCCCGCCGCTCCGAGGCGGTCGCCAGAAACGAGGTGAGCGATGCCAGCCGTCACGAAGGAAGCCAACAAGAAGGGCGATTTCCTGGTCGACTACGAAGAGAAGGTGTTCGAGGACGTCAAAGCCCAACCGGGCGAGAAGGCCCTGATCACCTTCCACACCGTCGCCTTCGAAGGCTCGATCGGTCTCGTCAACCTGCTGCAGGCGCTGCGGCTCCAGCGGAAGGGCTTCGAGACTTCGATCCTGCTCTATGGCCCCGGCGTCACGCTCGGCATCCTGCGCGGCTTCCCCAAGCTCGGCGACGAGCCCTTTCCGGGCGCGCAGAACTTCGGCAACCAGATCGAGAAGTTCATGGCCGAGGGCGGCAAGGTCTATTGCTGCCGCTTCGCGCTGCAGATGCTCTACGGCCATGGCGAGGGCTCGCTGATCCCCGGCATCAAGCCGATCAGCCCGCTCGACGTGCTCGACTGCGTCCTCCTGCACCGGCGCGACAACGCCTTCATTCTCAACACCTGGACGCTCTGAGGTCATCGCGATGGCGCAGGGCCCCATGATCCGCGTCGCCGCCATCCAGATCGCGCCCGATCTCGAGAGCGGGTCGGGCACGCTGGAGCGCGTGCTCAACGCCATCGCCGATGCCGCCGCCAAGGGGGCGAAGCTCGCGGTCTTCCCCGAGACCTTCGTGCCCTGGTACCCGTATTTCTCCTTCGTGCACCCGCCGGTCATGACCGGCGGGGAGCATGTCAGGCTCTATGACAATGCCGTCACCGTGCCCGGGCCGGTCACGGAGGCCGTCGCCGCCGCCGCGCGCCGGCGCGGCATGGTCGTCGTCCTCGGCGTCAACGAGCGCGACCACGGCTCGCTCTACAACGCCCAGATCATCTTCGACGCGACCGGGGAAATCCTCCTCAAGCGTCGCAAGATCACGCCGACCTTCCATGAACGCATGATCTGGGGCCAGGGCGACGGAGCCGGGCTCAAGGTTGTCGACACGGCGGTGGGACACGTCGGCGCGCTCGCCTGCTGGGAGCATTACAATCCGCTCGCCCGCTACGCTCTGATGGCGCAGCACGAGGAGATCCATATCGCGCAATTCCCGGGCTCGCTGGTCGGGCCGATCTTCGCCGAGCAGATCGAGGTCACGATCCGCCACCACGCGCTGGAGAGCGGCTGCTTCGTCGTCAACGCGACGGGCTGGCTGACCGAGGACCAGATCGCCCGCATCTCGCCCGAAGAGGGGCTCCGCAAGGGTCTTCGCGGCGGCTGCATGACGGCGATCATCTCGCCGGAGGGGCGCCATCTGGTGCCACCGCTCACCGAGGGCGAGGGCATTCTCATCGCCGATCTCGACATGAGCCTTATCGTCAAGCGCAAGCGGATGATGGATTCCGTCGGCCATTACGCCAGGCCCGAACTGCTCAGCCTGATGCTCGACAACCGCCCGGCCGAGCCAATGCGAACCCACGCCGCATTCCCCGTCTCATCCTTCGACAGGAGCAGCCCCGATGGAGCAGTCGATGCCCCAAGCCATGCCGACGGAGCACCTGATCAACGAGTTGCAATCCTTCGGGGTGCGGCTGGTTGATCCCAAGGCCGGCGCCGAAAGCCGGCGCGGCGGAGCAGGGCCCTCCGACCACAAGGCGATGACCATCGACGGCATGACCGTGATGGTGCCGGTCCATACCGCGCCCTCCTTCGACAGCCCCTATCTGGTCGAACAGCCCGACGCCTTCGGCAAAAGCCGCATCACCCGCGAGGGCCTCGTCCTCGGCGAGGTCTCGTTTCCGCTTCAGCCGAAATTCTACGGGCTGAAGACCGCCAACGGCGTGCCCTATTCCAAGATCGCCGTTCTGCATGGGCGGGATGTGCTGGCGACCACCGTGCTGCAGACCTGCATCCGCTACCAGAGCCGCACCAAGACCTGCCAGTTCTGCGCCATCGGCCAGTCGCTCGCGGCGGGCCGCACCGTCGAACGCAAGACGCCGGCCCAGCTTGCCGAAGTCGCCAAGGCCGCCGTCGAGCTCGACGGCGTCAGGCACATGGTCATGACGACGGGAACGCCGTCCACCAAGGATCGCGGCGCGGCGATCCTCACCGAGAGCGCCCGCGCGATCAAGGCGGCCGTGCCGCTGCCGATCCAGGCCCAGTGCGAGCCGCCCGATGACGACGCCTGGTTCGGCCGCATGCGCGAGGCCGGCGTCGATGCGCTGGGCATGCATCTCGAACTCGTCACGCCGGAGCTGCGCAGGCGGCTGATGCCGGGCAAGGCCGAGGTCCCGCTGGAGCGGTACTTCACGGCTTTCGAGGCAGCCGTGCCGGTGTTCGGGCGGGGCCAGGTCTCAACCTACATCCTGGCCGGGCTCGGCGACACGCGCGAGGCGATCCTCGACATCGCGCAGCGGCTGGTGGCGATCGGCGTCTATCCCTTCGTCGTGCCCTTCGTCCCGATCTCCGGAACGCCGCTCGAAAGCCATGCGACGCCGCCGGCCGCCTTCATGCATTCGATCCTGGGGCCGCTGGCCGGCATGCTGGTGTCGAGCGGCCTGAAGGCGATCGACGTCAAGGCCGGCTGCGCCAAATGCGGCGCCTGCTCGGCGCTCTCGACCTATGAGCGCGGCCAAGCCCTTCGGCAGGGAGGTTGCGCGTGATGTTCGAGCCCTTCGCCCCGTTTCTGCCGAGCGAGTACCGGATCAAGTTCGCGACCGAAGCGTGGGAGCGCGAGGGCGCAGCCAGGCTCAGGCGCAGGGTGTTCTGCGAAGAGCAGGGCCTGTTCTCGGGCGATGACCGCGACGCGATCGACGACCATGCGATCCTGCTCGTGGCAATTTCGCTCTGGGGCGTGGCGGCCGACGATGTGGTCGGTACCGTGCGCATCCATCAGGCCGAACCCGGATTGTGGTGGGGCTCGCGGCTGGCGGTCGAGGCCGGCCACCGTCGCGTCGGCGCGCTGGGGGCAACGCTGATCCGGTTGGCCGTGTCGTCCGCCCACGCGCTGGGGGCGCAGACCTTCCTCGCCCATGTCCAGAGCCAGAATGGGCTGCTGTTCCAGAAGCTGCACTGGGATGCGCTGGAGCCGGTCGATCTGCACGGACACCCGCATCTGCGCATGCAGGCCGATCTGGCGCATTATCCGCCCTGTTTCACCCCCGAGATCGGCTTCCAGGCGCTGCCGGCGCGGAAGGCCGCGTGATGACGAGCCTCTCCTTCTTGTCGACGCTTGCCGCCACGCTTCGGGCCAGCCGCAGCTTCGGTGCCAAGGAGGATATCGGCCTCGTCGCCAGCGGGCTCGGTCTGTCGGGGTCATCGGCGGTCCCGGTCGGCGACGACTGCGCTGCAATCCCCGATGGTGAGGGCCATCTGCTCCTGGCGATCGAAGGCTTCATGAACGAGTTCGTCGCGGGCGACCCGTGGTTCGCCGGCTGGTGCGGCGTGATGGTCAACCTCTCCGACATCGCGGCGATGGGCGGCCGCCCGACCGCGATCGTCGATGCGCTCTGGGCCGACGGGGCAGAGAACGCCCGGCCGGTGCTCGAGGGTCTGCGGGCCGCCTCGCAGGCCTATGGCGTGCCGATCGTCGGTGGACACAGCAACCTGCGCACGGATCGCGGCCAGCTGTCGGTCGCCGTGCTCGGTCGTGCCAGGGCGCTGCTGACGAGCTTCGACGCCAGGCCCGGCGACAGGCTCGTGGCGGCCATCGACCTGCGCGGGCGCTATCGCGAGCCCTTTTCGAACTGGGAAGCCGCGACGCAGGCGCCCTCCATGCGCCTGCGCGGCGACCTCGAACTGCTGCCCGCCATCGCCGAGGCTGGCCTAAGCCGGGCTGCCAAGGATATCAGCCAGGGCGGCATCGTCGGCACGGCCGCCATGCTGGCCGAATGCTCCGGCGTCGGCATCGAGATCGATACCCGTGAGATCCCGGGCCCCGACGGCGTGCCGCTGGACCGCTGGCTGCTGACCTTCCCCAGCTTCGGCTACCTGCTCGCCGTTGCGCCTGCCGATGTCGCGGCCGTCACCGGCCGGTTCGCCGCGCGCGGCATCGCGGCCGCCGATATCGGCACGGTCACGACGGGCTCCGAGATCGCCATCACCGATGGCACGGCCCGCGAAACGATCTGGAACGTCGCGGCCCGCCCGCTGCTGCGATGCGCGCCCGCGGAGGTTGCCGCGTGAGCCGTTCTTTGCGCATCGCCATCCTCGCCCATTCCACCAATCCGCGGGGGGGCGTGGTGCATGCGATGGCTTTGGGCGAGGCGCTGACCGCGCTCGGCCACGAGGCGGTCGTCCACGCGCCCGCGCGACCGGGGCAGCGCTTCTTTCGCGAGCCCGCCTGCGAAACCGTCCTGGTCCCAGCCGCGCCCTCTGGCGACGGTCTCGCGGCCCTCGTCGAGACCCGGGTCGGCGACTACGTGGCCCATTTCGAAGAGGGCGCGCAGCGTAGCTTCGACGTCTACCACGCTCATGACGGCATCTCGGGCAACGCGCTGGCGACGCTGAAGGCGCGTGGCGTCATCTGCGGTTTCGCGCGCACCGTCCATCACGTCGATGCCTTCGCCGATCCACGGATCGAGGCCCTGCAGGCCCGCTCGATCGTGCAGGCGGACCGGCATTTCGTCGTCAGCCGCCATTGGCAGGCCAGGCTTCGCGATGGGTTCGGCCTGGACGCTGACATCGTCGGCAACGGTGTCGACCGGCGCTTCTTCACGCCGCGTGCGGATGGCCGCGAGCACGCGCTGAAGCAGAGTCTCGGCCTCGGATCGGGCCCCATCCTGCTTGCCGTCGGCGGCGTCGAGGAGCGCAAGAACACGCTGCGGATGCTGCAGGCCTTCGCCCAGCTGCGCGCGATCCGGCCCGATTCCCAGCTGCTGATCGTCGGCGGGGCATCGCTGCTCGACCATGTCGGCTATCAGTGTGCCTTCAGGGCCGAACTCGAAGCCGATCCCGACACCGCCCGCTCCGTCATCCTCGCCGGCCCGCAGCTTCAGGCCGACATGCCCGCTCTCTATCGGCTGGCGGATGCGCTGGTCTTTGCCTCCGTCAAGGAGGGCTTCGGGCTTGTGGCCCTCGAGGCGCTGGCCTGCGGGACGCCGGTCCTGACCTCCCATATCCCGCCCTTCACCGAGCATTTCGGCCAGGACGACGTGGTCTGGTGCGACCCTCTCGATCCCGGGTCGATCGCCAATGGCATGGCGGCCATGCTCATGCCCGAGCTTCGCGACCGGCTGGAGCTGCGCCGCGAGGCGGCCCTGGCGCCCCATCGCTGGGACAGGACCGCCGCCGCCCATCTGCCGGCCTATCGCGCGCTCGCTACGGTGACGCTGCCGGGGACGGCACCGCAGGAGTTGGCCCATGCCTGAGATGCACTTCCACATCCGTTGGCCCGACGGCGAGAGCGAGCGCTGCTACTCGCCTTCCCTGGTCATCAAGGAGCATTTCGAGCCGGGCCAGAGCTACCAGCTCGCCGATTTTCTCGGCCGCAGCCGCCTCGCGCTGACCATCGCCAGCGACCGCGTGCAGGCGCGCTACGGCCACCCCTGTTCACTCGCTCTCGGTCAGTTGGCCCGCATCGAGGCCAGAGCGGCGCGCTACCACGCCGGGCCTGCCGCAGCCGTGCGGGTCGAGCGCTTCGAGGAATGAACCGGAGGATCGTCTGATGAGCCTGCCAACCACCCGCCACGTGCCCGTCGCGATTATCGGCGGTGGACAGGCCGGCATGTCGATGAGCTGGTGCTTGAAGCAGCGGGGTATCGAGCATCTCGTCTTCGAGAAGCACAAGGCGGCCCACACCTGGTCGACGCAGCGCTGGGATTCGTTCTGCCTGGTCACGCCCAACTGGCAATGCCAGCTGCCGGGGCATCCCTATGCCGGAGACGACCCCGACGGATTCATGCTGAAGCACGAGATCATCGCCTATCTGGAGGCTTACAGGGCCAAGTTCGATCCGCCCCTGCGCGAGGGGGTATCCGTGAACCTCGTCACGCGCTCGGATGCCGGCTTCGCGATCACGACCTCGGACGGAGATTACAGCGCCAACCGGATCGTCGTGGCCTCGGGCGGCTACCACCAGCCGATCATCCCGCGCATGGCCGAACGACTGCCCGGATCGATCCAGCAGCTTCATTCCGAGCAGTACCGCAACCCGGCCTCTCTGCCGCCGGGCGCGGTCCTGGTGGTCGGCTCCGGCCAGTCGGGCTCGCAGATCGCCGAGGACCTTCATCTCGCCGGACGGCAGGTCCATCTGGCGGTCGGCGATGCTCCTCGCTGCGCGCGCTTCTATCGCGGCCGCGACGTCGTCGCCTGGCTCGGCGACATGGGCTATTACGACATGCCGGTCGAGAAGCACCCGCTGCGCGAAGGCGTGCGCGACAACACAAACCACTACGTGACGGGCCGCGACGGTGGCCGCGACATCGATCTGCGAGGCTTCGCCCGCGAAGGGATGAACCTCTACGGCCTGCTCGACGGGCTCGACGGAACGACCCTGCGCTTCCGCCCGACACTGAAGGCGTCGCTCGACGAGGCGGATCGCGTCTACAACGGCATCAACGCCACTATCGACAAATGGATTGCCGAAAAAGGCTTCAGTGCGCCGCCGCCATCCGTCTACGCGCCGGTCTGGGAGCCGGCGAGCGAGCCCGCGACGCTCGATCTCGTCACTGAAGGCATCAGCACGATCATCTGGTGCATCGGTTTCCAGCCGGATTTCCGCTGGCTCGATGCCCCCGTCTTTAATGGAGCCGGCCACCCCGTCCACCGGCGCGGCGTCACGGCCGTAGATGGCGTCTACTTCCTCGGGCTGCCCTGGCTGCACAGCTGGGGTTCGGGACGATTTTCCGGCGTGGCGCGCGATGCCGAGTTCCTGGCCGAAGACATCGAGATGCGTTTGGCCCGCGCCTCGGACCGGGCCGGACGAAGCGCCGCCTGACATGCGTTCGCAGGCGAGCATCGTGGCCACGTGCCCAAATCCATCGAAGTATCGAAGATCCTGCCGCGCACCCATGCGCCCGCGTCGCGCTGAGCCAGTTCGCTTGGCGTCCAAACTCTGCCGAAAAATCGCGTGTGCCCTCTTTGACCTCACCAGTGATCGACAAAGGGAACTGAGCTGGGGCTCAGACTGCGAAGGATTGGGCAGGCCCGTCTTCCGCGGGGATTTGAACACGCAGCCGTGAACGGAATTGAACAGCGGTTGATCGCCAGGCTCCGAACTACAGGACGGCATGCGCTTTCGGCATGTCGTGAGGAGCTTTGCATGATGTCGAACTGCCCAGCCCGGCTCGATGGTCAGAGGGCGAGCTGTGAGGCTCAAGCTGACCTCGCCTGCTGGGTCAAGCGGCTCAAGAAACAGAACCACTCTGGAGGACGAGGCCGCCCGTCCGCGTTCCATTCGGCAGAGTGCGTTCGCCACAGCGCCCCGCAAGGGGATGGCCGGCCCGACCTTGCCGCTCTCACTTCACTTCCCGAACCCACTAACTTCCACGAGGACGACATGACCCCTGCCACCCTGCTCCGCGTCTCCTGCCTCGGTGCGATCTGCGCTGTGGTTCAAGCCACTCCGGCGCTCGCCCAGAATTCGACGACAGAAGCCATCGTCGAAGCCATGCGCACCTTGTCCGGCAAGCAGTCGACGCGCCCCAGCGGTGCGAAGGGCCAGTGCTTCGCCGCCCGCTTCACGCCGACGGCCGAAGCTCGGCAGCTGTCGAAGTCGACCGCATTTTCCGGCGAGCGAGCCGCCGTGGTGCGGTTCTCGGTCGGAGGCGGCAACGCCAAGGTCGCGGATGCGACCAAGACGGTGAATCGCGGCCTGGCGCTGAGGATCGATCCAGAGGGCCCTGGTCAGAGCGAGTTCGTGATGGTCAACGCGCCCGTCAATTTCGTGAAGTCGCCAGAGCAGATGCTGGGCTTCCTGCAGGCGAGACTGCCGGGCGCCGATGGCAAGCCCGACGCGGCGAAGATCAAGGCCTTCACCGACGCCAATCCCGAGACGACCAACCAGGGCCGATTCCTGGCGAGCCGGCCCGTCCCGGCCTCTTGGGTCGGCGTCAGCTACTGGGCGATCCACCCCTATACTCTGACCAATGCCCAGGGGGCGACGCAGATCGTGAAGTTCAAGCTGTTGCCGAAGGGCGGCGAAGTCGGGTTGAGCGACGAGGACGCCAAGGGCAAGCCGGCCGACTTCCTGGTCGACGAGTTGAAGGCGCGTCTGGCCGAGAAAAGGCCGGCCGGTTTCGACGTCGTCGCGATCCTCGGCTCGGTCGCCGATGCTACCATCCCGGCGACGCAGACCTGGCCGGACGAAGAGATGCGGCGCAGCGTCAAAATGGCTGAACTTACAGTAACCGGGCTCGCAGAGAACGACATCTGCGATCGCGGGATTTTCGATCCCACTCGCCTGGCGGAGGGTGTGGCCGGTCCCACCGACGACCCGCTCTTCACCGAACGGGCGCCCGCCTATGCGATCTCGATCACCCAGCGGCATTGAGGCTGGTCTCACCCGCTGGCTGTATCCCACTCGGGCGTAGCAAAGGGATTTGCTCGCGCTCGATCAAGCGGCGCGGCGTATGGCGTATCGGTGCCGCCCAGACACGGTTTTCGAGATCAGCTGCGCTCTAGGGTTCGCTAAAGGCGAAGGAGCCGAGCAGCTTTTCCAGCAATCGGGGCAGAAGATACCGCCGTCTTGAACCGGAGAGCGCCACTTGCGGACAGTGGGGAATCGCCCTGTAGCTGACATTCGCATGTCGCCGACTGCCGCTGCCCCTCAAAGATCGGATACGTCCTAAGCGCCTGATTGAGCGGACCTTTCCGTCGCCGCGCGGGCGTGCCGAAAGCGCCTATCTGTTGGGCGGCCTCGTCTTCGCGCTGGACGCGCCGCTCGACGCGCTGAAGGACGGCGATGGCGAGGAGGCCGGGCGCGGCTGAGCCTGTTCCGCCGCGCCGCTCCTTCGGACCGGCCCCCGACGAAAAAGGCCCCCGCTTGCGCGGAGGCCTGAGGCTTCGACAGTGTCGGCTTGCGTCCGCTCAGAAGGTGCTGAAGCGATAGTTCAGGCCGGCGCGGACGATATGGCCGGTATTCTCCATGCGGGAGACGTAGGATCCGGGTGCCAGGGCGAAGTTGACCTGGTTGACCGCGACATTCTGCTTGCCGAGGTCGTAGTAGAGATATTCGGCCTTCAGCGAGAGATTGTTGGTGAAGGCGTATTCGACGCCGCCACCGACGGTGTAGCCGACCTTGATGTCGCTCTTGCTGCCGACATAGTCGACCTGGCCGGGGATCGCGGCGTTGAAAAAGGTCGCGCGGTTCGACACGTCGCCATAAGCCAGACCGCCGGTGGCGTAGACCATGAAGCGATCGAAGGCATAGCCGGCGCGCAGGCGCACCGTCCCGAGATAGTCGAGTTCCTGTGCGAAGGTCGAGTTGGCGTTACTGGTGCCGACCCGCGAGGTGCGCGAGGAGATGTCGGTGTACTGGATGTCCGTCTCGGCGCCGATCACGAAGCTGCCGATCTGGTAGTTGTAGCCGACCTGCGCGCCGCCAATGAAACCGGTCTCGTCATTGGAGAGCGAGGATGGCCGGCGCTCGGCGAGCACATTGCCGATCGTGAACGGGGCGGTGCCCGACGTGCTGATCTTGTTGTCCGTGAAGACGGCGCCTGCGTTCACACCGGCATAGAAGCCGGTCCAGGTGAAGATCGGCGCCACAGGTGCATAGACGGCGCCCTTGCGCGACGGCAGGTCGGCCGCGAAGGCCGTGCCGCTCAGGGCAACCAGTGCCAATGCGGACAGGATGGTCTTGGTCATGGTGCAGCACTCCCGGTCAGTCGATCGCCTTTCAGGCGAAGGATGGTCAAGGAGCAGACCGTGCCTGCCTGATCTAACGGGGGCTATGCCAGCAAAGACACACAATCAACGAATCGTCCCGGCAGGATAAAAACCGCGATCACATCGTTGTGACCGTCTTTATTTGATAGGCGGTGGTTGGGTAACGTGACGCAAGCATAATGCTAAGCGCCGCAGCGACATTAGTAATTTTGCAGGCAAAGGCTTGGCTGTAATGCTAACCTAGGTAAGTCTGATGACCCTGTCGGAAACGCCTAGTATTAGTCGCAGTCAGACGGACATTAGGATGGGCTTGGCGTGGCGGGCGTTGGTATCGGCGTCGCCGGCTCCGGGCGACATGCGCCACCTGCCGACATTCGTGACCCGCCGGATAGCGGACGTTTATGAGTGTCAGTCTGGAGCAGCGAGCAACTAAGAGCAGCGTCGCCAGCCAGCGACCTCAACTTCTTTCCTGCTGCGCCTTCCAAGCCAAGTATTCATGCTCGGCCTCCTGGGCCAGCGGGTAATAGCGACGCAGGTCGCCTCCCTTCGAGAGCATGAGGCGAGAGAAGTCCTCCCATTCTACGTGACGACTGCCGACTTCGAGCAGCCGCTCGGCATAGGCGATCGGCACGCAGATGGCCCCGTCATCGTCGGCAATAATGATGTCGCCTGGCCTGACATAGGTGCCGCCGCATGCGATGGGTACGTTCACTGCGTGGGGCATCAGCGTCGTTTGGGTGTGAAAATTCGGGCTGACGCCACGCATCCAGTAGCCGATGTCGAGCTTGAACGCCTTGGCCGCATCGCGGATGACGCCGTCGATGACCATGCCTTTCCCGCCCTTCCCGGCGAAATAGGTCAGCATCATCTCGCCGAAGATGCCGCTTTCCATGTCCCCCCGGGCGTCGACGACGACGATGTCGCCGGCTTCGATGTGATAGAGCGCATGCCTGTGAAGCTGCTTCTCCCGATCGGCATACTCGTCGTCGCCGTAGAGATCCTCGCGTTTCGGCATGAACTGGAGCGTGACGGCAGGTCCGGCCACGACCTTGCCGCGCGAGTGGGGCACGGCGCCAGTAATGAGCGGGTTCCGAATGCCCATCTTGTACAGCTCGCTAGACGCGGTGGCAGTGCCGATGCTGGCGAGCCCGTCCACGAGAGCCTTCGCCGGACGATTGATTTTGGGAATGTCGAACATGTGTCGTTCCTGATGGTTGGCGGCGTGGTCCTGTTTTCGTGGACGCCCCTTTCGAACGTCGTCCTTCAGATCTGCGACCTCGTGAACGGGCCTCTTCAGAGCCCGCCGACGACCGGATGCCAGTCCGGCCGATAGGGATCCTGATGGAAGCGGGCGTAGTAGTCGCCCTTCTCCTCGTAGAGGGCGCCGTAGTGGCGCATCTTGTCCTCGTCGAGCGCGACGCCAAGGCCCGGCCCGGTCGGCACGCGAATGGCGCCGCCTTCGTATGCCATCAGCCCGCCCTCGATGATGTCGTCGGTCAGGTAGTGGTAATGGGCGTCGCCGGCGAAGCTCATCTCGGAGATCGTCGCGGCGGTGTGCAGCATAGCGGCGAGCTCTATGCCGAACTCGGCACCCGAATGCATGGCCACGCCGAGGCCGAAGGTGCGGCAGACGGCCGAGAGGTCCTTCACGCCGCGCGGGCCTTCCCAGTAGTGGAGGTCGGTCAACACGATATCGACGGCGCCGAGCCGGATAGCGGGGCCGAGATCGTCGAACTTGGCCGGATACATGTTGGTGGCGATCGGTGTGCGGACCGCCTTGCGCACGGCGGCATTGCCCTCCAGCCCCCAGGACGGATCCTCGAAATACTCCATCCCAACCGCCTCCAGCCGTTGGCCGATGCGGATCGCCGTCGGGACCGACCACACACCATTGGGGTCGATCCGCAGTCCGAAGTCCGGGCCCATCCGGTCGCGGCAGAGCTCGACGGCCCGCGCCTCGACAGTCGGCTCGAAGACGCCGGCCTTCAGCTTCATGGCGGTGACGCCGAGGGTCTCGTGCAACTCCTGGCAGAGATCGGCCATGTCTTCGGGATGTTCGTCATGACCGCCGCCCGGTCGATCGTAGCGCCAGAACAGATAGGCGATCATCGGAATGCGGTCGCGAACCGGTCCGCCGATCAGGTCGCAGAGCGGGCGGCCCAGCGCCTTGCCCTGAATGTCGAGGCAGGCCATTTCGATCGCTGCATAGAGCCTGGCATTGGAGAGATAGTAGATCGCCCGCAGGGTCTTGAGCTTGATCAGCTCGAGATGGAACGGGTCCATGCCGATGATGCGCGACTTGAGCTTCGTCAGCGCGCCGCGCTGGTCGCCACCGCCGACCTCTCCGAGACCAATGAGGCCCTCATCCGTCACGAGTTCGAGGATGGTGCGCAGGAAATAGCCGGGATGGACTCCGGTGTTGTGGCGAAGCTGCGCGTTGAGCGGGATCGCCACGCAGCGCACCCTCATATCGACAATCTTCATCGGCCATTCTCCCTTAGAGATGCATGCCGCCGTCGACGAAGAGCGTCGTGCCGGTGACGTAGCGGGCGGCGTTCGAAGCGAGGAACAGTGCGACGTCGGCGCAATCCTCTGGCGTTCCGAGGCGCCCTGCCGGGATGCGTCCGAGTACGGTGTCGCGATAGGCCGCGTCCGCCAGCACCTCGCGGTTGCGCGCGGTCGCGATCGCGCCTGGGGCCAAGACATTGCAGGTGACCCCTTGTCCCGCGACCTGCCGGGCGATGGTGCGGACCATGCTTTCGAGCGCTGCCTTGCTGGCCGCGTAGATCAGCATCTCCGGATGTTCGCGCACTTGCTGGATTGAACCGATTGCGATCAGCCTGCCGAAGCCGCGTTCGACCATAGCGGGCACGAAAGCCTGGATCAGGCGATAATTCGCCGCGAGGTTCAGCTCCCATTGCCGGTCGATCGAGGCGCGCTCGAAACCTGCCCAGGGCTGCCGCTCCTGCAGAGCGGCATTCAGGATGAGGATATCGATCCCGCCGAGCGTCTTCCCGACCGCTGCCACCAGCAGCGCGACCTCCTCGGGCTGGGACAGATCAGCCGCGACGCCCAGGGTGGCGCCGGCCTGGCGGCAGGCATCGTCCAGGTCCGCACCGGGCAAGGGGGCATTGATGCAGACCCTGGCGCCGACGCCGGCCAATGCCTTCGCGATGGCCAGGCCGATACCTTGCGACGAACCTGTGACGAGCACCCGCCGACCCGCGAGATCGGGATAAAGACCGCTCGCTTCAGTCATGGCGATCGCCGAGCCTGGCATCGAAGGCGTCGCGCACGGCATCACCGAGGAAGTTCAGCGCCAGCACGGTGAGGAAGATCGCAAGGCCGGGAAAGAAGCTCATCCACCAGGACTGGTAGAACTGGATGCCGGTCGCGACCATGTAGCCCCAACTCGGCGTCGGCGGCTGGACACCGAGGCCAAGGAAGGACAGTGCGCTTTCGGTGATCAGCGCCTGCGAGGCCGAGAGCGATCCGTAGACGATGACGTTGCCGGAGACGTTCGGCCAGATGTGGCGAGACAGGATCCGCCAAGGGCTGGCACCGGCCGCCTTGGCCGCGATGACATAATCGACCTCGCGCAGGCTCAGCACCTCCGCCCGGACGAGGCGGGCAAAACCCGGCATCTTGGTGATGGCGATTGCCAGCATGGCGTTCATGAGGTCGGGGCCGAGCACTGCGACGATGGAAAGCGCCAGCACCAGGAGCGGGAAAGCCAGGAAGGCGTCCATCACCCGCATGATCAGCGCATCCCAGCGTCCGCCGAGCCAGCCTGAGATCAGTCCGAGGACAGAGCCAACGATCAAGGCCAGGCCGATCGCGAAAACGACGACCTGCAACGAAACCGTGGCGCCGTGCAGGACGCGCGACAGCACGTCGCGCCCGATCTCGTCGGTGCCGAACCAGTGCGCCGCACTTGGAGGCATCGAGAAGGCGTCCGGGTCGATATCGGTCGGCGAATAGGGCGCGATCCAGGGCGCGAGCAATCCGAGCGCGACGATGACCGCAAGGACCAACACCCCGAACTGGCCCTGCCAGGACGTCAGGATGCGGCGCAGGATGATCGCGCTCGGCGAGCGCGGTGCGCGCTGTTCCCGGACGGGCGAGGGTGGCATCGATCCGGTCACGGCCACCATTGCCTCAGGCCTCGACCCGCGGATCGAAGGCCCGGTAGAGCATGTCGGTCAGCAAGTTCACCATGAACACGGCGATGACGATGAACAGGATCGCGCCTTGGATCACCGGGAAGTCGCGCTGGAAGATGCCGTCCACCAACATCCGGCCGAGACCAGGAAGCGCGAAGACCGTCTCCGTCACCACGGCGCCGCCGAGCAGCGCCCCGACCTGCAGGCCGATCACGGTGATGATCGGGATCAGGGCGTTGCGAAGCGCATGGCGCAGCAGCACGAGCCTTTCGCTCAAGCCCTTCGCGCGGGCCGTGCGGACATAGTCCATCGACAGGACCTGCAGCATCGAGGCCCGCGTCTGGCGCATCACCAGCGCCGCAAAGGCGGTGCCGATCGTCAGCGACGGCATCACCATCAGCTTCATGTTCTGGGCGGGATCGTCGAGGAAGCGGACATGGCCCGAGGGTGGGAGCCAACCGAGCTGCAGCGAGAACAGCATGATCAGCAGCACACCCATCCAGAAATAGGGCACCGCCACCGAGGACATGGCGACGAGGCTCGCCGCGACATCGATCAGACCGCCACGAAAGCGGGCGGCGAGAATCCCGGCGGGGACACCGATCGCCACCGCGATCAGGATCGAAAGAAGGCCGAGCTGCAGCGTGACCGGAATGCGCGCAGCCAGCATCGCGCCGACATCCTCGCGCGTGCGCAGCGAGCGGCCGAATTCGCCCTGGGCGACGCGTGTGAGCCAAGTGACGTAGCGGATGGGCGCCGGCTGATCGAGCCCGTACTCGACCCGTACGGCGGCGCGCTGCTCGGGTGTGGCCTGCTCGCCGAGGATCGTCACTGTCGGATCGCCGGGGAGGAGATTGGTCAAGGAGAAGACGATGACGGTGACGAAGAAGGCCACCGGGAGCATCTGGACAAGCTTCCTGCCGAGATAGCTGAGCACGGCCCGTCCCTCAGTAGCGATCGAGCCGGCGATGATCGCGCGCGATCTCGGCGATGACAGCATCGGACACGGCGAAATGCGCGGTCATCGCGGCGCGGGCAGCCGCCGGGTCGCGTGCGCGAATGGCGTCGATGATCGCCTGATGACGTGCGACGGTCGCCGCTGGGTCCCGCAGATCGCGCTGCAGGCCGAGCGCGCGCTGGGTGAACTTGATCGTCTCCGCCAGGGCATTGACGAGGTGCTCGAGCAGGGCATTGCCGGAGCAGCGCGCCAGGGAGACATGGAAGGCCAAGTCGCCCTGCAGCCAGCGCTCGAAATCTCCGTCGATGTTGGCGCGCATCTTCTCCAAAGCCACCTCGACCGGCTCGACCTGGAGCGGCGAGGCCCGCTCGGCGGCCAGTGATGCGACCTCGACCTCGATGGCCCGGCGCAGCTCCACCGCCTCGCGCAGCCCGTTATCGGTCACCCGGACAGCCAGGCGCAGAAACTGATCGAGCGGCGCAACCGAAAGGCCCTTCACGGTCGTCGGCTTGCCCTGCTGAATCTGGACGATGCCCAGCGCCGACAGGCGTCCGAGCGCCTCGCGAACGACCGGCTTCGAGACGTTCAAGCGCTTGGCGAGATCTGATTCCGAGGGCAGCGAGTCGCCGGGACGGAAGACACGCTCCGCCACGCGGTCGATCACGAACTGCGTCACCGCCTCGGTCAGGCGCTGCTTGTCGGGTTGAAGTGCTGCGAGATCGCTCATGACTTATCAGATATCTTGTGACGCAGTCAGGGTCAACGGGGTTCGATCGCGCGCAGCCGGCCATTGCTTCCGCCAGTTTATCAACGCATAAACACCGTAATCTCGCATATGCCGCATCAATTTTGCGGCTCCCCATATCGAGGCGCGACAAAAATCTGTTTGCTCATCTCATAACATATCTGATAGGCAAACGCCGCCGGCGTCATGAAGAGCGCCATGGAAGGAGATCGCGCAATGGAGATGATTTCACGTCGCGACATTTTGCTCGGCGCTTCGAGCCTGAGCCTTGTCGCCGGCCTGCCCGCCTTCGCGCAGCAGGGCTCCCCGGTCCGCGGCGGCACCATTGTCGCTTCGATGGACCTACAGCCCAAGAGTCTCGATCCGATCATGGGCGACGCGCCGACGTCGGATCGCTACGCTCTGATCCAGATGTTCGAGGGTCTGCTGAAATTCGACGTGCAGGGCAATCTTCAGCCCTCCCTCGCGACCAGGTGGGATTGGTCGGAGGACAAGAAGTCGGTCGTCTTCAAGCTGCGCGAGGGTGTCGTCTTCCATGACGGCGAGCCCTTCAATGCGGAGGCTGCGGTCTTCAACATCGCGCGCGTCGTTGCTCCCGGCTCGACGGCGCCGCGCAGCCCCGACCTCGCCGACATCGCCAGCGCCGAGGCGGTCGATCCGATGACGGTCCGGATCAATCTGAAGCAGCCTTCCGGCGCGGCTCTGGCGTCGCTCGCGGTCGAGGCCGGCATGATGTGCTCGCCGGCGGCCCTGAAGAAGCTCGGACAGGATTTCGGCCGCCAACCCGTCGGCACCGGACCCTTTAAGTTCGCCGAATGGGTCGGCGGCAGCCAGATCCGCTTCGTGCGCAACGAGCGCTACTGGCGCGACGGCGCGGACGGCAAGAAGCTGCCCTATGCCGACGCCGTGACGCTGCGCATCATCCCGACCACGGCCGTGAAGATGGTCGAGGTCAAATCGGGCGGCGTCCATCTGGTGGATGGCGTGACGCCGCGTGATTTCGAAGAGGTTGAGAAGAACGAGGCACTCAAGCTCGTCGCGGTTCCGCCGGGCATCGCGCAATGGCTGACCTTCAACGTCAGCAAGGGCATCTTTGCCAACCCGGCGCTGCGCGCGGCGGTCAATCACGGCATCGACCGCAATGTGCTGATGAAGGGCATCACCCGCGGCTTCGGCGCGGTCACGCCGACCTGGGTGCCGCCGACCGACTGGTCATTCGATGCCAGCGTCCCTGCGCCCAAGCTCGATCCGGCCAAAGTCCAAGCCCTTCTCAAGGAAGGCGGCCAGCCCAACGGCTTCACCTGCAAGCTTTCGATCATCCAGCGCGACCCCGACACCCAGGTCGCGCAGATCGTCCAAGCCCAACTCAAGCCGTTCAAGATCAACATGGAGATCGAGATTCTGGAGCGGCAAGCCTGGGTGCCGAAGGTCCTCGGCCTCCAGCACGAGCTGGCCATGGGCCGCGTCAACGTTCCGCGAGCTGACCCCGACCATGTCTTCGGGCCGTTCTTCGGCCGCGCCGCCTCGCAGAATTGGTCTGGGATGAAGGACGAGGAAGTCTTCAGGCTGGTCGATCAGGGCCGCGAGGAAACCGATCAGGCCAAGCGCAAGGCGATCTACAAGGATCTCCAGGCTGCCCTGAACAAGAACGACTATTATTCCTGGCTGTTCTTCCGCGAGGCGCGCCATGTGGCCCGCAAAGAGCTCATCAACATCGTGCTGGATTCCGGCGGCGCCTGGCAGCTCGCCGAAGCCTGGCTCGCCAAGGCCTGACGCGAGCGCACGCTGGTAAGCGAATAGCGCCGTTCCGCAGTCGCAGCCTATGGGAAGTGCGCGCGATAATCTGCGCAATCTCAGAGTCCGCCCCGAAACTCATCGCGTTCGCGCGATGCGTCGGATGAGGGCCATGGCGGCTGCTGCGAAAGGAAGGCTGTCGCTGGGTGACGGGCTCTCCGTTGTGTCGCTCATCGGGCCAGCGCCACTTCCTGACATTGGTGCTCAGCCTAGAAGCCGACCTTTGTGACGACGCGCGCTCTTGCTGCCGGCTGCCCAAACGTCGGCTGCTGGCATTAAGACAACGAACCCGTTGGGCTCTGCGCTTAGCGCTGCGAGGTTTGCATAGGCAGTGTAGCCGGCTCGAAGACCGGATCCTTGGCTAGCTCCCGGACCCCTCCGCTATTCACCAGAGGTATGGCTAAATTAGGAGCAAAGAGCTTTTCTTTGAGCATATTGCGTTAAGGAATGGCGCGCATATTCCACACATCCAATGCGTATTTACCTTAGGGACGGCGGCTATGAGCCAGGCACACGCACTCGAACAACGCCTCGACTTCATGAAGCTCGACGCTCCCGCCCGCAAGCGCATCAAGTCGGTCGAACCGCAGATCAGGGAAGCCCTTCCTGACGCTCTGGGTGCGTTTTACAGCCAACTCAAGGGCAACCCTCAGACGGCCAAGTTCTTCAGCAGCCAGTCCCACATCGACGGAGCGGCGGCGCGCCAGACGAGCCACTGGGACCGGATCGCCAAAGGCGAGTTCGATGAGAACTTCGTTGCAGCCGTTACCAAAGTCGGTGAAGTCCATGCCCGGATCGGGCTGGAGCCACGCTGGTATATCGGCGGCTACGCCTTGATCCTGGAGAAAGTGCTCTCTCATGTGCTGAAGGCGAATTGGCCCAAGAACATGCTCGGCAATGTCATGCCAGGCGCCGATGACCGATCAGCCGAGGTCAGCGCCATCGTTAAGGCTGCCCTTGTCGACATGGACTACGCCATTTCGGTTTACCTCGAAGCCTCCGAGGCTGCACGCCTCAAGCTGGAAGCCGAGGCCAAGCGCGTCGAACAGCTGAAAACTGACGAGCGCGAGAAGGCGGTTGCGCACGTCACAACCGCCATGTCGGCCCTCGCAGATGGCGATCTCACCCATCGAATGCCCAGCGAAATTCCAGTCGAGTACGCCGCTATTGCCGAGCAGTTCAACAGCGCGATGGACCGCCTGGAAAGCATGATCGGCACGATCAAATCGACCTCCACTCAGATCGCCGTCTCATCGAAGGAGATCAATGCCGGCGCTGAGGATCTGTCCCACAGAACCGAACAGCAGGCCTCGGCCCTGGAAGAGACGGCGGCCACCACTGAGCAACTGGCAGCCTCCGTCAAGGCTGCATCCCAGTCGTCCAGCCAGTCTGTCACGCTGGCGGATGAAGCCTCGCGCGTCGCGCAATCAGGTGGCCTGATCGTCCAGGATGCCATTGCTGCAATGGAACGCATCGAGAGCGCGTCGCAAAAGATCTCCGAAATCACCACCGTGATCGATGGCATTGCCTTCCAGACGAACCTTCTGGCGTTGAACGCAGCGGTAGAGGCCGCTCGTGCCGGCGATGCCGGTCGAGGTTTTGCGGTGGTTGCAGCGGAGGTACGGACCCTGGCACAGCGTTCAGCCGACGCTGCCAAGGACATTACAGGGCTGATCGCATCGTCGGATGAGCAGGTCTCCAGCGGCGTGAAACTCGTTCGTAATGCCGGCGCGACCTTGCGAGAGATTGTGGAAGCCTCGAACCGCGTTTCGTTGACGGTCAAGGAGATCTCCGCGGCATCGGGAGAGCAGGCCAATGGCATTGAGGAGATGGCCCAGACGGTCAGCCATATGGATGGGATCACGCAGCAAAACGCAGCGCTGGCGGAGCAGAGCGCGGCATCTGCCACGACCCTTGATGTTCAGATCAAGCGGCTCGATGAACTCATGGGTCAGTTCCGAACACGGACGGCGCAGGTCGCCAAGTTGCCCGTGGCCGTCGTGGCGCCTGCCAGTCCTGGAAAGCTGCAGGAGGGCGCCAAGGCAGCCTTCAGTGCTCGCTCTGGACCCCGTTTGGTTGCCAATGCCCGCAGCGACGTCGGCTGGTCGGAATTCTAATCGCGCCGGTCGACAGGAGCACCTCGATGAACCGTTATTCCGACACCGTGTCACGACAAGTCTCAGTTCAACAGCTGGTACTGTTTTCCGTGGGTGGTCGCAAATTCGGCGTCAATGTTGCCAACGTCCGCGAAATACGAGGCTGGCAGCCGGTGACGGAGCTTCCTCATGGCTCAGAGTTCATGCTCGGCGTCATCAACCTGCGAGGTGTGGTGGTGCCCGTCTTCGACCTTCAGGCGATGTTAGGATTCCGTCCGGGCGATGCGGCCAGAGGCGTCGTCATTGTCATCGAGCACGCCGGCCATTCTGCCGGCTTCTTAGCTGACGGCGTTTCCGACATCATCAATGTGACCCCAGAGCAGCTTAATTCAGCCCCCCCGTGCACCGGGTGCGCAGAAGAGCTTCTCCACGCGATGATCATTCAAGGCGATGACATCATTGGCCTGCTTGACTTGTCGGCCATCGTTCCCGCCGCCCAAGACCTGATCGCCGCTTGACTAGCGATCCATGACCGTCACTGCCGCGAACATATCAGGTTTGCGACCAAGCCGTTCAAAATCGGTTAGCCCAGCGCGACGTAATGCCACCCGAATTGCTTAACTGGGCGCGGAGTTGCCGGCGAGATGCGCCACCTCCTGACATTTGGTCTTAGCCAACTAGCGTTCAATGAAGTTCCCCACGATGCCAGTCGGTTCCTTGGCGGGGATCGCAGGGTTCCGCGCGCAGCGGCGCGGTAGAAGTCTCCGCGCTGTTTCAATCAGATTTAAACCTGCTCAAACAAGATTTGAATGCCCGGCAAATCTTACTGACGCACGCATTAAACCTCGTCGTATGCACGGCTTGATTGACCAACCAACGCCGCTTCGACCCGATTCTTAAGTCCGAGCTTGCCTAGAATATTGGAGACGTGAAACTTGACGGTTTTGATCGAAACGCCGGTTGCCTCAGCAATCTCGCGATTGCTCAAGCCTTTGGCCAGCAGCCGCAATGTCCGCCGCTCAGCCTCCGTGAGGCTAGTAAGCTTTGCTGGAGCAGAGTTTCCATCTATCCGGCCGCGCATGGCCGTTAATAGCCTCATCGCCAGGCTGGGAGGCAAATAGGGCTCGCCTGCCAGAACCGATCGAATGATGCGCACCAGCTCCGGCCCCGGTACGCCTTTCAGCGCGTATGCGACTGCGCCAGCGTCGAGCGCCTCAAGGATGACGTCCTCGTCTTCGGAAACAGTCAGCATCAAGATGAGCAGCGCCGGGTGTTCAGCATGTAGAGCACGGGCTGCGGCAATGCCGCCGCCGGGCATCGAGACATCGATCAGTGCGACCCTGGGCGTCGTCGCACGCGCCAACGCCACTGCATCTTCGGCGCATGCACCTTCACCGACAATAACGAAGTCCCCCTCGCCAGATAGTATCTGGACCAGCCCGGCGCGGAAAATCGAGTGGTCGTCCACCACGATGAGCGAAACCGCTGAGGTCATGCTCACTCTCCTTCGTCGTCATCTGGCTGCCAGTCACGATCAATCTTCATCTCGAGCACATGCCCCTCGCCCGGGAGGGTGGTCATCGCGAGATATCCGCCCAAGCTCTCGACGCGCTCCCGCAGCCCATGGAGGCCCAGCCCGCCGGCCGAGGTCCTTTCGCTGTCACCGCAGGACTCGTCCATGCCGGCGTCGATGACCCGGACCACCAGCATGTTCTGGCTATCGATCACGCTTTCGACGCGTTGGCCGGCACCGCCAGAATGTCGAAAGGCGTTGTTGAGCCCTTCCTGCACGAAGCGAAACACGCAAATCTTGACCGCCAGCGGCAGTTGGCCTGCCGATACGGCGCCGATCAGGGTCACCGAGGTCGAGGTTCGCGACTCATGGGCGCGGACAGCCCGCTCCAGGACAAGCTTTAGGGAGAGGGCAGCCAGATCGGGCAGCAGCAGGCCGCGCGAAATGGCCCTTATCTCGTCGATGGCTTCCCCAAGCGCGGCCTCGATCTGGAGGAGCTGCTGATTTCGCAGCTCTGCGTTCCCAGCTTCGCGAACGCAAGGCAGCTTGAGCGCCGCATAACCAATCAACTGGGCAGGCCCGTCGTGCAGATCCGCACCGATGCTGCGAATGTAGTGCTCGTTAAGTTCGCTGACCCGGGCCGAGGCACTACGGATGCGCTGACGCAGTTGCCGGTTAAGGTTCAGCAGGGCTTCTGCCTCGGTGACGCGGTTGGCCAGCGAATGACTTTGATCTTCGATGGTGCGGCTACCATGGTCCACGATTCCGTAAAGCCCGAGCATGATGATCGCGGTGGCCAGCGCGACCGAAAGCCATGCTGCAAGGCGCAGTTGCCGCATTTCGTCATCTAATGTCGCCGTGTCCTCGTGAATCTCGGCGACACCGATGATCTTACCCGATCCCTGCTCGCGAAGCGGGCTGTAAATCTCAAGATACGTTGTCCCAAAATTGCGCATCTTGTGTTCGCGCGCATTGAGATCAGTGTACGAGACAGCGACCTTGCCATTGAGCGCCTGCCTGAGTGCCGGCGGGTGCCGAAAACTTTGGCCGATCAGCGTCGGACTGTTGGAATAGACGACAACGCCATCAGGCGACCAGATCTCGAGATGTGGGAAGCGCTTGGCGAAAACCGAATCGTCGTGCAACCGCCTCAATCCGGCGATGGCACGCTCGGACAGGCGGCCTTCGACCCGCAGCTCTGCCGTGAGCGGTCCGACCAAACTTTGGACGAACAAAGCTGTCCCCGCAGCTCGGTTCTGCTGTGCGTCGCGCGCGACGATACCTGCAATCAGATAACCCGCTGCCGCCATCGAGAGTAGCATTAGTAACCCACCGGCAACCAGGAAGCGCCCCGAGAGCGTCTTCGGCCAGCGGCGTGGGGCTGCGACCGGGAATTGGGCTGTTGATGGGAGATGGTCAGGCGACATGACAGCTTCTAGCGGGCAACCGCTACCGGCAAGGCGGAGCGGCCTATGAGCGGAAAGTGTCACCAAGCGAAGCTCAATGACAATCGCCCTGTGCGTGGGCCGGCGGAATTTCGCAACAGCTGAAGCCATGCTGGCCCAAGGACTAGTATGGTTCCTGGGCCTGCGACGCGTTTCGTTAGTGCGTAAGGTCTTCCCAGCAGCACTGCCAAAAGGCTTCGAATTCGAAAGACTTTCCGCGCTTAAGAAGTGATTAAGCAGAGGAGAGAGTGGAGTTAACGAGAAGTTAACGTCCGGCTCTCCGTGCTTTTGTAAATCGCAGAATCAGCGTTGCTGCGGTTTGACATAAGGCGACCCGGATCTGGAAGCGGTGCCAGTAGGCAGAGCGAGGGTCCCATGAAGCTCAATACAAACGATCTCGACTTCATTCTGCGTCAGATCAAGCTCGCCGAAGCGCATAGCGCGGCCATCGCCGGCGGCGCCGACCCAAGAGCATCGCTGGAGGCTCTGGTCGGGATCGCGGGCGGCAATGGAGCCAACCCCACCCAGGCGGCGCTGATGCCCTTCGGCCTGCGCACCGTCGACGGCTCCTTCAACAATTTTCAGCCAAACATGACGCTGTTTGGCGCGGCGGATCAGCCGATGATCCGTAAGCGCTGTTCTCAGGCCACTGCCTTGAGCGGCTGAGGCGCATAGGCCCATGGCAGCAGGTCATCGAGCTGGCTCTGGGGATGGCCGGC
>FWWL01002662.1_pt1 | contig 35598 bp, 31 predicted proteins | sample 2228331 | NCBI WGS metagenome assembly FWWL01 (sample SAMEA103939775, study PRJEB20133) | metagenome
GACCTCGCCGATGCACATCGGCTCGATCCTGATCTACAATCCGGAAACGGCGCCGGGCGGCTTCGTCCGCTTCAAGGATATCCTGCAATTCTTCCGCAGCCGCATGCAGCTGAGCCGTACGATCCGCCAGCGCATGGTGCGGGTCCCGTTCGACCTCGATTATCCCTACTGGATCGAGGATCCGGACTTCGACCTCGAATACCATGTCCGCCACATCGCCCTGCCCAAGCCGGGCGACTGGCGGCAGCTGTGCATCCAGGCGGCGCGCATCTTTGCCCGCCCGCTCGACCTTAACAAGCCGCCATGGGAATTCACCGTGGTCGAGGGGCTGGACAATATCCCGGGCGTGACCCCCGGCAGTTTCGCCATGGTGACCAAGGTCCATCACGCCGCGATCGATGGGATGAGCGGCATCGACCTGATGGAGGCGATGCATACGCTCGACCCCCATGCCCCGCCGCCCAACGCGCCCGACGAGTGGAAGCCCGAACGCATTCCCAGCGCCGCCGAACTGTTGGGCAAGGCCTATATCGGTGCCATCGCCAATCCGGTGAAGCAGATCGAGGTCGCCGCCAAGGCCGCGCCGGGCCTCGCCAAGGCGATCAAGGGCCTGCTGGCGCAGGATTTCAAGCTGTCGAGCGACATGGTCGCCCCGCGCACGCGCTTCAATCGCAAGGTTTCCGCACACCGCGTGGTCGAGGGGCGCAGCGTGCCGCTGGCCGACATCAAGGCGATCCGCGCGCTCGATCCGGGCTGCAAGGTCAACGACGTGTTCCTTGCGATCATCGGCGGGGCACTGCGCAGATACTTGCTGGCCAAGGACGATCTGCCCAAGGCGACGCTGACGGCGATGGCGCCGATCTCGGTCCGCGCGAAGGGCGAGAAAGGCGACATGGGCAACCAGGTCGCAGCCATGATCGCCCCGCTCGGCACCCACATCGAGGACCCGGTCGAACGGCTGAAATACGTCCACTCCAAGACGACCAATTCCAAGGCCATGAGCGACGCCATCGGCGCCCGCAACATGACGGAGATCAGCAAGGTCAGCCCGGCGCTCTACATGTCGCTCGGCGCGCAGCTCTATACCCGTCTCGGTCTCGCCAACCGCGGCGTCGGCCCGCCGTTCTCGACCGTGGTCACCAACGTCCCGGGCCCGCCGATTCCGATCTATTCGACCGGCGCGCGGCTGGAGAGCATGATGGGGCTGCTGTGTCTCAACGACGGGCTCGGTCTCGGACATGTGGTGCAAAGCTACTGCGACGAAGCGACCATCAGTTTCACTGCCTGCCGGGAACTCCTTCCCGATCCCGAGTTCTACGTTCAGTGCATCGAGGACAGCTTCAAGGAACTGCTGGCGGAGACCAAGGCGCTGGATGCGGCACCCGCCAAGCCCCAACCCGCGGCCACGAAACCTTCGGCACAGAAACCCGTCGCCAGGCAGGCGGCCAAACCCGCGCCGAAAACCGCATCGAAGCTCGCTTCGAAGACTGCGGCAAGGAAGCCGGCCGCGCGCAAGGCCAAGGCGGCCAAGGTGCCCGCATCGGAAGCACTGACAAAGCTCAAGAAGACCACCAAACCGGCGACCGCCAAAAAGGCGGCGCTGCCTCGCAGGACGCCCTCGGGTAGCAAAGGGAACACCACGAAATGACCACTGCCACCGCGACGATGGATCGCCGCGCCCTAAGGGCGCGCCCTCCGCACAGATTGCTGACCCTGGCCGAACCCGGTCGGGCGCTGGGCGAACTGGCCGCCTTCTATGCGCTGCGGCCCCTGCTCGGGCATCTGCCGAAGGGCGACGGGCACGGCGTCCTGGTCCTGCCCGGCTTCATGGCCTCCGACGGATCGACGTTGCCGCTGCGCTCGCTGCTCGACGATCTCGGCTACCGGACTGCGGGATGGGGCCTGGGTCGCAATGTCCGGGTCGACAACGCCCGGATAGACGCCATGGGCAGGTGCCTCACGAAGCTCCACGACGAGACCGGGGGCAAGGTTTCGATCGTCGGCTGGTCGCTCGGCGGCGTCTTCGCCCGCGAACTCGCCAAGCTGATGCCCGCGAAGGTCCGCTCCGTGATCAGCCTCGGCAGCCCGATCAGCGACGACCGCAACCACACCAACGCGCGCAGGCTGTTCGAATATCTCAATGGCAAGGAGCCCGAGCCGATGCGGGGCGGCAATTTCCGCCAGCTCGGCAAGGCCCCACCCGTCCCGACAACGTCGATCCTGACCAAGACCGACGGCGTCGTCCATTGGCGCGGTTCGGTCCAGGCCGACGAGGGCGGGCAGACGGAGAATATCGAGGTATTCGCCAGCCATTGCGGTCTCGGCGTCAATCCGCTCGTGGCGTACGCCGTGGCCGACCGGCTGGCGCAGGCAGAAGGCGCGTGGAAGCCTTTCGCCCCGCGCGGTCTCGCAGCGCTGGCCTTCCCGAAAAGCGGGCTCGACGAGGTGGCCGCCGCCTAGAACAGCTTGCGGAAGTCGATCTCCACGAACCGGCCTACCGGGTCGATCAGCCCGGGCTGGTAGGCCAGCGGCACGGTCCCGGACCCGTCGGTTACACGCTGCCGGGTGTCGAAGATGTTGTCGACGCGCAGCGAAAGACGCGCATTCTTGAAGAAGCCCGGGTCTTCGCCGACCAGCCATTTCTGCTGGTCGAGCGACATGAAGGTGCGCAGGTTTACCGTTCCGAGACCGCCGAAGCGCAGGTCGCTGCTGCCCGGCAGGCCGCTGCCGCGCACCGTCGTGCCCGTGCGGTAGTTGCCCGACAGGCGGAAACCGATACCGTCGAGGAATACGCCGCCTTCGAGCTCGAAGCTGTTGCGCGACACCCCGCCATTGGCCCCGGTCGCATCGCCATCCAGCAGATCGAGGAAGGGACCTCCCTGGGCCACCAGCACCGAATTGGTGAGGTTGACGGTGTGATAGAACGAGAGGTTCCAGCGGCCCTGGCCATCCCCGCCGAACCCGCCGGGGCCACCGCGCGGCGCGCCGCCGCCCCCCCCGCCGCCCTGCCCTCTCGCCGGTGCACTGACGGCAACGGGAGGGGCCGGCGTCTCTGCGACAGGTGCATTCGGTGGGGCCGCGGCCCGAAGTTCGCCGCCCTGGCTTTCGCCTCCGGACTCCAGCGGCGCACCGCCGCCCGAGCCTGCACCACCACCGCCGCCCGGCAGCAGGTCGGTCGGCTTGATCGCGCAAATGCGGTCGCGGAATTCCCTGAAACGCGCCTGATCGATCTCGCCATCCGGACCCTTGAGTTGCTCCAGGACTTCCGGCGGGATCAGCGACAGGTCCGGGGTGCCAGCCGCATCGTCGCAGTGCAGGCCCTTCTGCATGTCGAGGAACTGTTGCAGCTCCATCGGGCCGACACCGCCGGGGGCCATCGGTGTAGCGGGCGCCGCCGCCGCGCCCTGCGTCCCGCAAAATCTTTGCCGCGCCATGGCGACCTTGGCCGGATCGGGCTGTCCGTCCGCCCCCTTCAGGCGATCGGCCATGAACGGCGGCAACTGCGACAGGTCGGGCAGCGTGCCTTCCGGCGAAGAACAGAACTGCTGCTGCAATTGCTGGAAGCGTTGCGGATCGAACCGCCCCGCGCCTGGGCCACGTGGCGCTGCCGGGGCAGCGGGACCTGCTGCGCCATCGGCGGGAGGCTGCGACGCGGGCGCAGGTGCGCCGCCAGCCGCCCCGCCGCCCGCTCCCCCGCGGCCCATCGCTGCGAACGGCCCGCGCGATGCCGCTTCGGGGTCTGGCTTGCCGACCTTGCCGAACAGGTTGAATCCGTAGCGGAGCCTGCTGCTGCGTGTCTCGGCGAAGGTCACCGGACGCACGTCGATGGCCGTCAGATTGCCATTCCCGTCGCGGGTGATGCGCGACGAAAAGGCAGCCTCCGTCGCCGCCGTCAGCTGCGGGAAGGACGACGTCACGTCGGTGGAACGGTTGCTGTAATATTCGACCACGATGTTGGTGCGTTCAAGGAACTCCACATTGAGATTGGCCGACAGCTTCCAATCGCGCTGCCGCTCTGCCAGCAATGCCGGATTTCCGCCGCTGGTCTGGTTCACGAGCACGGTGTTGCCCGTGGCAAAATCATAATACGGCACGTTGAAGCTGACGATCTGCGGGGCACCAAGCTGGGTCAGGCTGGGTGCTTCCTCGCGGTCGACATAGGTCGCCTGCAGCGTCAGCGGCTCGAGCGGCCTCCAGGTCAGGCCGGCATTCCAGTTGGCCAGGCCGCCGAAATCCGAGACATCCTCGATCCCGCCGCCAAGGCTCAGCGTCAGGTCGCCGAGCGCCGCACCGAAATTCTCGCGCCGGCTGGTGATGGGCACCCCGAGCGCGACGTTACCGCCCAGGCGGCGCCGGTCGAGCGAGAACTCGCCGGTCGTGCTGCGGGTGTCTGAACTTTCGATGCCGTTGAGTTTGTAGCCCGTGCTCAGGGTCAGGCTGAGGTCGCCGCCCGGCAGATAAATCGGGTTGCCCTTCAGCGTGACCAGGCTGTCGACGGTGTAGGTCTTGTTGTCGGCGATATCGATGCCGGCGTCCGCGATGGAGGGCAATGCACCGTCGACCGCCAGAGTGCCGGCTGCCGCTGCGGCGGTTAGCGCGCTCGTATCGCGTCGGCGGTCGATTTCCGTACGCGACACGCCCCGCGCAGCATCGACCGTCGCCTGCAGTTCGAAGTCACCGAGATAGCTGTTGAGCCCGCCGCCAAAGGAGTAGGTGTCGCTGCGGGTGCGCCGCGCCAGGGGATCGGAATCGAGTGTGCGAAGCGCCGTCGTGCCGCCGGGCGATGTCAGGACGACCGCATCGAGCCCCGAAAGGCTCCGGCCGACATTGTGCGCCCACTCGGCATTCAGCGTCATCTGCGTGCGCGAGCCTGCCCCGCCGAGGGTGCGGGTGGTGGTGGCGTTCGCTTCCAAGCTGGAGGCACGCCCGACGAGGGTCCGGAATTCCGCCGGGTCGGGGTCCGTCGCGACTGTGGGCCGGCTGCCCACCGTCTGGATGATCCCGCGTTCCGCTTCCGTCAGCGATGTGGTGTTGCCCCATTCGAGGCTGAGATTGGTCCGCTGCGGACCGTTGATGGTCAGGATCGAGCCCGCCACTTCGGTCGTGCTGTAGCCGCCATCGGTCGGCTGGCCGTACTCGAACTCGATCTCCTTGCTGGTGAAATTGTTTTTGAGGATGAAGTTGATCACGCGCTGGTCCGGCTGGGCCCCGTATTTCAGCGCGACCTCTTCCGGCAGCACTTCGACCTGCCGGATGGCTTCGGGCGGATAGCGGCGGATTTCGCGGAAGCTGGTGATCCGCTGGCCGTTGACCAGGAACAGCGGGAAACCGCCGCGTCCGCGCCCTGCCCCGATCTGCGGCGACAGCTGGGCCACGAGGTCGGCGATCGAGCGCGCGCCGTAGGATGCCACCTGCTGCTCGTCGAGCTTCACCACCGGCGCAGCTTCTGTTTCGACTTGGCCGCGGATGCGGTCCGCCGTGACGACGATCTGCTGGCCGGGCTCCGGCGCGGGTGCAGGTGCCGAAGCCGGATCGGGCTGCGCCGGCGGCGCTTCCTGTGCCAGCGCGGGAACAGTAAGGACGAGCCCTACAAGAGGGAGATACGCAAAACGAGGCAATGTCAGACCCTTGAATATCACTCCCCGTCCGCCATGGCCTGTGTCGCATGGCAGGCCCGTTGGCAACCGCGACAAAGGTCGCGGTTTGTCGCAGGTCCGACTTGGCCAGCGGTTCGTCGAATACCGGCGCGCACGCCTTGGGGTTCCCTTTTGCCGCGTGCGGGGCTAAAGGGCGCGCCTCTCTGCAACACCTCTCACGGAAACCCGGACTTTATGGCGAAAGAAGAACTCCTCGAAATGCGCGGCAAGGTAGTCGAACTGCTGCCTAACGCGATGTTCCGGGTCGAGCTCGAGAATGGCCATGAAGTGCTGGGCCACACTGCCGGCAAGATGCGCAAGAACCGCATCCGCGTGCTGGTGGGCGACGAGGTGCTGTGCGAACTGACGCCTTACGACCTCACCAAGGCGCGCATCACCTACCGCTTCATGCCGGGCCGCGGCGGCCCCGGCCAGAACGCGTCGCAGGGCCCCGGCCCGCAGTAATCGCCGGTGGCGACACCACAACTCGTACCAAACCTCGTTCTGGCCAGCTCCAGCCCGCGCCGGCGCGACCTGCTCGGGCAGATCGGCGTAGTGCCGGCGCGCGTGCAATCGCCCGATATCGACGAGACCCCGCACAAGGCGGAACAGCCGCGCCTCTATGCGGAACGCATGGCGGTGGAGAAGGCCCAGGCCGTGACCCGCGCCGAGGACGAGATCGTGCTGGCGGGCGACACGACCGTTGCGGCCGGGCGGCGTATCCTCGGGCAGGCGCAATCGGCGGAGGATGTAGCGCGCTTCCTCGAATTGCTCTCAGGGCGTCGGCATCGCGTGATTTCTGCCATCGCGCTGATCGACACCACCGGAACGCTGCGCAGCCGCGTGGTGACGTCGCAGGTACGCTTCAAGCGGCTGAGCCTGCAGGAGATCGCGGCTTATGCAGAAAGCGGCGAAGGCATCGGCAAGGCGGCAGGCTATGCCATCCAGGGCCACGCCGCCGGGCTGATCGACTGGATACAGGGCAGCTATACCGGCGTCGTCGGCCTGCCGCTGTTCGAGACGCGGGCCCTGCTCAAGGCGGCGGGGATGCCAATTGCCTGAATGGCTGGTCGAGCGCGGCATCGCTGAAGAGCGCGCCGTCTTGCTCGAACAAGGAACGATCCGCGCTGCCCGGCTGCGCTGGAGCGGGCGATTGGCGCATGGCGCTGTCGTCGAAGGCGTCGTCGCCGAGCGCTTTCCATCGACCCCTTCCGGCATCGTCCGCCTGCCCGACGGAACCGAGGCGTTCACTCGCCGCCTAACCGCAGCCGACACCGTCGGTCGCACGGTCCGGATCGTCATCGAACGCGAGGCCATCGCCGAGCGCGGGCGGCTCAAACGTCCGCAGGCCATCATCACGACCGACCCGCCGGCCCCCTCCCCGTCGCTGGCCGACAGCCTCCGCGCCGAAGGACACACCGCCACCGAAGTTCATCGCTTTCCGGCAGAGGCCGACTGGGAGGAGTTGTTCGCCGAGGCCTGGGCAGGTGCCGTGGACTTTTCCGGCGGCAGCCTGCTGTTCGCCGACACGCCCGCGATGACGGTGATCGACGTCGATGGCAGCCCGCCCGAGGCGGTGGTGCACAACGCGGTCCCTGCCCTCGCCGACGCGCTGAGGCGGTTCGATATCGGCGGCAATATCGGGATCGATTTCCCGACGCTGGCCGACAAGGGTGACCGCCGCGTCGTCGACCAGCGATTGGACGACGCGCTCGCCGACTGGCCGCACGAGCGCACCGCCATGAACGGATTCGGCTTCGTGCAGATCGTCGCAAGGCTGCGCCGTCCGTCGCTCCTGCGGCTGATCGGACAGCACCGCACGTCCGCGGCCGTGCGCATCCTGCTCCGCCGCGCCGAAATGGTCGCCGATCCCGGCGCGATCCTGCTGACGATGCACCCTGCGCTGCAAGCGAAGCTGGCGCCCGAATGGCTGAACGCGCTTACCCGCCGCACGGGCCGCGAGGTGCGCACCGCGACCGATCCGGGTCTTGCCTTGAACGGCGCCTTCGCGCAGGCGGTACCGCTATGACCCGTACCTGCCCCATTTGCCGCAAACCTCGTAGCGAAGAGCACACGCCCTTCTGCTCGCAGCGGTGCAAGGATCGCGATCTCGCCCAGTGGCTGAACGACGGCTACTCCGTCCCCGGCCCGCCGGCCTCGCCGGAGGATATCGCGCAGGACGAGTGATTCCCCCCTTGCCAAGCGCGGCACCCTTCGCCATAGGCGCGCACTCATTCGCGCACAGGCCCTTGGCGGCCGGTAGCGCAGGGATGCCTCGGTAGCTCAGTTGGTAGAGCATGCGACTGAAAATCGCAGTGTCGGTGGTTCGAATCCGCCCCGAGGCACCACTCTTTCCCTAGACCTCGCCGAGATGTCCGATCAGCCGTTCGCTGACATCGGAGAGCTGCGCCAGGTCTGCCTGACGGGTGAGCCGCCACACCGGCACGCTTGCGGCAATCTGCGCGGCGTAGACAGCCTGTTCGCTGAGCCGCCCCATCGCTTCGAGGAAATGCGGCCGGTAGGCTGTTTCGCGCAGGACCGCGATGGCGGCGTCCCCGCCGCCGAGGCGTTCGACTGAAAAGCGCTTACCGTATTCGAGCACGTAAATGCCGGCCAGCGGGACCGGCAGGTCGACCGGGACGCTCGTATCGGCGTCGAGATGGTATTTGTCCGACCGGAACCAGTCCTGTACGCGTCCCCGCTCTGACAGACCAAGGGCCTCAATCGCTTCTGCCCATAGCTTGTGGCGGGTGCTGGAAGGATAGATTCGCGCAGGCCTGTCGGCGCGTCCCGCTTCAACCCGGCTCAGATCGTCGCCGACAAGCGGCAGGCCCTGGAGCGAAAGCGCGGCGGCCATGGTCGACTTGCCGGCCCCTTGCGGCCCGCAGAACAGCACCGCGCCTTTCGGTCCCAATACGGCGCTGCCGTGCAGCATGGCCCAGCCCCGCTGGTACCCGAGCGCGCCCCATGCGCTGCCCAGGGTGAAGAGCCGCACCTCGATCGAGGCCGGGTCGCCGGCGGGCTGGACCGCGATTTCCGCGCCGCCGGTGATCCGCCAGGTGCCGACATCGGGCACGGAAAAGCTGAGTGCATTGCCATCGACCAAGGGCGCATGATCGGGCGCTACGTCCGTCCCGAGATCCCCCGCCAGCCGGATGGCAATATCCGGCTCGCCCGCCGCCTCGATCAGAAAGGCGCGCCATTCCGGCAGTTCCAGCTGCGACTGGACGATGCAGCCCGAATGGCGATAGGCGTAAGGCGTACTCACCAGGCGGCGCATAGCAGGCCGCCGGGCAGGGACAATTGCTATCGACGGCATTCCGCTGTAATGGCCGGGCGACAGCCCCGGCACGGCGAAGCAGACCGCTTCGCGGGCCGGGGCCAAGTGTTTTAGCCTGAGGAATTCCCGCCATGTCGCGTCGCCGCCAGATCTACGAAGGCAAGGCCAAGATCCTGTACGAAGGTCCTGAACCGGGCACCATCATCCAGTATTTCAAGGATGATGCCACCGCTTTCAACGCCCAGAAGAAGGGCACGATCAGCGGCAAGGGCGTGATCAACAACCGCATCAGCGAGCATGTCTTCACCCGGCTCAGCCACATCGGCATCCCGACCCACTTCATCCGCCGCCTCAACATGCGCGAACAGCTGGTGCGGCAGGTGGAGATCATCCCGATCGAAGTGGTCGTGCGCAACGTCGCCGCAGGGTCGATCAGCAAGCGGCTCGGCATCCCTGAAGGCGAACCGCTGCCGCACACCCTGATCGAATATTACTACAAAGACGACGCGCTCGGCGACCCGCTGATCGCCGAAGAGCATATCGCCTGCTTCAACTGGGCAGGGCCGGAAGAGATGCAGGACATCGCCAGCATGGCGATCCGCATCAACGATTTCATGGCCGGCATGTTCGCCGCGATCGACATCCGTCTGATCGACTTCAAGCTCGAATTCGGCCGCATCTGGGACGGCGACTACAGCCGTGTGATCCTGGCCGACGAGATCAGCCCCGATGGTTGCCGCCTGTGGGACATGGCGACGGGCGAAAAGCTCGACAAGGATCGTTTCCGCCGCGATCTCGGCGGCGAAACCGAAGCCTACCAGGAAGTCGCCCGCCGGCTGGGCCTGTTGCAGGAAGAAGATGGCAGCGGTCCGGGGGAAGTATTCGACATGAGCGCCCACCGCAGCCGTCTTCGCGGAACGCCAAAGCCGAAGAAATAGGCTGACAGATTGATTTCAGGCGCTACCTTCGGGCTCATTCCAGCAACCCCGGAGCTGCCTGATTTTCATGCGAAATACTGCAAGAGCCGCCAGTTTATTCCTGGCCCTGTCCTCGCTTGCCCTGAGCACTGCCCTATTCGCGCAGGAAACGCCGGAGACAACGACTGAGGTCGAGGCGAATCGCGCGGATGCGGTCTGGGCGTTCGAAGCCAGCGATGTGCCGGTGGACCCGGATTATGTCTTCGGCCAGCTGCCCAACGGGATGCGGTACGTCATCCGCCACAACGCCACACCCGCGGGCACCGGGCTCGTCCGGATGCGGATCGGGTCCGGTGCGCTGGAAGAAACCGACGCAGAACGGGGACTGTCGCACTATCTTGAGCACATGGCCTTCAACGGGTCGAAGGGCGTGCCCGAAGGAGAGATGGTCAAGCTGCTCGAACGCGAGGGGCTGGCTTTCGGCGCCGACACCAATGCGTCGACGGGCTTCGAGGCGATAACCTATATGCTCAATCTGCCTCGCAACGACGAGGCTTTGCTCGGCACGGCCCTGATGCTGATGCGGGAGACGGCGAGCGAACTCACCATCTCGCAGGATGCCGTGGCCCGCGAACGCGGTGTGGTTCTGGCCGAACGCCGCGACCGGGCAGGTTTCGCGCTTCGCAACTATGAAGACGGTGCCGCCTTTCTGGCGCCCGGCGCCCGCTATACCCAGCGGCTCCCGATCGGCACCGCCGAGGTGCTGGAGAATGCCACGGCCGAGCAAATCCGTGCGCTGTACGAACGCACCTATACGCCGGCCAATACCACGCTTGTGGTCGTCGGCGATTTTCCGGTCGCTGTCGTCGAGGCCGCCATCCGCGACCGCTTTTCCGGCTGGCAGGCAGCGCCAGCCCCGGCGGAGCCGGACGCCGGCCCGATCGACACCACACGCGCGCGCCTGACCGACATTCATCTCGATCCGGCCTTGTCCGAAGCCGTAACCCTCAGCCGCCTTGCACCATGGCGCGACGAGCCGGACACGATTGCAAATCGCCGTGCGACGATGCTTCGCTCGATCGGCTATGGCATCATCAACCGGCGTTTGGCCCGGCTCGCGCTCGGCGCGGATGCGCCTTTCCGGAGCGCCAATTTCTATTCCAGCAATCTGTTCGAGGATGCGCGGACCACCAATCTCAGGATCGGCAGTGCCGACGGAGAATGGAAGCGCGGCGTTCTGGCGGCCACGCGCGAAGTCAATCAGGCCCTGACCCATGGCTTCACCCGGGCAGAGCTGGACGAGCAGCTGGCGAATATCCGGACCGCACTCGAGAACGCGGCCGCCTCTGCCAACACCCGCAGCAATGGAGCGTTTGCGGGCGCGGCGCTGACGCTGATCGGAGACGACCGCATACCGGCGACGCCCGAATGGCAGCTTGCCAGCTTCGAAGCGCTTGCGCCCGAATTGACCCCGCAGCTCGTCTGGCAGGCGGTCCTTGCGGATGCCGCTCCCCTCGCCGACCCTCTGATCCGGTTTGAAGGCCGCGTTGCGCCTGAAGGCGGAGAGACCGCGCTGCGCGCAGCCTTTGCCGAAGGGCTGGCGCTGCCGATTGCGGCACCGATCGATACGGGTCCGCTCGCATTCGGTTACGACGATTTCGGTCCGAAGGGGCAGATCGTTTCCGATACGGTCGAAGAGAAGCTGGGCATCCGGCGGATCGTTTTTGCCAACGGCGTGCGCCTCAACCTCAAGCGCACCGATGTCCGCAAGGACCGTATCGCGGTGACCTTCGCCCTCGATGGTGGCGACCTGATGAACACGCGCGAGGCACCCCTGCGCACCTATCTGACCTCTTCGCTTGCAGCGGGCGGACTGGGCAAGCTCAGCCAGGACCAGATTACCAGCGTTCTGGCCGGTCGCAGCGTCGGCTTCGGCCTCGGCAGCGGTACGGACACGTTTACCGCATCATCGGTCACCACGCCGCGCGATCTGCTGCTGCAATTGCAGGTTCTTGCCGCAACGCTGACCGATCCCGGCTATCGACCCGAAGGCGTCGAGCGGTTCCGCAAGAGTATCGACAACTTCTTCAACACGCTCGATTCCACGCCCGGCCGGGCGCTTGCGGCGGCGAGCGGCGCGATCCTGTCCGACAACGACCCGCGCTTCAGCCTGCAACCCAAGGACGCGTTTTTCGCGCTGGATTACGGTCAATTGCAAGCCGCGATCGAAGACCGGCTCGGCCATGGCGCGATCGAGGTGGGACTGGCCGGCGACCTCGATGAAACGGCGGCAATCGCGGCCGTTGCAGCCACCCTCGGCGCGCTTCCGCAGCGCGAAGCCGCGTTCAACTCACGCGTTGAAAATCGTACGCGCAGTTTCACCGCCGAACGCGGGCGCCGGATCCTGACCCACAAGGGCGAAGCGGACCAGGCGCTCGTGCAATGGGTCTGGCCCACGACAGACGACAGCGATCTGGCAGAAACGCTGCGGCTCGACTTGCTTGCGAGGATCGTCCGGCTGGAGCTGACCGACCGGCTGCGAGAAGAGCTCGGCCAGGCCTATTCGCCCTCGGCTGGATCGCAAACGAGCCATTACTATCCCGGCTACGGCAGTTTCGTGATCAGCGCTTCGGTGGCCGCCGATCAGGTCGAGGCCAGCCGGGCCGCGCTTCGCGACCTGATCGAAGATTTGCGTGAAGGTCCGCTCGATCCCGATGTGCTCGACCGTGCGCGCAAACCCATTCTTGAGGAATACAACAACGCACTCAAGGATCTGCCGAGCTGGACCGCCCTGACCGCGCGGGCCCAGAGCGAACCCGAGCGGCTCGATCGCTTTCTTGCCGTACCCGCCGTGGTGTCGACCATCAGCCCGCAGGACATCCACGAGGCGGCCCGCAAATATCTGGCGCTGGACGAGGCAGTCGAATTTACCGTCCTGCCCGAAGCAACCAAACCGCAGCAATAGAAAAGGGCGGCCGTTACCGGGCCGCCCTTTTTGCGTTTGGCGCTGAGGCCGTTCAGTAGTTGAAGCGCGCCGACACCCCGATGATGCGCGGCTCGTTCACGAAGGCCGTGTTGTTGTTGAAATCGATCCCGCCCTTCACATTGTCAGCGTCGGTGATGTTGCGTGCAAACAGCGCCACGTCCCACCGCCCATCGATGTCGCCATAGCCGATGCGCAGTCCGCCCTCGATCTGGCTGTCCGAATTGAACTCCAGGCTTTCGTAGAGGAAGAAGTTGGTCGCGCCCTGGTATTGCCAGTCGGTGAAGGCGAAGACCTTGTGGTTGTCGCCCACCGGGATGGTCAGTTCCGCGGTCAGGTCGGCCGTGAACTCGGGCGCATTGGGGAACGGATTGCCGTCCACCAGGGCGCGGGTGCTGCCGGCGATGACCGTGGTCGGGTCGGTGACCGTACACTGGGCGCAGATGCCGACGGCGAGCGTATCGTCCTGGATCTTCGTCTTGTTCCAGGCGGCCCCAGCGGTGACAACGAAGTTGTCCGTGATCTGGAACGCGCTGTCGAGTTCGAAGCCGTAGCCCCGCCCTTCCTCCGCATTGACGAGCTGGACGAGATTGCCGCCCCCGCCGACGGCGGTGAACTGCGGATCCTCGACGGTGTAGTAGAACACCGCACCGTTCAGCCGCACGCGGCGGTCGGCCAGTTCGGACTTGAAGCCCGCTTCGTAGGACATGATCTTCTCGCTCGTCGCCACCGACGGCGGGGCGAAGAAGGCGACATCGCGGCCCTGGATCGTCGGCGCGCGGAAACCGCTGGCGACGCGGGCATAGAGGCTGGCATCGTCCGAAACATCTACGAAGGCGCTGAGATCCCAGGTCAGGCGCTCGTCCGACACCTGCGTAAACTGGGGCGCAGCACCGGAGACGGCGACGAAATTCTTGTCGTCCTCGGTATAGCGCAGCCCGCCTGTCAGCCGGACCGTCTCGGTGACCTGTCCGCTGACCTGCCCGAACAGCGCCCAAGCGTCGTTGCGATGGCGCACCGTCACGGGCGGCGGGAAGGTGAAGCCTTCGGTGGTGACGGTGAAATCGCTCCAGAAGGCATAGCCGCCGATCTGCCAGGTGACCGGTCCGCTGGTGTCGGACGCGAGGCGCACTTCGTGCGTGACCTGCTCGAGATCGATCGAGTCCTGCGTGTCGGCGGGAAACGGAATGAAGCCCGGGCCCATGAACGGCAGGAACGAGGCACCGAAGCCGCCGTCGATATCGCCGCGGCTCGACCCGTTGCTGTCGTAATAGGAGGTGATCGACGTCAGCGTGACGCCATAGGCGCTGTATTCCACCTTGCCGGAAATGCCGAAGGTTTCGTACTGCGCCTGATTGCCCCCGCCGGCATCGTAAAACACCGTATCGCGGTCGTAATTGCCGTTGAGCTTGTTGTTGCCGGGGCCGAGAATGTTGGCCCGGAACAGGGTCGAGGTGCCGTCGAGGTCGCGATACTGCGCGTTTACGAGGATGCTCATGTCCTCGATCGGCTCTACCAGCAGCTGGCCGCGCAGGGCGATGTCGTCGAACGCGCCGTATGCGTCCTCTTCGCTGGTAAATCCGTTGTCGACCCAGTCGCCGCGATGCTGCCACAGGCCCGACAGCCGGATGGCGACCTTGTCGGGGACAAGCGCCGTGCCGACGCCGAAATCGAGCGCAACCGAGCCGAGCGTTCCGACGCTGACGGACCCCTGCGCCGTGGTGTCGTAGGTCGGGCGGCGGGTATCTATCTTGACGATGCCGGCGGGGGTATTGCGACCGAACAGGGTCCCTTGCGGCCCGCGCAGCACCTCGATCCGCTCGACGTCGAAGATCGGGAAGCTTTTGAGCGTCACGTTTTCCAGCACCACGTCGTCCATGATGACGGAAACCGGCTGCGATGCGGCGAGGTCGAAGTCGGTGTTGCCCAGCCCGCGGATATAGAACCGCGGCGCGGCGCGGCCGTTGGAGCTTTCGACGAACAGGCCGGGCACCTGGCCCGATAGCGCAGTGGTGTCGGATCCTGCGGCAAACAGCGCCTGGGCCCGCGAGGCTTCCAGCGTGGTGGCGGAGATCGGCACGTCCTGCAGGTTTTCCTCGCGGCGGTTTGCCGTCACGACGATGACATCGAGGCCGCCCGTTTCCTCATCGGCGGCAGTGCCGGCCTGATCCTGCGCCACTGCCGGCGCTGCAATGGGGATTGCAGCCACGCTCGCGGCCACCAGCGAAATGCGCACAAGGCGTCCGGAATTTCTCATATTTACCTCGCTATCCCACCTGGGCGCACTCTGCGCCGTGATGCGCTGCACAATGCACAAAATAGCCCTAATTTCGAGCGCACAGGGTCGAAAGCAGGGAAAACGACGATTCAAACGGCGTGTTTGGCTCGCACTGTAGCAAGAATGTAACGGCCAGCCTGGCGCCAATTGCATAGGCACCGGGATTGCAGCATCGGCCGCGTCCGCTATAGGCACCCGCAACCAGCCGCAGCGCCCCATTACCGGAGCCTTTCATGAAGATTCGCGTCCACGTCAGCCTCAAGCCCGGCGTTCTCGATCCGCAGGGCCGTGCGGTCCACCATGCGCTGGAAGGGATGGGCTTTCGCGGCGTCGACGATGTCCGCATCGGGCGGCTGATCGAACTGGACGTGGCGGACGAAACCACCGGCGCCGCGCTCGCCGAGATGTGCGAGAAGCTGCTCGCCAACACGGTGATCGAAAACTACCGGATCGAAAAGGCGGGGTAGGCTGCAATGAAAACCGCTGTCGTCACATTTCCCGGATCGAACTGCGACCGCGACATGTCTGTCGCGCTGGAACTGGCCAGCGGCAGGCCGACGCATCGCGTCTGGCACGGCGACAGCGACCTTCCCTCGGGCCTCGACTTCATCGCCCTGCCCGGCGGCTTTTCTTACGGCGACTACCTGCGCTCCGGTGCCATGGCGGCGCGGAGCCCAATCATGCAGGCGGTTGTTCGCGAAGCGGAACGCGGCGTGCCGGTTCTCGGCGTCTGCAACGGGTTCCAGGTGCTGACCGAAGCCGGCCTGTTGCCGGGTGCACTGATGCGCAATGCCGGGCAGAACTTCGTATGCCGGACGGTCGATTTGACCGTCGAGAACACCCAGACGCTGTTCACTGGCGGATACGAAGCCGGGCAGACCATCGCCATCCCGATCGCTCACCACGACGGCAACTACTTTGCCGACGCCGATACGCTCGACCGGATCGAAGGCGAGGGCCGCGTCGCTTTCCGCTACGCCGATAACCCTAATGGTTCGCAGCGCAATATCGCCGGGATCCTCAACGCCGCCGGCAATGTCCTCGGCATGATGCCGCACCCGGAGCGGGCGATCGAGCCGGCCCATGGCGGTACCGAGGGCATGGCGCTGTTCCGTTCGGCGCTGGAGCGGCTGGCAACGGCCTGAAGCGCATCAGGCGATCAGCTTGCGATCGCGATCGAACAGGACCTGCACCTCGGCTTGCGGTATGGGCCGCCCGAAATAATAGCCCTGGATCTTGTTGCACCCGAGTTCGCGGATCATCTGCGCTTCCTCGGCCGTCTCGACCCCTTCCGCGGTCGTGGACATCTCCATGCTCTGCGCCATGGCGACGACGGCACGGATGATGGCGAAACTTTCCTTATTGCCCTGCGCCGCGCCCTGCACGAAGCTGCGATCGACCTTGATCGTCGAAAAGCGCAGCGTGCGCAGATAGCCGAGCGAGGAATATCCGGTCCCGAAATCGTCGAGGGCGACCTGGCATCCCAGCGCCATGACCTCTTCCAGCGCGCCGCGGGCCACATCCGCATCGCGCAGGAAGATGCTTTCGGTGACCTCGAGTTCGAGCCTGCCCGGCTCGAGGCCGCTGAGCGACAGCGCGCGGACCACCGTGGCCGGGAAGTCCGCTTCGATCAGCTGCTCGGGCGAGACATTGACGTTGACCTTGGTCGGGGCGGGCCAGTTCATCGCCTCGATGCAGGCCTGTTGCAGCACCCAGGTGCCGATGGGGACGATGAGCCGGGTTTCCTCGGCGATCGGGATGAACTTGTCAGGCCGGACAAAGCCGAGCTCGGGGCTCTGCCATCGCACGAGCGCTTCGAAGCTGACGATGCCCTCGGACTGCGAGTCGACCACGGGCTGGAAGTGCAGCAGGAATTCGTCCCTTTCGAGCGCGCGGCGGAGCGAGAATTCGATCTGCCGGCGTTCCTCGGCATGGGCGTGCAGCGACGGCTCGTAACTGCGATGTTCGCCCCCGCCGGCGTCCTTTGCACGGTACAGCGCCAGATCGGCGTTGCGCATCAGTTCCTCGACCGTCCGTCCGTCGCGCGGGGCGATGGCCGAGCCGACGCTGGCGCCGACATACAGCGTGTGATGATCGATCTCGTAAGGCTGCGACAGGCGCATGATGAGCCGACGGGCGATCGCATCGACCTTGCCGAGGTCCGACGCGTCGCGGATTACGATGGCGAATTCGTCGCCGCCCAGCCTGCCGCAAATAGCGTTGTCGGAGACGATCTCCTTCAGCCTGGCAGACACTTGCGACAACATCCGGTCGCCGATCTGGTGACCTAGCGAATCGTTGACCGCCTTGAAGCGGTCGAGATCGATCATCAGGAAGGCGCAGCGCGAGCGCCACTGCTGGGCATAGCGCATGGCTTCGCCGAGCGCCTCGTTGAGCATAAGGCGATTGGGCAGTTCCGTCAGCGCATCGTAGCGGGCGAGATAGGCAATCTTCTCTGTCGATTCTCGTTGCTCGGTGACATCGGACCCGACGCCGCGAAAGCCGATATGCTGGCCTCTTGCGTCCAGCATCGGGGTGCCCGAAAGCTCCCACCAGCGCTTCTCGCCGCCGACCGTGACGTTGACGAACAGGTTCGAGAAGCTTTCCCGGCGTTTGAGCTTTTCCGCAAGATCGTGGAGGCTGGCCGGAAACTGGCCGGTCTCCCACGCCGATCCGGAGACGAGCTGCAGGAAAGGCTGGCCTTCTGCTTCGACCGGTTCGAGCCCGAGCGCATAGGCGAAACGAGGACTGGCGGAACGGACCTTGCGTGTCGTATCGATCTGCCACAGCCAGTCTGCCTCGTTCTCTTCGAATTCGCGCAGCAGAAGGGAGACGACCTCGTTGCGTTCCGCCATGCCCTCTTCCGCGAGCGCCCCACGCAGGAAGCTTTCGGCGCGCGTCATCGTCCCATACACGATCACCCCGAGCAGCAGCAGCGGGGCCGCGCCTTCGGCATGATGGCCGGCGATCGCCAGCGACAGCGCCGCAGCCAGGCAAATCGGACCGTAATAGGCAATCGCACTGGGCGGCGCGGACGACATCGTCACCGCCGCTCCAACCGCCACGACCGCAGCGACGATCCATACCGACTGGACCGTTTCGGGCCCGGACGTCACAAGCGCCGCAAGGAACGGCAGCGACCACACCGATCCCGACAGCAGGGACGACCGCGCGTGCGCGATCATCTCGCCGCGCGTGAGCTTGCGCCCTTCGATGTAGCGCAGTTTGCGATCCTCGGCGCTAGACCACCAGGTAAGCAGACCCAGCACCGCCAGCCAGATCGCGATGATCGGAAGCGGGATTTCACCCCACGTAGCCCAGCCGAGATTGGCGGCGGCTATCGCATTGCCCAGATGCCGCATACGGCTTTTCTTGCCGACGCGGGTGTATTGCAGCGCGCGCAGCCGGTCCCAGTCGGTACCGGGTGAATCCCGCAGCCCAAGCAGCGCCGCGACCGGAATCCTCGCCGGAAGCGCCATCGTCTGGGATCGGTTTTCGCTCACCCGTGCGGGCGTAGGCCCGAAAGGTTAGTGCCCCGTAAAACTCCGGGGCACTAAATCACTCCACAGTAACGGATTTTGCCAGATTGCGCGGCTGGTCGACATCGGTCCCCTTCACCACCGCGACATGATAGGCCAGCAGCTGTACCGGCACTGCGTAGACCAGCGGCGCGATCAGCGGATGGACCTTGGGCATTTCGATCGTCGCAAGGCAGCCTTCGCCCGCTTCATCGAGCCCTTCGGCGTCGGAAATCAGCACGATCTTGCCCCCGCGCGCACGCACTTCCTGCATGTTCGAGACGGTCTTCTCGAACAATGGCCCCGACGGCGCCAGCACGATGACGGGTACGGCTTCGTCGATAAGCGCGATGGGCCCGTGCTTCATTTCGCCCGAGGCATAACCTTCGGCGTGGATGTAGCTGATTTCCTTCAGCTTCAGCGCGCCTTCCATCGCCAATGGATAGTCGGGGCCGCGTCCCAGATAGAGCACGTCGCGCGCCGGTGCGATCAGCGGTGCCATGGCGGCAATGTCGTCGTCGTGGTCGAGCGCGGCGTTGAGGGCGGCAGGTGCCTCGATCAGGTGGCGAACGACCTCCTGCTCCTCTTCCCGGCTCATGCGGCCCTTCTTGACCGCCAGATGCGCTGCGAGCGCGGCCAGCACGGCCAGCTGGCACGTGAAGGCCTTGGTCGAGGCGACCCCGATTTCCGGTCCGGCATGAGTCGGCAGCAGCAGATCGGCCTCGCGCGCCATCGTGCTTGTAGGTACGTTGACGACCGCTGCGATCGTCTGGCCGTTATCCTTGCAGTGGCGCAGCGCGGCGAGCGTATCGGCCGTCTCGCCGCTCTGCGAAATGAAGATGGCAAGACCGCCCTCTTCCAGTACCGGCTCGCGGTACCTGAACTCGCTGGCGAAGTCGATGTCGACCGGCACCCGCGCAAAGGTCTCGAACCAGTACTTCGCGACCATGCCGGCGTAGAACGATGTTCCGCAGGCCACGATGGTGATGCGCCGGATAGCCGACAGGTCGAAGTCGATCTGCGGCAGGGCAACCGTGTTGTGTGCCTGGTGGATGTAGCTCTGCAGGGTCTGGGCGACGACGGTCGGCTGCTCGAAGATCTCCTTCTGCATGAAGTGGCGGTAATTGCCTTTCTCGACCGCGGCGGCCGAGGCGCCGGACGTCACGATTTCGCGCGTGACCGGGTTGTTTTCGGCATCGTAGATCCGTGCTCCATCGCGCGTGATCACCACCCAGTCGCCTTCGTCGAGATAGGAAATGCGCTGGGTCAGCGGGGCCAGCGCCAAGGCGTCGGAGCCGAGATAGGTTTCGCCCTCGCCATAGCCGACCACGAGCGGCGAACCGAGGCGGGCCCCGATCAGCATGTCCGGGTGCTGGCGAAATGCGATCGCCAAGGCAAAGGCGCCGCGAAGGCGCGGCAGTACGGCCTTGACCGCCTCTTCGGGTGAAGCACCCTGCTCGACCTCGGCCGAAATCAGATGGGCGACCACTTCGCTGTCGGTTTCGCTTTCAAGGCTGCGGCCAGCAGCAAGGACCTCTTCGCGCAGCGATTTGAAATTTTCGATGATGCCATTGTGGACCAGCGCCACTTCCCCTGTCGCATGAGGATGGGCGTTGTTTTCCGTGGGCGCACCGTGGGTCGCCCAGCGGGTGTGTGCGATGCCGATCGAGCCCGGAGCGGGATTGCGCGACAGTTCCGCCGACAGGTTCGCCAGCTTGCCGCTGGCACGGCGGCGGACCAGCGCACCGTCATCGATGGTGCAGACGCCGGCGCTGTCATATCCGCGGTATTCCATCCGCCGCAGGCCGTCGACCAGGCGCTCGGCCACCTCTTCCTTGCCTGCGATTCCGATAATGCCGCACATGGTATTTTGCTCGCTTCTACAATGTATAGGGAATGCGGATACCCGGCATCGCTGCCGGGAAATCCAGGGAATTTCGTGTTATGAGAATGGACCCGTTCACCTGCGCCGTTGCAAGAACATAGGCGTCCAGCAAGCTCATTTTTGCGCGGTGGCGCAGATCGGTCGCGGCAAGTGCGATGCGCGCATCGATTTCCACCACCTGAAAGGGCGAAATGGCGCGGGCAACGAAGTCGCGCCGCTCCAACGCCTCGCTTGCGAGAACCTCTGTCCAGACGACTCGGCTGATCCGGTGGCTCTGATATCGCGCCAGCTCACGGGCCGCCTGAGGGAAGCCCTTCAGCCAGTCGACGAGAATGTTCGTGTCGAAGAAGGGAGCGGACACAGCCCTAGCGCTCCCGTCCTGGTGCGGAACCGGAGCGCAAGATGCGTTGCAGCTCGACCCCGTCTCCGATGTCGAATCGCCCCTTCCACAGTCCGGCACCGCGCGACACCCAGCCGCCTTCGCCCTCGCCGCCCATGTTGCTACGATGCGACGCGACCGCATCGCGCATCACCTGTGCGCGCGACTTTCCTTGCTCGCTCGCCATGTGGTCGAGCCATTCGATATCGTCGTCAGACAGGTCTGCCAGAATTCTCGCCATTGTCGATATACTGATATCATATCATGATATCATGTCAAGCAGGCGTGTTTTTCGGCCTGAGATCAGCTCCCGCCCAAAGAAACAGGCCCGCTCCCACGATGATCGATGCACCCAGAAGCGTAATGAGGTCCGGCCGATCGCCAAACCACCACCAGCCGAGCGTTGTAGCCACGATAAGCTGGATGTATGTCATCGGCGCCACCGACGCTGCTCCTGCCCGCACAGTCGCGCGAAAGATAAGCCAATGGGCGGTGCTGGCCGTCAACGCCACTATTGCGCAGCGCAGGATGACGGTCGCAGGCGGCGTGGCGAGCGCAAGCATCGGGATACCGCTTCCTTCACCGACCATCGCTGCAAGCCACAATATCGGCGTTGCGATCACAGCGATATAGACCTGCATCGACAGGGGGCTTCCGTCCCCGGCCGATGCCCGGTTGGCAATCATCAGCAGCGCCATGCAGCAAGCAGCGGCGACCGGTAGCAGCGCGGCGGGACCGACCTCGGCGAAATTGGGTCGCAGCACGACGATCACCCCGACAAAAGCCATGGCCGATGCGACGAAGGTCGCCGGCCGCACTTTCTCGCCAAGCAAGGGACCGCTGAGGAGTGCCGTCATAATCGGCGCGAGGAATACCAGTGCAGTGGCTGCGGCCAGCGGCATGACGAAAATCGCACTGAAGAACGTCAACGTCGCACCGGCCAGGCAACATCCCCTCGCGAGTTGCAACCATGGACGGCTGGGACGAAACGCGCCGGCGCCTTCACGCAGCATCAGCAGTGTCGAAAGCGCGATAGCGGCAATGGTGAAGCGGAGCGCAGCAATCGCGATCGGGGACCAGAGGCCGGCCATCGTCTTGATTACCGCATCGCCGAACGACAGCACGGCAAAGCCCGTCAGCGCGAGAACCAGCCCTCCCTTTTCCTCGCTCTGCATCGCCTCGGTGACAACTCTCGTTCCAGGTGACTGTAAGACCCGCCATTCGTCGAATGCGCGGCATGCATGCGCGGGGTTCGGCAGCTAATATTGCTCGACCGGCCGGCTCCCTTTGCCATGCGCAAGGAGCAAGGCAAGCGGAATGATCGCGGCGATGATGAAACGCGGATAATACAGTGCACCATCGAGCATGCTCATGCCGACAACGCACAGAGCCATGGTCAGCATAGGAAGCAGACCTTCGTCGCACCCGGCCCTGACGATCCGGGCAGCGGCCAGCAGTGCGCGGCCCAGCAGCCAGAGCGCAGCGCCTCCCCCTATCACGCCCCAGGAAATCAACGCCTGAAGAATGACATTGTGCGGCTGTGTATGAGACCACCCGATGAACACGTCGAAGAATATCGAGCCCGTGCCCCATCCGACCCACGGCGATTGCTGCCACCGTGCAATCGTGGCCGCCCACAGTTCCAGACGTCCCGACGCGAATGTATCGGGACTCGTCATCTCGCCAGGATTGTAGAATGCGAAGACGGGATCGTTGAATGCGAAGAGCAGAGAAATGACGAAGGCAGCAACCGCTATGGTGAAGCTTCCGACGAGGTTGCGCCACTTGGGCAGCCGGCCCGCCGCTCCAAACGCGAGGGCGAGTGCAAAGAGAACGCCGAAGACGGCGGAACGCGTCGCCGTCCAGAACATGAAACCGAGCACGAACAGCAGCGCCAGATGTATCTTCCCCGGTCGATCGAAGGTCGCGCGATAGAGCACGTGCACCGAGATCGCGGCCGCGATAGCACCCACCCACGTGCCGAGATAACGCAGGTTGATGAACCCCGGTAAAGCGAAATCCCATTCGATCCTGCCGCCGGGAATTTGGGACAGAGGAGGGGGGAAATTGAAGCGCCAGAGCGTATAGATGATGAGGACCGGAAGGCCTGCGACAAGCCATGTCAGAAACGTCCGATATTCGCCTCGGCCATCGCGGCGGGCGAGATGGTAGACTGCCGCGAAGAAGTACAGGTGCACGACCTGGATGAGCGACTGCAGCAGTGCGTCGACCGGCTGAGTGGCGAGAACGGCGCTGCTGAAGAACATGGCGGCGAGCCAGACCAGAAGCGCGGACCGAATGTCCGGCGCCAAGGTGGCCCAGAGCCGATCCCTGTCGAAGCCCCTCGCGTAGGCCCAGGCGATCACCAGGATTTCGCTCGCGACGAAATGCACCTCCAGCAGCCTGGCCCGTTCCTGCCATTTGAGCGGCATGTGATGGATGTACGTCGGGAACAGCAGGCCCGAAAGCACCGGCATTATGATGCCGAACAGGATGCCGAGTTTGGCCTCGAAGCTGAGGGCGGAAATCCATTCGGCCACCGGGCGGCGAGTTTTCGCGATAGTCTGCATGATCCGGGGCAATGCCACAAAATGGCTAACAGCTTTTTAATCATGTTCGCCGGTTCGACAGACACCGCCACACGGCCGTTCGGTTCGCCTCCCCGACACACGCCTTAGGGAAAAAATAAGGTTTCCAACTTATTCACTTTCCTTCGTCAGCACGCATTCGGTTCCGTGTGGAATATATGCTGGCCATGAGCGACCACGTTTTGTTGGGGGACAGGAAATGAGTGCATTCGGACGCAAGAACGGCCCGGGCGGATTGGCGCCGGGGGCGCGTCCCGCATTCGGTGTCGCGCGGCCGATGAAGGGCGGTGGCGCGCCCGCGCCCAGCCGCGATGCTCCGCCTCCTCCGGGAGGGGAACAATTCCCGCCCTTGCCGGGCGAGGGTCAACCCGCCGCGCCGGCAGCCACGGCGCCCAACAAGGACGACGCCCTCACCCGCCTCACCGACCGTGCCAATGCCGTCCACGAGCAGCAGGAAGTCGGCGGCTTCGAGGCCAGCGTGCACAAGATCAAGGAGCAGGTGCTGCCGCGACTGCTCGAACGCGTCGATCCCGAAGCGGCTGCCACGCTCTCGAAGGAAGAGCTGTCGGAAGAATTCCGCCCGATCATCATGGAAGTGCTGGCCGAACTCAAGGTCACCCTCAACCGCCGCGAACAGTTCGCGCTGGAAAAGGTGCTGATCGACGAACTGCTCGGCTTCGGTCCGCTCGAGGAACTGCTCAACGATCCGGACGTGTCCGACATCATGGTCAACGGGCCGGACCAGACCTACATCGAAAAGAAGGGCAAGCTGCAGATCGCGCCGATCCGGTTCCGCGACGAGAGCCACCTGTTCCAGATCGCCCAGCGCATCGTGAACCAGGTCGGCCGCCGCGTCGACCAGACCACGCCGCTGGCCGACGCCCGTCTCAAGGACGGCAGCCGTGTGAACGTAATCGTGCCGCCGCTGTCGCTGCGCGGCACTGCGATCTCGATTCGTAAGTTCTCCGAAAAGCCGATCACGCTCGACATGCTCAAGGACTTCGGTTCGATGAGCGAGAAGATGTGTACCGCGCTCAAGATCGCGGGTGCGTGCCGGATGAACATCGTCATCTCGGGCGGTACCGGTTCGGGTAAGACGACCATGCTCAACGCCCTGTCGAAGATGATCGACCCGGGCGAACGCGTGCTGACCATCGAGGACGCCGCCGAACTTCGCCTGCAGCAGCCGCACTGGCTGCCGCTGGAAACGCGTCCGCCGAACCTCGAAGGCCAAGGCGCAATCACCATCGGCGACCTTGTTAAGAACGCCCTGCGTATGCGCCCCGACCGCATCATCCTGGGTGAAATTCGCGGCGCGGAGTGTTTCGACCTTCTCGCCGCGATGAACACCGGTCACGACGGGTCGATGTGTACGCTCCACGCCAACAGCCCGCGCGAGTGCCTGGGCCGTATGGAAAACATGATCCTGATGGGCGACATCAAGATTCCCAAGGAAGCCATCTCGCGCCAGATCGCCGAATCGGTCGACATCATCGTCCAGGTGAAACGCCTGCGCGACGGTTCGCGCCGTACCACCGACATCACCGAGGTGATCGGCATGGAAGGCGACGTGATCGTGACGCAGAACCTGTTCAAGTTCGAGTATCTCGACGAGAGCGAGGACGGCAAGATCATCGGCGAATTCCGCTCCAGCGGCCTGCGCCCCTACACGCTCGAGAAGGCCCGCCAGTTCGGTTTCGACCAGGCGTACCTGGAGGCCTGCCTCTAAGGCTGGAACAGGCCCGGTATTCCGAAGGCCAGCATGACCACGCCGACTACGGCGCAAGTCAAGAACAGGCCCGTCCAGGGCATCCAGCCCACCCGGTCGATCTGCGACCGTTTGACGCGTCGTCTTTCTGCGAAGCTGGCCATGGCAGCATTCAGCAACAAGCCCGCCCCGCCAACCACGAGGAGTTCGGCGTCGCTGGCAAATGTCAGGTAGTCGAGCGGGAGCATGGCCGGCGCATATGGGTCGCCGCCGCGGCAAGGACAAGCCGCTGGCCGCTTGCATCGAGCGGACCGGGCGATAAGGCGGGTGCGTGCTCCAGCCGGAACCCCACACCCAGAAACCGCTGCTGGCGCTGATCATCAGGCTGGGCGCCGCGCTTTCGCTCTCGGTAATGCTCGTATTCGTGAAGCTGGCCGGGGAAAGCGGCATCCACGTCGCCGAATCCCTGTTCTGGCGGCAGATGCCGACGGCACCGATCCTGCTGGCATGGCTGTGGTTCAACGGTTCTTTCGCCACGCTCCGGACCAAACGGCTCAAGAACCATGCGTGGCGCGCCGCCTACGGCCTGCTGGGCATGATGCTCAATTTCCTGGCGGTAATCCTTTTGCCCCTGGCCGAGGCGACCACCTTCAATTTCACTTCCACATTCTGGGCGGTGATCCTGTCGGCGATATTCCTGCACGAAAAGGTCGGCCCTTATCGCTGGGCGGCCGTCGTGCTGGGCTTCACCGGCGTCCTCATCATCGCCCAGCCCGGCGATGGGCATATACCGCTGGCCGGCGCGGCTGCCGCCCTGGGAGGGGCTTTCATGGTGGCGCTGATCTCGATCCAGATCCGCGATCTTTCGCGCAGCGAAGCCCCGTTGACGATCGTGTTCTATTTTTCCGCCTTCAGTATTCCGGTTCTCGCTCTGTCCCTGCCCTTCGTCATGACCGGTCACACGCCGTACCAGTGGGGTCTGCTGACAGGCATGGCGGTGTTCGGGCTGATCGGCCAGTTGCTGCTGACCGCAGCGCTGCGCTTCGGCGCGGTCGCGAGCGTCATCGTGATGGATTATTCCTCGCTTTTGTGGGCAACATTGTTCGGCTGGGGCATTTTCGACAGGCTGCCATCGCCCGCCACCTGGATCGGTGCACCGCTCATCGTTTCGGCCGGGCTGATCGTCGCCTGGCGCGAGCACCGGTTGCAGCGCGGCAAGGCCCTTCAGCAATCCGAAAGGATCGGGCATGTTGAGAGCCCGCCGAGTTCAATCCTGGAATGAGGAACCCGACATGACCCGCAAGACCCTCCGCACTGCCCTGATTGCCACCGGAATCGTGGCCGTCTCGCTGACGACCGCCGGCTGCAACACTGTCAAGGGTCTCGGCCGCGATATCGAATCCGTCGGCCAGACCGGCGACGATATCACCTGAACCGTTTCAGTGGCGAAGGGCTGGTTCGCGGGCCGCGATATCGCTCGCGAACCAGCAACCAGACGAGCAGCCCGACGGGCCCGGCCAGGAAAGTGGCGGCCAGCACAGGCACTTGCCAGAGGCGGCCGACCCTTTTCTGATCGGCATCGCGCGCGATCCACAGGCCGACGAAGAGGTCGAAGGCCAGGTAGTGCGTCCAGCCCACGACCGTGCCGCCCTGCGACGCGAAAATCGACTGCACGCCAGCGATCGTCGTGAAGTCGACCGCGGCCCCGGCTGGCCCGCCGGGGTCGAAGCCGCCGGAAAGAATGCCGATCAGGCAGACGGCGTAGACCAGGCACAGCATCCCCACGCCGAGGTAGAGCACCGCCGCCAGCACCAGATCCTTGCGCGGAAAAACGATCAGCAGAACCCATGCTGCCATGGCCGCAAGGTTGACGAACGAAAACAGGTCGCTCCACATGACTGCCGCTCCTAGCCTTCCGCAACCGGCTGCGCCAGCGAAGCGGCCGCCCGTTGGATGGCCGCATTGTCGTGCAGATATTTGCCGCGAGTCTTGCGCAAGGCCAGCACCAGCGCGGCGCGAGCGACGGTTTCCGCGCGGATCGAGCGGTATTTGACGAACTCGCCCTGGAGCAGCAGGTCCGTCACCGGGCTAGCCAGCATCGCCAGCCGTTCGCCCAGGCGACGATCGCGCCCACGCGCTCCCTTGAGCAGGCCCGGCCGGAGGATGTCGAGGCGGCTGAATCCGGCCTTCATCAATTCGGTTTCGGCCTGTCCCTTGACGCTCAGGTAGAAATTTCGCGCATGCGCATTGGCCCCGACCGAGCTTACGCTGACGAGCCGCTCGACGCCGGCCGCCCGGGCTGCCTTGGCCGTATCGACGACCAAACGGTGATCGACCGCGCGGAAGGCATCCTGATCCCCGCCGACCTTGGCGATCGTCGTGCCAAGCGCATTGATCAGCGCGTCGGGGGCCACAGCCTGCAGCACCTCGCCCCATTTGTCCGGCTCGGCGACGAAAACTTCCATGCGCGCGCCCGCCGGCAAGGGCACCTCCCGCCGCGCCAGCGCGACGATGCGGAGATCATCGCGCCCTACCGCGAGCCGTAGCACGTGCTGGCCGACGAGTCCGGTGGCGCCGACGAGTGCGATCCGTGTGAATTTGCTCATTGTCCCGCGGTCGTAATCCGTTGCCTCTCGGGGGCGGCCTAGTCGCCAATCCCGCAGAAATCCATGCCCCTGTCGCCACCGGGCGCATGGATGATCCGCTCCGGCGCTGTTTCAGACGTGACTGAGGCCACTCGGCGCCTTGCCATAGATCAGGCGGCATTGTTCCAGCGCATAGCGATCCGTCATGCCGGCGATGTAGTCGACGATATGGCGAGTCCGCGCCACGGGATCGTCCGGGATGGTCAGCGACCAGTCGGGGCCCATCAGCTCTGCTTCCTGTTCGTAGGCCGCATACAACCTGGTCACCACGTCGCGCGCCTTTTCCGCCACCTCGGTCTGGCGCTTGTGGTAGTAGAGCCGGTCGTACATGAACCGCTTCAGTGCGCGTTCCTGCCCGGCCATCGCCGGCGAGAAGCCTGCGGTAATGCCGCGTGCCTGCCGAACGTCCCGTATGTTCGCCATGTCCGCAGTCGCATGCCGGGTGTGGGCGACGACGTCGTTGACCATCAGTCCGATCTGGTTGCGCACCAGTTCGCGCAGCAGGCGGCTGCGCTCCGCCTGCGGGTAGGCCTTTTCGATCGCCCGCCATTGGTCGGCCACCCAGTCGATCGTCAGTAGGTCGTCCAGCCGGAGGTATCCCGCCCGCAGGCCGTCGTCGATGTCGTGGTTGTCGTAGGCGATATCGTCGGCGACTGCGGCCACCTGTGCCTCGAGCGACGACCACTGCGCCAGATCGAGCGGGTAGTCGGCATCTAGTTCGGCAAGGGCCGGGTGCGGGACCGGCACCGGCCCGTTGTGCTTGGCCAGGCCTTCCAGGACTTCCCAGCTGAGATTGAGCCCGTCATGGGCGGGATAGGGGCTTTCGAGCCGCATCAACGTCCGCAACGTCTGCGCGTTGTGATCGAACCCGCCGTGCCGCGCGCTGGCATCGTGAAGCGCGCGTTCGCCGGCATGGCCGAAGGGCGGATGACCGATATCGTGCGCCAGGCACAGTGCTTCGGTCAGGTCCTCGTCGAGGCCGAGGGCGCGGGCGATGACCCGGCCGATCTGCGCGACTTCGAGACTGTGGGTGAGCCGGGTGCGATAATGATCGCCGTCGGGCGCGACGAAGACCTGGGTCTTCGATTTCAGCCGGCGGAAGGCGATCGAGTGGATGATGCGATCGCGGTCGCGCTGGAACGCGCTGCGGGGGCCACGGGTTTCGCTGGCGCTGTGGGCGAATTCGCGGCCGCGGCTCATGGCGGGATCGGAGGCGAGCGGGGAACGCGACATCGGAACCGACTTAGGCAGCGCCGAGTCGCGCGGCAACGGGAACAATCGGGCAACATCACGCTGACAAAGGGAAAGGGCCGCCCATCCACGCGGGACAGGCGGCCCTTGCCGTGATCAGGTCGTCGCCGGACTAGCGGACGCCGATGGTATCCGCATTGCCGTCCGGATCGCCCGCAACGGTTCCGCCGCTGCGGATGGCGCCGAGCAGCAGGAGACCGGCCGCATGCGGCGACGCCATCGAGGTACCCGACAGGGTGGCGTAACCGCCGTCCTTGTAGGTCGACGGAATGGCCGAACCGGGCTCGGCGAAATCGACCGGCGGGTTGCCGTAGTTGGAGAAGCTCGACCAGTTATCGCCCTGTGCGAAGGACGAGATGGTGAAGATGTTGGCACCATTGGCCGAGGCCGGCGACTTGGTAGTCGCGCTGGTCGACTCGTTACCGGCTGCCAGGGCGAACTTAAGGCCCGTGCTCGCCGCCGCGATGACCGCGTCGTTGAGCGCCTGGCTGAAGCCACCGCCCAGCGACATGTTGGCGACATCCCCCGGGCCGGCAATGCTGGCGGCGTAGTCGATGCCCGCGATGACGCCCGAGTTCGAACCCGAGCCACGGCGGTTGAGCACCTTCACCGGGATTACCAGCGTGCCGGGCGCAACGCCCACGACACCGATCGAATTGTTGATGGCGGCGATCGTACCCGCGACGTGCGTGCCGTGGCCGTTGAGATCGTCACCGCTGGTGTCGCTGGTGAAGTTGGCGGCCAGTGCCGTGCTGACGTTGAGATCGGGGTGGTCGAAATCGACGCCGGTATCGATCACGATCGCGCGGCCCGAAGCGGCCTGCGTGCCGCCGCCGACGCGGGTGATGCCCCACGGAACCGACTGTGCAGGCGGGGTCGTGCCGCCGCCGCCAGGCTTGCCCTTCTGCACGATCTCCATCACCTGATCCTGTTCGCAGAAGGCGATGTTCGGATTGTTGGCGGCGATGCGCGCGGCACCCTGCGCAGAAATATTGGCGGTAAAACCGCGAATCGTGTTGCTGTAGGTGCGGCTGACCTGGCCACCATTGCCGCGTGCCAGTTCGTTGGCCTTGCGGTCCACGGCGCCCTTGGCGACCGCATCCTTCTTGAACACGCAGATGTAGCTGTTTTCAATTTTCTGGGCCGATGCAGGGGCGGCAGCGATGGCTGCACCCAGAGCAACGGCGGATAAAGGCGCAATGCGGCCGGCGACACGTATTTTCATTGAACAATCCCCCTCAGGACGGTTGAGGAGGGCAGACTGCCATGGCGCAGCGGCAATGCAAGCGCCAATTTTTACTTAATCTACACCTTAACCATCATTTTGACCGGAATAGCGCGCTTGTAAAATCTACGAGGCGCAAATCCAGTCGACGGCGGCCTCGCAATGGATGCGGCTGCTGTCGAATATCGGCAGCACATTCGCCCCCGCATCGACGACCAGGTTGAGTTCGGTGCACGCAAGCGCGACGGCGGTGACCCCGTCCTGCTCCATCCGCGTGATCATCGTCTTGAAGTAACGCTCGGCGCTGCGACTGGCCTGACCTTTCATCAGCTCGCCGTAGATGATGCGGTCGGTTTCATCGACCGATCCCATCTCGGGCGGCACGAGGTCGATCCCCTTGGCTACCAGCCTTTGCCGGTAGAAGCTTTCGGTCATCACGTTGCGGGTGCCGATCAGCGCGGAAGGCCCGACGCCCGCTGCCGCCATCCGGTCACCCATGCAGTCCGCGATATGCAGGATCGGGATCGTCACCGAGGCTGCCACGCCATCGTACACCCGGTGCATGGAGTTCGCCGCAATGACCAGCGCCTCGGCACCGGCCGCCTCGAGGCGCTGCGCCGAAGCCTTCAGCACTTCTTCCGCCCGGCTCCAGTCGCTCGTGTCGATCAATCCGTAAAGCGCGCAGAAATCGAGGCTTTCGATCAGCAGCGGTGCGCTGGCCATCGGCGCGACGCGGCGCTGCACCAGCTTGTTGATCGTCTCGTAATACATGCGGGTCGAAACCCAGCTCATTCCGCCGATAATGCCGAGCTTGCGCAAGGTGGAAGGCCCCCAGATCTGGCGCCGCGAAGATGCGGCAGGTCAACGGATCGTGGTAGCGGTGCGTCGCCGCTTGGCAAGCCTGCCGGCGATCATTCCCCCATTTCGGCGGCGGGCTGCGCCGGAAGCGTCACGGCGAGCCAGGTGCGCAGGTCGGTCACGCTGCGGTCGGCGGCCTCCTCCTGCGGCAAATGGCCTATCAGCGGGTAATTCGCGAGCGTCGCATCCGGGAGGTGGCGCATGTACCAGCCGGCGGCGGAGTACGGGATAAGGCTGTCTTCCTCTCCCCACATGACCAGCGTGGGCACCCGGACCCTCGCCACGTCCTGCGCCGAGAAAGTGCAGTAAGGAATTCTGAAGCGCGCCCGCGTGGCATCGCGGTTCCCGGGATAACGGGCCATCTCGTAATACCGGTCCACCATGGCAGCGGTGACGATCGACCGGTTGGATACGCTCTGCTTCAGGCTTTTCTCGATGATCGAGCGAGGCAGCAGCTGGCTCATCACAGTACCGACCACCGGCATGCGTGCGAGGGTAAAGGCAAGGTTGCCGCCGCCCTCCCGCCTGATCGGCGCGCCGCCGGCATCGACCAGTACGAGGCCGCTGAGGCGTTCGGGATGCTCAATGGCATAGGCCATGGCGATACCGCCGCCCATCGAATTGCCCGCCAGCACGAACCGATCGAGACCCAGCTTGTCCGCCACCAGTCCGACGCCCTCGACGAAGCGCTCGGGCCGGTAATCCTCGTCTTCGGCGGCGCCCGTCAGGCCATGGCCGATCTGGTCGTAACGGATCACCCGGTAATCGCCGCGCAACGCTTCGGTCCATTTCTGCCATGTCGACAGGTCGGCGTTCGACCCATGTAGCAGCACGATCGCCGGCGCATTCCTGGGTCCCTCGTCGCGCAGGTGGACCTCCTGCCCGTTCGCAAGGGTCACGAACTGCGACGGCGCCGTCGCATACTTTGCGCGCATGACGGCCGCGTCCGTGTCCGGCACGCGCAGGATCAGGAAGGCACCTACCAGCAGTGCGGCTATCACGGCGGCGATCTTTGCAAGCTTCTTCATGGTTGCTCCAGCTGCGCGATCCAGCGCTCGACCAGCGCCAGGCCGTCCTGATGGACCGTCGACTTGCCCAGTTCCGGCATGGCGACACCGGCTTCCTTGCTGCCCATGCGGTAGGTCAGGATCGAACGCCCAGGGTGACCGGGCAGGACATCGAATTCCAGTCCGCCCGAACCACGCCCCGCAGCCACGGGTCGTTTGAGTATGCCGAGCTTCACAGGATCGTCCTGCTCCCAGCGAAGGTCGAGCCCCGAATTGGACGCGGCGGCGCCCGGGCGGTGACAATGGGCGCAATTGACATCGAGATAGGCCCGCGCCGCCTTGGTGATGTCGGCGCTGCCTCGGTTTTCCCATAGCGGCAAGACGTCGCCGCCTGCTGAAGACAAACCCATCTGCATCAGCCAGTCCCGGTCAAGATTGCGGGCCTTGGGGCCGATCGGCGTCACCGTGCCGTCCAATCCATGGCATTCCTTGCACTGGTTCTTGTTGGGAATACGGTAGGAGATCGCCTCGCCCGACGGGGTCGTGAGGTCCACGCGCCCGCCCGCCAAGGCCAGCGTCGCCTCGGTCTGGTCGTCGTTCCAGCGATAGGGAAGCGCCACCCACCCCTCGGCCCGGTGGAGCAATACGCGCGTCTCGATCAGGCGCCGCTCGGCACCCTCGTCGAACGCAAAGGTCTTGATCAGTGCGCTGCCGACCGGGAATTGTAGCAAGCCCTCCCCGTCGGCTCCGGCTGTCTTGCCCCACGGAACATAGACGAACCGCAGCTTCTCCGCCCCGTCGGAATAGAGCGGCATGTTCAGCCGATACGGTATGACCCGTTCGGAGGGCAATTGCCGCATAGCGTCGGCGAAGAAACCGAATTGCGAGAGCCTGGCTGGGATCTCCGTTCCCATGATCGCCGCATCGCTCGGCGCAGGTGTGTCGCGGGCAGCCGCTCGCACGGCAAGCGTCCCGGTCAGCGCGAGCACGGCCGCGCCTAGCAGGGCGAGCCCGCGCCGCATCACTCCGCCCGGTCGAGCAGCGCCGCCGGCGCCCCGATTTCGCCGAAGTCCCACGGCTGGCCATAGGCCGGGGCTTGGAGCGGTGCGGGGCGCGCCTCGGTCAGCGGCTGGCCCTGTCGGGTCAGGCCCAGGGTCCAGCCGGCGATCTCGGGGGTCGCCAGCAGGGCGGGCGTTTCCTCGTCCTGATTGAGCCCGTCCCACAGGATCGGCGGCAAGATGCCGCCGAATGCGGCGAGCAGCATGTCCTTGCCGGCGAGCTGCGGGTCCCTGCCGCCTTCGTCGACATTGTTTCCGGCGATCACCACCTCGCGCGGATACGGATTGTAGCGGGCATCGGTGAAAGGCTGGACATAGGCCACGACCATGAAGGGCGCGGTCGGGTTGTCGCGGACGATGTTGTCCTCGATCCAGACCTTCTCGTTCGCCATCACCATGATCCCGGTGCCGCGGCGGACACCCGCGACGATATTGCCGGCCGGCGCGAAATTGGGCGTGGTATTGCCGACCACCAAATTGTTCTTGATGATGACATTGCCGCCCCCCATCACCGGCAGGTCGGGCAGGTCGAAGATGAGGATGCCGCCGGTATTGCGGCTGACGAAATTGCCCTCGACGATTGCATCGCGGCTGTTCTCGATCTCGATCCCGGCGACATTGTCGGTGGCGACCGAATTGCGGACGGTGATCTTGCTCGACTGACCGACATAGATACCGGCGTCGGACGCACCGGACACTTCGCTGTCGGTCACCAGAACGCCGGTGCTCTCGACCGGGTAGATGGCATAGGCGCCATTGGTGGGTTTCGGTCCGCCGGTCCAGGTGACGCGGATTTTTTTGTAGACGATGTCGTCGGCGCCCTTCGACTTGATCCCGTCGCCGCGCGCGTTTTCGACGGCGAAATCGCGCAAGGTAACGCCGTCGGATGTGACCAGCAGCCCCTCGCCGGCATCCTTTTGTGCGGTGAAATCCAGCACGGTCGCATCCATCCCGGCGCCGCGCACGGTGACGCCCGCGACATCGAGGCTGAGACCGTCGGTCAGCGCGAACCGGCCCGCCCCCAGCACGACCTCATCGCCGGGTTCGGCGAGGATAAGCGCTTCCTGCAACCGCTCCTGCGCCCCGTCGCCCGGAGCGACATCGATGGTTTTGGCCAGGCCGGGCGTCGCCAGCGCGAGCGCCGCGGCCCCGATCAGAAATCGTGTCATTCCCTCTCTCCCTCAAGCCGGGGATAGTGACCGATCAGATGCGGAATGCAAGCCGTCAGTCGCGGCGCGCCTCATCGGCGAGGCCGCTGGCGCACAGCGCGGCGGAGCTGGCCGTCACGGCAATGACCTCGCTGTCGCCCACGCCGCGCACGCGCTCGACGAACTGGCGCAGCGTGCGGGGCCGCACCGGCTCGCCCTGTTTGCCGCGCAATGCCTCGAGCTTGCGCAACTGCGGGATCGTCAGCCGGTCGACCATGCGTTCGGCCATGCACTCGGCATTGGGCTCGCTCAGCCCCGCCTTCAGTAACGCGCTTTCGACGCGGCTTTCGGCGATGACCGAGACGCAGCCGGAGAGCAGCAACGCGGCGCAGGCCGCCATTCCTACTTTCCTCGTCATTGCGAGGAGCCGCAGGCGACGCGGCAATCTAGGGTGCTGTTCCATGGATTGCTTCGCTACGCTCGCAATGACAGATAGTGGCGTTGCATCAGTCGAGCGCCTTCACGATTTCCTCGACCATCTTTTTGGCGTCGGCCAGCAGCATCACGGTCTGGTTCATGTAGAACACGTCGTTGTCGACCCCGGCATAGCCGACGCCGCCCATGCTGCGCTTGATGAAGAAGACCTGCTTGGCCTTGTCGACGTCGAACACGGGCATGCCGTAGATAGGACTGGACTTGTCGGTCTTGGCAGCAGGGTTCACCACGTCGTTCGCCCCGATGATGAAGGCGACATCGGCCTGGGCGAACTCGCTGTTTATATCCTCCAGCTCGAACACCTCGTCATAGGGGACGTTGGCTTCTGCCAGCAGCACGTTCATGTGTCCCGGCATGCGGCCGGCGACGGGGTGGATGGCATATTTGACCTCGACCCCGTGCTCCTTGAGCTTGTCCGCCATTTCGCGCAGCGCGTGCTGCGCCTGGGCGACCGCCATGCCGTAGCCGGGGATGATGATGACCTTTTCGGCCTGCTCGAGCATATAGGCCGCGTCCTCGGCGCTGCCCTGCTTGTATGGGCGCTGTTCGCGCGCCTCGCCGCCACTGCCCGAACCGCCGTCGGCGCCGTAGCCGCCTGCGATAACCGAGATAAAGCTGCGATTCATGGCGCGGCACATGATATAGCTCAGGATAGCCCCGGAGCTGCCGACAAGTGCACCCGTGATGATCATCGCCGTGTTGCCGAGCGTGAAACCCATCGCCGCCGCTGCCCAGCCCG
>FWWL01002663.1_pt1 | contig 35584 bp, 39 predicted proteins | sample 2228331 | NCBI WGS metagenome assembly FWWL01 (sample SAMEA103939775, study PRJEB20133) | metagenome
TGGGAGGATGACCGGGAACGACCAAAAGCCGGTCAATCAATTGCAAATAAATCTGGCCCAGAGCCGGACTAAGTAGGGTTTCGTTCCGGTCCATCTAGGGCGGCAGGAACAGTCCACGCAGAAGGCAAATCTGAAAAGTTGCCCCACAGGTTCCACTTTCCATTGGCCGGATCAAACGATGCCAGTCCCCATCGGGGCGGATCAGGCCAGCCGAACCAATCCCGATCAATCAAAAACAAAACTTCATTGCTGAATTCGGCAACGAACTCCATTCCCATCTTTCGCGCCCAATCGTGGTCGTCTCCGAGTGCAGATACCGCGGGCCAGTCGTTTAAGCCCGCGCGCCGCCAAGCAAGCGGCCAGCTTGCGCGTTCGCGAAACCCTTTCTTCATGGAATGAGATCGCAAAAAGCCCGACCTCCATGGGTTTGATTCCCAGAACATTATCGAGTTGGTTCCTCGTGCCCAATCGCCTCCTTTATGCTCCGAAAGCCGACAGGCCGCCACCCACCCTTATAGTGCCTTCTCACCCACCCCCAGGCGAATTATGGCCGCCCGCTGGGACCGGCCCGCCGCTTTGGGCGTGGGCGTGGTCGGGGTTGTTGTCCCATTCGATATGATAGAGATCGAAGCGCCGGTCGCGCAGGTTGCGGACGGTGCCTTCGGCGCGGGCCCAGCTGAGGTCAGCCAGGTTGACGTCGGCCATGGTCAGGGTTTCGACATTTTCGGATGATTCCGCCGCAATCCCGTCCCGCGCGAAGGGCAGGTCGCAGGGAGTCAGGATGGCGCTCTGGGCATATTGGATGTCCATATTGTCGACATTGGGCAGGTTGCCGACATTGCCCGACATGACGACATAGCATTGATTTTCGATCGCACGGGCCTGCGCGCAATAGCGCACGCGCATATAGCCGGCGCGGGAATCGGTGCAAAAGGGGACGAAGATGATGCGCGCGCCCTGATCCACCAGGCGGCGGGCGAGTTCGGGAAATTCGCTGTCGTAGCAGATGAGGACGCCGATCGGCCCGCAGTCGGTCTGGATCACGTCCAGCGCGTCACCGCCCTTGATATTCCACCAGAAGGCTTCGTTGGGGGTCGGGTGGATTTTTTCCTGGGTGTGAAGCGATCCGTCGCGGAGCGCGACATAGGCGATATTCTGGATGTCGCCATCATCGGCGCGGGTCGGGTGGGAACCGCCGATGATGTTGATATTATATTCCAGCGCCATGCGGCCCAATTCCTTGGTCAGGCGGGGCGTATAGTTGGTGAGTTTGTCGATCGCTTCCATCGGGTTGAGCTTTTTCGTCTCGAACGACAGGAGGGGCAGGGTGAAGAGTTCGGGAAAGACGATGAAGTCCGAGCGGTAATCGGCGGCGACATCGACGAAATATTCGATGTTGCGGATAAACTCGTCAAAATCCTGCACGGCGCGCGCCTGTAGCTGGCAAGTGGCGAGGCGGACGCTTTCGACGCCGCGCGGGACGCGCATTTCGGGCGCTTCGTCCGGGTCGACATAGGGATTGCGCCACACCAGATGCGCAGCATGGCCGTCCGACTGCTTGTCCTCCGGCAGGTAATTTTCGAGGACGCCGAGCGGTTCGAAGCCGTTTTTAAGCTGGAAGCTGACCACCTGGTCGCGGATCTTGCCCTGCACGACCTTGTCGAGATAATCTTTCGGTCCGTCCACCTTGCGCTTGGTGCGCAGATAGCCGGGCATGCGACCGGCGATGACGATGCCGTGCAGGTCGAGTTGTTCAACCAGTTCCTTGCGCTCGTCATAGATGCGCTGGCCAATGCGCAGGCCGCGCAGCTTGGGATCAACCGCCATTTCGTAGCCATAGAGCCATTCGCCCGCCGCGCTGTGGCGGGTGCCAAAGCCGTTGGCGGTGATTTCGTCCCAGTCATGGGGGGAGAAGGCCATCGACTTGCTGACCCGCATGGTCGCGCAATAGCCCACGACCTTATTGTCGTAGAGCGCGACGAAACAGCCATCGGGGAAATTGTTGATCTGGCCCCGGACTGTCGCGGGGGAATAATTGGGCAGGCCCGGATAGACGCGGGCTATCAGCCGCAGGATGGCGCGCACGTCGGACGGCACGGCGGTGCGGACTTCCAGGCGTTTGCGGGCTGTCGTTGTCATCTGCGCGTCTCCTGTAAGGTCAGTCCCGAACGGAGAGAGGTTTCCTTCCGGTCGGTTGGCCAGTCGTGAAAAAGGCGGCTCCGTTGCACGGCGCCGCCTCGTTCCGTTTGCGAATTGAAAGCCTCAAGCAGCTATCAGTTCCATGTCGCCATTTCGGCTTCCAGATTGACGCGGATCGTTTCGAAAAACTGTTCCGTGGTCATCCATGCCTGTTCCGGGCCGATCAGCAGCGCCAGATCCTTGGTCATCGCGCCATCCTCGACAGTCTTGACGCAGACGCGCTCCAGCGTTTCGGCGAATTTGGTGACGTCGGGCGTGCCGTCGAACTTGCCGCGGAAAGCAAGTCCCTGGGTCCAGGCGAAGATCGAGGCGATCGGGTTGGTCGAGGTCGCCTTGCCCTGCTGGTGCTGGCGATAGTGGCGGGTGACGGTGCCGTGGGCGGCTTCGGCCTCGACCGTCTTGCCATCGGGCGAGAGGAGCACGGAGGTCATCAGGCCGAGCGAGCCGAAGCCCTGCGCAACCGTGTCCGACTGGACGTCGCCGTCATAATTTTTGCAGGCCCAGACGAACTTGCCGCTCCACTTGAGCGCGGAGGCGACCATGTCGTCGATCAGGCGATGTTCGTACACGATGCCCGCCGCCTTGAACCGATCGGCAAATTCTTCGTCGAACACCTGCTGGAACAGATCCTTGAAGCGGCCGTCATAGGCCTTCAGGATGGTGTTCTTGGTCGACAGGTAGAGCGGCCATTTGCGGTCGAGCGCGTAGTTCATGCTCGCCTTGGCAAAGTCGATGATCGACTGGTCGAGATTATACATGCCCATGGCAACGCCGGCGGCCGGGAAGTTGAACACTTCCTTTTCGATCTTTTCGCCATTGTCGCCGTCCCACACCATGGTCAGCTTGCCGGCGCTGGGGACCAGGAAGTCGGTCGCCTTATACTGGTCGCCAAAGGCGTGACGGCCGATGACGATCGGGTCGGTCCAGCCGGGAACGAGGCGGGGGACATTCTTGATGACGATGGGTTCGCGGAACACGACGCCGCCCAGGATGTTGCGGATGGTGCCGTTGGGCGACTTCCACATCTGCTTGAGGTTGAATTCCTCGACCCGCTGTTCGTCAGGGGTGATGGTGGCGCACTTCACGCCGACGCCATATTCCTTGATGGCATTGGCGGCATCGACCGTAATCTGATCATTGGTCTCGTCGCGCTTTTCGACGCTCAGGTCGTAATATTTCAGGTCGATGTCGAGATAGGGGAGGATCAGGCGTTCGCGAATCCATTGCCAGATGATCCTGGTCATTTCGTCGCCGTCAATTTCCACGACCGGGTTTTTCACCTTGATCTTCGCCATGCGCCTGTTCGCCTTCTTCATTCTGGGTGGATTTGCAAAACGCCCTAGGCAAAGCGCGGCCAATGTTCAACCGTTCTGGCGGGGATTCTGGCGTTCCGGGCAGGCAAGGATACATAGCGCGGCATCGGTCGTTGTCAGGGCGAGGGTCTCTCCCTAAAGACGGTGGCTATGGAAAATAACGAGATCACGATTGCCGCCGGCGGCAATGTAAAATGGCGCTTCCCCCAGGTTCATCCGGAAGGCGTGAAATTCGGCCTGATCGCTGCGGCTATCACGGGCGTTTTCTTTCTGATGGGTTGGGAAGTGGTCGGCTGGCTGATGCTGATCGTGACGATGTGGGTGCTGGCCTTCTTCCGCGATCCGGTGCGGGCGGTGCCGCAGGATGAAGGCGCGATCATTGCGCCCGCCGATGGTCTGGTGACGCTGATCCAGAAAGTGCCGCCGCCGCGCGAGATGGCCGGGGCGGCGGGTCTTGGCGATCAGCCGTTGATCCGCGTGTCCATCTTCATGAGCGTGTTCGACGTCCATATCAATCGCACGCCGATCGGCGGGACGATCAAGTCGGTGGTCTATATTTCGGGCAAGTTCCTGAACGCTGACCTGGACAAGGCGAGCGAGGATAATGAACGCCAGCATATATTGGTCGAGCGGCACGACGGGCTGCGGATCGGCTTCACTCAGATTGCGGGTCTGGTCGCGCGGCGGATCGTGCCGTTCGTCAAACCCGGCGACATGGTGGCGGCGGGGCAGCGCATCGGCCTGATCCGCTTTGGCAGCCGGGTGGATGTCTACCTGCCCGCCGGGACGGCGCCGCGCGTGATATTGGGGCAACGAACGGTGGCGGGCGAGACCATATTGGGTCAGGTCGGCGACCGCCGCGTCATTGCGGGCATCCAACAGTGAGGCAGCGCCGCGCCGTGCCACGGGGGTTGCGCCGGGGAATCACCCTGCGGATGGTTGCGCCCAATGCGGTGACGGCAATGGCGCTGTGCTTTGGCCTGACCGGCGTGCGGTATGGCATATCGGGTGAATGGGAGCGGGCGGTCCTGTCCATCCTGTTCGCAGGCGTGCTGGACGGCCTGGACGGGCGAATCGCCCGGTTGCTGCGTGGCGAGAGCCGCTTTGGCGCGGAACTGGATTCGCTGTCCGATTCGATTGCGTTCGGCGTGGCGCCTTCGCTGATCCTGTATCTATGGTCGCTTTATGCGATGCCCAAATTCGGCTGGATTTTCGCTCTGGCCCATGCGCTGTCCTGCGCCCTGCGGCTGGCGCGGTTCAACGCCAATATCGATGTCGATGTGCAGCCGCACAAGTCGGCTGGCTTCCTGACCGGCGTGCCTGCGCCCGCTGGCGCAGGGTTGACCTTCGTGCCGCTCTATCTGTGGCTCGTGACGGGGGAACCGATTTTCCAGGCCTGGTATGTCGTGGCGCCCTGGACCGCGTTCATCGCCTTCCTGATGATTTCCAACATTGCGACCTATAGCTGGTCGGCCTTGCGGTTGCGCAAGCGGATCAGGCTGGAAACGATTGCCCTGGCCGGATTGCTGGCCGCCTCGCTGGTGACCGATCCCTGGCTGACGCTGCTGCTGATCTGCGGCATATATGTGGCGCTGATCCCGTTCGGCATCCTGTCCTACGCCAAGGTCCGCCGTCAGCGCGAGGCCAATCCCGGCCCAGCCTGAATATCGTCAAGCGGCGAGCATGCCGTTTGGCAGGGCGCGGTTGGCGCTGCGCGCGGAGGGGATGACGCGCGGGCGGCGGATACGGACATGATAGACGGGCGCGTCCTGCGGAATGGGCTGGAACAGCAAGGCCGCCACCATTTTGTCATGATAGTGGAGCAGCATCCACGCGATCGTGCCGATGGCCATCATGAAGGCCAGGGTAAACAGGGTCACTGCAACGAATGTGAACATGGAGATCACTTTCTATCTTGCCATTTGCACGGCTTGTCCCACAATGACGGTCCAAACGGCGGTTAAGCCTATTTGTTCCGCTTGTTCACGTTATGTTCCTATCTTTGGGGCAAGTCAACCCCTTGCGCAATGTTTCGCCTGCCGTTAAAGGCGCGCCCTATTCCACATGGGAATCGACATATCCGGTGCCGGCGGGGTCTTTGAGGCTCCTTCCCGGTTCCTGATTCCCAGAGGCACAACCGGAAGGAGAATATCTTATGGCGGCACCTGTCGTCACCATGCACCAATTGATCGACGCTGGCGCGCATTTCGGCCACCAGACGCATCGCTGGAACCCGCGCATGAAGCCGTACATCTTCGGCGAGCGCAACGGCATCCACATTCTTGACCTGTCGCAGACCGTGCCTTTGTTCGGCCGTGCGCTCGACTTCGTGTCGTCGACCGTCGCTGCTGGCGGCAAGGTGCTGTTCGTGGGCACCAAGCGCCAGGCGCAGGACCCGATCGCCGACGCTGCGCGCAAGTCCGGCCAGCATTTCGTCAACCATCGCTGGCTGGGCGGCATGCTCACCAACTGGAAGACGATTTCGGGTTCGATCAAGCGTCTCAAGACCCTTGAGGAAAAGCTGTCGGGCGACACCCATGGCTTCACCAAGAAGGAAGTGCTCCAGATGACTCGCGAGCGCGAGAAGCTGGAACTGTCGCTGGGCGGCATCCGTGACATGAACGGCATTCCCGACGTCATGTTCGTGATCGACGCCAACAAGGAAGAACTGGCGATCAAGGAAGCCAATACGCTGGGTATCCCGGTCGTTGCGATCCTCGATTCCAACGTTTCGCCCGACGGCATCGCTTTCCCGGTTCCCGCGAACGACGACGCCAGCCGCGCCATCCGCCTGTATTGCGAGGCCATTGCCGCCGCCGCCACCAAGGGCAACCGTGGTGCGCAGCAGGCTTCGGGTGTCGACCTGGGCGCGATGGACGAGCCGATGGCTGAAGAGGTTGTCGCCGAAGCCTGAAGGCGTCGCACAACCGTAAGACTGACAGGCTAGGGCGCGCTCTTTGGAGACGCGCCCTAGTGCTTGTTCAAGACCCGCTTGTTTGAACCACAAATATATTAGGAGCCGAAACATGGCCGATATTACCGCCGCCACCGTCAAGGAACTGCGCGACCGTTCGGGCGCCGGCATGATGGATTGCAAGAAGGCGCTGACCGAAACCAACGGCGACATCGAAGCAGCGACCGACTGGCTGCGCGCCAAGGGCCTGGCCGCTGCGCAGAAGAAGTCGAGCCGCACCGCGGCCGAAGGCCTGGTCGGCGTCGCCGTTGCCGGGACGAAGGGCGTTGCCGTCGAAGTGAACAGCGAAACCGATTTCGTCGCCAAGAACGAGCAGTTCCAGGATTTCGTCCGCACCGTGTCGACCATCGCGCTGGAAAGCGGCGTGAGCGATGCTGAAGCGCTGCTGGCGGCATCCTATCCGTCGGGCGGCACCGTGTCCGAAAAGCTGGTCGCCAACATCGCGACCATCGGCGAAAACCAGAATGTCCGTCGCGTCGCGCATGTGTCGGTGAACCAGGGCGTCGTCGTTCCCTATGTTCACAACGCCGCCGCACCGGGCCTGGGCAAGATCGGCGTGCTCGTCGCGCTGGAAGGCGACGCGCCTGCCGACACGATGGAAACGCTGGGCAAGCAGATCGCGATGCACATCGCCGCTGCCTTCCCGCTGGCGCTGTCGGCTGCCGACATCGATCCTGTCCAGTTGGAGCGTGAGCGCGCCATCGCGACCGAGAAGGCCGCCGAATCGGGCAAGCCCGCCGAGATCATCGCCAAGATGGTCGATGGCGCGGTGGCCAAATATGCCAAGGAAAATGCGCTTCTGTCGCAGCTGTTCGTGATGGACAACAAGACCCCGATCGCCGACGTGGTGGCCAAGGCCGCCAAGGAAGCGGGCGCGTCGATCACCCTGACGAGCTATGTCCGCTTCCAGCTGGGCGAAGGCATCGAGAAGGAAGTCAGCGACTTTGCCGCCGAAGTCGCGGCAGCGGCTGGCGTTGCCTGACGCATAGTCGGTTCGCTTTGGCGCGTCGGTCGGGAAACTTCGCTCGACAGACGCGCAGCGAACGGACAAGGGGGTGGCGTGAATCGCCAAAACCCCGCTTCACATACTGGCGCGCACTGCTAAGGTGCGCGCCATTTCCTTGCCCAGAGTTGGGCCCCGACCAGATGGAATTTGCCCCGCATGACCCGGCCATCCTTCAAGCGCATATTGCTGAAATTGTCTGGCGAGGTGCTGATGGGGTCGGGCCAGTTCGGGATAGACCCCGAAACCGTCGATCGGGTCGCAGGGGAGATCGCCGCGGCCAAGGAAGCCGGGTTCGAGCTGTGCGTCGTGGTGGGCGGCGGCAATATCTTCCGTGGTCTTGCCGGAGCGGCCAAGGGCTTTGATCGCACCAGCGCCGACTATATGGGCATGCTGGCAACCGTCATGAACGCGCTGGCGGTACAGAATGCCCTGGAGAAGATGGGGTGCGACACGCGCGTCCAGTCGGCAATTCCGATGGCGTCGGTGTGCGAACCCTATATCCGGCGCAAGGCGGTGCGGCATATGGAAAAGGGCCGGATCGTCATCTTCGCGGCTGGCACGGGCAACCCCTTCTTCACCACCGACACGACCGCCGCCCTGCGCGCGGCCGAAATGAATTGCGACGCGATCTTCAAGGGCACCAGTGTCGATGGCGTCTATAATGCCGATCCCAAGAAGGTGCCCAGTGCCACCCGATATGACGAAATCAGTTTCGACCGGGTGCTGAACGACAATCTCAAGGTCATGGACGCCAGCGCGATTGCGCTGTGCCGTGACAATCATATTCCCATCGTCGTGTTCAACATCCGCGAAACCGGCAATCTGGCGACTGTGCTGGCCGGGCAGGGTGTGGCGACGATCGTACAAAATCAGGAGAGCTGATCACATGGCGCAATATGACAAATCGGACCTGGAACGCCGCATGGCCGGCGCGGTCGAATCGCTCAAGGGTGATCTTTCGGGCCTGCGCACCGGGCGTGCCAACGTGATGCTGCTCGATCCGGTGACCGTCACCGTCTATGGCGCATCGATGCCGCTCAATCAGGTGGCGACCGTATCCGCGCCCGAACCGCGCATGTTGTCGGTGCAGGTGTGGGACAAGACCAATGTGGGGCCGGTGGACAAGGCGATCCGGTCTGCGGGGCTGGGCCTGAACCCCATCGTCGATGGACAGACGCTGCGCCTGCCGATCCCCGACCTGACCGAGGAACGCCGCAAGGAACTGGCCAAGCTGGCGAGCAAATATGCCGAAGCCGCGCGCATCGCGGTGCGCAACGTGCGGCGCGACGGCATGGACAGCCTGAAGGCCGACGAGAAGAAGGGCGAAATCAGCGAGGACGAACGCAAGCGCAAGGAAGCTGAAGTCCAGAAGCTGACCGACGGCGTGATTGCCGAGCTGGATGCGACCTTCGCGGCCAAGGAAAAGGAAATTCTCGGCCAGTAAGCCGGGATGTTCCGCCCATGATCCGCGCAACCCCCACCGACTGATGGCGACGCAAGTCCGGCCCGATCTGTCCCAGGCCGCGCCCGCCCATGGCGCGCGCCATGTCGCCATCATCATGGACGGCAATGGTCGCTGGGCGAAGAAGCGGCTGCTGCCGCGGATCGCCGGTCATCGTGCCGGGGTGGAAGCGGTGCGGCGCGTGTCGCGCGCCGCGCGGGAGATGGGACTGGAGTGTCTGACGCTCTACGCTTTCTCGTCGGAAAACTGGAAGCGGCCCGCCAGCGAAGTCGCGGACCTGATGGGGCTGCTGCGCCATTTCATCAAGGCGGATCTGGACGAATTTCATGCCAATGGCGTGCGGTTGCGGATCATCGGCAATTACAAGGTGCTGGAGCCTTCGCTGGTCGCGCTGATCGATGAGGCGGTGGCGCGCACCGCGGGCAATAGCGGGCCGATCATCGCGATCGCGCTCAACTATGGCGCGCAGGATGAGATGGTGCGTGCGGTCCAAACTATGGCGCAGCGGGTCTCGGCGGGCGAGATTGCCGCCGACGCGATTGGCGTGGGCGATATTGATGCGGCGCTCGACACGGCTGATCTGCCGCCGCTCGACCTGCTGATCCGCACGTCGGGTGAGCAGCGCCTGAGCAATTTCATGCTGTGGCAGGCGGCCTATGCCGAGTTGTATTTCACTGACATGCTGTGGCCCGATTTCGACGCCCAGGCGCTGGCGCAGGCGCTGGATGCTTTCCGTTTGAGGGACCGCCGTTTCGGCGGGCTGTGAGCGGCATGGGCAGTGAATTGCGCACCCGCGCCGTCGTGGGCGTCGTGCTGATTGCGGTGGCGCTGGGTGCGTTGCTGTCTGGCGGACTGCTGTTCTGGGCGCTGCTGTCGGTGGCGGGCGTGCTGATGCAGGCCGAATGGGCCGATTTGAGCGGCGCATCGGCCGATCACAAGAAATTGTCGATGTACGCCGTTTCGGTGCCGCTGGCGATATTATGCCCGCTGGCCGCTGGCCTGTCCTGGTTTGCGATCGGCCTGCTGGTTGCGGCTTTCCTGTTCGTGATCGGGGCGACCCGATCCGTCCGGCTGGCGCTGGGTGTGCTGTATGTCTGCCTGCCGGTCATGGCGCTGCTGTTCCTGCGCGGGCAGGGGCCGAACATCTTTGGCCTGACGCTGGCGCTGTGGGCGCTGGCCCTGGTGTGGGCGACGGATATTGGCGCCTATTTTGCGGGTCGGTCGATTGGCGGGCCAAAGCTGGCGCCGCGGATCAGCCCGTCCAAGACCTGGTCGGGGCTGGGTGGCGGCGTAGTGGCGGCGTTGCTGATCGGGTTTCTGTTGCACCGTTTTGCCGGGCTGCCGATCGAACTGGCGGCGGCAAGTGGCCTGCTGGCGGTGGCGGCACAGGCGGGCGACCTGCTGGAAAGCGCGATGAAGCGGCGGGCGGGGGTCAAGGATAGCGGATCGCTGCTGCCGGGTCATGGCGGCGTGCTGGACCGGCTGGACGGGGTGGTGACCGCCGCGCCGCTGGCCGCCCTGCTCTATCTGATGCTGGTGCTGCGATGACGCGGAAGGTTTCGATTTTCGGGGCGACCGGGTCGGTGGGCCAATCGACTCTGGACCTGATCCGGCGGGATCGCGACGCCTATGACGTGGTGGCGCTGACGGCGAACAGTGACCTGGACAGTCTGGCGGCGCTGGCGCGGGAGGCGGGAGCCAAGGTGGCTGTCATCGGTCAGGAGCGGCTGTACGGCGCGCTGAAGGAGGCGCTGGCCGGGACGGGGATCGAGGCGGCGGCGGGCGAGCAGGCGCTGGTCGATGCCGCTGGGGCCGGGGCGGACTGGACGATGGCGGCGATCGTGGGGTGCGCAGGGTTGCGGCCGACCATGGCGGCGCTGAAGGCGGGCGGTACGGTGGCGCTGGCCAACAAGGAATCGCTGGTGTCGGCGGGCGGGTTGATGATGGCGGCGGCTGGCGTTTCGGGCACGACATTATTGCCCGTGGACAGTGAGCATAATGCGATTTTCCAATGCCTTGCCGGTAGTTCTTTAGAAGATGTCGCGCGCATTACGCTGACCGCCAGCGGCGGGCCGTTCCGCACCCGCAGCCGGGCGGAGATGGCCGACATCACCCCCGCGCAGGCGGTGGCGCATCCCAACTGGTCGATGGGCGCCAAGATCAGCGTCGATAGCGCGACGATGATGAACAAGGGGCTGGAGCTGATCGAGGCGGCGCATCTGTTCCCCGTCGGTCTCGACCGGATCGAGATATTGGTCCACCCGCAATCGGTGATCCATTCGATGGTCGAATATCGCGACCGATCGACGCTGGCGCAGCTGGGATCGCCCGATATGCGGATACCGATCGCCCATGCGCTCGCCTGGCCCCAGCGGATCGCGACGCCGTGCCAGCCGCTCGACCTGGCCCGGATCGGCCGGCTGGATTTCGAAGCGCCCGATCAGGATCGCTTCCCCGCTTTGCGCCTGACGCGCGAAGCGGCGGCGGCTGGCGGGGCGATGCCCGCGATCCTGAACGCAGCCAATGAGGCGGCGGTTGCGGCGTTTCTGGGCGGCAGGATCGGCTTCCTTGATATCGCCATGATTGTGGAGGAAGTATTGAACCGCTATAGCGCGCCGACGCCCTCCACGATTGAAGACGTGCTGGCGGCGGACGCCGGTGCGCGTGCCGTGGCGGGCGATGTGATGGAAAGATTGACGGTTTGATCCACAATCCCGGTTTTCTGCTGACTGTTCTGGCATTTGTGGCGGTCATCGGGCCGCTCGTTTTCGTGCATGAACTGGGCCATTATCTGGTCGGGCGCTGGTGCGGGGTGAAGGCGGAGGCGTTTTCGATCGGCTTCGGGCCGGAACTGTTTGCCTGGGTCGACAAGCGCGGCACGCGCTGGCGCGTCGCGGCTCTGCCGCTGGGCGGCTATGTCCGCTTCAAGGGCGACATGAACGCGGCCAGCATGACCGATCCGGCCTGGCTGGAACTGCCCGCCGCCGAGCGGGCGCAGAGCTTTCCGGCCAAGCCGCTGTGGCAGCGCGCGGCGATCGTGGCGGCGGGACCGGCGATCAATTTCCTGTTCGCCATCCTGATATTGGCGACGTTCGCCTTCGTGCATGGCGAAAGCCGGACTCCGGCGGTTGCGGGACAGGTGCAGCCGGGCAGCGCGGCGGCGGCGGCGGGAATATTGCCGGGCGACCGGATCGTGTCGCTGGGTGGGCGCGAGATGACGACCTTCGACGATATTCGCCTCTACGCCCAGATCCGTCCCGGCGAAGCGGTCGCCATGGTGATCGAGCGCGATGGCAGGACGTTCGCCAAGGACGGCAAGATCGGCAGCGTGACCGAGGATGACGGCTTCGGGAACAAGTTCCAGATCGGCCGGTTGGGGCTGGCCCCCGGCGATCCGGTGGTCGAGCCGGTAAGCCTGTTGCGTGCACCGGTGGTCGCGGTGGAGCGGACAGGGCAGATCGTCCGCACCATGGTCGAGACGATGGGGCAGATCATCAGCGGTGGCCGATCGGTCAAGGAACTGGGCGGCCCGTTGAAGATCGCGCAGGTTTCCGGGCAGGCGGCGACGATGGGGCTGGAAAGCTTCATCTTCTTCGTCGCGCTTATCTCGATTAACTTGGGGTTCATCAACTTGTTGCCAATCCCGATGCTGGATGGCGGGCATCTGCTGTTTTACGGGATAGAGGCGGTGCAGCGGCGGCCGGTCAGCGAACGGGTGCAGGAATGGGCCTATAAATCTGGCCTGGCGGCGCTGCTGACCATGATGGTGCTGGTGACTTTCAACGATTTGTCGTCTTTCGGGCTTTGGAAAAGCCTGTCCGGCTTGATCGGCTGACGCGCATGGGGCAGGGAGGCGCGGTTTGGCGTCGTCTGTGTCGGCGGAAACAATTTTATACTGTTTGAGGTGATGCGGGTGACAGCGATGATGAGCAGCAAGAGGCAGCGCCCGGTCGTCACGGCCCTGTTGGCGACGACGATGATCGCCGGGCTGACAGCGGTTCCGGCAAAGGCGCAGCAGGCTGCTCCTCCGGCCGGCGCACCGACGCTGGCGCCGCCCGTTGCCCCGGCACCGGTGGGTACGATCCGCGCAATCAATGTCACCGGCACCCAGCGGCTGGAGCCGGACACGATCCTGTCCTACACCAAGCTGCGCGTCGGCCAGCCCTTCACCCAGGAAACGCTCGATCAGGGTCTGCGTGACCTGTACGAGACCGAACTGTTCGCCGACGTCCAGATCCGCAACGACAATGGCACGCTGACGGTCGAGGTGAAGGAAAACCCGGTCATCAACCGCATCGTGCTGGAAGGCAACAAGCGGCTGAAGGACGACAAGATCCGGCCCGAAATCAAGCTGGCCCCGCGCCAGATCTATACCCGTTCCAAGGTCCGCGCCGATGTGGCCCGCATCATCGAACTTTATCGTCGTCAGGGCCGCTTTGCCGCCAGCGTCGAACCCAAGATGGTGCAGCTCGACCAGAATCGCGTCGACATTGTCTTTGAAATTACCGAAGGGCCAAAGTCCAAGGTCCGCCAGATCAACATCATCGGCAATGACAAGTTCAAGGACGGCGAACTGCGCAGCCAGATGGTGACCAAGCAGTCACGCTGGTTCCGCATCTTTTCGTCGGGCACCAGCTATGATCCCGATCGCCTGGCCTATGACCAGCAGAAGCTGCGCCAATTCTACCTGACCGAAGGCTATGCCGATTTCCGGGTGATTTCGGCCGTTGCGGAACTGACGCCGGACAAGCAGGACTTCATCATCACCTATGTGGTGGAAGAAGGTGATCGCTACAAATTTGGCGATGTGAAGGTCGAATCCGACATTCGCGACCTGTCGGGCGATGGGCTGACCAAGCGCCTGCCGATGAAGAAGGGCGACTGGTATAACGCCAAGCTGGTCGAGGATACGGTCGATACGCTAAGCGAGACTGCCGGCCTGTTCGGCTATGCCTTTGCCGATGTGTCGCCCGATTTCCAGCGCGACAAGGATACGCTGACGATGGGGATCAATTTCCGCATCGCCAATGCGCCGCGCGTCTATGTCGAGCGGGTCGACATCAACGGTAATACGTTGACGCAGGACAAGGTGGTACGCCGCGAATTCCGTCTGGCCGAAGGGGACGCCTTCAACAGCTTCCTGGTCAAGCGGTCGAAGGACCGGATCAACTCGCTCGGCTTCTTCCAGGAGAAGCTGGACGTGGAGCAGAAGCCCGGTTCCGCGCCTGACCGGATCATCCTGGAAACCAATGTGCAGGAAAAATCGACCGGCGAATTGTCGCTGTCGGCCGGTTTCTCGTCGCTGGAACGCTTCATCGTGTCCGCATCGATCACCCAGCGCAATTTCCGCGGCAAGGGCCAGGAACTGCGCACGTCCGTCAATTATTCGGCCTATAGCAAGTCGGTCGAAGTCGGGTTCACCGAACCCTATTTCATGGACAAGAATATCGCGCTGGGCGGCGACATCTATCGCCGCGATCTCAACAGCTTCCGGTTCCTGGGCAACGGGACCAACAGTCGCGATACGACCTATGAACAGACGACCACCGGCTTTCAGATCCGGGCCGGCGTACCGATCACCGAATATATGTCGCTGGCGCTGCGTTACAGCCTCAATTTCGACGATGTGACGCTCGACAGGGCGACCTATTATTCCGATCCCGATGGCGCGGGTCCGCTGGCGGAGCGTTGCGATCCGCTGCTCGCCGGTCGCTATCTGTGCGATGCGATTGGCAAGCGCACGACATCGTCGCTGGGCTACTCGCTGATTTATGACACGCGCGACAACCGCATCCGCCCGACGCGGGGCAACAACGTGGTGCTAAGCCAGGATTTCGCGGGCCTGGGCGGCAGCGTGAAATATGTTCGCACGCGCGTCAACGCCTCCAAATTCTGGCCGCTGGGTGCGGGTTTCATCTTCTCCCTGTCGGGTGAGGGCGGCTACATTCATTCGCTGGAAGGTGAGCGGCTCGACCCGGACGGCAACCCGACCGAGCGCATCCGGCTGGTTGATCGGTTCTTCCTTGGCGAACCACAGTTCCGCGGCTTCAACATCCGCGGCGTGGGTCCGCGGGTGAAGCGTTACTTCCTCCAGGCCACGACCGATGAGAACAACAACATCACCGGCTATGACCGGGTCACTGGCCGGAACAACATCACCGACGACGCGCTGGGAGGTCGCATCTATTACCAGGCGCGGGCCGAAGTGGAGATACCGCTGGGATCGGGCGCGCGTGAAATGGGGCTGCGGCCGTCGATCTTTGTCGACGCAGGCGCGGTGGCCGGCATCAAGGATCCGGTGCTGATCAACGGCAATGGCAGCTTCGCCGGCTATTGCGACCCAACGGACAGCGCACCCACCGGATCGACGCGGGTGCGCGCCACCGGCACGGCGCGGTCGCCGGTCTGCGGCACCAATTTCACCTTCTCGGGCGGCAATTTCGAGGAAGAATATCTCGGCGACACGCTCAAGCCGCGCCTGTCGGTCGGCTTTGGCGTCAACTGGAACTCGCCCTTCGGCCCGTTCCGTATCGACATCGCCAAGGCGCTGCTGAAAGAACCAGGGGACGACACCAAGCTCATCACCTTCAACGTAGGGACTCAATTCTGATGAAGACCATTATCAAGGCTGCGGCGCTCGTTTTCGCGCCGATGACCGCCATTGCGCTGACCGCCGTTCCGGCCGCAGCCCAGTCCAAGATGGGCATTGCCGTCGCTGACCTGCAGCGCGCGGTCGGCACCAGCGCCGCCTATACCGTCGCCCGCACCCAGATGCAGACGACCTACAAGCCGCAGATCGATGCGTTCAACGCGCGCAAGACTGCGATCGACGCCGACCTCAAGACGAAGGGCGACGCGATCCAGAAGGCGCTGACCGCAGCGGGCAACAAGCCGACCCCGGCGATCGAAACCCAGTATCAGGCGTTCCAGCAGTCGCAGCAGAGCGCCCAGGCCGAACTGCAGCGCATGGGCCAGCCGATCGCGCTGGCCAATGCCTATGTCGAAGAACAGATCACGGCCAAGCTGTCCGACGCGCTGAAGGCTGCGATGGCGAAGGCGAAGGTCGATCTGGTGCTGGCCCCCGATGCGACCGTGTCCTATCAGCCGACCGTCGACATTACCGATGCCGTCGTGACCGAAATCAACGCGCTGGTGCCCAGCGTGTCGATCACGCCGCCGGCCGGCTGGCAGCCGGGCCGTCAGGGTCAGGCCGCAGCCCCGGCTGCCGCGCCTGCCAACCCGGCGCAGGCCCCCAAGTCGCGCTGATAGATAATGGCGGGAGAGGTTGAAACGATCAGCGCGCGTGGCCCGATGGATGTCCGTCGGGTCATGGCCGCGCTGCCGCATCGTTACCCGATGCTGCTGATCGACCGCGTGGTGTCGCTGGTGCCCAACCAGTCGATCCACGCGATCAAGGCGGTGTCGGTGAACGAACCCTTTTTTCAGGGCCATTTCCCGACCCGGCCGATCATGCCGGGCGTGCTGATCGTCGAAGCGATGGCGCAGGCGGCGGGCGTGCTGGCGGTGGAATCGATGAACCTGGCCGATTCGGGCAAGCTCGTCTATTTCATGAGCATCGACGGCGCGAAATTCCGGTCGCCGGTGGAGCCGGGCTGTCTGCTCGACCTGCATGTCGAAGTGACCCAGAATCGCGGCGCGATCTGCAAGTTTGCGGGCAAGGCGATGCTGGGCGACAAGCTGGCCGCAGAAGCACAGTTCGTCGCGATGATCAGCGACCCGCCCAAGGATTGAACTATTCCTGTCACCCCAGCGAAAGCTGGGGTCTCGCTTCCTCTGTTGCATGCGAAGAAAAGTGAGATCCCGGCTTCGCCGGGATGACGGACTATTGCCACAAGGCGTCAAACCCGCTAACGGCGCGCCTTCGCACTTTTCCCGCATCCACAGCCGGTCGGAACCGGCACATTACGGAGCACGACGCCATGAAGGCCGATATTCACCCCGACTACCACATGATCACCGTCCAGATGACCGACGGTACGACGTTCCAGACCCGTTCGACCTGGGGCAAGGAAGGCGACAAGATGGCGCTCGACATCGACCCCAAGTCGCATCCGGCATGGATCGGTGGCCAGCGTCAGCTGGATCAGGGCGGCCAGGTGGCGCGCTTCAACAAGCGCTTTGGCGGCCTGACGCTGAAGAAGTAATCGGCCTTACAAAGGCAGGAATGAAAAGGGCGCCCGCGAGGCGCCCTTTTTGTTGGTGGCGGAGATGGGTGGGTTGGGGACGGGCGGCTTTACAGGTGCAAGCACCGTATAGGAGGCATGAATCTCACCGTCACCCCAGCGAAGGCTGGGGTCTCAGGCGTAGATGCGCCACAGTCGGATAGGGCGCGGGGCGGCTACGCAATAAGCCAAGGGCGTTATCTCTATCGGCCTCCCAGCCGCCAACGCAGCGCGCGCCGAATATAATCGAAACGACACTGGCTCCGCTTTGAGGAAGAAGCCAATCCAGATTGGCGTGATATGTCAGACGTTATCTTCTGACGCCTGAGACCCCAGCCTTCGCTGGGGTGACGATCAAGGAAATGGCCGATTCCAAGTCACGGCGCAGCATATTCCGGCGGCAATTTCTGGTCGCTCCCGATCATCCCCCCCTGCAAGGGGAGGTGGATGGCCGTAGGCCAGACGGAGGGGTATCCGCCTCTCGATAGGGTGACACCCCTCCACCACTTCGTGGTCCCCCTCCCCTTGCAGGGGAGGAATGTGCGGGCGCTTCTGGTCGCCTCCTGTCCATCCGCTCTGCGCCCTCTAAGAGCGCGGCTTTTTCAGGCTGATCGATCCGCGTCCAGAAACGCCGCCACGTCGTCCAGCACGACATCTTTTGACAGGAAGGTCTGGCCGATGCCGCGGGCGAGGAGGAAGGGGAGGGTGCCGGCCGCCATTTTCTTGTCGTGGAGCATATGGCCGACCAGCGCCGCGCCGTTGGCGGTGACGTGGGCGGTGGCGAGATTGTGGGGCAGGCCGACGGCTTTGAGATGCGCGGTGACGCGATCGGCATCGGATTGGGGGCAAAGGCCGAGATGCGCGGAATAGCGGAAGGCGAGCGCCATGCCGGCCGCTACGCCCTCACCATGCAGCAGCGTGTCGCAAAAGCCTGTGTCGGCCTCCAGCGCGTGACCGAATGTGTGGCCAAGGTTGAGCAGGGCGCGGCGGCCAGACGTCTCGCGCTCGTCATCGGCGACGATCGCCGCTTTGGCGCGGACGCTGCGTTCGATCGCGATGGTGCGGGCTTCGGGATCTCCGGCCAGCAGCGCCTGCGCATTGGCTTCGCACCAGCCGAAGAAATCGGGATCGTCGATCAGGCCATATTTGACGACTTCGGCATAGCCCGCGCGGGTTTCGCGTTGGGGCAGGCTGTCGAGCGTCGACGGGTCGATCAGGACGAGGGCGGGCTGGTAGAAGCTGCCGATCAGATTCTTGCCTGCCGCCGTGTTGATCGCGGTCTTGCCGCCGACCGACGAATCGACCTGAGCCAGCAGCGTGGTGGGCACCTGGATGAAGTGGCAGCCGCGCTTGAGGATGGAGGCGGCAAAGCCCACGAGATCGCCGATCACGCCGCCGCCAAGCGCCACGACATGATCGCCGCGCTCAATCTCCAGCGCCAGCAGCGCGTCGAGCAATTGTTCCAGATGCCGCCAGCTTTTCGTCTGTTCGCCCGGCGGCAGGATGATCGGTTCCAGCGTCACATTTGCGGCGCGCAGGCTGGCGTCAAGCCGGGGAAGCTGGGCGGCGGCGACATGGGCGTCAGTGACGACGACGATCCGCCCCTTGCGCGCATAAGGGGCCAGGATGGCGCCAGCGCGGTCGAGCGCGCCCTGTTCCACGATGATGTCATAGCTGCGCGCGCCGAGCGCGACCGGGACTATTGCCATGCCGTCAGATGCTCCATGATGCGGTCGACCGTGATGTCGTGGGGTGCCGCGATACTCTTCACATGAATGGGGGCGAGCGCGTAAACCGGATTGCGGACCGCTGCCAGATCCGTCAGCACCGTGCGGGGATCGCGATCCTTGAGCAGGGGGCGGCCTTCGCGGCGCGACACGCGATCGACCAGCACGTCGATGTCGGCGTCCAGCCATATCGCGGTCGCCTGATCCAGGATCAGCGCGCGCGTGTCATCCTGCATGAAAGCGCCGCCGCCGGTCGCGATCACCTTGGGCGCGCCGTCCATCAGCCGGGCTATCACACGGCGTTCGCCGTCGCGGAAATGGGGTTCGCCATAGCGGGCGAAAATCTCCGTAATGGAAAGCCCGGCGGCTTTTTCAATCTCTTCATCGGCATCGACGAAAGCGACGCCAAGCCGCGCGGCAAGCCGCCGTCCGACGGTGGATTTGCCCACGCCCATCATGCCTACCAGGACGATGGGACCGCGCTTGGCGTGAGTAGCGGGGAATTTGCTGTTTCGCTGCATGGCGACCGGGGCTATACAGCCAGCCGTCACAGAGGCAAATCGCATCTTTCCCTGTCGTTTCGCATGATGGCGGGACCAGCCGTAGCAAGGACTCATGAAGAACAACCGCAATTTGAGCAGTTTTGAGGGCGCTGGCCGCCGTCGTGGTACGCGCCTGCCGATCCTGCCCATCATCCTGGTGGTGCTGGTCGTCGCGCTGCTGGCCTTCCTGTGGTCGCGCGGTGGCGAGCAGCCGCAGCAGCGTGTCGAGAAAGTCATCCCCGCCGAGAAGCTGGGCCAGTAACGCCCATGCGCAGGTCCGGGGGTAAGGCGAAATGGGCGTTCGGCAGCTTTGCGCTGGCATTGGCGCTGCCCGTCGTGGCGCAGCAGGCGCCCGAATCGCTGTTGCCGCCCGGTTTTGGCGACGCGCCCGAAACACCAGCGCCAGCCCCCGCGCGCCCCGCGCCCGCGCCAACGCCCGGCGGCGTGCCAGCCCCCGCGCTCAATCCCGCGACCCCGCCCGACCTGGCGCTGCTGCCGGATGAGGCGGCCAATGCCGCCGAAGAGGAACTGACGCCGGAAGAACTGGCGGCGCAGAAGGCCAAATATGACCTGCCCGAAACGGCGCGCCGCTCGCTGGACCGCATCGGCCCGCTGACGCCCGCGACGCGCGGGATGGAGCCGAACGCCTTTGGCAACCAGTCGGGCAAATTCCTCGCCACGCTGATGCAGCAGACCCATGCGCCGATCATGTCGCGCTGGGCCGCGATCCTGCTGCGGCGGGCGCTGTTGTCGGCGGTGGATACGCCGCGCGATATTGACGGGGCGGACTGGGTGGCCGAGCGCGCCTGGCTGCTGCTGCGCATGGGGGAGGCGGACAGCGCCCGGCTGTTGGTGCAGAGCGTCGATCCCGACCGCTATTCCCCGCGCCTCTATGCCATCGCGATGCAGACCTATCTGGCCAGCGCGGACCCGGCCGGTCTATGCCCGCTGTCGGAAGGGGCGCTGCGTTTCAGCAAGGAGCCGGGCTGGGACATGACGCGGGCGATCTGCCCGGCCTTGTCGGGCGATCAGGGGTCAGCCAGCGGTGCGCTCAACCAGGCGCAGCGGCGCGGCGTGGTGCGCGGCGTCGACTATCGGCTGGCGGAAAAGCTGGTCGGCACCGGCTTCAATGCGCGCCGTTCGGTGAAGATAGAATGGGACGGGGTCGATCGGCTGACCGCCTGGCGCTTTGGTCTGGCGACTGCGCTGAATGTCGAGATTCCCGACGCGCTATATGGCACGGTCGGAACGCATGTGCGGGCGTGGGAAGCGCGTGCGCCCGCGCTGGCGCCGGTGCAGCGCCAGCCGGCGGTCGACATCGCGGCGCGGCTTGGCGTGTTTTCCAACGCGGCGCTGGTTGATTTCTACAGTCAGTTGGCGGCCGATGGCGATGCGCCGACGGAGATTGCCGACCGGATCGACGCGCTGCGCACCGCCTATACCGGTGCGACGGTGGGCGCGCGGATCGGCGCGATGCAGACTTGGTGGCAGGATGGCGCACGGCCTGACTATGTCGGGCTGATCGCGACGGCGCGGGCAGCGGCGGCCCTGCCGGTCGCGCAGGCCGACGCGCGCGATGCCGCCAATCTGGTCGCGGCGATGATGACCGCCGGCTATGATCGCAATGCGGCGCGCTGGGCGCGGGCGCTGGGCCAAATCAATGGCGATGGCGCGGCGCAATTCTGGGGGCTGCTCGCCGTTGGTGCGCCAAGCCCGGTGGTCGACATCAACGAAGGCCGGATAACCGGCTATATTGGCGAAGCGGGGCCGCAGAAGGGCCGGATGCTGATCGCGGCGCTGGCGGGTCTGGCGCGGCTGTCGGCCAATGACATGGCGAGCCTGGCGCGTGATAATGGCGTCAATCTGGCCGCCAACAGCCGCTGGGCGCGCGCGATTGGCGCGGCGGCCCAGCGCGGCGAAAAGGGTACGGTCGCGCTGTTGGCGGCGGTGGGGATGCAGGGGAGCGACTGGAACCGCCTGTCGCCGGAGCATCTCTATCATATCGTCGCCGCGCTTCATCGCGTCGGGCTGGACCCTGAAGCGCGGATGATCGCGGCGGAGGCGATCACGCGGCTTTGATGGGTGACGATGATGCCCTGATCGACCGTTTTCTGGAAATGATGGCGGCGGAGCGGGGCGCGTCGCGCAACACCTTGCTGGCCTATCGCGCCGACCTGAACGGCGCGGGTGCACTGATTGGCGGCCTGGCCGGGGCAAGCAAGGAGGCGCTGGGCAGGCTGGCGGGCGAATGGGCGACGCTGGCGGCATCGTCCGTGGCGCGCAAGGCATCCGCGCTGCGGGCCTTTTACGGGTTTCTGGAAGAAGAAGGGCTGCGCGCGGATAATCCCGCCAGCGCGCTGCCGCGCCCGGTGATGCGGCGTCCATTGCCCAAGATTTTGTCGGGGGCCGAAGTCGATATGCTGTTCGCGCTGATCGCCGAGCGGCTGGCGGTGGCACATCCGGCGCCGGGCGATCTGCGGCTGTCGGCATTGATCGAGCTGCTGTACGGGTCGGGGCTGCGCGCGACCGAGCTCGTCTCCCTGTCGCGCCGGGCGCTGGCGGCGGATCGACCCTTCCTGATTTTGAAGGGGAAGGGCGGGCGCGAGCGGCTGGTGCCGATTTCCGACCGGGCGCGGGCCGCGGTTGCAAGCTGGCTGACGCATGTGCCGTCCGAAAGCGCCTGGCTGTTTCCGTCGGGGAAAAGCTATTTGAGCCGTATCCGCCTGTACCAGATCGTCAAGGCGCTGGCGGCGGCGGCGGGGATAGCGCCCGAACGGGTCAGCCCGCATGTGCTGCGCCACGCTTTCGCCACCCATTTGCTGGAGGGCGGGGCGGATTTGCGCGCGCTCCAGTCGATGCTGGGCCATGCGGACATCGGCACGACGCAAATCTATACCCATGTGGACAGCCGCCGCCTCGTCGAACTGGTCAACAGCCGCCACCCATTGGGGCAGATGGTGCCGAAAATGCCGCAGCCGCGCGTTGACGACGACGCTTCATCGCCCTAACGCCATGCGCCATGGTCAGCTTTCTGGAATTTGAAAAGCCCGTTGCCCAACTGGAAGCGCGCATTGTCGAACTGCGCGCCACTGCCAGCGTCGGCGACATCAATATCGACGGCGAAATCGCGACGCTGGAGCAGCGCGCGGCCAAAATGCTGGCCGATACCTATGCCAAATTGACGCCCTGGCAGAAGACGCAGGTGGCGCGTCATCCCGAACGTCCGCATTTCAAGGATTATGTCGCGGGCATGTTCGACAATTTCCTGCCGTTGGCGGGCGATCGCGCCTTTGCCGACGATCAGGCGATACTGGGCGGCTTTGCCACGCTGGGCGAGCGGCGGGTGATGGTGATCGGCCATGAGAAGGGCGACGATACCGCCAGCCGGGTGCGGCACAATTTCGGCATGGCCAAGCCCGAAGGCTATCGCAAGGCGATCCGCCTGATGGAACTGGCGGATCGGTTCGGCCTGCCGGTGGTCACGCTGGTGGATACGTCGGGCGCTTTCCCCGGCGTGCAGGCGGAAGAGCGCGGGCAGGCCGAAGCGATTGCGCGGTCGACCGAGGCGTGCCTGAAGCTGGGGGTGCCGATGGTGTCGGCCGTGGTGGGCGAAGGCGGTTCTGGCGGCGCGATCGCGCTGGCGGCGGCCAATCGCGTGCTGATGTTCGAACATGCCGTCTATTCCGTGATTTCCCCCGAAGGCTGCGCGTCGATCCTGTGGCGCACCGCCGACAAGGCGAGCGACGCGGCCACGGCGATGCAGGTAAATGCGCAGCATCTGAAAAATCTGGGCGTGATCGACACGATCGTGCCCGAACCAGTGGGCGGCGCGCATCGCGATCCGGTCGAGGCGATTGCCAGCCTGGGCGCGGCGATCGAGGCGGAACTGGCGGCGCTCGACGGGATGGATGCGTCGGCGCTGCGCACCGACAGGGCGGACAAATTTCTCGCCATCGGCGCTTGAACGACGCTTGACGGGGAACGCTCCGGCCTTTCTTCTCGTTACGATGCGGTAATTGAGGAGGAATTCAGGGGATGAACTGGAAGTTGTCTCTGGCATGCGCCGGAGTGGGCATGGCCGCGCTGGCGGCTGCGCCTGCCGTCGTGGGCCAGCAGCGTGCCATACGCACCACGTCGTCGATCAGCGCGCAGGATAAGGCGAGCGGGGCCAAGCAGCATCCTGAACTGCTCAAGGAATTTGGCGGCGCCTATGCAGGGCCGCAGGCGCGCTATGTCGAGAGCGTGGGGCGTCGCATCGCGGTGCAATCCGGCCTGTCCAACGCGCAGAGCGATTTTACCGTCACGCTGCTCAATTCGCCGGTCAACAACGCCTTCGCGATTCCTGGCGGCTATGTCTATGTCACGCGCCAGTTGATGGCGCTGATGAATGATGAGGCGGAACTGGCCGGGGTGCTGGGGCATGAAGTCGGCCATGTCGCGGCCCGCCATGGCCAGCGGCGGCAACAGGCGGCGCAGCGCAATGCGATCGGCGGCGCCTTGCTGGGCGTTCTGACTGGTGCGTTGCTGGGCGATTCGGGCTTTGCCGGGCTGATTCAGAAAGGGATCGGCACGGGCAGCCAGTTGCTGACGCTGCGATTTTCACGCACGCAGGAATATGAGGCCGACGATCTGGGCATTCGTTACCTGGCGTCGGGCGGCTATGATCCGCGCGCTTTATCGGGGATGCTGGCGTCACTGGCGGCGCAGAGCAATCTGGATGCGCGGGTTACGGGCAGTGCGCGGACCATGCCGGAATGGGCGAGCACCCATCCCGACCCCGCATCGCGCGTCGCGCGCGCGTCCAAAGGCGCAGCGAACAGCGGATCGAAGAGCGTGGTGCGTAACCGGGAAGCCTTCCTCAATGCGCTTGACGGCCTGCTCTATGGCGATGATCCCCGGCAGGGCGTGATAGAGGGTAACCGCTTTCGCCATCCCGACCTCCGCCTGAGCTTCACCGCGCCGACCGGATTTGGCATGGAAAATAGCGCGGATGCGGTTTCGGTGACGGGATCTGGCGGGCAAGCGCAATTTGGCGCGGCGCCCTATTCCGGCAATCTGGCGGCCTATATCGACAATGTCTTTGCGAAACTGGGCGGCGCCAATGGCAGCGTGCCGGAAGGTGAGGCGCGCCGCACGACGATCAACGGTCTGCCTGCCGCGTGGCGCACCGTGCGTGCCAACAGCCAGTCGGGTGCAGTCGATGCGACTGTTTTCGCTTATGATTTTGGCGATGGGAAGGCCTACCACTTTCTGTTGTTGACAGCAGCGGGACAGGGCATCGGCCCGTTCAACACCATGGTCCAGTCGGTCCAGCGCCTGTCACCGCAGGAAGCTGCTGCCATCAAGCCCCGCCGGGTCGATGTCTTGACGGTCAAGGCGGGCGATACTGTCCAGTCGCTCAGCCGGCGCATGGCCTATAGCGATTATCAGCTGGAGCGTTTTCTGACGATCAACGCGCTGGCAGCGAATGCATCGCTGCGACCAGGGCAGCGCGTGAAGATCGTCACCTGGTAAAGTCAAACGAAAAGGGGCGGCGAAGTTGCCTTCGCCGCCCCCTGTTTCGACAATGTGTCGGGCTTACTTCAGGTTGCCCGAAACGTTGTTGAAGGTGCCGCTGAGCTTCGTGCCCAGGCTGGTCATCGCGCCAATGGCAGCGACGGCGATCAGAGCCGCGATCAGGCCATATTCAATGGCGGTCGCGCCCTTTTCGTTCTTCAGCATCTTACGGATGAACTGCATGTGATGTCTCCTTGTCTTGAAACTGCGTTTAACTACCCGGCCGCCCCGCTCAAATTGATGTGGTCAGCAAGGAATGAATTAGAGAAGGTCAGTTGAAAAACGGTTAATGGGGATCGAACGGCTGTCAGATATTGATGGTTAACGGGACGTTACTTCATGGGCCACGTTGTTCCACATGCCTGTCGTCTTATTTGCGACGTTCGTCAGAGCAGTGATCATGGCGAGCACAACCATGGCGATAATCAGGCCATATTCGACCGCGGTCGCCCCACGTTCGCATCGTATGAGCCCCAAGCGGGCGATGATTTCGATGAACCCGCGCATATGGCTTCCAGTTCGCTACAGACAGTCCCGCATAGACCTGTAAAAGACGCGCGGTTAACAAAGCCCTTTCATCGGACCTTTATGGACAGTTTTTCGCCTTTATGGGTGGTGGCCGCCGCCCTGATCGACGCGGACGGCCGCGTTCTTGTGCAGCAAAGACCGCCTGGTCGGGCGATGGCAGGGCTATGGGAGTTTCCCGGCGGCAAGCTGGAACCCGGTGAAACGCCCGAAGCGGCGCTGATCCGCGAGTTGGAGGAGGAACTGGGTATCCGCACCCATGCCAGTTGCCTGGCGCCCGCAACCTTTGCGAGCGAGCCGCTGGGCGACAGGCATTTGCTGCTGCTGCTCTATGTCTGCCGGAAATGGGAAGGTGTGGCGCAGGCGCGCCATGCCACCGCGCTGCAATGGGTGCGCCCCGCGCAGATGTACGGACTGGATATGCCACCCGCCGACCTGCCGCTGATCGGGATATTGGAGGCTTTGCTCTAAGGGGGAGGGGACGGCGCCCCCTCCCGGCGACATAAGTCAGCCCTCGGCCGGCTTGCTCTGTAGCTGGACGTAATTCTGGATGCCCATGCGCTCGATCATTTCGAACTGGGTTTCCAGCGTATCGATATGCTCCTCCTCGCTTTCGAGGATATATTGGAACAGGTCGCGGGTCACATAATCGCGAATCGATTCGCAATAGGCGATCCCATCCTTGAGCGGGGGCAGCGCTTCATATTCCAGCGCCAGGTCGGCCTTCAATATTTCCTCGACCGTTTCGCCGATCTTGAGGCGGCCAAGCAGCTGAAAATTGGGCAGACCGTCGAGGAAGAGGATGCGCTCCGCCAGCTTGTCGGCGTGCTTCATCTCGTCGATCGATTCCTCATATTCAAACTTGGCGAGCTTTTCGACGCCCCAGTGATTGAGGATGCGATAGTGCAGGAAATATTGATTGATCGCGGTCAGCTCATTTTTGAGGACCTCGTTCAGATAGTCGATGACCTTCGGGTCGCCTTTCATGGCGGATACTCCGGCTTGGGGGGGGATTAAGGCCGGACTATAGGCGTCGGGTTCGTTGCTGTTAAGCCAAAAAACCTTGATATTCCGCCATTTTATCGTCCGCTATTGCGCCGGCTTCGCGATCGGCAAGTGCGGATGATTTGCAATGCTATCAGGCCGAGGCGCGTTCCGCGGCGATGATCGTGCGGGCGAAGGGAACGCACTGGCCGCATTTGGGGCGACGGCCAAAGCGCGCATAGGCGCTGCAGGGCGTGTCGGCGCCATCGCGCACAGCTTCCTTCAAGTCCTTTTCACGAATGGCATTGCAAACACAGACGACCATCGAGACACTCTCCTGATAGGGAGAGAGATAGCGCAGATGATAATAGGTCGCAATAGTAATCAGCTGCTCTTGCGAATCTTTTGCGGTTGGCCGCGGATCAGGCTGCGCCAGAGCCATTCCACCGGGCCAACGGCGAATCGCGACAGCCAAAGCGGCGACCAGAGCAGCATCAACGCCCAGGCGCCCAGCACGAAGGGCAGGAGCAGGGCGGGGCGGACATGGCCGAACAAGCCCAGCCCCCAGCCATAGAAGAGCGAGGTCATGAGCAGGGTGGATCCCAGATAATTGCTGAGCGTCATTCGCCCGGTGGCAGCCAGGCGGGCGACCAGCGGGTGATTGCGATGACGGGCAAGCAGCCACAGGATGAGCGCGGCCCAGCCCACGGCAAGCGGTATGCGGAAGGGGAAGGACCAGAGCAGGACGGTGCCGAAAGCAGGTAACGGGGCAAAGCCACTGGCGATGATCCAGATGGCAAGGCCGATCATCGGTGGCAGGCCGATGAGAAAGCAATGGCGCGCGGTGCGCCAATATTGATCGGCAGGCCAGCGGCCCGTGAGAAAGCCGCCCTTGAGCATCGCCATGCCCAGCAGCATGAAGCCCAGCACGTCCAGGGCGGTGAACATGAAACCCCAGAACCATTCGCCGGGGAAAGAAGCGAGCTTGTGCGACAGGATCGTACCGAAGCCGCTGCGATAGGTGGCGATGTCCGCGCGGACGCCGGGGCTGGCCGGGTCCGCCAGCGATGCCATGAAGGTCGCAAAGCCGTTGCGCGTGGCCGTTCCCGCGCCGGGCAAGGCGGCGGCATGGCCCCAGGCATAGAGGGTGGCGAGAAAGGCGGCACAGATCAGGAAGTGAAAAAGGAAGATCAGGAAAGCGCTTTTGACGAGCGCCATGGGTTCCTGTCGCACGAAGCCGAGCGCCACCAGACTGACGACCGCATAGATCGCCAATATGTCCCCCCACCAGAGCAGCAGATAATGGGCCATGCCTATGACGAACAGCCAGCCTGCGCGGATCATCTGGCTGCGGCGGCCGTCACGCCCGGCCATTTCCTCCCGGTCGATCAGCAACAGCATCGACGCGCCGAACAGCATGGCGAACAGCGCGCGCATCTTGCCGTCGAACAGAATCAGGCTGCTCATCCAGAAAGCGATGTCGCCAATGCCGAGCGGCCCCGATGCCGCCGGGTTGAAATAGGCGGATTGGGGCTGGGCGAAGGCCGTGATGTTCATCCACAGGATGCCCATCACCGCGCAACCGCGCAGCACGTCCATGGCGGGGATACGGGGGGATGTCATGACGCTTCCTTGAAGGGGACTGGTCAGCGGCGCAAGCCTCTGCCAAGGCGCGTAGCCATGATTGATGGCTCCAGGCAATGGCGCAAGCAACGGATCAGCGACGCCTTCGGCGCGGCGGCGGCGCATTATGATGACCATGCCGGGCCGCAGCGGCTGGCGGCGGCGCTGGTGGCAGAGTTGGCCCAGCGGCAAAAGCCCGATGGGATCACGCGGATATTGGAAATTGGTTGCGGCACCGGGTTCCTGACGCGCGACATTCAGGCGCGCTGGCCGGGCGCAGAGATGGTCGTGACCGACCTGTCGCCAGGGATGCTGGAACAGGCCGCGTCCGCAGGCCATGTCGCGGGGCGGTTCCTGACGATGGACGGGGAAGCGCCGATCTTCGACGGGCCATGGTTCGACCTGATCGTGTCCAGCCTGGCGTTCCAATGGTTCGATGATCTGGCGAGCGGCATTGCGCGGCTGGCGGAGCTGTTGCGGCCGGGCGGGAGCCTGATTTTCTCGACCATGGGGCAGGGCAGCTTTGCCCGCTGGCGGGCCGCGCACGCGCGGTGCGGACTGGTGGCTGGCGTGCCGGATTATCCGACGCTGGACGACTTGCGCGCTATGCTGGCGCGCTTTGGCGACGCCTTCGCCTTTGACGAGGAGTATGCGCTGGATTGCGGCGGCGCGCGGGGGCTGATCGCCCATTTGCGCGGGATTGGCGCGGTGGTGCCGGGCGAAGGGCGCGCGCCGCTATCGCCGGGCGATTTGCGGCGGGTGATGGCCGCATTCGAGGCTGAAGGCAGCAATGATAGCTATCAGGTTCTGTTTGGACGGGTGACGCGAGGCGTGGCGTGATCCGGCAGGCGTTCAAAACCTAATCCGATAGCGAGATCGTCCCAGTGCGGGTTCAATTCCTCAATCATGCTGATTTTCCAGGCGCGGTTCCATTTTTTCAAGCGTTTCTCGCGGAGGATAGCTTCATCCATCGTGCCGTGCTGCTCGAACCACATGAGGCGGTTTACGCCGTAATCACGGGTGAAGCCGGGGACTGCACTGGTGCGATGCTGGTGGAGGCGGGCGATGAGGTCTGATGTAACGCCGATATAGAGGGTGCCGTTGCGTTGGCTGGCCAGGATATAGACGCAAGGCTGGCGGATTCGCATGGCGTGATTTTAACAATAGCCGTCGTTCCCACGGAAGTGGGAACCCATGTTGCACCGAACGGTAGGCGCGGGGGTACGCTACGGGCGGGCGCGTTGCGCGCCGATTGTATCCAGGTGCGTAACGGGCGTTGGGTCCCCGCGTCCGCGGGGACGACGGGGGTTTGGGATTAAAGTTCGCTGTCCATCAGCTTGGGGAAGAAGCCTTCATGCGCGGCGCGCAGGTCGGTGAGGGGGACGCCGGCAACGGTCGATCCGCCGGTGGTGCCGATACGGATTGCGCCCGGAATGTCGATGCCTGGTGATGCGGTGACGACATAGCGGCCCTGATCTTCGCCAAAGGCGGCGGCGGTGGAGAGCGTGTCGTCGAGCTGCGCGCCGATTTTGCCCGCCAGCGCCATTTCGGCGATCGTGACGATCAGGCCGCCATCGGCAATATCATGAACGGCATTGACCGAACCCGATGCGACCAGGGTGCGGATCATGTCGGCATTGGCGCGCTCGGCAGCCAGATCGACCTTGGGTGCTTCACCCGCTTCACGACCGGCGATTTCGCGCAGCCAGATCGACTGGCCCAGATGCGTGCCCAAAGCGCCTTCTGGCCCCCCGATCAGCCAGATGGCGTCGCCTTCATTCTTGAACGCGACCGTCGCCATCACATCGACGTCCGCCAGCAAGCCGATCCCGCCAATTGCGGGCGTAGGCAGAATCGCGCTGCCGCCGCCGGTCGCCTTGCTTTCGTTATAGAGCGACACGTTGCCGCTCACGATCGGGAAGTCCAATGCGCGGCAGGCGTCGCCCATCCCGTCAAGGCAGCCGGTCAGCTGTGCCATGATTTCGGGGCGCTGGGGGTTGGCGAAGTTGAGGCAGTTGGTCACGGCCAGCGGCTTTGCGCCGACCGCGCTCAGGTTGCGATAGCATTCGGCAATCGCCTGCTTGCCGCCTTCATAGGGGTCTGCATAGCAATAGCGCGGGGTGCAATCGGTGCTGATCGCAATGCCTTTGCTGGAGCCGTGGACGCGAACCACGGCCGCATCGCCGCCGGGGCGCTGGACTGTGTCCGCGCCGACCATATGGTCATATTGTTCCCAGATCCAGCGGCGGCTGGCGATGTCGGGGCTGCCCATCAGCGTGATGAGGTCCGCGCCGATGTCGGTGGATTCGGGGATGTCGCCGAGCGGCTGGACGCCCGACCAGGCCTTATAGTCGTCCACCGGCATGGAGGGGCGATCATAGAGCGGGGCGTCGTCCGCCAGCGGAGCCAGCGGAATGTCGCACACGGTTTCGCCATGATGGACCAGGACCATGCGACCCGTGTCGGTGACTTCGCCGATCACCGCGAAATCCAGCTCCCATTTGTGGAAAATGGCCTCTGCAAAGGCTTCGCGGCCCGGCTTCAAGACCATCAACATGCGCTCCTGGCTTTCGGAGAGCATCATTTCATAGGCAGTCATGCCGGTTTCGCGCTGCGGCACGGCATCCATGTTGAGGAGCAGGCCGACGCCGCCCTTCGACGCCATTTCGACGCTGGAGGAGGTGAGGCCCGCCGCGCCCATATCCTGAATAGCGACGATCGCGTCGGACGCCATCAGTTCAAGGCAGGCTTCGATCAGCAGCTTTTCGGTGAAGGGATCGCCGACCTGCACGGTCGGGCGCTTGGCGTCGGCATCGTCGCCGAAATCGGCGCTGGCCATGGTCGCGCCATGGATGCCGTCGCGGCCGGTCTTGGAGCCGACATAGACGATGGAGTTGCCAACGCCGGATGCTGCCGAATAGAAAATCTTGTCGGTGTCCGCGATGCCCACGGTCATGGCGTTGACCAGGATATTGCCGTCATAGGCGGGGTGGAAATTGACTTCGCCGCCCACGGTGGGCACGCCGACGCAATTGCCATAGCCGCCAATGCCGCGCACGACGCCGCTGATCAGGTGGCGCATCTTGGGATGATCGGGCCGACCGAAGCGCAGCGCGTTCATATTGGCGACCGGGCGCGCGCCCATGGTGAACACGTCGCGCAAAATGCCGCCAACGCCGGTCGCTGCACCCTGATAGGGTTCAATATAGCTGGGATGGTTGTGGCTCTCCATCTTGAAGATCGCCGCCTGACCATCGCCAATATCGACCACGCCTGCATTCTCGCCGGGGCCGCAAATGACCTGCGGGCCAGTGGTCGGCAGCTTCATCAGGTGGATCTTGGAGCTTTTATAGCTGCAATGTTCCGACCACATGACCGAGAATATGCCCAGTTCCGTGAGGTTCGGTTCGCGGCCGATCGCTTTCAGGACGCGGTCATATTCTTCCGGGCTGAGGCCATGTTCGGCGACGATTTCCGGGGTGATGTGGGGAGCGGTGCTGGACATGTGCGCGCCTTTAGCGGGGCGGCGCAGGATTCACAATGGTGGGTATGGTGGTGAGTTGGAAGTGAAAAGGTTGCTAATCACACACTCGTGGCGTGATAACTATTTCCACGTCGATTTTCGGCATCCCTTCGTGCGGAGATCTGTCGCGCCCGGTTTGAACGTCAAACTTTATATCGGCGGCCCTTAATGCATTTATTACGGCAGTCTCACAATCTGTCGGATTGGTTGGATCGAGGCATCGTACGCCAATACCACTGAGGGGCGCATTGCTTAACCCCATGAACGACGGATTCTGGACTTGCCATCCTGCATTGCGAAAGGCGGCACTGATTCCGGAGTTCAACGCTGGGGCATCAGCGCAGGCCATGTCCGAACCTATACTTATCGAGCACTTCGTCCCCGCAAGGGCAGTTTGGATCTTGGTTCGTTGGTCTGCCAGAATGCGGCGAGGCATTAATTCTTCGATCTTGGCTTCGAGCAATTCTATTCGTGCTTTAGCTTCATCTGGAGATGCTCCATCGAGTTGGCGGCGATAATCCAAAATCTCATCATCTCGCAACTTAAGCCGTGCTTCTAATGACTCTATTGTATTAGATTTCAAATGGGTAACTACAAGCCAGATGACACATGCAACGACTATTATGGCTGCTAGATATATAATCGGAGCAGCCTTAATTGCGTTCCACTGTAGTTGAATGTCGTTGTTCATTGTGCGGGCATATCAGGGCGCTTTGAGTTCGCAAAACATAGAATACAAGAGCGCAAAAGAAAAAGGCCGGACCTTTGGGGAAAGGTCCGGCCCGGGAATGAGGAAGCTGCGTGCGTCTTAGACGTGGCAGGCCTGTGCGCCTTTGCCGGGCACGGTGATGGTGACTTCGTCGCCCGCGCCGCTGACTTCAAAGCCTTCGGCCGTGAAGGGCTTGCCGACTTCTTCCGCCTTCAGCGTGGTGGCGGGGCCGCCCTTTTCAGTGCGCAGCTGGGCCGTCTTGTCGTCGCTCATATAGTCGACGAAGATCAGGCTGTTGTCCTTGCACCGGAACTGCTTGTTGGCCTTGACCGACGGGGGCAGCTCGACAGGCGCGGCATTGGCCAGTTCGGCAGCCATCGGATCGGCAGGGCCGCCAACGACTTCGGGTTCGTCATTCTTGTTGCAGGCGCTCAGCAGAGTGAGCGAGGCAACGGCGATCAGGGGAATGTAAAATTTCATAGCGGTCCTTCTATGTGCACCTGCAACATCCTGCGTCAACGCAAAACTGCGCTTAATCCCCCATCGCTATCATATGACGTCATGACGACACGATGACAGTCATGAAAGCGGGTACGAAAGCCGGTGTGATGGCTTGACCGGGGCGGCAGTGGCGGTCAATGCAGGGACATGGCAGACGATAGCAGCACGGCCCCTTCCAATTCGGCCCTTGATCCGGCCAGTCTTTCTTTCGAGGATGCGCTGCGCGCGCTCGAAACGATCGTGCGGCGGCTCGAAAGCGGCGACGTGCCGCTCGACGAGTCGATCTCGCTCTATGCGCAGGGCGAGGAGCTGCGCAAACGCTGTACGGAGCGGCTGGCGTCGGCGGAGGCGCGGATCGCCAAGCTGACGACAGACGCCAGCGGCGCCGTAACCGGCGCGCAGCCGTTCGGCGCGGAATGAGCGGCATGATCGGGGGAGAGACGGCCTCCGCCGGGGCATTGGTGAAGGCGCGCGCGGCAGAAGTCGCGGCCGCGATCGACCGGGCGTTCGACCATCTGCTGGGCGTGCCGGACGATCCACGGGCGCGACTGTATGAGGCGATGCGCCACGCCGCGATCGGCGGCGGCAAAAGGTTGCGGCCATTGCTGGTGCAGGCGACCAGCGACCTGTTCCATCTGTCACGCGAATCGGCGCTGCGGGTCGGCCTGGCGATCGAGTGCATCCATGTCTATTCGCTGGTGCATGACGATCTGCCCGCGATGGACAATGACGACATGCGCCGGGGCAAGGCGACCGTCCACAAGGCGTTTGACGAGGCGACGGCCATATTGGCCGGCGATTGCCTGCACGATCTGGCGTTCCAGATCCTGTCCGACGAGGAAACCCATCCCGACCCGTTCGTGCGGATAGAATTGGTGCGCGCGCTGGCGCTGGCCAGCGGTCCTGCTGGCATGGCGGGCGGGCAGATGATGGACCTGGAGGCGGAACATGCCCGGTTCGACCTGGCCACCGTCACCCGGCTGCAAAACCTAAAGACCGGGGCGCTGATCGCCTTTTGCGTCGATGCCGCCGCGATCATGGCCCGCATCCCGGTCGATGCCCGCACCGGCTTGCATGGCTATGCGCGCGACATCGGACTGGCGTTCCAGATTGCCGACGATCTGCTGGATGTAGAGGGCGACGCGACGCTGGCGGGCAAGGCGCTGGGCAAGGATGCGGCGGCGGGCAAGGAAACCTTCGTGTCGCTCCTGGGCGTCGATCGGGCGCGGGCGCAGGCGCACATGCTGGTCGATCAGGCCAAGGCGCATCTGCATGGCTATGGCGCGGAAGCCGACCTGCTGCGCGCCATTGCCGACTATATCGTGGAAAGGGATCGCTAAACGGCATGAGCAAGCAGCGCATAGGTGTCTATCCCGGCACGTTCGACCCGATTACATTGGGGCATATGGACATCATCCGGCGCGGCGCGAAGCTGGTCGACCGGCTGGTGATCGGTGTGACGACCAACATCAGCAAGTCGCCCATGTTCAGCGATGAGGAACGGCTGGAGATGGTCCGGCGCGAATGCGCGGCGATCGACGCCGACATTGTGGTCGTCGGCTTCAACTCGCTGCTGATGGACTTTGCCGAATCGCAGGGCGCAAGCGTCATCATTCGCGGGCTGCGCGCGGTCGCCGACTTTGAATATGAATATCAAATGGCGGGGATGAACCAGCAGATCAACGCCCGCGTCGAAACGGTATTCCTGATGGCGGACGTGTGCCTGCAACCGATCGCGTCGCGACTGGTCAAGGAAATCGCGCTCTATGGCGGGCCGATCCATAAATTTGTGGGGCCGGTGGTGCGCGACGAAGTCGTGGCGCGGGTAGAAAAACTGGGACGCAAGGGCAGCGTATAAGCTCGCTCAGCCTGCGTTCAGTTGCCAATCGCGATCAGCGCGCTATCAGGACGGCCAAGATATTGAGGAAAGTAAGTCCCATGCGTTTCACCTGCGCGCTCAAGACCGTGGCGATCGGCATCGCCCTCACTGCGTCCGGCATGGCCTATGCCCAGGGCGGCGGTAGCAAGGGCGATGAATTGAAGAAGGCGGAGGCTGCGGCGCGGGCGGCGGAGAATGCCAAGTCGCTGGGCGGCGACCTGACCCCCAAGCTGCCGCCTGCGGTGGTGCCGGCCGATCCGCAGAATATCTGGGATCTGGACCTGTCGAGCGGCGGGCGGGTGCGTATCCAGCTGCGCCCCGACATCGCGCCCAACCATGTCGAGCGGATCAAGGAACTGACCCGGCAGGGTTTCTACAATGGCCTGAAATTCCATCGCGTCATTCCCGGCTTCATGGCGCAGGGCGGCGACCCCAAGGGCGACGGCACGGGCGGTTCGACGTTGCCGGACCTGAAGGCCGAGTTCAACCCGATGCCCCATCTGCGCGGTACCGTGTCGATGGCCCGCGCCCAGAGCGAGGATAGCGCCAACAGCCAGTTCTTCATCGTGCTGTTGCCCAGGATGCAGCTCGACAAGAAATATACGGTGTTTGGCCGGGTGATCGAGGGCATGAATTATGTCGATGCGATTGCGCAGGGCGAACCGCCCGCCAACCCGACCGTGATCCTGCAAGCATCGATCGAGAGCGACGGCAAGCCGCCGGTGACCGCGCCGGTCGCCCCGGTTGCGCCGTCGATTATTGGCGCGCCGGCGAAATAAGCGGGAGAAGGGGCTGGTTCGTCCGGCCACCATCCCTTCGCTTTATCATGATTATAGCACCGGGTGTTCCCGCGAAGGCGGGAATCCAGTCCAGAGGGG